>Ga0316204_10005643_pt1 | contig 20305 bp, 17 predicted proteins | sample 6monrhotite_MG_2_FD_205661 | JGI IMG/M metagenome (GOLD analysis project Ga0316204, IMG submission 205661) | Microbial mat bacterial communities from mineral coupon in-situ incubated in ocean water Damariscotta River, Maine, United States -... | ecosystem: Environmental > Aquatic > Marine >...
TCGCGTGTGCCATTGCCCACGCCGCGGCGCGTGCGGTCGGCGACGCCGTCGTTGCCCCTGCCATCCCGGTCAGCGCGGCCGGCGAGCATGCAGGGTTCCCCGGGACGCTGTCCATCGGGTCGGAGGCCGTGACGACCATGCTCGTAGAGATCGTGCGCACGGCCGGCCCGGAGTTCGGGTCGATCACGGTCGTCAACGGCCACGGCGGCAATCGCGACGCCGTGCGAGCCGCTATCGAGCGATGCGCAGCCGAGGGCAGGTCGCTTCGCGCCTGGTCGCCGGCGTCCCCCGGTGGTGATGCTCACGCGGGGCGAACCGAGACGAGCGTGATGCTCGCGATCGCGCCCGAGACCGTTCGGGTCGAACTGGCCGAGGCCGGCGTGACGGCGCCCCTCGTCGATGTGATCAACGACCTTCGCCGTGGGGGAGTGGCATCGGTGTCTCCCAATGGCGTGCTCGGCGATCCCGCAGGGGCGAGCGCCGCCGAGGGCACCGAGATCCTGGCCATGTGGATCGGCGAGCTGGTGGCGATGCTGCGAGCGTGACGGTCGGTCTGCCACGATGAGGCGGTGAACCAGCCTGTCGCCCTCGTCACCGGAGCCGCTCGGGGAATCGGAGCCGCCACCGTGGCCGGCCTCGTGGACGGTGGATGGCGAGTGATCGCAGTCGACGCATGTGCCGACGATCCCTCGGTGCCGTACCCGCAGGCAACGATTGCCGATTTCGATGCCGTCGTCGCTGACGGGGGAGGTTCGGTCACCGGTGTGGTCGCTGACGTGCGCAATCGTGCCGCGTTGGATGCCGCGATCGATGGCGTGGGCCCCCTCGATGCGCTGGTGACCTGCGCGGGGGTGGCCACCGGTGGCGGGCCCATGTGGGAGGCCGCCGACGCCGAGTGGGAGGCAGCCATCGGAATCAATCTGACCGGCACCTTCAACGCCATCCGCGCTGCCGTTCCCCGGCTCCGCGACGGCGGTCGCGTGGTGGCTGTCGCATCGGCTGCAGGGTCGCTGGGTCTACGACACATGGGCCCGTATGCCGCCGCCAAACACGGTGTCATCGGCCTGATCCGGTCTCTGGCCGCCGATCTCGCCGGCACCGGTACCACGGCCAACGTCGTCAGTCCGGGGTCCACGGCCACCGCGCCACTCGATGCCAGCGCCGCGATCTACGGCCTCGCATCGGCGGAGGACTTCGTCCGCCACCAAGAACCGTTGGGTCGTCTCATCGACCCCGCGGAAGTCGCGGCCGCGATCGTGTGGCTGTGCTCACCGGCCGCCTCCGCCATCACCGGGGCCGTCATTCCCGTCGACGGTGGCATGACCGCCACGCCGTAGTCCCTGATCGATCCGGACTGAACGTTGCGATCTGCCGCCGGGTAGGTTCTGGTGACCCCCGAATCGAGGAGAGAACGATGAAGACCAGGGCTGCAGTGCTGCGCGAACTCGGAGCGCCGTGGAGTGTCGAAGAGATCGAGTTGGGGGAACCGAAGGCCGGAGAAATCCTCGTCAAGACTCTCGCCGCGGGGATGTGCCATTCCGATGAGCACGCCCATGACGGCACCATGCCTGCGCCGATGCCGCTCGTCGGTGGGCACGAGGGCGCCGGCGAAGTCATCGGGCTCGGCCCGGGTGTCACCGAGTTCGAGATCGGCGACCACATCTCGTGCTCGTTCATCCCATCCTGTGGCAAGTGCACATGGTGTGCCCGGGGCCAGCAGAACCTCTGCGACCTCGGCGCCAAGCTGATGGAGCCCGGCATGATCGACGGCACCTTCCGTCATCAGGATGCCGACGGCAACGACCTGAGTCCGCTCCTCAAGCTCGGCACGTTCGCCGAGCACATGGTGCTGAGCGTCGACTCCGCCATCAAGATCCAAAAGGACGTTCCTGCGGGCCCGGCCGCCCTCGTGAGCTGCGGGGTCACGACCGGATACGGCTCGGCGGTCAACCGGGCCGAGGTGACGGCCGGCGACACCGTCGTGGTCGTCGGGTGCGGCGGTCTCGGCACCGCTGCCATTCAGGGGGCGAAGGTCGCGGGCGCGAAGAACATCGTCGCCGTCGACCCGTCGGAGTTCAAGCGCGAGAGCGCCATGGAGTTCGGTGCCACCCACTCGGCACCGTCCGTCGACGAGGCGATGGAGATGGTGGGCGCGATGACCGAAGGCGTCATGGCCGACAGCACCATCCTGACCCCCGGCACCCTCACCGGTGACTTCATCGCCCCGGCACAATTCATCACCCGCAAGGGCGGCACCGTGGTGGCGACTGCGGTGGCCCCGGCGGCGCAGATGGACGTCACGATGAACCTCTTCCTGTTCTCGATGATGAACCAGGAACTGAAGGGCTGTCTGTTCGGCTCGGCCTCGCCCCGCAAGGAGATCCCCCACCTCTTGTCGATGTACCAGGCGGGGCAACTGAAGCTCGACGAGATGATCACCAACACCTACACGCTGGATCAGGTCAACGAGGGCTACCAGGACATGGCCGACAACAAGAACATCCGCGGCGTCATCCTGTTCGACTGATCGATGACATCCCTCGCTGACCCGGCGGTTCTTGCCGCGCTCGACTCCTCGATCGTCGGGCGTCGGCGTGAGTTGGAGATGCTCGTCGCCGCGCTCGCGGCCGAACGGCACGTCCTGCTCGAGGGTCCGCCCGGTACGGGCAAGTCGACGATCCTGCGCGAGGTCGCCGAGGCGGCCGGCACCGGGTTCGTTTTCGTCGAGGGCAATGCCGAGTTGACCCCCGGTCGGTTGGCAGGCCAGTTCGACCCGTCGCGGGTGCTGGAGGACGGGTACACCCCTGAAGTGTTCGTCGACGGCCCTCTGGTCGAGGCCCTCCGCACTGGATCGCTGCTCTATGTCGAGGAGCTGAACCGGGTACCGGAAGAGACGGTCAATCTCCTCATCACCGTGATGTCCGAGGGCGAGCTTACCTTGCCGCGTCTCGGCACGATCAAGGCGGCGGACGGCTTCATGCTCGTCGCCGCCATGAACCCGTTCGACAACATCGGCACCGCCCGGGTGTCCGGTGCGGTGTACGACCGCATGTGCCGGATCGCGATGGAATACCAGACCCTCGATGACGAGTCCGACATCGTGGTTCGGCGAACCAGCGAGGATGATCGGGTTCTTCGGCGGCGGGCCGTCATGACAACGCGAGCCACGCGGACCCACACCGACATCCGTGTCGGCTCGTCGGTTCGTGGCGCCATCGACCTCGTGGAAGTCGCCCACCGGCTGGCCACGATGCGCGGGCTGGGTCCCACCGATCCCGACGTCGGGCTCGATGCCGCGATCGTCTCGCTCTCCGGGCGCATCCGGCTCCATGAGGGTGGCGAAAAGACACCGGAGTCGGTGGTCCGGGAGATCTGGGACGCGGTTCTCGCCACGGAACAACCGCGGGAACCCGACGACGACTCGGGAAAAGCGACCGCCCCGTAAGGGGCGATTCCGGCGGCGCCCCGATCGTCCTGGAAGGCGAGGACGCGCAACAGGCGATCGCCGACGACAACCGGCGCACGACACCGCGTCCGCAGCTGGCGAGAGATCCGAAGTTCGACGAGATCAGTCCGCAGGTGGGCGAGATCGACGAAGACGCCATGGCCGACTTGGTCGACGAGGACCCTGATCACGCGCTGTCGATGTTGGCCGACATGCGCAGCGCCACCGACCAGCAGCTGGCGGCGATCGCCGCTCGCATCGCGGGACGGCTCGTGCTCGATGTCGCCCGAGTGGGCCCTCGCCAGGCGCGAGGGGTCGGCACCATGGTGTCATCGCCGGCGGACCGGTTCGAGGGCGACCTCGACCTGGAACGCAGCCTCGATGGCCTGGTCCAGGCCCGGGCTGCGGGCGAGCTCGTCGATGCCGGTGATCTGTCGGTGCGTCATTGGACGCGGCCGGCCACGGCTCTGACCCTCGTGGTGGATCGCAGCGGTTCGATGAGCGGTCGCCGCCTGGCCACCGCTGCGGTCGCCGCCGCGGCGTGCGCCTATCGAGCGCCGGTCGACTGGTCGGTGCTCGCCTTCGCTGATCGGGTGATCGCGGTGAAGAGTCAGAACGACGCCCGGTCGCCGACTGCGGTCGTGGACGACCTGCTCCGCCTGCGTGGTCAGGGAACGACGGACCTGGCCGGTGCGTTGAGAGCCGCGGCCGAGCAACTGGAACGGTCGCGTGCCAAGCGCCGGGTCACCGTCCTGATGTCCGACTGTCGAGCCACCACGGGAGCCGAAGCGCTTCCGATCGCTCGTCATCTCGACGAGCTCTGCATCCTCGCTCCTGCCGACGACGATCTCGACGCCATCGAGTTCGCCAAGTCGGTCGGCGCCCGGGTCGCTTCCATCGAAGGCCCGAGCGAGATCCCCGCCGCCCTGCTCCGAGTCCTCGACGCGTGAGCAAGTAACGCGGAGGTCTGCGTCGTCGCAGCGATAGCGCTGACCCCGCGTTACTCGGGTGTCCGAGGTCTCTCCGACCGGCGGTGTAGGACTAGCCGAATCACGTTGAGTCCGGTGTGAAGAGGTGACCAGCGCAGGGCATACCACAATGATTTTGCCGCTCGGCGCCGTTCCCCATTGCTCCAGTTCACGACGGCGTAGCCCAGGAAGGTCGACGAATGCCAACCCCCGCGCGCCCACAGTACGGGCCTGAGCCGAAGGCGATCCCTGAGCGGGAGATGTGCAATCGCCTGAGTGAATATCGGCTTGGTGGCTCGAGACCTCCGCCACTGTTGTTCTTCCTCGGCCTGGCCGTCGCGCTGTCGGAAGAGCATGACCACATCATCGATCCGGCCGATCGGCCAGTCGCGTGCGGTTCTCAGGAAGAAGTCCCACTCCGAATCTCCTGGAAACGGGTTGAACCTCTCGAGTTGGCGAGCGACGTCGCCCCGTGTGAGAACGGTGGCGATCTGTGGCCAGTACGTGATCAGATCTTCGAGGATCCAACCGGACCTGAGCCCGGGTGGCGGGATGGGATCGAGAAATGGTTCCAACGCCGAGTTGGTCATCTGGGTGCGGGCGTGAACAGCCCCGTACTCAGGGTGTCGGTCGAACTCCTCGAGTTGGCTGATGATCGCACGCGGCAACAGCACGTCGTCATCGTCGAGAAACTGGATGAAGTCGCCGGTAGCGGCTTGAAGGCCGCACGTTCGTGCGTTGCCGATACCGACGCCCGTGGTGCGAACGACACGGACCGGATAGTCGCCGAGAACCTCGGGCGTGTCATCGGTCGAGCCGTCATCCACCACCACGATCTCGAGATCGAACGTCGAGTTGTCGAGGGCCAATGCGCTGTCGATCGCCTCTCGCACCATGTCCGAGCGATTGCGTGTGGTGATGACCAGCGAGACGAGGGGTCGCTCGCGCTCGTCTGTCATGGTCGTTGCCAGACCGGTGTCATGAGAGCGACTCAGCCGGCGGTCGACGCGCCGGCACATCCAGAAGGTCGTCGACGGTCACGAACTCGAATCCGAGGTCGCGGAGTCGTGGGACGATGAGCGCGACGGTTTCAGCAGTGACACGCTTGTTCCAGCGTTCTTCCAAGGGGAATGCGTCATGCATGCAGATGATCGAGCCTGGTCGTGTGTCGCGGACGATGCCGTCGGCGACACTGCCAGCGGCAGGTTCCGGGATCTGCCAGTCGAGGGTGTAGACGTCCCACCCGACGATTGTGTATCCCCGCTTGTGAAGTCGGCGTGCCTCCCAGGGGGTGAGCCAGCCCCATGGTGGACGGTAGAGGGTGGGGCGAAAGCCTGTCGTCTCGACGATCGCTGCCTCGCCTTGCTCAATGTGTCGTGTGTCGCTGAGGCTGAGTCCGGCGCCGCGAGAATGGCGTTCGGAATGACTGCCGACACAGTGCCCCTCGTCCAGTTCGCGGCGAACGAGATCGGGGTTGGCCCGGACGTTCTCGCCGACGCAGAAGAAGGTGGAGGGTGCATCCAACTCTCCGAGAACATCCAAGAGCCGTTCGGTGCTGTCGAGCGATGGACCGTCATCGAAGGTGAGTGCTATCGCCTGACGGTCCCTCGGGCCATGGTTGACGTAGTTGCCGAACGCAGTGCGCGGTGGCGAGAGGAACCTGTCCCCGACCACATCGCCGACCTTGTACGCCAGCTCTCTCACGACGCTCTTCACGGCTGGCGGCCAGCGTGTCGCAGCTGATGGACCATCGCCTCGATCATATGCCACAAGGATGAGGAAGGTATGCTCCCGAGGTGGCGGACAGCGTAGAGAACTTGGATCGCAGCGCCCCGTTCGTCCATCCATCCGCGGCGATCGAGTCCGGGGTCAGCATCGGTAGTGGTACGCGGATCTGGAGTTCGGTACAGGTCAGGACTGGTGCTCGGATCGGTCGAGACTGCAACATCGGGCGCAACGTGTTCATCGATCTGGGTGTCGTGATCGGGGACTGCGTGAAGGTGCAGAACAACTCGTCGCTCTACGAGGGCGTCGTGATCGAGGATGGGGCATTCATCGGGCCGCATGTGATCTTCACCAACGATCGCATCCCTCGTTCGATCACACCCGGGGGGAGGCCGAAGGACACCGACGATTGGGAGCTCGGCTCGACGACGGTCTGCACCGGCGCCTCCCTGGGCGCCGGGACGGTGGTCGTCACCGGGACCACGATCGGCGCCTGGGCAATGGTCGGCTCCGGGACGGTTGTCACTCGCGACATCCCGGCACACGCGCTCGTTGTCGGAAACCCTGGTCGTGTGATCGGCTGGATCACGGCTGGCGGTCAGAGATGTGAAACCCAGGCTGAAGTCCAGACAAGAACGGCCGATGAGATCGCCATGGAGGACGACATAGAACGCAGCCAACCATGATCTCCCTTGCGGTGATCGGATACGGATACTGGGGACCGAACCTGGTCCGGAACTTCATGCAGGTGGACCATGCGCACATCCGCGCGGTCTGTGATGCCTCAGCGGAACGTCGCGCGGCGGCGGAGAAGATCTATCCGGGGGTGATCACCCTCGCTGATCCGACAGACGTGTTTGCCGATCCGGAGATCGACGCGGTCGTCATCGCGACCCCGGTCGGCTCTCATTTCGAGCTTGGGATGAGAGCGCTCGAAGCGGGCAAACACGTCCTGATCGAGAAGCCGATCGCATCCTCGGTCGCCGAGGCCGAGGCCCTCGTTGCCGAGGCGGATCGCCGTGGCCTGGTCCTCATGGTCGATCACACGTTCATCTACACCAGCGCTGTACGAAAGATGCACGAGCTGGTGGAGAGCGGCGAACTCGGGGAGCTGTACTACTACGACTCGGTTCGAGTCAATCTCGGGCTGTTCCAGAGCGATGTCAGCGTCATCTGGGATCTCGCGGTCCATGACCTCTCGATCATGGACCGACTGTTCGGGGCATCTCCCTGCCGGGTGTCGGCCACCGGGATGGCTCACGTTCCCGGCGAGCCGGTCAACATCGCGTACCTCACGTGCTCGTTTGTCGACACGCGGATCGCCCACTTTCACGTGAACTGGCTTGCACCGGTGAAGGTCCGCCAGACCATGTTGTGTGGGAGCGAGAAGATGGTGGTGTTCGACGACATCGACATGAGTGAGAAGGTCAAGGTGTACGACAAGGGTGTGGTGATGTCCTCCTCCCCACAGAACACCCTTCAACGACACGTCGGGTATCGCACCGGAGACATGTGGGCACCGCGTCTCGACAATGTGGAGGCACTTGCAGTCGAAGCCGAACACTTCGTCGACTGCATCATCAACTCGAAGACGCCCATCACAGATGGTCATGCGGGTCTTCGAATCGTGAGGATCCTGGAAGCCGCATCAGCCTCCCTCGGCAGCAACGGAGCACCCGTTGAGCTCTGAACAGATTCCATTCGTTGATCTCGGTGCCCAGTACCAATCGATCAAGACCGAGGTCGACGCCGCGGTCCTGGCCGCGCTCGACAGCACAGCATTCGTGCTGGGCCCGCGTGTCGCCGAGTTCGAGGCTCGGTTTGCCGATTACGTGGGCGCAGCCCATGCCATCGGTGTCAACTCTGGCACCAGCGCGCTCCATCTCGCGTTGCTGGCCGCGGGCGTCGGTCGAGGCGACGAGGTGATCACCACGCCCCTGACGTTCATCGCCACCGCTGCAGCGATCGACTACACCGGAGCGACTCCCGTGTTCGTCGACATCGATCCGGTGACACGAAACATCGATCCCGCACTCATCGAGGCGGCGATCACGCCACGAACCAAGGCGGTCATGCCGGTTCACCTTCATGGGCTTCCCGCCGACCTACCCGCCATCCGTGCAATCACTGATCGTCACGACATCGCGCTCATCGAGGACGCCGCTCAGGCTCACGGGGCGGCCGTCGACGGCCGTGCTGTCGGCGCGACCGGCACCCTTGGCTGTTTCAGCTTCTATCCGGGCAAGAATCTGGGTGCGTACGGCGAGGCGGGAGCCGTCGTCACCAATGACGCGAGCCTGGCCGAACTCGTTCGGGTCCAGCGCGATTGGGGTGCTCGTTCGAAGTACGAACACGATCTCAAGGGCTTCAACTACCGCATGGAAGGTATCCAGGGTGCGGTGCTCGGTGTGAAGATGGGACACATCGAGCGCTGGACCGAGGCCCGCCGCAACATCGCGGCTCGCTATGACGAACTCCTTGGTTCGTCCGGACTCGGGCTCCCGATCGAGCCGAAGGGATACCGCCACGTGTACCACGTCTACGCCGTTCGAAGCCGGCGCCGCGACGCACTCCAAACGCATCTCGAGGAGCAGGGCATTCAGTCGGGGATCCATTACCCGATTCCGGTGCATCTCCAGAAGGCATTTGCCGAACTGGGCCGCACCATCGGCGATTTCCCACTGGCTGAGGCGGCCGCCGACGAGATGTTGTCCATTCCCATGTACCCCGAGATGCCGGATGAGCACGTGGAGCGAGTCGCTGCCGTGCTTTGCAGCTGGGCCGACTGCCACGAGGATTCCTGATGGCTGACACGCCGACCTACGGCCGCGTGCTCGTTACGGGCGGAGCCGGTCTCATCGGTTCGCACATCACCGACCTTCTGGTCGACGGGCAGGCGAACGGCACGTTCGGTGAGGTGATTGTGATCGACGACTTCACTCGCGGGCGAATGTCGAACATCGCCGGAGCCGTCGACCGAGGAAACGTCTCCGTGGTCGAGGGCGACATCACCGATCCGGTGCAGGTGCACGATGTGATGGCTGACACAGACCTGGTCTTCCATCTGGCGGCAATCCGCATCACCCACTGTGCCGAGGACCCCCGTCTCGCGGTTGAGGTACTTGGCAACGGGACATTCAATGTGGTCGAGGCGGCTCAGCAGGCGGGCGTGAGGAAGATCGTGGCGTCGTCCACGGCTTCGATCTATGGGCTCGCGGAGACCTTTCCGACCACTGAGAGCCACCACCCTTACAACAACCGCACGCTGTATGGAGCGATCAAGGTCTTCAACGAAGGCCTGCTGCGTTCGTTCCACGACATGTATGGCCTCGACTATGTCGCCTTGCGGTACTTCAACGTCTACGGCCCTCGAATGGACGTATTCGGCAAATACACCGAGGTTCTGATCCGTTGGATGGAGCGGCTCGCGGCGAGTCAGCCGCCGATGATCTTCGGCGATGGTTTGCAGACGATGGACTTCGTTCACGCGCGTGATATCGCTCGGGCGAACATCTGTGCTGCACTCGCGCCCGTCAGCGATCGCGTGTACAACATCGCCAGCAACTCTGAGACAAGCCTTCGGGAGTTGGCCGCCGCGCTCGGTGAGGCCATGGGGATCGAGATCGAACCGGAGTACGGACCGGAACGATCGGTGAACCCTGTGCCCCGTCGACTCGCCGACATCAGCGCCGCAGCGCGGGATCTCGGATGGGCGCCAGAGATCGATCTGCAGAGTGGGTTGCAGGATCTCGTCGAGTGGTGGCGAGCCGAGCAGACCGCCAAAGCTGCGAGCCAATGACCGTGCGAACGGATATCCCGTTGATGCGCCCGGCCCTCGGGGAACGAGAAGCCGAGGCCGCAGCCCGGGTGATCCGGTCGGGCTGGGTCACCCAAGGCCCGGAGGTCGCCGCGTTCGAAGAAGAGTTCGCAACGGCGATGGGAGCAGCGGGAGCCGCGGCCGTCTCGAGTTGCACCTCCGCCCTTCATCTGGCGCTCTTGGCGGCTGGTGTCGGCGCTGGCCATGAGGTGGTCACCGTCAGCCATTCGTACATAGCGACGGCCAATGCGATCACGTACTGCGGCGCCACACCGGTGTTCGTCGATGTTGTGCGGGAGACCCACAACATGGACCCCGCGCTGATCGAGACCGCAATCACCGATCGCACTGCGGCGCTCTTGGCCGTTCATCAGATGGGGATGCCCTGCGACATCGCAGCGATTGTCGAGATTGGTCGGCGGCACGGCCTTCCTGTCATCGAGGACGCTGCATGCGCCGCCGGTAGTGAGATTCTCGTGGACGATGCCTGGCGTCGGATCGGTCGCCCCGAGGCCGATATCGCGTGTTTTTCGTTTCACCCGCGAAAGGTGATGAGCACAGGTGATGGTGGGATGATCACCGCCAACGATGTCGATCTGCTTGCCACGATGAAACAGCTCCGTCAGCACGGGATGTCCGTGAGCGATCGAGTCCGTCACGGTTCCCCCACGGTCGTGTTCGAGGAACACCCGGTGATCGGCTTCAACTACCGCCTCACCGACATCCAGGCCGCAATCGGACGAATTCAGCTCGAGCGGTTGCCAGAGATTGTCGCCGACCGTCGCCGTCTGGCTGGGCACTATGATCAACTTCTCGCTGAGGTCGACGGCGTTCGTGCTCCAGCCGAACCGGCGTGGGCGCGCAGCAACTGGCAGAGCTACGCGGTTGCTTTGCCCGAAGGGTGTGATCAGCGAGCTGTGATGCAGTACCTCCTCGAGCGAGGGGTGGCGAGTAGGCGGGGGATCATGAACGCTCATCGGGAGGCTCCATACAGGCTGGATGACACTGTGCTGCCGTCGTCGTCTTGGTGCCAGGATCACACGGTCGTTCTGCCGCTCTTTGGGGCCATGACCGAGGGTGATGTCGAACGGGTGGTCGAGACCCTCGCGGATGCCTGTGCTTCGGTCAGTGCATCTGGTTGACGTGACTCAGCCGCCGAGCAAGACGCGCAAGGTCCTGCTCTTCACGAACAGTGTGCAGATCGGCGGCATGGAAGAGCACGTTCGTCTGCTTTCCCAACACCTCGACCGCGAGAAGTTCCACGTCACGGTCGTGTTCCCGAAGTGGGAACCAACGGACGAGTTTGTTCCGCTACTCGAGATGGCCGCTGACGAAGTCGTGACCAGCACCCCTGACCGGCGGCCCGGCGGTCGTGGTGCGCTTCGAGAGGCGATTCGACTATGGCGGACGGTCCGACGGTCCGACTTCGATGTCGCCCACATCCACTGCACGAACTGGGAGGGTGCTGTGCTGGCCCAGATGGCGCTACGACTCGGTGGGGTGCCGCGGATCTTCATCACCGAACACCTCGCGCCTGAAGCCCCACAGCCCTACTTGCGGCGGCAGGTCCGCAGGTGGCAGATGCGATCGGCACGTCTCATCTGCGTCTCGGAATTCAACCGGCGAGCGCGTGGCCGTTTCCTGCGGGAGCCCAAACGCGTGTCGGTCGTGATGAATGGTATTGACACAGCGAAGTTCGACGAGCCGATTCCGCCAAGCGCGAGCAGTCTCGCCCGTCGCGAGTACGGCCTTCCCGTCGGCACCCCGATCGTCGGTACGGCGATCCGGCTCGAGGCCGGCAAGGGTGTTGCAGATCTCGTGGACGGTTTCGCAGCGATTGCCGACAAGCACCCAGCGGCTCGGCTGGTCATTGTCGGAGACGGGAAGCGTCGCGCCGACCTCGAAGCGCAGACCGAGCGGCTGGGTATCGCCGATCGCACGGTCTTCACCGGGTTCGTCATCGATCCGCGCCCACTCATCGACTTGATGGACGTCTTTGTCCTGCCAGTGCCGTTTGGCTCCGCATCGATCGGGTTGCTCGAGGCAATGGCGATGGGGAAGGCCTGCATCATCTCGTTCGGGAGCGATGGTGAGGCACCGGTGCCGGGGGAGAGCGGGTTCTGGGCTGAACCACACGAACCACTGTCCATCGGTGCGCATCTGGATCGATTACTCAGCGACCCGGACGAGCTGGCGCGCATTGGGGTCAACGCTCGTGTTCGTGTTGAGGAGCACTTCTCGGCCGAACGAGTCGCTCGCGAGCTCGGTGAGCTCTACCTCTCAACCGACTGAGGTTTCAGCCCCGCGGGTCGAGCTGGGGGCCGCGGACGAGGCGACCGGGGTGTTCGCCGGTGAACTCGTCGTCGAGCACGGTGACCGTGCCGCGGCAGATCGTGGCGCCGTAGCCCTCGGCCCGCTGCACGAAGCGGTTCGCGCCGGTGGGCAGATCGTCGAGCAGGTAGGGGAGCTCGACGGACAGCGCATCGAGGTCGATGATATTGAGATCACCGCGTAGGCCCGGCGCGATCAACCCGCGGTCGCGAAGCCCGTAGAGCTCGGCCGTCTGGCGAGTCTGTCGGTGGATCATCCATTCGAGGGGGAGTCGATCGCCGCGCTCTCGATCGCGGGCCCAGAACTGGAGCATGAACGTCGGCATGCCGCCATCGGCGATCGTGCCGCAGTGGGCACCGGCGTCGGCCAGGCCCATCCGGGTGTGGGGATGTTGATGGAGTTCCCAGAGGTGATCGAGGTTGTGGTTGCTGTAGTTGAACAGCGGGAAGTACAGCAGACCACGTCCGTCGGCCGACATCATCTGGTCGTAGGCGATCTCGGCGGGCGTGCGTCCGTCGCCGGCCAACGCGGCGCAGCTCGCGTTCGGGTCGGGTTCGTAGTCGGCTTCACCCGAGAACGGATACAACTTGTCCCAGCCACGCGTGATCGATTCGACGAAGTCGGTCCAGTGCACCGGCATCTCGCTGGTGAGTGCGGCTCGGATGTCGGGGCGACGCAGGTGGACGAGTCGTTCGGCCTCGGACAGATTGGCGATGAGCCCCCAGGTCGGACACAGCATGAACGGGTTGACGGTGCTCATCCAGCTCTCGAGGATGCCGACCGGTCGTCCGGACACCTGGGCGAGGATGTTGAGGCCGTCGGCATGGGCCTGCTCGAGCAGTCGCAGGTCCTCCTGCCAGAGGTCCGGCGCGTAGTCGGGCTGGTTGAGGTTGAACACCACGGCTTCGCCGGTGACGGCCGCGACGTCGCGCATCCACCCGAAGGAGTCGGGCACGTCCGCGTGATGGGACGCCACCTGGAAGATCCCGTGGCCGGCGGACTTCATGCCCCGGGCGATTGCGAGCAGCTCGTCCTTGGTGGCGAATGTGCCGGGCACCAGTTCGCCATCGGCGGCCTTGTGGAGCGGGGTGCGAGAGGTCGAGAATCCGAGGGCGCCGGCCTCCAGACCCTCTTGCACCATTGCCGCCATCCGGGCGATGTCCTGATCGTCGGCATCGCCGAGCGCACGGTCACCCATGACATAGGCGCGAAGTGCGCCGTGGGGGACTTGTGCGCCGAGGTCGAGGGTCCACCGTCGCGACTCGAGATCGTCGAGGTACTCGGGGAAGGACTCCCAACCCCACTGGATGCCGTCGGTGAGCGCCGCGCCGGGAATGTCCTCGACCCCTTCCATCAGCTGGATCAGGAAGTCGTGACGGTCGGGTGCCGCCGGCGCGAAGCCGACGCCACAATTGCCCATGACCGCTGAGGTGACCCCGTGCCAGCTCGACGGGGTGAGATCGGGGTCCCACGTTGCCTGTGCGTCGTAGTGGGTGTGGGTGTCGACGAAGCCGGGGGTGATGAGCCGCCCGTCGGCATCGAGCTCGCGCCGACCCGGGCCGACGTCGGGGCCCACCGCGACGATGGTCTCACCATCGATGGCGACATCGCCGACGACGGCGTCGGCGCCGCTGCCATCGATGATTCTTCCGTTTCGAACGACCAGATCGTGCATGCGGATCAGCGTAGGTCGCGTGGCCGCTACGGTCCGTACCGTGACCATCCGCCGCGCCGCCCTACTCGACCAACCGTCGTGATCGAGCGGCTTCCTCCTGCCGATTGGCGGGTGAGCGCAGATGCTGATCTCCGGATCACTGATGACGGCAGGATCCTGATCGGCGGGAGCCCCCTGCGGATCATGCGCCTGTCCGTTGCCGGCAGCCGAACCGTGGCCGACTGGCTCGCCGGGCATCCCATCGGTGAGTCCAGGAGCAAACGCAGGCTCGCCAGGCGCCTCCTCGACGCCGGCCTGGTCCACCCCTCTAAAGCACACTGGGGTCAGACCCCAGTGTGCTTTAGAGGGGTGACCGTCGTTGTCCCGGTGAAGGACGATCATGCGGGGCTGATCCGACTGCTCAACGCTTTGCCGGAGGTCGCCGTGGTGGTGGTCGATGACGGGTCTGTCGAGCCCATCGACGCCCCGGGGGCCACGGTCATTCGGCGGGATCGATCCGGCGGTCCCGGGGTCGCCCGGACGGACGGCCTCGCCGCCGTCGACACGGAGCTGGTGGCATTCCTCGATGCCGACGTCGTCCCTGGTCCCGACTTCTTCGGCAACCTGCTTGGACACTTCGACGACCCTGCCGTGGCCGCAGTCGCCCCTCGGGTCCGGAGCCGTGCCGGCGATTCGACCCTCGAACGGTATGAGGAGGACTTCTCGCCACTCGACCTCGGCGACCGCGCCGCCAACGTCGGGCCTCGGCGCCCGACGTCCTACGTCCCGACAGCAGCGCTCATTGCCCGACGATCGGCGATCGTCGATGTCGGCGGCTTCGATCCCGGTCTTCGCTACGGCGAGGACGTCGACCTCGTCTGGCGCCTCGTCGCGGCCGGCGACATCGTTCGCTACGACCCGTCCGTCGATGTGGCCCATGATCCGCGGCCGTCGATGGCGGCGTGGCTCGCCCAGCGCCGCGCTTACGGCTCAGCGGCGACTCCGCTCTCACAGCGGCATGGTTCGATCGTCGCCCCGGCTCGTTGCTCACCGTGGAGCGCCCTTGGCTGGGGACTGGCAGCACTGCGGCGTCCGGTTCTCGGCATTGCCGTTGCGGCCGGTTCCACTGCGGCACTCACCCGCAAACTCGCTGATGTTCCCGACGCGAGATCCGAGGCCTTGCGGATCGCAGGCTGGGGTCATCTCCATGCCGGTCGGGGACTGGCACAGGCGGTGAGCCGGGTCTGGTGGCCGGTCGCCATACCGCTCGCCCTGATCTGGCCGCGAGTTCGACCGGCGGTCGTGGCCGCCCTCCTCATCGGCCCGGTCCTCGAATGGCGTGCCGGTGGGCGGCGTCTGGGCCCGATCCGGACGGTGACACTCCGCATCATCGATCAGATGGCGTACGGCGTCGGCGTCTGGCAATCCTGTCTCGAACACCGCACCGCGGCGGCACTGAAGCCCGAGCTGATCTCCGGCCCGAGTTCGAACGACGGTGATTTCGAACGACAGTGATGTGGCCGCTACGGTCACGCGCCCATGAGCACCATCATCTCGCAACGTGTCGACGATCTCCTCGCCCGGTGTGCAAAGGAGGTCAGTGTCGGCCACATTCTCGGCGGCCAGATCGCCGTCGCCTTCGAAGGTGAGCTCGTGGTCAATGAGGCACTTGGCGACGTGACGCTCGATCAGCGGATGCACACCTACTCCGCGGTGAAGCCGACGGTCAGCCTGACCGTCCTCGAGTTGGCGGCCGACGGCCTCCTCGACCTCGATGCCTCCGTTGCGTCGGTCCTGCCCACGTTCGGTGCCCAGGGGAAAGGCGAGATCACCATCTCGCAGGTGCTCCTGCACGCCGGGGGATTCCCGGCTGCCCCGATGCCGCACGAGCTCTGGGCGAACCGCGCTGGGCGACTCGAGCGGTATGCCTCGTGGCGAACCACCTGGGAGCCGGGCACCGCGTTCGAGTATCACCCGTCTTCTGCCCATTGGGTGCTCGCCGATCTGATCACCGAGGTGACGGGGCGGCACCATGCCGACGTGGTGACCGAGAGGATCATGGAGCCGGCCGGTGCGAGGCGGTGGCTGGCGATCCCCCACGACGAGCAGGGTGACATCGTCACCGTGGAGAGCATCGGCACGCCGCCCGACCCGGCCGCATTTCGCGAGAAGTTCGGCATCGACATGCCGATCACCGAGGTCACACCCCAGGCGCTTTTGGCATTCAATGAGCCCGACATCCGCGCCGCGGGACAACCCGGCGGTGGCGGTATCGCCGGCGCGGCGGACGTGGCACTCTGGTACCAGGCGATCATGCACGACGACGGCGAGATCCTGCGGCCCCAGGTCAAGGCCGACGCGCTCACCGTCGTGCGGCAGAACCACAAGGACTGGCTCGGAGTCCCTGCCCAACGGACACACGCCTTCTACCTCGGTGGCGAGCAGTCAGGCCGAGCGGCCCGCGGTATGGGCCATACGGTCAGCGCCGCGGCATTCGGTCACAATGGTGCGAGCGGCCAGCGGATCTGTGCCGATCCGGAGAGCGGACTGTCGATCGCCGTCATGACCCGGGGCCTCGATCTCGACGACATGGTCTACAACCATTGGGGAACGGCCCTGTCGTCCAAGGCCGGTCTCCTCACCACCCCCGTCGACTGAGGCCGCTGTGGTCCTACGAGTCACACGGCCCGGGGTTCGCGGCGGATGGTGCCCCAGAGCAGGGTCATGGCGACGACAGTCGCGAGGATCGCCGGCGGGGCGACGCCGACGCCCTGATCGTCGGCGAGCACGCCGATCAGGGCAGGCAGGGCGATCGCCCCGACCGATGATCCGGCGAACTGATACCCGACGACCTTGCTCGTCCGTTCGCTGCCCAGGTAGTGCGGCGTCCGGCCGACGGCGAGCGGGAACATGACGGAGAACGCGAGGCCGAGAACGGGAAGGCCGAAGCCTCCGAGGCCGCCAGGGTCCACCCACAGCAAAGTGGACGCCGCGACGGCGAGCAATGAGGCCTCCCACAACACCCGCTCGGGGTCGATCCTGTTGCCGAGCGCTGCCATCCCGAGTCGGCCGATGGTCAAGCCGATCCAATAACCGGCCGTGAGGGCGGTGGCCAGGCCATGAGAGAGGCCGCGTCCTTCGCTCAGGAGGGTGAACGCCCACTGCCCCGCTGCGACCTCGACGCCGACATAAAGCGCGAACCACATGACGAGTTCGGCCGTGACACGGCGCGGCGACGCCACCCGTGAACGGAGGAAGGCTTCCTCCTGTGCCTCCGATGGTGGAGCGTCATCGCCGCGCTCTCGGAGCAGTAGCAGCACCACCATGATCTGCATGACGGCGATCGCGGCGAATGAGCCGCGCCACCAGTCGAAGACGACGATGAAGACACTCATCATCACCGGGCCGATCGAGGCGCCGACCCCGTAGGCGGCATGCAGCATGCCCATGTGGCGTGGCCCGAAGTGCAACGCCACCCAGGTGTTGCCTGATGCGTCTCCGAGCCCATTCCCGAAACCCAGCGCGGCGAAGCCGGCGAGCACCGTCCACCAGGTCGGTGAGTACGCCAGCAGACCCAGGCCTGCCGTACTCACGCCGGCGCCGGTGACGATCGTCGAGACGGTGCCGATTCGACTCGCGACGTGGCCGGATGCGATCCCGGCGAACATGTAGCCCCCGGACAGGGCGACGAAGATCAGGCCGAAGCTGCTGTCGGTTCGCTCGAATCCGTCGCGGATACTCGGCCATGCGGTGCCGACCGCGCCGTCGGCGAGACCGAGCATCGTGTAGACGACGAGGACCAGCGCGAACAGTGAAGGGGCTGCCAGGCGGACACGAACCATGGCGGGAGTCTGCCTGGTCTAGCGGCCTCGTTCGCGCAAATAGGCGGCGCCGACCTCGCGGGACTCCGGGTCGTGCATCGCGTTGACCAGCACGTCGGCGTCGCTCCACGCGAACCGGGTCGAGACCAGGGCTTCGGCCGCCGCGTCCACTGCAATGAGCGTGGCGCGCAATGTGAGCGAGGACTTGGCGGCGAGAGTTGCGGCGAGAGCCTCCACCTCATCGACGAGCTCGTCGTCGTCGACCATCCGGGTGACGAAGCCGCGGACGTGGGCTTCCATCGCCGTGAACGGCCGACAGGTCATCACCAGATCGCGTGTGGCCGCGGGACCGATCTCGCGGACGAGACGGGGGATACCGCCCCAGGCCAGCGGAATCCCCAGATCGACCTCGGGAATGGAGAAGCGGGTCGACTCGGCGGCGACGCGGAAGTCGCACGCTCCGGCAAGGACGACGCCGCCGCCCACGCAGTGGCCGTGAATCGCAGCGATCGTCACCGCCTGCATCCCTTCGATGGCCTCGGCCATCAGCCGGCCGGCATCGGCACTCGACCGGGCCATCCCAGGTTCGGCGTCGGTGAATGCGGACAGGTCCGCGCCCGCTGAAAACGCACGGCCGGCGCCTGTCACCAGCACGACACGTATGTCGTCCTGACCGTCGAACCAGGTCGCGGCCAGGGCCAACTCCTCCAAGCAACGCGTCGACAGTGGATTGAGCTTGTCGGGCCGGTCGAGCGTGATGCGCCCGATCCGTCCTTCGGACTCAACCCGAAGTGTTTCGAATGATGGAGTGTCGAGCGTCGGTGATCCCATCCCGAGAGGCTGTCACAACAGCGCCGCTGAGGGCGATCCGAGTCGGGGGATTCGAAGGACCCGGCAACCCCATCAGGCGATGTGCAGCGTCTCGTCGTCTTGCACGGCGACCGGCTCATCGGCCGACGTCGGCTCGAGGATCGCGAGGTCGCCGGTGATGGCCTCGACGCGCGCCCAATCGGCGACGTCGGAGTCCTCGGTGAGGAACACGATCTGCTGGCTGTCCGAGGAGTGCAGCAGGAGCTCGAGCAGCGGAGCCTTCAGGTCGTGGTCGATGCCGCGGAGGGAATCGTCGAGCACGAGCGGGAGGCTCTCGCCCTCGGGGCCGGCGGTGCGCACGACCTCGAGGCGGGCCATCAGGGCGTGGGCCAGCGCAGCGGCGTGGTCGTCCCCGATCGTCAGCGGGTTGGTAGTGATGGATGTCACGTCGCTCATGCGACGCGACGCTTCCTCGATCTCGACGCGGTGCTCGTAGGCCCACTCGGGGACGATGTCGCCGGCGACGCTGAACCAGGCGGCCATGGCCGCCTCCTGTTCCGAACCGGCCTCGACCATTCGGCGACGAGCGGTCTCGGAGTCGAGCAGGCCGTTCACCCGCTGGAGGTGAAAGCCGAGGTAGGAGTCGGCACCCGCTGCGGCCAGAGCCTCGTTCTCGGCCTTGCGAGCCGAGACCATGCGCTGATGCTGGAGGAAAGAGATTGCGGTGACGACGGCGGCCACGGCGATGAACGCCATGGCTGCGACCTGGCTGATGAACATGGCCGCGGGAACGGCGGCGAGTGCGGAGATCGCGCCGATGATGAACGACAGCTTGCGGAAGCGTTCGGCGCGGGCCTGTGCGTCCTCGAAGCGCTGGTGCTGTTCCTCGATACGGGCCACCACGGCGGCGTCTTCGGGGGATGACCCACTGTCGGCCGCGGCGGCGTCGAGTTCGGCCTGAGCTGCCCGCACCCGCTCGGCGAGTCCCCACAGGGTCGGGGCATCGACCGAGGCCAGGCGATGGACGATCTGGTCATGGTGGGTGCTGGTGGTCAGATCTGTCGAGGTGACCCGAAGGGTCCGCTTCGCTGCTCGCTCGTCCAGGCCGGCGACGGACAAGAGATCGATCGCCCCGGTCTCGTCGGCGAAACGTCCGCTCACGTCGGCCGACGCGTCGATGTCGATGACGCGAGCCCGGGCGCCGTACGGACGGAAGATGGCGAAACGATTGCCAGTGTCGGCCATGATCTCGGCGTGCACACCGGCGCGACTCGACGTCAACGAGCCCACCAGTTCGCTGATGAGGCCTTCCCGCTCAAGCCGGCCAACACCGGAGATCACGGTGAGTCGGGGATGAAAGTCCAACGAGAAAGTGTTCTCGTCGGCCTCGATGACCAGTCGCTCGAATCGCATAGGGAACAGTTCGGCGTCAAGCGGTCCCGACTTGAGTCGAAGGACCCAAGGTCATGGGGCATAGGGACCAGAGTCCCTACCGGAGAACATTCGCTCAGTTCGCGATTCCCCCACCAGTCGGGGAAACAGGGTTGGAGTCGGTTCCTGCTCGTGGCATCATTGCCAACGCTTCGCATCGGGAAACCGCGGCGGATCTGCTCCCTTAGCTCAGTCGGCAGAGCGTCTCCATGGTAAGGAGAAGGTCGTCAGTTCAATTCTGACAGGGAGCTCGTCTCGACGGCCCTCATGAGAGGGACCGCGCGGGAAGGCGGCGACGTAGCT
>Ga0316204_10005644_pt1 | contig 20304 bp, 17 predicted proteins | sample 6monrhotite_MG_2_FD_205661 | JGI IMG/M metagenome (GOLD analysis project Ga0316204, IMG submission 205661) | Microbial mat bacterial communities from mineral coupon in-situ incubated in ocean water Damariscotta River, Maine, United States -... | ecosystem: Environmental > Aquatic > Marine >...
TTAAGTCATCAGAGATACGAGGAAAGGCCGCTTTTCCGCCATAATAGTCATATACAACTCTAGCAGCTGAAGGAGCTTTTACATCAATAATGTGATTGTCGACGCTTTCATTACGGATACTTTCACTTAAGTGATGGTCAAATGAGAGATGGCAGCCAGACACATAAGGAAGGTTGGTCGTGATATCTTTGTCGGTAATATCAATTATTTTATCCTGCATGTCTTTTGGATGAACAAACTTAATATCATCAATCATATCGAGTTCTTTTAGCAGCACGGCACAAACCAGTCCATCAAAATCACTTCGTGTAATTAGTCTAAATTTAGTATCCGGCATTCAGTTTCTCCTTAATGGGGCATTGTTATGGCGATAATTACAATCAACAAGGCTTAAATATACCTTTAATTTGTGACTAAATGTACTACACAAAGCCTTTTATTTGAAAGAATTTATTTGTTTATTGGATCGTTATAGCCATTTAATCAATAACAGGGATTGGTTAAATATTTGTGTTTTTTACGATAGATGAGAATGATGAAGATCTGTTTGATTTGCTGATAAGAATTAGATAGAGCAAACAGCAGTCATGTGACTGCTGTAAATAAGGGTTTATTTAATTTGATTTGAAAGGTGCTTTAAAATTTAACGCCTCCCCAAATCCATAGTTTCGAGGTGTCTGTTCCATAAGTGTCTGCTGAATAGTTCGCGTACTTCACTCCAGCGGAATATTTTTTAGCGAACTTTTTGGCAACAAGAAGGTTTAATTCACTTCCATAATTTGCTCCACCTTGGTCCGCTTTATAATCATGCGCGATCGCCGCTAATTTATAGCCGCCAATCTTAGTGGCGATTTTAGCGTAAGTGTCTACCAGCCCTGTCGAAGGAGTGCCTAAAAACTTATCTGCCCAGCCGTTATAAGCATGTTTAGTGGCTAAAGGAGTTTGAAAGGACGAGACTCCGTCTCCACCAAGGGATTCTTGTGCCAGTGTTAATGTGACTCCGCTAGTTTGAATGCCTGCTTTTAAATGATAGTAGTCCGCGTCGATATTATTTGAATCGGCATAATCACTTTGATTGGCAAATTCGGCATGATAAATAAGGTTTAAACGATCAGATACTTTGGATTTTCCTGCTAAGCGCAAGCCTAATGTTTGACTGTCTGCGGTACTATCATCAATATCTACTAAATAACCATAAGCTGAAACATTGAGGCTTGGAATTATCGCCATATCTACTTTTAATGCATGGCTTGCCATGGGGGTTTTGACGCCGAAGATATTGTCTGATTCAAGCATATAAGCATAATCTAACTTTACATTGTCAAACTCTTTAATGGTGGTGCGTAAGCCACTAAAGACTTGTTCTGTTTGACGCCACCCCACATTTCCTAAGAACCGATGGTCCATTACGATACGCTGTTTACCCATTTTGATATTTGACTTGGAAATACTGTAGTCTAACCAAGCTTGATTTAAGCGGGTAATAACGGGGTCTGCAATTACAGCTTTTGCTGAAGTGGTGTTTGCATCAGCCCCAGCTGGTACTTTGTAGTCCGTTCGGTCACCAATGGATTCAGCTCCTGACATTTCTACCAAGGCTTTTACCCCTTTGAAGCTACCTGTTTGATAGCCAATACGAGTTCTTTCAGTAAAAGCAGAAGCCGTTTCTGCCCCATCTTGATCCGCCGACTCATAACGTAGGTTGATGTCGACGGTCGCCTTTCCACCAGTTAGGGCATCGGAAAATGTATTAGACATGGCGTTAGTTGAAATGAAACTTGCTCCTAATGCGGAAGTTAATAAAACACTTTTTACGGCCATTGCGACCGATTTATTTTTAGTATATCGATAATCTGAGGATGTCATCGTTGTTCCTTTTATATTTTTTATGTAAGAGCTAATGTTGCTTTAAGGGCGATTTTGCATCTATTTAGCACTTGAATTTAGCTTTGAAATGTACAACGACGTTGTTGTTTGATGGGCTTTTTACAAAGCTCAAATTACCATGCTAACGTTTTGTTAGTATGGTTAGAACTGTCTTAGTTCAAAGTAGAATTTCACTATTAATTAGTGTTAACTCTTTAGAAGAGTTTTTAGTTAAGCATTAATTGGGCCATTAATATAATTTACAATAATTAAAATAAGATAATTTATGTATTGTGTTTATTTTGTGAATGAATGGCTTTTGTTGCACCAAATTAATGCTTAAAGACGTCTGGTTTAGGTGCTAAAAGGTAGGGTTATTACATTGAGCCCAATGATTGCTGAGTTCTTTTCTATGCTGGTTATTTGAGCATGGAATTAAGAGGTCAGCAGGCTTTATACTATGCACATGACTTATACATTACATCAAATTGGGACGGTTCACAGTCCATTTAAAGAAAAGTTTGGTATTCCTCGGCAGGCGGGTTTAATACAAGGATGTGAGGGGTTTATTGAGTTGCAATCGCCATGGAATCGTCAAGAAGCCTTACAAGGTTTGGAAGGCTTTAGTCACTTATGGATTGTGTTTATTTTTCACCAATCCATTAAACCGATTGAGAAGTGGCGTCCCACTGTTCGCCCTCCGCGCTTAGGCAGTAAACGCCAAGGCGTATTTGCCACTCGTTCTCCCTATCGTCCTAATCCTATTGGTATGTCGGTTGTGGAATATCTAGGGTGGGAGAAACGTTCTGGTCAGCTCTGTTTAAAAATCTCAGGATTGGATCTTTTAGATCAAACGCCTGTTGTGGATATTAAGCCTTATTTACCCTATGCAGACAATCTCCCTAATGCGACAGGGGGATTTGCCCATCAAGCTCCCGAGCCGGTTGCCATGACTGTGCATTTTTCAGAAGTGGCACAGCAACAGTTGTTTCAGGCTGAGGATAAATACCCTCAATTAGCGACGCTTATTCAAAGCACCTTAACGCATAATCCACGTCCCGCTTATTTTGGCAATATTGAACAACGTAGTCATTTTGGAATGTCATTGTACGAATTTCATGTTCAGTGGAAAATTGTCGATAATGAAATTACGGTGTTGAGTTTATAGCGTTATTTAGTACGCTTGAAAATAAATGGGTGCTAATAATTGTTATTTATTGGCCGATTGATTTTACTCGTTAATACTGTTTCTAAAGGTGTTTGACTTCATAAAACCGTCATAAAAAAACATTATTTGTTTTCATACAATTGAACAGCTTATAAATAAAAGGTATATTATCTTTTACTAATTTATAGCCAAACCTGTTGTGAAGCAGGGACGGAAAGCCATGGGTCTTTAGAGAATAAAGATTGCCAGGTTGCGAATACCTTAACTCTTTTCTGAGTTAATCTACTTGTCTGTTTTCCTTCACAACATATTGTATTCAATATGAATGATTTCCAGTTGAAAAGCTCGAACACGTAAACGATATATTGCGATACCCGTTACGAACGCTTCTTTTCTAAAGCCAAATTATTTACAGTTAAAGAGGATCAGACAGCATGCGCAATAACGGTCAAGTCACCCAAAAAGAATATGATTTAGAGCCTGGGATCACGATTGTTTCTAGAACCGATACCTTTGGTAATATTCTTGAAGCGAATGAAGCATTTATTGCCGCCAGTGGCTTTGAATGGAGTGAGCTTGTTGGTCAGCCCCATAACATGCTTAGACATCCTGATGTACCTGAGGCGGTATTTAAAGATTTTTGGCAAACCTTGCAAGCGGGTAAACCCTGGTCACAAATTGTAAAAAACCGCCGTAAAAACGGTGATCATTATTGGGTAGAGGCGCATGCAACGCCTACGTTTGAAAATGGAGTGATTACAGGATACATGTCGGTGAGGAAGCCAGCGACTCAGGCGCAAAAAATAGCCGCTGAACAGGCTTATAAAGCGATTGAGTCAGGAAAGATCTCTTTGGTAAATGGCCATGTGACTCAATTAAAAGATAAATTAGACATTACCGCCCGTTTTGAGCTTTCAACCATTATTCTTGTGTTATCGATATTGTTACTTTCCACTGAATTAGTTACGTTATTTATTCCTGATATCTTTGACCATATTTCTGAGCTGATTTTTGAGGTGATGGATGTCTCATTGATTCTTATGATTATTATTGCCACACAAATTAATGCCATGCAGCTTAAACGTGTGTATAGACACATAACTGAGATCAGTGCTGGGAACTTTGACAATAAGATTAACTCTAAAGGTCGTTCATTGGTTCCAAGGATATTGGGTCGTTTGATGTCGTTACAGATTAAATTGGGGGCGGATATTGAAGATGTAAAAGCGGCGCTGACCAGTTCACAGCGCATTGAAAGTGCACTTAACGCAAGCTCTACCAATATTATGGTCACGGATCGTTTTCGTAGCATTATTTTTATGAATGAATCGGTTCAACAAATGCTTAAATCCGTTGAACCAAAACTGAAAAAAGACCTTCCTGATTTTGAATGCAGTCATTTATTAAGAAACCATATTGATGTCTTTTATAAGGATTCAGAGTCTCAGGCGAAGCGATTGGATAATTTGAAAGAGACTCATAAAGATAGAATTGAGGCGGGAGGCGTTACCCTAGACTTAGTGATTGATCCAATTTTTTCTGAAAATGGTCAAAGAATAGGCACCGTGGTGGAATGGAAAGATATGACGGACCAACTGCTTATTGAATCGAATATCGATGATATTTTGCAGGGAGCGTCTAAAGGGTTGCTTAATAAACACATTCAAGCCGATAATTTGACTGGATTTGAACAGAAAATGGCCATTTCAATTAATGCGCTTTTGCAAAGTTTCTTTATTACCACGCAATCTTTAAATGGCATTCTTTCAGGTATGAGTGACGGGGATATGACTCAGCGTATGGAAGCCGATTATGAAGGAGAGCTGCTGGCTATCAAAACCGCTGTGAATAAGGCCTTAAATAATATTGAAACAACGTTTAATCAAGTCAAGCAAGGTGCTCTTTCTATGGGGGATATGTCTCGAGAAGTGGCGATTGCCAGTGAAGATCTGTCGCAAAGAACCCAGCGCCAAGCTGCGACTTTAGAACAAACCGCTGCGAGCATGGAACAACTTACGGTAACGGTCAATAACGCGACAGAACATACTGAGCAAGCCAATGTTTTAGCGCATGGTGCCGCTAAAGAGGCCGAACAAGGTATTGAAGTGATGGATAAAACGCTGAATGCCATGAAAGGCATTGAAGAGCTAAGTAAAGAGATTGGTGAGATTACCAGTGTAATTGATGGGATTGCTTTTCAAACGAACTTATTGGCCTTAAACGCAGCGGTAGAAGCCGCTAGAGCAGGAGAGCATGGCCGTGGATTTGCCGTGGTGGCCGGAGAAGTTCGTAACCTGGCCCAAAAGTCAGCTGAGGCGGCCAAAGATATTTCAGGGCTCATTGGCTCAACCATTCAGCAGATTGAAAGTGGAACGAACTTAGTGGAGCAAACCAATAGTGCATTTGAAGGTATGGTGGATAAAATTCACGAAGTGGAAAGTCTCGTTGCGGATATCGCTTCGAGTTCTTCAGAGCAAGGTAAAGGCTTAGACCTAATGAATCTGGATATGGAAAGATTGGAAGAGATGACTCAGCAAAATGCCGCCTTAGTAGAAGAACTCTCTTCAACCGCCAGTAATATGAGTGACGAAGCCAATAGTCAGGCTGAGTTTATTGGCCACTTTAAAATAAGCCCGAACGTTTTACAACTTACGGTGAGTGCTTAAGCTTCGGGGGGGAGGTAGCAAGTAAGATCAGGCGAGCCGTAGATAGCTCGCCCTATTTTTTTAGGCGCTCTTTCGTTTAAGTAGGCTGAGCCATTAAAGACTGCTGTGCTTTACGGCGACTTAGGCTCAAGACGCCTATTAAACCGATACTAAATAACAAAAGGGTAGAAGGCTCTGGCACGGCTGAGACAGTAATATCATCTACGTTAAATAGATAATAATCAGAAAAACTGCTAAGCGTAATACTGGTAAACGCATGGTTAAAATCATCTTCAATCAGACCTAGGTAATAAGCCTTTCCATCCGCTAAGCTTACATCCACTAAGCTAAGACTACTTACACTCTGTCCCATATTGGTTGCAATGGTAAAGTCATTATCAAAAATCAAGTCTGAACTGATCACATACATACCAATAGCTCGAATGCTTTGGTCAAAAGAGATTGTAAATGAATCGCCACCTAGAAAAGCGAATGTTCCATCATCGGTACCAAGGTAGTTGTTCGGAGAGGTGGTATCAAACCAGTCATCAACCATGATCGACACACCAGGGAAAATATCATAGGTAAAGGTAGCCCCATCAACGGTTGTGCCACTGGGTATAATGCTACCTGAAGGAAGGTTATCAAAATTGTAAGTAGTAACATTTGAACTCGACAAGTTATTTAAAAAATCAGTCTGTGAGGTATAGGTTGTAACCGCGGCTTGTGCATTAGATAAGCCTAAAATGAGTAAATAGACAGAAAGAAAAGAGGGTATTTTGAACATTTAGAAACTCCTTGCAGTGCATAAACTTTATCAGCTTTGATTGGATCAAGACTTAAAGAGATCTATCAATGGATTGAGTAATAGCATAGTGTAAATGATTGACCTATGAAAACAATAGTAATTTTCTGGTTATTGTTTTTATATACGCGCTAAGTAATTTAGAAAAAATCTTGTACTGTAAAGAGGTAGGCATGAGCAGTTAGCTATTCATCTCTCCACCTTTAAGCGCTTTGGTGGTTGAACGATAAATCGCTAAAGCGATCAAAGTGATCGCGCCGTAGTAAACCATGTCATGTGAGAGCGAAGACAAGCTTAAGTCGCCAATTAACCATGCCATAAGCGTTACGATCAACCATGCAACGCCTGTACTCATTAACGCAAAAAGACCGTAGGTTCTAAGCTGCTCACCACGCGTCATGGTTGACCACTCTTGACCATTAAACACCACAATTTCAGTGCCACATTCAGGGCATTTTTTATCAGAGGTTGCAACGCTTGCTTGGCATTTTGGACACGAAATGGAAGACATAAAACAGGCCTTTATAGATTAGATAGATCAGTGTATTTTGCAGTATTTTACCTGTAAACGAGGCAAAAGAAAGTCGGGTGTGGATAAGTGTGTATAACCTCTGTTTTATATACAGGATGTTGTGTTTAGTTCTTATATCAGGTCTTTGGAAAGAGTCGTTTCTGATAAGGATTAGGAGGCCCTATTAGCTTGTCTGCTCTTCCAGCAATCCAGGCAAGAAAACCTCAGTTAAAAGCAGAGGCACCCCTTGTTGGGTGAATTTAGAACGCCTTGCATAGCCTGTTTTTTTGGCCGTATCAGCCCCTAAATGGCCTGTTAAATAAGGCCATGTCTCTAACGATTGTGTGGCAAAAGTAAAGGGGGTGCGTTTGACGCTCTTGTCTTGAAACAGCACTTCACCCAGTGGCTTATTCCCTAGCTTTTGCAGATGCGCCCACGGATTGGTTTCGGAAAAATTAGGGATCACTGTTCGGGCATAAATCCAATTTTTACCTTGGCCTTTTAACACCACACAGCGCACCCAAACCGCCTCGTTAGGCTGTAAACCCAACGATTGTGTTTCATTGACTAAAGGTATTTCGAGTCGCTCGGAGAGAATGATGACTTCTAAGTCTGGACAGAGTAAACGCAGTTTGGCGGTGAGAGAACCTTTGGTACTTAACCAGTCCTGTACTTTTCTAGAAGGGCTAATGCGTCGAATTAAACCTGCAGGCTTCCAGAATAGCGGGCGCGCTTTAACATTATGTTGGGCTTTTTCTTGCAGTAGGCCCTTAATTCGATTGATTCTGTCGATGGCTGACATGGTGATTCTCTTTTAGATATAGGATCTATTTAATGTGATTAAAGAACTTATTCAGAGCTTTCTTAAGCGTGTTGGTAATCTATTTTTTGTCCAATCCAGCGGGCCTGTAAACCTTCGAGCAGTGGGGAGTTTTGTTCAACCATTATACTCGCCCACTCTTTGGCTACGGGTATCCATTCCGCATCGCGTTTGAGATCGGCAATTCTAAATTGTAGCCCGCCTGTCTGCTTGGTACCAAGTATTTCACCAGGGCCGCGAATTTTCAGGTCTTCTTCGGCAATTTTAAAGCCATCGGTGGTTTCTCGCATAATGTTTAAGCGGGCTTTACCCGTTTGCGACAGTGGGGCTTGATAGAGCAAAACACAATGACTTTGCTTATCACCACGGCCAACACGACCGCGTAACTGATGTAACTGCGCCAAGCCTAGACGTTCGGCGTTTTCGATAATCATGAGGCTTGAGTTGGGTACATTCACACCTACCTCAATGACCGTGGTGGCAACGAGAAGATCAAGCTGATGCTCTTTAAAGGCGTTCATTACCAAGGCTTTTTGTTCACCTTTTAAACGGCCGTGTATTAATCCCACTCGAAGATCAGGCCAGTGATCGGTAAATTGAGTGGCGGTCACTTCAGCCGCTTGGGCGTGTAGCAGTTCGGATTCTTCAATCAGGGGGCAAACCCAATAAGCTTGTACGCCCTGTTTGCATTTGGCGTACAGATGCTCCATAACTTCAAAGCGTTTTTCATTGCTTAAAACAGCGGTTTCGATGGGTTTACGGCCTGGTGGCAGTTCGTCAATAACCGATAAATCCAAATCTCCATAAGCGGTCATGGCTAAGGTTCTTGGAATGGGGGTGGCGGTCATAATGAGCTGATGAGTATGTACATTTTCTTGCTGATTTTTTTCATGTAAGGCGAGACGTTGATGAACACCAAAACGATGCTGTTCATCAATGACCACTAAACCGAGTTTGTGAAAGATGACGGCCTCTTGAAATAGGGCGTGTGTGCCGATAATGACTCTGGCATCGCCCTTTTCGATTTGCGCCATCATAAAGCGTTTCTCTGCGGCTTTCATTCGGCCATTAAGCCAAGCGATTGGGATGTCTAATGGATCTAACCACTCTTTAAAGGCGCTAAGGTGCTGTTCGGCCAAAATTTCAGTGGGCGCCATTACTGCGACTTGATAACCCGCATCAGCGGCTTGGATAGCGGCTAAAGCGGCAATCACGGTTTTACCTGACCCGACATCGCCTTGTACTAAACGTTGCATAGGGTGCGGTTGAGTTAAATCGTGTTGAATTTCTTGCAGTACGCGTTGTTGAGCGTGAGTCAGTTCAAATGCGAGACTGGTCAATAGGGCGTTACACATTTGACTGGCGGGAAACGCGGGCGAAAAACGTTGCTGTTCTTGAGCGCGCATCTGCTGCATCGTGGCTTGTTGATTAATTAACTCTTCAATAATCAGCCGATGTTGTGCAGGGTGTTTAAATTGTTTGATTTGGCCAAGGTCATCGGTTGGCTGTGGTTGATGTAACGTGAGTAGCGCTTGATTAAGTAAAGGCAGTTGCAGCGCATCCAATAAGCTTTGCGGCAGAAGTTCGGCCAGAGGGTATTGCTTGAGTAATACAATGGCCTGCTTGATCAGCTTTAAGATGGAGGCTTGCCCTAAGCCTTCGGTGGTTGGATAAATGGGGGTGAGAGTGTCTTCTAAAATAGTCGGAAGATTTGGGTTAATAAACTCATAGGATGGATGAACCATTTCCAAACCACTCGGGCCAGAACGCAGTTCGCCAAACAGTCTCAAGCTTTTGCCTCGGGTAAACTGCTGGGCTTGTCGATGATGAAAGTGGAAAAAACGCAGCGTTAAAAAAGTGCCTGATGGTGATTGAATTTTAACTAATAGACTGTTTTTTCGACCTCGTGAGAGGGTTTGAGCAAAAATTTCACCTTCAACTAAGATTTCACTGCCAACCAGAGCGTTTTCTAATTCAGTGAGTCGGGTTTTGTCTTGATAACGTAAAGGTAGGTGAAACAGTAAATCTTGAACGACAAAAAGCCCCAATTTATGGAGCTTTTCAACTTGTTTCGGGCCGACACCTTTTAAGGCCGTTAAGGGTTGTTGCGCTAACATTGATATTTTATGCCCTTAAAAAGCAAAGTGGGAAAGGCTAAATTTTAGCAAAGCGGAGCAAGAGTTGTTTGAAAATACCGATAATTGGCAAATAAAGGTTGGTGTAGTTAGGAATAAAACGGAGCATTTGTAGTATCTTTTTACGATAGCGTTTAGGGCTACAAAAAGTTGGTATTTATAGAGCTATTTAGTCATAAAAAGTTGGATGTGTATAGAGTTCGTCATATACAATGAAGTCTATTATGCGGATGGATAGTGACTGTAAGCCGTTCGCACAAGGCTTTAACAAGTGGCTAGTTGAGTGATGATAAAGGATTTACAGAATGATGAGACATAGGCTCGCCGTTGCAGCGAATATTTTGAATAAGGTGGATTTACCGAGTATTTCGACAGAGGTGGCTAGACTTCAGGATGAGTCGCTCAAACCAGATCCTGATGTCATTGTCATTACAGAGTGCATTAACCGCAACCCTAAATTACTGACCAAGTTTTTAGCGGTAGCCACTTTTGTTCATCAAAAACAGATCACCAGCGCACGAGAAGCCGTCTCACTTCTAGGAACGAAAGGGGTGTTTTCGGTTTTCTTTTCCAGTGCCGTGGAATTTAGCTTTCAATCACTGGGGGATGATGCCTTAATTGTCAATCATGCGATTAAAATTGCTACCGCCATGGGAGAGTTAGCGAGTTTTTGTGAAACCATTGAAAGCAGTGATGCCTACCTGTTTGGTTTACTCTTTAATGTAGGTTATATCGTGCTGAATCGCTACGATCCCAAGTCTTATAAAGAGTGTTATGTGGCCAGCTTAATGCATCCTTCAACGGCTCAAGAAAAGGAACTGGAAGTCTATGACACAACCAGTAATTATATTGGGGTTTATGTGGCTAAAAAGTGGCGGGTAAAAAATTCCATTTACAGCGCAATTTTGTTTCAACAAGATCAAGTTGAACGCTGCCCTAAAGGCGAAAATATTGCCTTTGAACTGGTGAATCTTTTGAATGTTGCAAGGTTAATCGTTGCCGAGACAGAAGATGAAAACTATGTAACGGAAGAGATTAGATCGAGTGCTATGGTCTCTATGCAACGCATGCAGATTAGTAATAAAGAATATATTCGCTCCCAGAGAGCGGTTAGAAAGTTCACTAAAGACTTGGAATCTTTTCCTGAAGACTTTCTTGATAGTGAAGTACTTGAATCTTAAAGACTTAGAAAAGTAGCTGGGTTTGTCAGTGACCGCAGCTACTTTAGAAAGAGCGGCACTTAAGCATTTTATGGCACAATCAAGGTGCCGTTTTGATAGGCCTTGACGGTTTCCTCCATTTCTTCTGCATTTGTCATGACAAATGAGCCCCGATGATAAATGGGTTCGTTAATGGGCTCGCCTTTAAAAATCAGCAGTCGTGAAGGTTGTTCTTTTGGGCTGTTTAGCAAGATTTCTTCACCTGAATTAAACTGCACTAAGGTCCCTTTTTTAAGCGTAGTTTGCTGATTGATCTCTATTTGACCTTCAATAATAAACAAGCCTAAAGAGCTGGCCGAACTTTGTAATGTGATTTCGCTTGGGGCAGACCAATAAATGTCTGTTAAAGCGCCTTGCCCACTGAGTTTTTGAAAGGAAACTTGGTAGGTTTGATGGTTAAACTGCCAATGTCCAGCGAGTATTTTTAGCTGGGCTTGTTCAATTTGAACAGTTTTACTGAGTTCAGCGGGAATATCAGCATAGTCTGGTGTTTGATATTTTTCAGGACGAGGCACATTTAACCAAAATTGAAATCCCCATAACCCCTTATCATCGACTCCAGGTTTTTCACTGTGGAGTATGCCTTGACCTGTATGCATCCACTGTAGGTCTCCTGCTTTAATCAGAGACTCATTGCCTAAAGAGTCTTTATGCTGCATCGATCCGTTAATAATATAGCTGAGCGTTTGAATGCCGCGATGCGGATGTATGGGAAAAGAGTTTGGTGAATCATTGGGTTCCGCTTTTATTTCATCAAGCATTAAAAAGGGATCAAGACGACCATCAAATAGTGCATTGCGTTGTAGCGCAACGCCATCACCATCCATCGTAGGTATGCTCTGCGTAATGTGTTTTATCTCTCTGATCATTTTTTATCCTTTGAAATAACCTTGAATGTCTTTTTTAGTGGTCTCAATCGATTGTGCTACTTCTTCTGAGGATTTAGCGGTACCTGCTAGGTCAAACGCGACGACATCTTTAATGCCGATAAAACCTAAAATGGTTTGTAAGTAACTGTTTACATGGTCCATGCTATTTAATGGCGGGTGACGGTAATCTCCGCCTGATGCCATGATGGTCATTGCTTTTTTGTTTTGTAGCAGGCCAACAGGCCCTTGTTCGGTGTAGGAAAATGTTTCTCCTGGTCTAACGATATGGTCAAAATAGGCTTTAAGAGTAGATGGAATACCAAAATTGTACATAGGGGTGCTGATGAGAATAAAGTCAGCCTGCTTTACCTGCCTAATAAGCTGCTCGGAGAGTAACAGTGTTTTTTGTTGCTCAGGAGTCGGTTGGGTTGATTCCATGGCGTTAATGAGAGTTTCATCTATATGCGGGGGCGGTGATATCGACACATCTGTAAGAATGACAATACCGTTAGGGTATTTTGCTTGCCATTCTGTTTGAATGTAATCCGCTAGGTTTTTAGAGTGTGAATGATTTGATAAGGCGCTGGCATCAATACGAAGTAAGGTGGTCATGGTCTATTCCTTTTAATCAAATGTTGGTAAGTAAGTAGAGTGGTATGTGAAATTTTTGTAGCTTAATCAAGAGTATAGAGTAATATTTACTGTCTTAAAACAAGGTAAAAGGCAAATAACTAATGCATTTTTTGCATGAATTTATTTTATATACACAGAGAGTAAATCATGAATATTGAACAATTAAGTATTCTGTTAGAAGTGGTTCAGAAAGGTAGTTTTGCGGCCGTTGCACTGCTTCGACAAGTGAATGCGTCTTCGATTTCTCGAACCATCCAAACGTTAGAGAAATCGCTAGGCTTTAGGTTGTTTCAACGTACGACTCGTCACTTGCAATTAACAGAAGCGGGAGCGGTTTATGTGGAGAGTATTCGTCCATTAATGGAACAATTGGCGTTAGCAAAAGTCAAAGCACTGGATACTAAATTGAAATTACAGGGTACTCTAAGAGTCACTTTGCCGCTGGGTTTTGCAGAAGCCAAAATTATTCCTTTATTGCCCGCTTTTAGAAAGCGGCACCCTGATTTAAAGCTAGAGCTCTTAATTACGGATGAGTGTCTTGATTTAGAAAAAGAGCGCATTGATGTTGGAGTACGTTTGGGTAAAGTCTCTGAAAATAACTGGGTAGCTAAGTCACTGAGCAATTTAGGAATGAAGCTGTGTGCCACGCCTGAATTTCTTAAAGAGTACCCGTGCTCATCTCCTACGGAGTTGTCTCAGATGCCGTGTTTAAACTTTATTAGGCAAGCGGGGTCTACTATTTGGCATTTTAAAGAGATAGAAGGCAGAAAAAAGCAAGATGTAACGATTAATGAGGTTTGTTTAGCGACCACGGCCAGTGCTGTTAAAGGTCTATGTTTATTAAGTCAGGGGGTGGCATTACTGTCGGATTGGATGGTAGAAGACGAATTAGCGAAGGGCGATTTAGTGGAAGTTTTGCCTAATTTTATAGCGGGTTTAAATGCCAGTGCAGATAAAGCGTATTGTATTTATCCTTCCAGAGATTATGTACCGGCTAAAACTCGAGTGTTTATCGATTTTTTAATGGAGGAGATGAAAGAGTCGTAGTGGGCTTGGTTCGAAATCATTCTAACACTGCAGTTAAGAAGTCTTAACCACAGTTGGAAAACGGCAATGAATTCTTTAGTAAGAGGATAAAGCCATCACGCCATCCATTTCAACATCCGTGCCTTTAGGCAGTTCTTTTACGCCTACTGCTGCACGGGCAGGATAAGGCTGTTCAAAGTATTGCGCCATAATTTCGTTAACGGTCGCAAAGTGACTAAGGTCTGTTAAGAAGATATTTAATTTGGCAATGTCTTGTAATGAGCCACCTGCGGCCTCACATACAGCGGTTAAGTTTTTAAATACTTGATGGATACGTTCAGAAATATCACCTTCTTTCATTTCCATTGTTTCTGGAATTAGGGCGATTTGGCCTGAAAGATAAACGGTATTACCAATGCGAATGGCTTGAGAGTAAGTACCAATGGCTTGAGGGGCATTAGGGGTTGAGATCACTTCGCGCATGTAAAAGTCCTTTATATTTAAGCTTTAAGACAGCGATTGTCTTGATGCTGTTTAGAATGGCATTTATTCTAGCAAATTTTCGCTTAGCTGAAATTTTAGAATTAAATGAAAGGAGTTGTTCAGCGCTTTCTTAATGGATCAACGGTTAGAGTCGGTGAATTTTTTCAATGATGGGCAGTTGTTTTAAACGGCGCATAATTTGTGCTAAATGCACGCGGTCACGTACATTGATCACAAAGTGCATTAGGCTGTAGGTATCATCTTTATCTTCTGAGCGCACGCGCTCAATGTCGGTATTGTTTTTTGCAATTTCATTCGCAACGGTGGCTAATGCACCACGTTGGTTGGTGGCTTCTAATTGAAGCTCTGTTAGATAAGTCCCCTGAGCCGACTCTTCCCAGTTAACTTCCAGACATTTTTCAGGTAAGTTTTTAATACTTTTCACATTGTGGCAATTGCTACGGTGAATCACCAAGCCTTTTTCAGTACTCATAAAGCCGACAATTTCATCACCTGGAATGGGCAGGCAACAGTTGGCAAAATGTAACACCATGCCTTCGGTACCTGATATCGGGATGGGCGTATCCAATTCGAGCTCTTGGCTTGGAATACGGTCATCAGAGCCTAATAGGATGTCGTGAATTTGTTTAGCGACCAAAGGCGGCATGCGGTTACCTGTACCTAAGTCTTCGAGGAGTTGTTCCCAGTTGGCTAGTTTTAATTCGGCAATCAGCAACTCACGTATGGCATCGCCTAATCCTGTGTAAGACATATTGAATTTACGCAGCGATTTGGTGAGCATTTTTTGACCAAGGCTAATGGCATCACCACTTTGTTGGTGTTTCATAAAGTGACGGATTTGTGAGCGCGCTTTGGCCGTAGTCACAAAATTTAACCAAGCAGGGTTAGGCTGGGCTTCGCCGCCTTTAATGATTTGAATGGTTTTACCCGTCTCCAACTTGGTACGCAATGGAACCAGTTTTTTATCTATACGGCAAGCGACCGTGGCATGTCCAATATTAGTATGTACCGCATAGGCAAAATCAACCGGTGTTGCGCCTTTGGGTAGGGTGATAATATCCCCTTGCGGGGTAAACACATAGATCACATCAGGGAAAAGGTCGATTTTAACGTTTTCTAAAAAGTCGAGCGAATTTCCAGCGCTTTGTTGTATTTCCAGAAGGTTTTTAACCCATTCTTGAGCGCGAACATCTACATGAGAAAGACCCTGCTCTGTGCTTTGATCATCTTGCTTGTATTGCCAGTGCGCGGCGATTCCGTGTTCCGACACTTCGTGCATGGTATTGTCACGAATTTGCACTTCTAAATGTACGCCAAAAGGACCAAATAGCGAAGTGTGTAGAGATTGATAACCATTGGATTTTGGAATGGCAATGTAGTCTTTAAAACGTCCGGGTAAAGGTTTGTATAAAGAGTGCACAGAGCCCAAAGTTCGGTAACAATCATCTGCCGTGTTGCCGATAATACGGAAAGCAAAGATATCTAAAATATCGGCAAAACTTTGGCGCTTGTTGCGCATCTTTTTATAGAGGCTGTAAAGGTGCTTCTCGCGCCCAATGACTTCGCCAGTGATTTTGTCTTGTTTTAGACGGTTTTGAATCGTATCGGTAATCTGTTCAATGACTTCATGGCGATTACCGCGCGCTTTACGCACGGCATTTTCAAGTACGGCATATCGAACGGGATGCATGGCTTTAAAGCCGAGATCTTCTAGTTCAATACGAATGGCATTGATTCCTAAACGGCCTGCAATAGGGGCAAAAATGTCGAGTGTTTCGTGGGCAATTCGACGCTGCTTATCTGGACGCATAACACCAAGTGTTCGCATGTTATGTAGGCGGTCGCCGAGTTTAATGAGAATGACTCGAATATCGCGAGCCATCGCTAGAATCATTTTACGGAAGTTTTCTGCCTGTGCTTCTTGCGGGTTGTCGAATTCAAGTTTACCCAGCTTTGTGACACCATCAACTATTTCAGCGACGCTTTCACCAAAACGTTCGGTAATATCTTCTTTCGTGTAAGGGGTGTCTTCAACCACGTCGTGTAAGATGGCTGCGATTAGGCTTTCTTGATCGAGTTGAATATTGGCTAGAATTTCAGCCACGGCCACAGGGTGCCAGATATAGTCTTCACCCGATTTTCGGGTTTGACCTTGGTGTGCCATAGCCCCGAACTCAAAGGCTATTTTTATACGATCGACTTGTTCTTCTGTGAGGTATTTAGAAGCTTTTTCGATTAAGCCGTCTAGTGAGCTTGGGGTGGGCATAGGAGGAGCTGAGTACCTAACTTAGTTAAAGAATGGAGGTGTGTTAGGATCAGCCATAACCACTTCACTGTCAATCGTGTTAGCCGCTAATTCACGTAAAGCCACAACGGTTGGTTTATCATTATCCCATTCTACTGTTGGCTCAGCACCATTTGCAATTTGACGTGCTCGTTTAGCACTTAAAATGACAAGTTCAAAACGATTTTCTACTTGATCTAAACAATCTTCTACAGTAACGCGAGCCATAATAAAATTCCTGCTAAATTTAAAGGTAAGGAGCTATTCTACACGAAAACTTAAAGACATTTTGGTCAAAATATTTGATTGTATTTAAGGACACATTTTAAAATGTCTGGCGGCTTAGCTTGATTGCAGTAATTTGTCTAAATAAGTTTGTAAAATATTAGATTGAATTCGCACGGCTTTTTGGGCATTTTCACCTAATTTTTGGCGTTGATTTTTATTGGCTAATAAGTCTTGAAGATGCTTGTCTAAGTCGCTGTAATTTTGACATTGCAGAAGCGCATTATGGGAAAGTAGTAACGCCGTTTCCTCTTCAAAGTCAGACATGTCAAACCCCGTAATAATCGCTTTAGAATACGCGGCAGGTTCTAAAATATTATGTCCACCTTTCGAAACAAAGCTTCCCCCCATAATGACTAATTTAGCGTGTTCAAAGAGAGGCATGAGTTTGCCTAGACGATCATCTAAAAAAAGATCTGTATCGCCTGTGACCGCTTGGTGTTTACTGGCCACGGCTAAATGAGAGAACATGGGATTGAGTTGTTTTTGAATGGTTTCACTGCGTTTAGGGTGGCGAGGTACTATGACTAGGAGTTCGGGGCGCTTTAAGTTGTTCCAAAGCTCGGCTATTTTGACTTCTTCATCTTCATGGCTTGAGGCGAGTAACACATAGTCTCGTTGAATAGGGTTCACTGATGAAGGAACCGATGCCGCTTGAGCGTATTTTAAATTACCGAGTACTTGAACTTGGTTAGGTAAAGCCCCGAGAGCGATAAATCGATCGGCTTCGGCTTGTGAGCGAGCGAGTATTTGATTTACGCACTGCAAACTTTGCTGATAACTTTTTTTAAGCCAATTGGGGGCGTTTAAGGTTTTATGCGAGAGTCGTGCATTGACTATTTTTAGATCAATGTTTTGTTGTGCACAAATACGGTAAAGGTTAGGCCAGATTTCGGTTTCTAAGATCCAGCAGTCCGTGGGTTGGCAGCTGGTTAAAAAATGTCGAATCGCAAAGGGCCAATCTAAAGGGAGGTAGCAATGTTGAACCTTGTCTTGAAAGAGTGCTTGTACGAGTTGCTGACCTGTTGGCGTGTTGGTAGTGACTAGAATATGATAGTGCGATTCTAAGGCTTTAATCAAAGGTTCGGCTGCTTTAACTTCACCTACGGACGCACAGTGGAACCAAATGCGTTTTGAGACCATGGGCAGTTGAGGGTAATCTAAACCTAAGCGTTGTAAAAAAAAAGCTAGTCCAGCCTTTTTCTTTACGCTGTCTATCGCAATAAGTAGCAAAATAAGCGGGCTTAAAAGCCTAATAAGAATTTGATAAACCATTTGATACCCTATAGCTCTCCTAAGCTTAAATGGCCGGTATGTTAATGCCCTGCTTGTAACAGTGCTTCCATGATCGCGATGTCACCCGGTAGATCGACTTCAGGTGAATCCCATTTGCTTTCAACTACCTTGATTTTGTGACCATATTCTAAGGCACGAAGTTGTTCCAACTTTTCAATATCTTCTAGCTTGCCCATTGGCAAAGCGTTAAAGGTATCAACAAATTGCTTGGTGTAGGCGTAGATGCCTAAGTGTTTAAAGCTGTCATGATCCCAGTAATCACGACCATGTGGAATGGTAGCGCGAGAAAAATACAGGGCAAAACCATTCACATCGGTTACCATTTTAACGTCTTTAGGGTTGGTGATTTCGGCTTCATTGACAATCTTAAACGACAGGGTGCTCATACTAAAACTGCCATCGTAATCTTCTGAAACAAACGGCGAAATGACATCTTCTATGGACTCATGATGTACTAACGGCTGGTCGCCTTGCACATTGACGATTAAGTCATCATCTTTTAAGCCTAAAGAGTTGGCCGCCGCTGCGATGCGATCCGTACCAGAAGCTGCTTCAACGGGCGTCATAACCACTTTTCCGCCAAAGGCTTCAACCACTTGTTTAATGCGTTCATCGTCTGTGGCAATGTATACACCTTGTAAACCTTGCGCCTTAGAAATGCGTTCATAAACATGCTGAATCATCGGTTTACCGTCAATCAATTTAAGCGGTTTACCCGGTAAGCGTGAAGAACCATAACGAGCAGGGATAAAGACATAAGTATTCATAGGAGACTCTTAATATATTGGAACATAACAAGAAGATTTGTTTGAAAAGCAGGGGGTTAAAAGTGGTTTTGGCAAACTAGTTTAGGAGTATAGCTAGGCGGGTAAGAAGGAGTTGAGTTTTCTCAACGACTGAATGCCCAACAACGCTAGACCCTAAACTAGGCCGCCAAAAATTACATTTTTGAGTATAGTGAACGTAGCAGTTCCGGCGTCACTTTCTCTTTCCAGCTTGGGCCATAAACATTTTCCCACAGCGGTGCTAGGCCTGAAGCCGTACGAATCATTTTATCCATATCGGCTTCAGAAAGGTCTTTGGTAATGCCTTTAGGTAAAACGATATTATGTTTTTTCATCATCTCTCTAAAGACTTTAACGCCTTCAGGATAGAAATCATCCAAGACGTCAAAAGCAATACAGTTACCGATGCCGTGGTGATAACCCATAACATAAGACAGTCCGTAAGACAGAGCGTGACAGGCGCCTACTTGGCTGTATGCGATACTCTGGCCACCCATATAAGACGCCATCATCAATTTTTCGTCTGAATCTGGGTGATCTTCTAAAAAGACTTGGTTGCAAAGGTCTAACGATTTTTCACCAAAAGCACGGGCAAATTCATTAATGTAAGTACCGTTAAGCGCTTCGATATTGTGGATGTAGCAATCCATGCCTGTGTAGAACCATTGGTCTCTTGGCACACCTTCAAGAAGGTCTGGATCCATAATGATTTGGTCATAGACGGTGTAATCAGAGTTCATGCCCAATTTTTTATCAGGCCCTGTTAACACGGTGGTGCGAGAGGCTTCAGCCCCTGTTCCAGAAATGGTTGGAATGCCTACGTGATGAACCGCTGGGTTTTTAATCAAATCCCAGCCTTGGTAAGAAGCGGAACCGCCTTCATTGGTCAACATTAAGGCAACCGCTTTTCCTAAATCTAAAGCAGAACCTCCGCCTAGGCCGACCACGCTGACAGGGTTTTTTCCGTTGTTATTTTTGGCGGCAAATTCTTGAACTTCTACGGTCAGCGCATCAACATATTTTGTTTTTGGCTCATCGGTGACATCTAGCCAGATCACCATGTCGTTATCTTGTGCTGGAACGCGTTGACCTAATGGTTTGTCTTTGTGAACTTGATCGACTAAAAAGACGACAAAATCGCTGATCTCTTTACGTTCTTCAGCCAGTACATCATCAAGTTGATCAAATGCGCCACGACCAAAAATCATCTTAGGGACAGTTTTAAAATTACGAAACTTCATGAGAGGGATTCCTTGGTCTTATTTCTTAAATACGTTAGCAAATGCATCAATGCGTGACTGAATATCGGCTTCAGTCCATGACAGTTGAATCAGCATGGAAACCGTACGGCTCATAATGGCATCTGATTTAGGGGTTTTAATTTGGGTGTAGTCTGGACGATCTGCAATCAACTCAATCGGCAGTTTGGCCGATCCTTTCATATTGTGAATA
>Ga0316204_10005645_pt1 | contig 20301 bp, 16 predicted proteins | sample 6monrhotite_MG_2_FD_205661 | JGI IMG/M metagenome (GOLD analysis project Ga0316204, IMG submission 205661) | Microbial mat bacterial communities from mineral coupon in-situ incubated in ocean water Damariscotta River, Maine, United States -... | ecosystem: Environmental > Aquatic > Marine >...
GGGCGATTTGCTTTTCTTCGTCGGCAGCAATGACATGAACCGGCACCGCGCCGAAGCAGGAAAGCATCTTCATGATCTGGTCTCGGATGGGGGCCGCGTTTTCACCTATCCCGCCCGTGAAGGCGACCGCATCCAACCCGCCCATGGCAACTACGGCTGATCCTGCATGGCGCGCCGCCCAATAGCAGAAATGGACGACCGCAAATTTGGCCGCCTCATCGTTGCGTCTCAGCAGCATTTGCATGTTGTTGTCGCCCGCCAGCGCTTGCAGCCCGGAGGTCATGTTCAGCATCCGGTCGGTTTCATCCTCGCCAAGTGATTTGGATATGCGCAGCACCGCGGCCCCGTCGATATCGCCCGAACGGGTGCCCATCGTCAGGCCAGACAGGGGTGAATACCCCATGGAGGTCGCGATGGATTTGCCCTTGTGGATCGCACAAAGGCTGGCCCCGTTGCCAAGATGGAACGCAAGCAGATGCGCAGGGAGCGCATCGCCAAAATCAGCAACCAAATTGGCGTAGGACAACCCGTGGAACCCATAACGGCGAATGCCGGCGTCGTGCTGTGTTTGCGGGATGGCATAGCGGGTGGCTACATTGGGGTTGGTGGCATGAAAGGCGGTCCCGAAACTGCAATATTGCGGCAGATCAGGCGCCATTTTTTGCAGCGCGTAAATGCCCGCCAGATTGTTGGGGTTATGCAATGGCGCCAACGGGATCACGCTTTCGATGGCGGCAATCGCGGTGGGGGTCAGCCGGGCGGGTTGGGTCAGTATAGTGCCGCCGTGTACAACGCGGTGGGCGGCGGCAGCAAAGGCGGTGAGGGGATAGCCCGCTTCCGCGAGGGCTGACAGCATCAATTGCAGCGCTTCGGCGTGATTGCGGGTCTCGACAGGCTTTGTGTCGGCGCCAAGTTTCAGTTCACCCGTCGTCCCAAGATTTGTCACGCGACCCGAGATGATGGAGCCCAGCCCCGCGTCAAACACCTCGATCTTGAGCGAGGAGGAACCCGCGTTGAGCACAAGGATCATAATGCGTCTCCGTGAACCCGAAGCGCGCTCTGAGACGTGGCCCGCACCATCACTTTGCCAGCCCGCAGCTGATTGCCGCCAGCGCGGCAGAGGCGATACGCGCCGCCGGCGGGTCGGCGCGTGAGGTCAGCAGGATCGGCACCTTGGCCCCGGTGACCACACCTGCGGCACAGCCCCCGGTCAGGTAAACGAAGGCTTTGAACAGCGCGTTGCCCGCCACGATATCCGGCACGATGATCGCATCGGCGTGACCTGCCACGGGATCATCGGTCATCTTCTTGGTTGCGGCCGCCTGGGGTGACATAATCAGATCAAAAGCAAGCGGCCCGGACACATCAATGCCAGCCACATTTTCCCGCGCCCAGTCGGCAAGTTCCTTGCCTTCCATCGAGGATGGCACCGACGGAATTGCGCTTTCGGTCGCAGAAAGGATAGCGATCCTGGGGCGGTCATTGCCCAGTTTGTTAAGCAGCTTCTTGACTTCGACAATCGATGATTGCCGCGTGATCAGATCGGGGGCGACGTTGACGGCGGCATCGGAAATCAGGATCGGCCTGCCACCGTCCGGGTGCGAGATGTGAAAAATATGGACAAACCGCTGCCCGGTGCGCAGGCCCGCATCGCGGCTTACTGCGGATTTCATGAAAACATCAGTGTGCAACTGTCCTTTCATCAGGACATCGGCCTCGCCCGCGCCACAAAGCGCCGCGGCAGTCCGTCCGGCTTCTTTTTCGCCGCGCGTGCCGTGCAGGGCAAAGCCAGAGATATCCCAGTCCAGCTTTTCCGCCTCGGCCCGGATCATATCCGCCTCGCCAACGAAGATCGGCACCATGATCTCTGCTTTGGTTGCTTCCATTGCCGCTTCCATCGGCAAGGGCGAACCGGCGCGGGCGATGGCCACGCGCGGCGCGCCAAACCTCTGCGCGCGGGCGATCAGATCAGCAGGGGCGACAGCCTCGCGGGTGGAAAGGAATGGAGAGGTCATGTCAGATCCTTGTCAAAACGCGCAGCAGTCCAAGAATGGACAGTGCCAGAAGCAGCATCACCGCAAATTGCCGGAATGTCGAAGGGGAGGCGGACAAAAACTGTCGCCCACCCAGCCACACGCCAAGACCCAGCAGGGGAAATGCCATGGCAGCCGCGATGGCGGTGTCCCAAGTGACCAGCCCACCGGCCCAAAGCAAGGGCATGGTGATGAAATCGAGCCCCGTCAGATAGACGATCATCGTGGCGCGAAATACGGTCGCTTGCATCGGTTGGGCTGACATGAAGGCCGCGACCGGCAACCCGCCGATCCCGGCGCTGTTGAAGGCGCCCGAAATGATGCCGACACCGCCATGCCCCAAAGTGCCGATACGCCGTTGCAGGCTCCACCCGGTCAGCAGCACCAGTGACATCACTAGAATGATGGCCGAGATGACAATCCGTGCTGTATCCTCGCCCACCGAAAGCATCACAGAAACGGAAAATGGCAGCGCAATTGCGGCGCCCGCGAGCATCCAGAGAACGCGCCGCCAGTCCACATGGCGGCGTATCTCGCGGGCCTGAAAGACCGTCATCAGCATTTCGCATGCAAAGACCACCGGAATAAGGGGAAGCGGATTTGTCAGCAGGGCCGCAAAGGCGATGAAGATCGCGGAGAATCCGAAACCCGAATAGCCCCGCACGAATGCGGCCCCCAGCAAAGCAAATGCAAGGGCCGCCGCCGTGCCGGGGCCTAGATCAAATGGCAAGCTTATTCAGCCGCCATGTCTGCGGCGTCGATCCCTGCGACACGCACAGGTTTCTTCATCGCGTCGCGGCGGAACGGCTCACCCAACTCCTGATTGAGGATCACTTCGATCAGCGTGGTCTTGTTGTTTTCCATCTGATCCTTGATCGCCTGGTTGAGGGCTTCGGTCAGGCCTTCCATTGACTTGGCTTGCACGCCGATCAGCCCGCAGGCCTGCGCGATGCCAGCATAGGATACCTTCATGTCCAGCTCTGTGCCGACAAAATTGTCGTCAAACCACAGGGTCGAGTTCCGCTTTTCCGCGCCCCACTGATAGTTGCGGAAAACGATCTGCGTAATGGCGGGCCACTCGTCGCGACCAATCGCAGTGAGTTCGTTCACAGCGATGCCGAAGGCACCGTCACCGGCAAAACCGATCACTGGCACGCCCGGCTGGCCGATCTTGGCGCCTACGATGGATGGCAGGCCGTAGCCGCAAGGGCCAAAAAGGCCCGGTGCAAGGTACTTCCGACCGGTCGGGAAGCTTGGGTAGGCGTTGCCGATCGCACAATTGTTGCCAATGTCCGACGAGATGATCGCGTTTTCCGGCATTGCCGACTGAATGGCGCGCCATGCTTGACGAGGCGACAGCCAGTCAGGACGGGCCTCGCGCGCGCGCGCGTTCCATGTGGTGCCCGGATCGTCCTCTTCGTGATCCAGCGAGGACAGTTCTTGCGCCCAGGCGGATTTGGTCTGCGCGATCATCGCCTTGCGCTCTTGGCGGCCTGTATCGCCTGCCGCCTCGGCAAGCTCGGCTGTGATGCCTTTGGCCACCTTGGCTGCATCACCGACGATACCGACGGTGACCTTCTTGGTCAGGCCGATACGGTCAGGGTTGATATCGACCTGAATGACCTTCGCATCCGTTGGCCAGTAATCGATGCCATAGCCGGGCAGAGTGGAAAACGGGTTCAGACGTGTGCCGAGCGCCAGGACCACATCTGCATTGCTGATGAGCTCCATACCGGCTTTTGACCCGTTATAGCCCAGTGGGCCCGCAAACAGCGGGTGGTTGCCTGGGAATGCGTCATTGTGCTGATAGCCAACGCATACAGGCGCGTCCAATGCCTCTGCCAGCACTTTGGAAGCTTCAATGCCGCCTTCGGCCAGAACAACGCCAGCGCCATTCAGGATGACAGGGAATTTTGCCGACGACAGCAATTCAGCCGCTTTCGCGATCGAGGTTTCACCACCGGGGCTGCTTTCGAATTCGACCGGCTCTGGGATGTCGAGATCGATCACTTGAGTCCAGAAATCGCGGGGGATGTTGATCTGGGCAGGGCCGGACAGGCGCTTGGCCTTCGCGATCACGCGGGCAAGGACTTCGCAGATGCGGGTCGGGTCGCGGACTTCTTCCTGATAGGCGACGCAATCCGCAAACAGGTTCATCTGCTCCATTTCCTGAAAACCACCCTGACCGATGGTCTTGTTGGCGGCCTGCGGTGTGACCAGAAGGCAAGGGGTGTGGTTCCAATAGGCCGTCTTTACCGCGGTGACAAAGTTGGTGATGCCCGGGCCGTTCTGGGCGATCATCATCGACATCTCGCCGGTGGCGCGGGTATAGCCGTCAGCCATCATCCCCGCAGAACCTTCGTGGGCGCAGTCCCAGAAAGTAATACCGGCGGCAGGGAAGATATCTGAAATCGGCATCATAGCCGAGCCGATGATCCCGAACGCGTGGCGAATGCCGTGAGCCTGGAGCGTTTTGACGAATGCTTCTTCGGTGGTCATCTTCATGGCGGTGGGTCCTTCCCTAAAATTCCATAGAAAACGGGGGCGCGGAATCCCCCTCTTTTCGCTGCGGCGACACTAGGTTCTGTGGCTTATCTGCGTTAGGTCCAATTGGACACGGTTCCTAAGTCCAGTCGCAATTATTTTGAGACTCTGTGTCTCGAAAATTAGCCATTCCGGATGGCAGTGGCGATCAGGCGGACGCCATCGGATATCCGTGAGGACGGGATGGATGAGTAGGCAAGGCGCAGGAATTGGCTGGGTGGTGCATCACCCGCAAAGAAGGGTGCGCCCGGTTCAATCAGCACGCTGTCGGCGCGAAGCCTTTCCGCCAGTGTGGTGGCATCCGTGCCATCGGGTGCCCGCACCCAGACCGATGACCCGCCATAGGTGCCTTGGCCTGCAATCTCGAGCCCTTGGGCGTTCAGTGCCTCTACCATGACCTGCCGCCGTTCGTGGTAGGCTTTGCTCATGCGCCGGACCAACGCATCATAATGTCCCAAGGACAGATAGTAGCTGACGGTGCGTTGAATATGCCCCGGCGGGTGGCGCAGCACAGTGGCGCGCAGCGCGCGGGCCTCGCGGATGAAAGGGGCAGGGCCCACCAGATAACCCAGCCGCAGCCCCGGAAAGAGTGACTTTGAGAACGAGCCGACATAGATGACGCGCCCGTTCTTGTCCCGCGATTTGAGCGACGGTGATGGGGACTTCAGAAACGACATCTCGAACTCATAGTCATCTTCAACAATGATAAAATCCTCAGACTCGGCCTTGTCCAAAAGCGCGATGCGGCGGTCGAGCGGCATTGTCGCGGCGGTGGGACACTGGTGGCTGGGCGTCGTGAAAACCACGTCAGTGTCGTCGGGCAGCGCATCGGGGGGCAAACCGTCGTGATCAACAGGCACCACGCTCAACTGGCAGCGCGATTGGGTCAGGATATTGCGCAAGGCGGGATAGCAGGGGTCCTCAATCGCCGCACGTCGGCGGCGGTTCAACAGCACCTGCGCAGAGAGCCACAGCGCGTTCTGCGCGCCCATGGTGACCAATATCTCGTCTGAATTGGCCAGAATCCCGCGCCGGGGCAGGGTTTGGCGGGCGATGAAATCCACCAGTTGCGGATCGTCGCCATCGAAATAGTCAGAGGTCAACGCGCTGAAGTCCCGCATCCCCAACGCGCGCAATGCGCAAAGCCGCCAATTGGCGCTGTCAAACAGCGTCTTGTCGGTTTGCCCATAGATGAACGGATAGCGGTAGTCTGCCCAATCGGTCGGCTTGTCCAAGCTCAGACCGGGGGTGAACCGTTGCCCGATGGCGCGGGTCCAGTCCACGGTTCCGGTGTTGAAACGCTGGGCGGGAAAGGCGGGGGGTTCGGGTGCATTCTCGGATACGAAATACCCTGACCGTCCGCGCGATGTCAGGTAATCATCGGCGACCAATTCGGTATAAGCGAGGGTCACGGTGATGCGGCTGACGCCGAGATGTGCGGCCATCTTGCGCGATGAGGGCAGCCGCTCTCCGGGGCGGAAGCGCCCGGCCAGAATGCCTTGCGCGACCATTTGCTGGATGCGGGCCTGAAGCGTGCCTTCGGCGGAAGGATCAAGGAAGAAGGTTTCAACGGAAATTGACATGGACTGGCCTTAATTGGGCGGCCAGACTGGACCTATTTTATGCCATTGGCAAGCCGCCACCCTGCGCGCAGCGTGCAAGTTTTTCACTGGAACGTGGATTTGAGCGACGGAAATGCGCTGGCTGCACGTTTCAAGACCAGATCCTCAAGAAAGGTTGCGCATGAAACTGCTGCAAATTGCCTTTGTGGCCGTGTTCATCATCCTGAGTCTGGCCACCGTTGCAACGTCCCGGACGCTACACGCGCCTGACGATGTATCGGTGCAGGGGTCGAGCGTCCCCGCACCGATCCGACTTTAACCCAGCACGCGGGTGATCGCCTCGTCAACTGCGGCTGTCACCTGATCCAGATCATCGGCTGTTGCAACCAAAGCGGGCGCGAACAGCAGCGTGTTGTTATAGCCCGGCAATGACCGGTTCGTCGCGCCGATGATGATGCCCTGCGCCATGCAGTCCGCGACAATGGCGCCGACTTGCTTTTCGTCCACAGGCTCTTTGGTCTCGCGATCCTTGACCAGTTCAGCCCCCGCAAAAAGACCCATGCCGCGCACGTCGCCGATCCACTTATGCTTGTCCATCAAACCGTGCAAATTATCTTTCAGATGTGCGCCCATCGTAACGGAATTGCCGCGCAGGTCCTCTTCCTCGATGATCTTCATGTTCTCGATCGCTGCAGCGGGCCCGCCGGTGCAGCCACCAAAAGTCGAGATATCGCGGAAATAGCTCATTTGATCGGTGTCATCCTTGAACATGTCAAAGACCCGGTTGGTGGTGACACAGCAGGAAATCGCGGCATAACCGGAGGCCACACCTTTCGCCATGGTCACAATGTCAGGTTGAACGCCGAACTGCTGATAGCCGAACCAAGTGCCGGTGCGTCCGATGCCGCAAACCACTTCGTCGATATGCAGCAGGATATCGTATTTCTTGCAGATTTCCTGAACCCGTTCCCAATAGCCCTTGGGTGGCAAGATAATGCCGCCGCCAGCGGTGATGGGTTCCAGGCAAAGCGCGCCGATTGTGTCGGCGCCTTCGGCAAGGATCACGTCCTCGATCGCCTGCGCTGCCTTTGCGCCATACTCTTCGCCAAACGATCCATCCTGCGAGCGGTACTCAAGGCAGTGGGGCACACGCACAAAGCCGGGTGCAAAGGGACCGTATTGCGCATTGCGCTCGTCCTGACCACCCGCCGACATCGTGGCAAGGGTGGAGCCGTGGTAGTCACGGTCACGATAGAGGATCTTCTGCTTCTTGCCGCCATAGTGCTTGTGGCTGATCTGGCGAACCATCTTGAAGGCTTTTTCATTCGCCTCGGACCCGGAGTTTGCATAGTAGACACGATCAAGGCCGGGCATTTTGTCGATCAGCATTTCTGCGAATTCTGCGCCGGGAATGGTCCCTGCCGTGCCGCCAAAAAAACACATCTTGGTGACGGCATCCGAAATCGCCTTGCCGATCCGCGCGCGGCCATAGCCAACGTTCACTGTCCAGACGCCGCCTGAGACAGCATCGATATGCTCTTTGCCTGTGATGTCCCAAACGCGCAGGCCCTTGCCCTCGACGATGATCCGCGGATCAATTGTCTCATAGGGTTTGTGCTGGCTCATATGGTGCCAGACATGTGCCCGGTCAGCCTCGATCACATTTTCGGGATCGTTTGCGAATGTCTGCGTATCCATGTCAGATGCTCCATCATTGTGCGGGAAGGGGCGGCGCGAATCCCAATTCACGCACGCCTGTTATTGCCGCAGTTTGCATTCTGGGTGGCCATTCTCAATAGGGCCAGATTGCGTGCATGCGTATAGCCAAATTGCGCTTCCCGAACCATAAAAACAGGAGCGCTTTCACATCAAGGCCCTGAAAAATATGGTCAATATTTCAACGAAACGGAAATGCGTCGAATGCTTCATCGCGGCTTGGCTGAATTTCCGTGATTGACCTAGGCGCATGAATTTCCTTCGCTGTGCATCGACTTGCCGCTTGTCAGAGCATTCAGACAAGAGCGAGGCCAATCAGGCGTCAATTTGGCGTCAGACAATCGGCTGAGGACGTTCTGGCTTGGAAACCAAGCCTTTTCATGCTCAGCTATCACTATCAAGGCGGGCAAACCGCCAGAAATGTGTGCTCCTTGGATGAGGGGCCGCAACATGGGAGAACAAGAATGACGATCAAAAACGCACTTATGGGCGCTGCTGCTGGCGTCGCACTGATGGCAGGTGCCACGCAGGCACTGGCCGATGGCAACGAAGAAATCACCGTTGCTTACTTTCTCGAATGGCCGATGCCTTTCCAATTCGCCAAGGTAAACGGCACTTATGACGAAGAAATGGGCGTCAAGGTGAACTGGGTCAGCTTCGATTCCGGCACTGCAATGTCTGCGGCCATGGCATCCGGCGGCGTTCAGATTGCGGTAAGCCAAGGTGTACCGCCTTTCGTGGTTGCCGCTTCTGCCGGGCAGGATCTTCAGATTCTCGACGTGGCCGTTTCCTATGCTGAGAACGACAACTGCGTTGTTGCGTCCGGCCTTGAAATCGACGCCGACAGCGCGGGTGAACTGGCTGGCAAGAAAGTTGCCGTGCCACTGGGCACTGCTGCGCACTATGGCTTCCTGCGGCAAATGGATTACTTCGGAGTTGATCTTGCATCGCTCGACGTTGTTGACATGGCCCCTGCCGAAGGTGCTGCCGCGCTGGCGCAAGGTCAGGTTGATATGTCCTGCGGTTGGGGCGGTGCGCTGCGCCGCATGAAAGAGCACGGCAACGTGCTGCTGACAGGTGCTGAAAAAGAAGCGCTGGGTATTCTGGTCTTTGACGTGACATCAGCGCCATCCAATTTCGTGGCCGAGAACCCTGACCTGGTTGCCAAGTTCCTTGAAGTCACAGCGAATGCCAATGCTGCATGGAACGACGGGTCCGGCGTGGAAGAAATGCTGCCCGTGATCGCCAATGACGCGGGTATGGACGTGGAAGCGACTGCCGAAACCATGGCAACATTCGTGTTCCCGGACGTCGCAACGCAACTGTCTGATGCATGGCTGGGTGGTGCGGCACCATCCTTCATGAAGGGTGTGGCTGATGTATTCGTCGAATCCGGTTCAATCCCGGCATCGCTCGACAGCTATGAAGGTGCTGTGAACACAGGACCGCTGATGGACGTCAGCAAGATGTAAATTTCCAGTCTGGCGCGAGGGCGACCTCGCGCCAGATGTCCGCCGTCTTTTCTCGTGACAAGTTTTGCAAATCAGTGGCAAAACTTCTCAGGGGAAATAGCGGGATAGGTCATGTCAGGTTTACAAATAGACAAGTTGTCAATGCGGTTTGACTTGCCCAACGGGTCGTCGGTGCAGGCGTTAAAAGACGTCTCGGTTGATCTGAAGGCGGGTGAACTGCTTTCGGTCCTGGGCCCCTCGGGCTGCGGCAAGACAACGCTTTTGAACATCGTCGCGGGGTTTCTGGCGCCGACCGAGGGGCAGATCATCCTCAACGGTCACATGGTCAAGGGGCCCGATGCCGAACGGGGCATGGTCTTTCAGCAGGGCGCCTTGTTTGAATGGATGAGCGTGCGTGAGAATGTGGGCTTTGGTCCATCCATGAAGGGGATGCCCAAGGCCGAGAAAGCGCAGATCGTTGACCACTTGCTTGATGTGGTAGGATTGCAGGACTTCAAGGAAAAGGCGGTCTACGAGCTGTCGGGTGGTATGCAGCAGCGTGTGGCGCTGGCGCGCTGTCTGGCCAATGAGCCTGATGTAATCTTGATGGACGAACCGCTTGGTGCGCTTGACGCGCTGACGCGCGAAAAGATGCAAGGCCTTGTTCTGAAACTGTGGAAGGAGACAGGTAAGACGATCATTCTGATCACCCACTCGGTCGAAGAAGCCCTGTTGCTGGGAGAGCGTCTGATCGTCATGGCGCCGCGCCCGGGCCGTATCCATACCGAATACCGACTGCCATTTGCTGAAATGGGCGTCGGGCAGGACCTGCGTGAGGTCAAGAAGCACCCCAAGTTTGCCGAAGTCCGCGAGGAAATCCTCGGCATGATCTGGGACATGGAGGAAGAAATCATGGGCCGGACGGAGGACGCATAATGGGACTTTTCGCAGATCTCTGGGCCGAACTTTGGGCCGTTCTTGTGACGCTGTTTCGGGCTACGCCGTATGTCCTGGGATATATCGCACTTATCCTGCTGATGATGGTGATCTGGAGCGGCGTGAAACGCCTTCTGACACCGAAGCATGACTATGGGTCGCTGAAAACCGTGACCTTTGGCGATGAAAGTGCGGTGACCTCAAATACCGCCGCGTCGGTGGTATCAATTGTGCTGATCTTCGTGCTTTGGGGCGCGTTTACCGGGTCCAAGCTGCTGCCTGGGTTTTTACATGCGCCCGGGCCCTTTTTGGGCGAAAGCAATTTTGAATACACGATCACGACCCCCGCAGGCGAGAGCGATACAGCAACGGTTGCGGTTGTCGTGCACCCCACAGGCGAAGAGGTTGACGCACCAGATGTCGCTGATGGCGACGGCATTGCAAAGAACGACGCGATCGCTATTCCGGTGTACCGCAGCGAGCTTTTGCGCGTGGATCGCAATGACGAGATGGGCCGCGATGAAGAGACATTTATCACGGCCGTTGATGGTCAGGCGATTGCGCCGGGCCAATCTGTCGATGTCAGCTTTGGGCGCGTCGCCATGTCTGAAAAAGGGACGTTGAATATCGTTCCGTCAACCGGCGTGCAGATGGAGCCGATCTGGCTGCCTTCGCCAGAAGCGGTATGGAGCCGCCTGAGCGAGATCGCGACAGTTGGCTATCGCAACTCGACCCTGGCAGAGCACCTTGGTTATTCACTGTTTCGCGTGATCGTCGGCTTTGTTCTGGGTGCGTTGGTAGGTATCCCGCTGGGGTATGCGATGGGTCTGTCCAACTGGTTTCGTGGCTGGTTTGACCCGATTGTGGAATTCATGCGCCCTGTGCCGCCCTTGGCCCTGATCCCGCTGGTGATCATCTGGGCTGGGATTGGTGAAGTTGGCAAGATCATCCTGCTGTTCCTTGCCGCCCTTTGGATCATGGCGATTGCGGCGCGGTCCGGAGTATCTGGGGTGCGGATTTCCAAGGTCCATGCGGCCTACAGTCTGGGCGCATCCAAATGGCAGATCATGCGCCATGTAATCATTCCCAATTCCTTGCCGGAAATCTTTACCGGTGCGCGGGTTGCGATGGGCGTGTGCTGGGGTACAGTTGTTGCGGCCGAACTGGTGGCGGCTGAAAAGGGTGCTGGCATGATGATCATGGTGGCCTCGAAATTCCAGAGTACCGACATCGTTCTGATGGGTATCATCCTGATCGGCATTATCGGGTTCAGCATTGATATGCTGATGCGCCAGGCTGAAAAATGGCTGGTGCCTTGGAAGGGCAAGGGTTGATTTAGACGCCCAAACTGGATGAGTTCAGAGGCAGATTGAAAACGCAATCTGCCTTTTTCGTTCCCGTATTGCGAGAGTTTTGCGGGCGGATATAACGGGATGCATGTATCAAGATATCCTGATCTTGCTGGCGCCGTCGCTGCTGATTTTTATCCTGCTGATCTGGCAGCGCGTGCAGGGCGCTGCACCTGTGGACCTGTCCTCCAGACCGCCGCAAAATGCGATTGTTGTGGATGGCTCCAACGTGATGCATTGGGGGGGCGATCCCTCTGTCAATGTTCTTTCGCGAATCCTGCGCAACCTTGAAGCCAAAGGGCATACGCCGATTATCTTCTTTGATGCGAGCGTTGGCTATATATTGGGCGACCGCTACTATGACGAAGCCAAACTCGCGTCTTTGGTCGGGACGCCGGCCAATCATATCTGTGTTGTCGACAAAGGTGTGGTGGCAGATGTAGCGATCCTGGCGTTTGCTTCTGACCATGACTTGCGCATTGTCACCAACGATCGGTTCCGGGACTGGCGTGTTCAATTTGACCATGCTGCAAAGAAGGGCACTTTGATCGGTGGTGCGTGGCGTGATGGGACGGTCATCTGGCGCGGATCGCTTTAGCTGAGTTTCGCGGCGGGACAATCACGGAAAGCAGTGATGGCGGAACCGATGCCTGTCAGGTTGATACCGACGGTCGTGTCATCGAGGTTCGCATAGGCGCGGGTATTGAACTCTAATCCATCAAGGACATTGCCGAAACCACGATCAGTCACCGACAGGTTGCGCCTGTCCGGACTAAGGGTGAAACGGTCGGTCTGGATATTGATGGGCCGGTCATTGACGAAAGCCATCCGAAATATCCGGCCATCCGGCCAGGTGCCATCCGGCAATGCAATGGTGATCGTGTATTCGGTGATGACCGGATCATAGGTCACGATTATTTCGCCTGCGGCACTGCTGTCTGACAGCGTGCAGATCGGGCTGGCCGAAAACTCCCACGCAGCGGCGGGCGAGATGAGCAGGCTGAAGGCGAGAGCGGTGCGCATGAGGGCAATGTAGAGGAATGCAGACAGCGAGCAAGGCTGCGGAGTGACGCAACCAGCGGCCGGGGGTTGCGGGGCGGCGGCGCGCGGGTGCCGTCTTGTTCGTTGGCGGCCTAGCCCTTGTCTTGTTCCATGCGGCGTTGCACCCAGAATGCCACCTTCTCCTGATTTTGCAGCTGCTGCGTGATGTCAGAGAAGTCAAAGTAGGGGATGCCGAGGTTTTGGCAGACCGTTCGCTGCATCCGGCTAATGCGGATTCCATTTTGTAATCGTTGGTCAAGGGCGGCATCGCTCAGCCGCTTGAGATAGTGACTGTCTCGGTAACCATTCCGCTGGATCAGATACTTTTTGTCGGCAACGCTCACGTTTGGGTAACCAATAAAGAGGGTGAGCACGCTGGCATTGTCGCGCAGATATCTGCCGGCGTCCTGTGGGGATAAATATATCCCCTCTGCCACGAAAGATGACCGCCTCGCTTGCAATATCTGGATCGTGCGCCATCGCTGCAATGGGGTCCGGGTTTTGTAGGTGAACCTGCGCCGCGCAAACGTGATCCACCTGTCAATGTCGAGATCGATTGCCAATAGACCGGTTGTCCAACTGATGTGTTTGGCAAGAGTAGATTTACCCGCTTGTGTTGGACCGCCAATAAAGATCTTCGTGATGGCCATTCATCTCTTTCCGCGCCGCTTTACGCCACCCCGTTGCCCGGGCCTGCCTGCCGTACTCCGTCCGGAGGCCTTTTGCGCGTCACCTACCGCCCTTTCCACCGCTTGCTGCCTTGCCAACGGGTCGTCTGCAATCGCCAGTTCGACCGTTTCGAGCCGTTTCACCTCGTCCCGAAGCCTCGCGGCTTCTTCGAATTCCAGGTTCTCCGCCGCCTTGCGCATGTCCGTCCGCAGCCCGTCGAGCACGGCTGCGAGGTTCGCGCCGGCCATCGGCTTGTCGACCTTCGCCGTGACCCGGTTCATATCCACGTCGCCCTTGTAGAGCCCTGCCAGAATATCCTCGACGTTCTTCTTGACCGTCTGCGGCGTGATCCCGTGTTTCAGGTTATAGGCCGCTTGCTTGGCCCGGCGTCGGTCGGTCTCCTTCATCGCCCGCTCCATTGAGCCAGTGATACGGTCGGCGTACATGATGACGCGGCCCTCGGCGTTGCGGGCGGCGCGGCCGACGGTCTGCACCAGCGACGTTTCGGACCGCAGGAAGCCCTCTTTGTCGGCGTCGAGGATCGCCACCAGCCCGCATTCGGGGATGTCGAGGCCTTCGCGCAGAAGGTTGATCCCGATCAGCACGTCGAAGGCGCCCAGCCGCAGGTCGCGCAGGATTTCGATGCGCTCAATAGTATCAATGTCGGAGTGCATATATCGGACCCTGATGCCCTGCTCATGCATGTATTCCGTCAGGTCCTCTGCCATGCGTTTGGTCAGTGTGGTGACCAGCGTGCGATACCCGTCGAGGGCGACCTTGCGCACCTCATCCAGCAAGTCGTCGACCTGCATCTCGACAGGGCGGATTTCGATTTCGGGGTCTATGAGGCCGGTGGGGCGGATGACCTGCTCGGTAAAGACACCGCCGGCCTGTTCCAACTCCCATGCAGCGGGGGTCGCGCTGACGAAGACCGATTGTGGGCGCATGGCGTCCCATTCCTCGAATTTGAGCGGGCGGTTGTCCATACAGGACGGCAGGCGGAACCCGTGTTCAGCCAGCGTGAATTTGCGGCGGTAGTCGCCTTTGTACATGCCGCCGATCTGGGGGACGGACACGTGGCTTTCGTCGGCGAAAACGATGGCATTGTCGGGGATGAATTCAAACAGGGTGGGGGGCGGCTCGCCCGGTGCGCGGCCTGTCAGATAGCGAGAGTAGTTTTCGATGCCGTTGCACACGCCCGTCGCCTCCAGCATTTCGAGATCAAAGTTGGCGCGCTGTTCCAGCCGCTGCGCTTCGAGCAGTTTGCCGTCAGCGACCAGTTGGTCGAGGCGGATGCGCAATTCCTTTTTGATGCCCAGGATCGCCTGCTGCATCGTCGGTTTAGGGGTGACGTAGTGCGAGTTGGCATAGACGCGGATCTTGTCAAAGCTGTCGGTCTTGTCGCCGGTGAGCGGGTCGAATTCGGTGATGCTTTCCAACTCCTCGCCAAAAAAGGACAGCTTCCATGCGCGGTCGTCGAGGTGTGCGGGCCAAATCTCGAGTGAGTCGCCACGCACCCGGAAAGTGCCCCGCTGAAAGGCCTGATCGTTGCGCCGGTATTGCTGGGCGATCAGATCGGCCATGATCCCGCGCTGGTCATAGTCGCGGCCCACATGAATGTCCTGCGTCATCGCCCCATAGGTTTCAACCGAGCCGATGCCGTAGATGCAAGAGACCGAAGCGACGATGATAACGTCGTCGCGTTCCAGCAGCGCCCGGGTGGCAGAGTGGCGCATCCGGTCGATCTGTTCGTTGATCTGGCTCTCTTTCTCGATGTAGGTGTCAGAGCGGGCGACATAGGCCTCTGGCTGGTAATAGTCGTAGTAGCTGACGAAATATTCGACAGCATTGTCGGGAAAGAACCCTTTGAATTCGCCGTAAAGCTGGGCGGCGAGGGTTTTGTTCGGAGCAAGGATGATCGCAGGGCGCTGCGTTTGCTCGATCATTTTGGCCATGGTGAATGTCTTGCCGGTGCCGGTGGCCCCCAGCAGCACCTGATTGCGCTCGCCGTTCAGGATGCCTTCGCAGAGTTCCTTGATTGCCCGTGGCTGGTCGCCTGCGGGGGCAAATTCAGTTTTCAGCACGAATTTCCTGCCGCCCTCCAGCTTTTCACGTGTCCTCACATCTGGCGCCGGGTTGGCGAGAAACTGCTCTGGGTCGCGTTTGTCGGTCTGGACGTCGGCCATGAAACTGTCCTTTGAGGTTCGGCCCATACTTGATGTGTTTGGACGGGGGTTCAAGAGTGGCTACTGACAGTATGTGTCAGGAGGGTGTGGGATTGCAGCGCGCCTGCGCCGTCAAAAAGCTCTTGTCGAATGGATGGTCTTGTCTAATGGTGCTGCGATACACGTTTAAATTGTTGAGGATCAATCAATGAACACCCAGCCCATGACATTCAAGGAACGGCTTTCAGACCCATCCGAGAGAATGACGGCGCATGTTTGCACTATTCCATCCGCAACAGTCACCCAGGCGATGGCTGCATCAGGGAGCGATGCGGTGATCATCGACATGGAACATGGTGCTGTCGATTATGCGTCAGCCCACGCGATGATAGCCGCGACATCCGGCTTTGCCTGTGCGCCGCTGGTGCGGGTTGCCGAGAATGACCCCGCACAGGTCAAGCGGGCCTTGGATCTGGGGGCCGAGGGCATTGTCTTTCCATTGATACGAACCGCTGAGGATGCCGAAATGGCGGTCGCATCGCTGCGCTATCCGCCTGCCGGGACCCGCGGGTTTGGTCCGTTCATTGCACATTCCCGCTGGGGCACGTCATTGTTGGATCATCGCGAAACGGTTGATGGCAAGCTGGTGTGTTGCCTGTTGATAGAGACCCGCGATGCAATTGAAAACATCGCGGCGATTTGTGCCGTGCCCGGCGTTGACCTGATCGTGCCGGCACAGTTCGACCTTTCCACTGATCTGGGGGTATCGGGTCAATTTGATCATCCCGCTTTCCAGGACGCTTTGGCCAAGGTCGAGCTGGCCGCGAATGCCGCCAACATCCCACTTGGCGGTGTGGCATTGGCCAGACCTCAGGCCGACGCGCTGTTTGCGAAAGAATACCGCGTGATTGCGGGGTTTGACCTTTTGTGGCTCAAGGCGGTTGCGGCAGAAACCCAGTCTTGGACCGCGTGACGGCGGCTGCCTGATTGGTTGACCGTGACGACGTGAGGCATAGTGTCGGCTTCAGCACCAATCAAAGGTATCCCCATGTCCGACCATATCGATCCTGCCAAACTTGACCGTCTTGCCGAAGTGGCCGTCCGCATCGGCGTGAACCTGCAACCGGGGCAGGATCTGGTAATTACAGCGCCCTTGGCGGCGCTTGATCTGGTCCGCCGGATTGTGGTCCATGCCTATCAGGCAGGCGCGGGGATCGTGACGCCATTTTTCACTGATGATGCGATTACGCTGGCCCGCTATGAACATGCGCGCGACGAAAGCTTTGATCGTGCGCCCGCATGGTTTTTTGAAGGGTTGGCTGCGGCCTTTAAGGGTGGAGCAGCCCGAATGGCGATTACCGGCGACGACCCGATGTTGCTGGCCGAACAGGACCCCAAGAAGGTGGCGCGCCTGAGTAAGGCCAACTCCATTGCCGCGAAGCCTGCCATGAACCCGATTGTAGGCTTTGAGGTCAATTGGAATATCGTGGCTTATCCTGGTGCGGCATGGGCTGCGAAAGTGTTCCCTGATCTCCCGGTGGAGGAGGCGCAGGACAAACTGATGGATGCGATCTATGCCGCGTCGCGTCTGGATGGTGATGATCCGGTGGCCAATTGGGCGGCGCATACGGCCAAGTTGAAAGAACGGGTGAACTGGCTCAATGCACAGGATTTTGCAGCGTTGCATTATACCGGGCCGGGGACCGATTTGCATCTGGGCCTTGCGGATGGGCATATCTGGAAAGGCGGGGCGTCGCCTGCGCTCAACGGGGTGATCTGTCAGCCCAACATCCCGACCGAAGAGGTCTTTACCTGCCCTCATGCCTATAAGGTCGAAGGGACCGTGGCCGCGACCAAGCCACTGGCCCATCAGGGTAATGTGATCGAGGATATCGCGGTGCGCTTTGAAGCGGGGCGCATTGTGGAAGCGACGGCGAGCAGGGGGGAAGATGTGCTAAACGCCTTGCTGAACACCGACGATGGTGCCAGCCGGATCGGCGAGGTGGCGCTGGTGCCGCACTCCAGCCCGATCAGCCAGTCGGGAACGCTGTTTTACAACACCCTTTTTGATGAGAATGCATCGTGCCATATCGCTTTGGGTCAATGCTATGCCGATACTATTCAAGGCGGCTCTGAGCTGTCGCCGGAAGAGCTCAAGCAGAAGGGGGGCAATCAGAGCATTGTCCATGTGGACTGGATGATGGGTTCTGATGCAGTGGATATAGATGGGGTCACAAAGACGGGCGAGCGTGTGCCGGTGATGCGCGGGGGCGAGTGGGCGTAGGCATTGCCGCAATCCTGCATGGCGCTGCGCCATGATGCTAATGCTTGCGCAACGCTTTTGTTTTGAACATATAGAGGGCAGTGACAGGAGACCCACAATGCGTGCACGAATCTACAAGCCAGCCAGAACCGCCATGTCATCGGGCACGGCCAAGACGCGGCTTTGGGTGTTGGAGCATGTGGCCGAGACCGCCCGCGAAGTTGACCCGCTGATGGGTTGGACGTCATCTTCGGACACGCAGGCGCAGGTAAGACTGGAATTTGACAGCAAAGAGGCCGCTTTGGATTACGCCCGCGAACACGGCATAGATGCGGTTGTCCGCGAGCCAAAGCCACGCAAAGCTAACATCCGCCCCGGTGGATATGGCGAAAACTTTGCAACCAACCGTCGCGGTGCCTGGACGCACTGATTTTGGTGGATTTTGGCTTGCCAAGGGACCTGAGCCCGCGCCATACCAGCCACCATGCGGTCCGATAGCTCAACTGGATAGAGCAGCTGACTTCTAATCAGCAGGTTGAGGGTTCGAGTCCTTCTCGGATCGCCATATAAATAAGGGGACTTTACGCGCTTTTTGCGTTGTGCCAGAACGGCAGTTGTGTCAAGAATTGCTCAAGTGTTCCGCAACTTCGCAACCGTGGCGATGTTCTCGCTTCTATCCCGAATGTACCCAATGCTCTCCCCTCCCATGTGGTTTGCGGAGACGCAAGACTGATCAAGTGACGACTTTCAGACGCATGGGCAAGGTAGCCCAACCCCTTGCAGTTTTCATAGGGAAAGGGTGACCTGTTTCCAATTCGGATTTTCGGCTAGGGTGACCCTTGGTCAACGCCGGGGGGCATCATGCTGGATCACAGACAAACGGAAAGCAGGCAGGACGATAGTGAGGACAGCTATGCGCTTGTCGTCATAGGCGCGGGGATCGCGGGGCTGAATGCGCTCAATGCGGCGGTGGAATATTTGCCCAAAGGATCAAAAGTGCTGCTACTTGACGAAAAGCACGCGCCGGGCGGGATGTGGAACACGGCCTACGATTATGTGCGTTTGCACCAGCCCCATCCGATGTTCACCGTGGGCAACATGCAGTGGGATTGGCGGAAACCGCGCGACTATCTTGCTGCCCGCGACGAGGTGCAATCGCATCTGGGACGCGCGTTAGCTGTGATTTCCGAACAGGTCGCGCTGACCACGGCATTTGGGACCAAGGCCACGCGCTGCGAAGAGGTTGCAACCGCACGCGGTCCGATGGCCGAGGTCGCTTATCAGCCGATTGAAGCGCCGGATCAGGAAAGGACGGTCCACGCGGATCGCGCCATCCATGCGTCTGGCTTGAACTATACGCTGGCAGAGCCGTTGCGCCTTTCCTCGAATAAGGTCGTCTCGATTATCCCGCAGGCCTTGCGGGCCACGCTGTCCGCGAATCCAAAGGCTCCGGTCTATGTCGTCGGCGGTGGCAAGACCGGGATGGACACTATCCTTGCCTCACTCTCGGCGGACCCATCTCGCAAGATCACCCTGATCAAGGGGCGTGGCACCCACTTTCTGAACCGGACCAAATATTTACCGACCGGGCTCAAGCGCTGGACTTCCGGAGAACTCGTCTCGCGCTTCTTCCGCGACATGGCCTTGAACTTCGATGGTGAAAATGAAGGCCACACGATCGCACATTTCCGTATGAATTATTCAACCGATCCCGAAGGACAAGACGGTGTTTTCCTTTACGGTCTGCAATCTGAAGAGGAACACGCGCGCATCAAGTCCGGGTTGAGCGAGACCCACACAGATTACCTGACAGATGTTGTGGATGGCACCCATGGACCGCAAATCATGCTGCGAAGTGGCGCCACAATCGACATTGACGAAGGCAGTATTATCGTGAATTGCTCAGGCAGTTTCTTTCGCGGCGAGCAACTGGAAGACCCGGTTCCTGTCGTGTCTCCGAGTGGCTGCGTCATGGCGATTAACCCGCGCAGCGGCTTTCACTTCCTTTCGAGCGTCGCCGGGTTCTTCGGCGCCCATCTTCTTTACCGTGACCTCCTGCGTGGCCAGGGCTTTTATGCTCTCGACCACGAAGCACTGTTCCGGCAGAACCGTAACGCTTGGGTCGGTGCCTCGGCTGCACAAGCCTACATGAACCAGGTACTCGCCGTGCAGGCGCTACCGCTGATGCTCTTGGACCGCTGCGGCCTTGATCTTGATCGGTGGTATCCGCTGCCGCGTCGCATGGCGGGGCTCTTGCGCATGAAATCGACCGCCAGCACCGATATTGCCCATTGCAAGCTCGTCCTCGACAAAGTGTCCGACCGCTTTGGTATCAAAGCCGAAGTAATTTAGAGTGGTTTGGCGTTAGTATTGGATTGAGTGCCACCGCCGCGCGGGCATTGCGCATTATGGGCACGTTGCAGGCGCTGATTGCGCATATCAAGGATGTCCGATCTGCTGACTGTCGAAAAGGGCGATGGAATTGACAGCCCATCGCTTTCGGTTGTATCCCACATTTGTTCAGCCCGCCGGGACGACCTGGCTTTGAAAGGGCATTCGTCAGGACGACCTG
>Ga0316204_10005646_pt1 | contig 20298 bp, 18 predicted proteins | sample 6monrhotite_MG_2_FD_205661 | JGI IMG/M metagenome (GOLD analysis project Ga0316204, IMG submission 205661) | Microbial mat bacterial communities from mineral coupon in-situ incubated in ocean water Damariscotta River, Maine, United States -... | ecosystem: Environmental > Aquatic > Marine >...
GCACACATCATTGCTCGTCCTCACAAGGAAGTTGAGCCAGTTTTAACAAATGCAGCGAAAGCTTAATTATTAAATTTAATAGGATTTAGGAGATAACCATGAGCACAGAATACGGAATCGCTTTAGGAATGATCGAAACTCGCGGACTAGTTCCTGCGATTGAAGCAGCAGATGCAATGACTAAAGCTGCAGAAGTACGTTTAGTTAGCCGTGAGTTTGTTGGTGGCGGTTATGTTGCTGTTTTAGTACGTGGTGAAACTGGTGCGGTAAACGCGGCAGTAAGAGCTGGTGCTGATGCATGTGAACGTGTAGGTGACGGTCTTGTTGCTGCACACATCATTGCACGTCCGCACAATGAAGTTGAGCAAGTTATTACAACTAAGGCTTAATTCATTACATAATTAATTCAGGAGAATACCATGAGCACCGAATACGGAATTGCTTTAGGAATGATTGAAACACGTGGGTTAGTACCTGCAATCGAAGCTGCTGATGCAATGACTAAAGCTGCAGAAGTACGTTTAGTTAGCCGTGAGTTTGTTGGTGGTGGTTATGTTACTGTTTTAGTACGTGGTGAAACTGGTGCGGTAAACGCGGCAGTAAGAGCTGGTGCTGATGCATGTGAACGTGTAGGTGACGGTCTTGTTGCTGCACACATCATTGCACGTCCGCACAATGAAGTTGAGCAAGTTATTACAACTGCACGCAGTTAATCGATAGGGCTTAGGCCCTCTTAATTTAAGAGGAGTGGGTTATGTATTATCAACCACAAATGCAAGGCAATGTAATTATGCCGGGCACTGGTAGCTTTCCTCAAATTGAAGCACCCATGCAAATGGGTGGCGATTCTAGAATTTTAGGTTATTTAGGCAGAGCCTTAAGCCTTGAATTCTCTGCTGGTCAACATTATTTAGCACAGGCTTCTTTAGCGAAGCTACGTAACGAAACTAATTATGCTCAAGGGTTTGTTACCTTGGCTAATGAAGAGTTTCAACATGCTAATATTTTAACTGATCACATGGTCACTAAAGGTGTTGTACCTGCGGGAAGTGTTTTGAGTCCTTCGACTCCGTCAAACAACATTGCAGAAGCCTTAAGAAGTTGTGAGTCTAGAGAGTTGGCATTAATTCAACTCTATGGTGAAGCAGCTCAATATTGTGCTAATGTCGGTGCTGTTAATGATCAAGCTTTGTTCAACCGTCTATATACGGAAGAGCAGGAACAGTTGATTAAAATAAATGGTTGGCTTGAAGAGTATTTTCAAACAATGAGCATGCAACAATCTCCTGGTAGGAGTTTTGTATGAATGAACGTTGGAAATCGAAAAAGAAACCAGCCGTGCTAGATGCGCGGTTTGATTTTGAAGATTTTGAAGTTCTAAGAGCCTTTTTGGATGTTGTTGCTGAAGATGCTGATCGTCTTGAGCATCATCCAAATATCAGTTTTGGTCGAGATCGTGTATCTATAGTAATTTATTCTGTATCTGAAGAAATTAATTATACCGATCTTGAGCTAGCGAACGCTATTGATGAAGGCTATGAGAAAGTGACTAAGTTATCATAAGGAGCATCCGCATGAGTAGACCAACTAAGAATAAGCCAAATATAAATCAACCTCAGCAAAAAACGACTTCAGATACTGCATCAGAAGCTAGTGCTGTGGCTAAAAGTACTACAACTGCTAAAAAGGCCCCTGTTAAAGCGGCGCCTAAAAAAGCTGCTGCTTTAACCGCAAAAAAGCCTGCTACAACGGCTACTAAGCGAGCAACTCCAAAATCAGTTGCTACTAAAGTTGAATCAGAAAAACACATTGCTGATCAGATTAACGTGTTGACAAGTAAGCGCGTCTGGCCAGATTAGAAAATGATGGTTATTTCTTAAAAGAGGGTGCTTTTGTACCCTCTTTTTTTATCCATTAAAAATACATTTTAATATTTCTTTATTGAATCATTGGTTGAATAAAGAAGGACCTATTTATCATGGTCTATGGGAGGAAGTTGAATTATCAATTTCTCTTCTATTGAAGTTTTTCATATTATGGCAGTAGAAAATTATCGCACTGGCAATAATAATTGAAGGAGACAACTTATGTCTGGATTAGATAGTTTATTAATCCCGGCTGTGCTATTTTTTGCCCTAGGGGTATTTGCACAGTTAATAAAATCAGATTTAAAATTCCCCGAAGGTTTAGCGAAAGGGATTTCGCTTTATCTTCTTATGGCCATTGGTCTTAAGGGTGGTGCTGAACTCGCAAAGGCTGATATGGCCATTGCACTTCAATCCATTTTTTGGGCATTCTTAATGGGACTTGTTATTCCTTTAATTGGTTATGCAATCCTGCGTTTTCGAGATCGTATTGATCCTTTCAATGCTGCGGCCATCACGGCTCACTATGGTTCTGTTAGTGCAGCAACCTTCTTGACAGCGGTTGCATTTCTAGAGGCAATGAACGTAAGCCATGAAAGTTATCCGATTATTATGATGGTTATCATGGAGTCTCCGGCTATTATTGTCGGTCTTGTGTTAGCAATGTTAGCCCGTAAGAAACTTGCAATGTCTTCAGATGCTCCTAAAACAGGTGATTCACAAGGTGTAAATACAGGTTCCTTGTTGAGAGAAGCTTTTACCAACGGAAGTGTTATTCTGCTACTTGGTGCTATGCTTGTTGGAGCGGTGGCTTCTCCTGAGGCAATGGCTAAGGTTTATCCTTTCTCTAATGAAATCTTTATGGGTGTACTTTGTTTATTCTTGTTGGATATGGGTATTGAAGCAGCCAAACGTATTAAGTCGTTTAAGAAAGCTGGATTTACCTTAGTATCTTTTGGATTAATTATGCCTCTTATCGGTGGTACTATTGGTGTGTTCGTAGGGGTTACCCTGCTTGGCTTTAGTCCTGCTGGTGCGATGTTGGTTGCTATTCTAGGTGCCAGTGCTTCATATATTGCGGTACCGCCAGCAATGAGATATGGTGTTCCTGAAGCGAATCCATCCTTCTACTTAACGTTAACATTAGGTGTTACTTTTCCATTCAATGTAGTTATTGGTATTCCTATGTTCTACCAAATGGCCATTTGGTACTCGGGTATCTAAAAGGAGAGCAGTATGTCAGTTTCAACTAGTGCTGAAAAAATGGTACAAATAGTTACAAATTCATCTTTAGAGAATAAACTAATAAGATCGCTTGAAAAGATAGGTATCACTGGGTACACCATTTTCAATGTTAGAGGAGATGGTGATTCAGGGATTCAAGACAGTCATATGGATGGCGATACCAATATTCTTTTGATGGTTGTCGTGCCAGCTGAGCTTTCAGAAGTACTAATGGCTAAGCTACTTGAATATAAAAATAAAGGTCATCACTTATTGGTATTCTCTGTCGATGCAGCTGTACTTGCATAAACACAATTGGATGCACCTTAAAGAAGCCTTATGAAAACTCTTGTATTAGCAACAGGCAATCCGCATAAAGTCAAAGAACTTGAAGTTATGCTGGAGCCTTACGGATTCAATCTTAAGCTTCAAACTGATTATTTTTCAGAAGAAGTAGAAGAAGATGGTCTCAGTTTTGTTGAAAATGCCCTTAAGAAGGCAAGGTATGCAAGTAAAAAGACAGGACTACCTGCGTTAGCTGATGATTCTGGATTGGAAGTTGATGTTCTGAATGGTCAGCCAGGTATTTATTCTGCTCGTTACTCTGAAGGTTATCTGGGACAGCCAGCTTCTGAAAGCTTAAGCAATCAGAAGTTATTGGATGAACTTGAAGGTTTACCTTACAAGGATAGGAAAGCCTGTTATTATTGCGCCGTGGTTTTTGTTCGCCATGAAAATGATCCGATTCCAATTATTGGTGTGGGTCAATGGTGTGGTGAAATATTAATGGAGCCTCGTACTGACTACGGTGTGGGTTACGATCCTATTATGTGGATGCCAAGTCATCTCAAGGCGGCTTCTGAAATACCACTTAGTATTAAAAATCAAGTAAGTCACCGAGCTCAAGCGTTGCAAAACGTATTAGACCAATTACAACAGGCAACCCTATGATAGAACTTAGAACTTACGTATTTCTTGATTCTCTGCAACCCCAGTTAGCCTCTTATATGGGTACGGCTTCAATGGGCTTCTTACCTGTACCAGGTGATTCATGCCTCTGGATGGAAGTGGCTCCTGGTATGGCTGTACATCATATCTCTGATATTGCTCTTAAAGCTTCTAATGTTCATTTAGGCCAGCAAGTGGTTGAGCGTTCTTATGGTTCAATGGTTATCCATCACCGAGATCAGAGTGATGTTTTAGAGTCTGCTGAACATGTACTGCGCTATCTTAAAACGGAACATACAACTCGTCAGCCATGTAAAATTATGTGGAATGAAGTGATTCGTGGAATCACTCCTGATCATGCGACCCTTATCAATAGAGATAACCGTAGAGGGTCTATGATTCTTCCAGGGCAAAGCATGCTCATAATGGAAACAGATCCTGCAGGCTATATTGTCTATGCCGCCAATGAAGCTGAAAAAGCGGCTAATATCACTTTGGTTGAGGCGCGTGCTGTTGGTGCCTATGGTCGATTAATTATGGCTGGAAAAGAAGCGGATATACTTGAAGCTTCCAGAGCGGCTACTGCAGCCTTGCAAAGGCTTTAAGCTAATTGCTTAGATCGGTCTGTTTTTGATTCGGTTTATTGATTCATTCAACTTTCTTGTTTAGGCTTTTTTAGCCTTAGTCAAATATAGTTAGGTTGCATCTTGACCTAACATATCTATTTATAAGATTCTTATTCGTTTGCATGTCTAAAAGGTTATATCGAAGGGTGTATTAGTATAAAATTCCTCCATAGGAAAATTTATTCGTCTTCACAACCACGATTAGAAGCAGTATGAGGGATTTTCATGGAAAAAAAAGATAACGAAGTCAATCATGGTCAGTTTTTAATCCGACACGCTTCTCTTAGGCAAATACAGGTATTTGAAGCCGTCGCTAGGCACTTGAGTTTTACGAAGGCAGCCAATGAGCTTTTTTTAACGCAACCTACGGTTTCTGCGCAAGTGAAAAGTTTTGGTGAATCAATTGATATGCCACTTTATGAGCAGATTGGTCGCAATATTTATCTGACAGAAATTGGTGAGCATGTTGCATCTAGTTGTCGTGATATTATTGATCAGCTGTCTAATTTAGAAATTCTACTTGATGATCTCCGTGGTGTGACTAGAGGTAGGTTGCGTGTCGCTGTTGTTTCTACGGCTAAGTATTTCACTCCTATTGCTTTGGGGCAGTTTGTAAAAAAACACCCTAATATTGATATCAGCTTAAAAATTACCAATCGTAAGAATTTAATTAAGCGAATTCATCAGAACTTAGATGATCTCTATATTTTAGGTCAGGTTCCTTCAAACAACCTCGATTTAGAAGTTATTCCATTTGCACCCAATCCACTGGTTGTTATTGCTAATAGTGATCACCCTCTTGTAGGAAAAAAAGTGACCTTAAAGCGCTTAACGAAAGAGCCTTTTATTATGCGCGAAGAAGGTTCTGGTATTCGCTCTACTGTTGAAGAGTTGTTTTCTGAAAATAACCTACAGATTAATGAAAGAATGATTATGGATACCAATGAAGCGATTAAGCATTGTGTCGTTGGTGATTTAGGTGTTGCCGTTGTTTCCAGGCTTTCTTTGTATCTAGAAGGGGCTAATGGTCCAATCAAAGAGTTGGACGTAGAAGGTTTTCCAATCAATAAAGAGTGGAATATCGTTTACCCAAGAGGGAAAGAGTTGTCCCTATTGTCTAAAGAATTTCTTGCTTTTCTTCAAGAAAAGGGCACTGAATACATAAATATATAGTGCTTGTGCCATTGATTTAGTTTTATACACTGCTAACCTTCTTACTCGGTGAATTCCCCCCCCCCCCCTAGTAGCTGGGTTATATTTTTATCCCATATTTTATTTTTATAATCAATTCTCTGGTGTTTTGTCCATTTTAGTGCGCATGATCTCTTTCTGAGAGCTTTAATGCTTCCTTATTCTAGTTTATGAAATGATATGTTGTATAGTGTTCTGTCTAACCTTTTGAAAAAAAAAGTTTTATTTTTTATGGCTTGGTATTTTCTTGCTTTTTAATGTAACAAGTTTTTAATACTAAAAAAGGTAATATTATATGAAGTCTATATTTAAATTTAACAAGTTGTTCGTTTCATTGGCCATTGCTTCTTCAGCTTCTCTAACACTTGCACCAGTTGCGGCACAAGCGGGGGTTACAGGAAACATCGGTATGGTTTCAAATTATGTTTTTCGTGGTATAGAACAAAAAAATAGTGCATCTGTGTCTGCAGGATTAGATTATGAAGCGGATTCTGGTATTTATGTAGGAACCTGGGTAGGGGATGTTGACAATAATGAAGGCGATTCTGGTTTAGAGTATGATTTTTATGCTGGTTGGGCTGGTGAAGTAGAAGGTGTTTCTTTAGGCTTGGGTGGTACTTACTACGGTTATACTGAAGCATCTTTTGACTCTCCATATAAAGAGCTTAATTTATCTCTTGGTTTAGCTGGTTTTACACTTGGTTATGACAAAGGGGTTTACGAGTCAACTACAGATATAGATTATTCACATGTCTATTTAAGCTATGAAATAAATGATTTTTCAGCTACTTATGCTGTGTTAGATGGTGATCTTGATACCAAGGATGACGCTGTTAGTTATTTAGATTTAGGTTATTCAACTGAATTATCAAAAGGCTTAGATGGTTCGGTTAATTATATTTATTCAATGCCAGAAGATTCAGCAAATGACCCAAGTCCATATCTTATTTTTGGTATCTCTAAGTCATTCGATATTATGTAATTGATCGACGATCATTACAGCATTTTATAATTTATTAAAATGTGTTAATTACAAAAAAAAGGAGCTTCGGCTCTTTTTTTTTTGAATATTCATTCTTCATTATTGATTAACTGTTTAATATTCAAATTCAACCTTTTTAGAATCATTGGCTGTGCTAATGCATTAGGATGTAGACCATCCTTTTGCATCAGCTGCTCATTTAAAACCACATCTTTAAGAAAAAAAGGATCAATTAGTAGGTCATTTTTCCGAGCAAGTTGCTGGTACATTCTTTGAAAAGCAAGATCGTAGGCAGGGCCGTAATTGGTGGGTAATCGAGTGCCGAGTAGCAGTACTTGGCAGGATTGGGTTAGACATGTTTCTATAATATGTTGTAAGTTTTGCTTGGTGTGCTTAAGATTTTGACCTCTTAATGCGTCGTTCGCACCCAGTTCTAAAATTAACCATTTCGGTTGATGTTCTGCCATTAACTTTGGAAATCGCTGCTTTCCTCCTGAGGTCGTTTCACCTGAAATACTCGCATTGACTACTTTAATATGCACCATCTCAGGCTTGGCAGCTAATAAAGTGACCCAGCCTTGTTCTTTTGGCATACCAAATGCCGCGCTTAAACTGTCTCCTAACACTAAAAGAACGGGTTTTGCCTGCACCTGAATGCTAGAAATCAGTAGAATGAAAACCAGTAACCAAAGACTTCTTTGGCTAAGTCGTTGATATGGGTCAGTGGAAAGGAAAAATCGATGAAACCAGTATTGCAATTGAAAAATCTTCATTACGCGGTGCCCGTGGATAAGGGTGAATTAACGATCTTAAACAATTGTAACTTAAGCGTCCAGCCACAACAAAGTGTGGCGATTATTGGACGATCTGGTTCTGGCAAGTCGACGTTACTTTCATTAATGGCGGGTTTGGCCGTGGCTTCCTCAGGTGAGGCATGTTTATTAGGGCAGTCACTTGGTGAGCTAACTGAAGATGAGCGAGCGATGCTTCGAGCCCGTCAGGTTGGCTTTGTATTTCAAAACTTTCAATTGATGCCAACCATGACGGCTTTGGAAAACGTATTGATGCCATTAGAGTTGTTTGATCTGCCTAATGCCAAGCAGAGGGCGTTGTCTGCACTGGAAAAAGTAGGCTTGTCACATCGTTTACAACATCGGCCCGCGGAGTTATCAGGAGGAGAGCAGCAAAGAGTTGCCATTGCCCGCGCATTTGTCACTGAACCCAAAATACTTTTTGTGGATGAGCCGACGGGTAATTTAGATGAAAAAACGGCCGAGCAGATTCAAAAATTGCTGTTTAGTTTGCAAGAAGATTTAAAGACCACGTTGATTTTGGTGACTCATGATCAGAGTTTTGCATATCAATGTCAGCAGCAGTGGCAGCTGGTACAAGGTCAGTTAAGGAGCCTCTGATTAAGTCCTTTAACATTCTGAGGGTCTTCAAGCCCGCCTATTCAAGGCTTGGATCGCAGAGAATGGTTATTCCATTCACAAGATACATAACGCAGAAGAGGCGGGCTTGAAGCCCCACCCTTCGGGGCTTAGCCAAGTTCCAGTCCTCATCGTTATGATTTTTTGTGGTATCTAGATATCACTTCAAAATCATGCCTTGATGGCTAAAACTTGGCGTTGCCAGAAATTAAAGGACTTAATCAGAGGCTCCTTAAAGGTGCTAGAAAGTGAAAGCAACTAATAAAGGTGAATAAATGAACACGTTATTGACGGCCATTAAATGGTTGTTTAGAGGCTTAAAGAAAGGGGATTGGCTATGGTTGTTATTGGCCGTTGCGATGGCGGCCATGACAGTGACTTTTGTAAGTTTATTATCTGAAACGGTTCAACAGAGTATGCACGAAAAGGCTTCTCTGTCTTTAGGAGCCGATGGCGTGTTAAGAAGCGGGCAACCAATTGATGAGCGTTGGAAAACGTCTGCTAGAGAGTTGGGGTTACAAACCGCCTCTGTGACCAGTCTTTTGACTATGGTTCAAGTGGGAGAGGCTGATGACTTTAAATTGGTCAAGTTAAAGGCGGTCTCGAAAAATTATCCCTTAAAGGGGGAGGCTAAACGGCCTTTAGGGGAGTTTGAAGTACGGCTAGAGTCTAAGTTAGCGCAATTAATGCCCGAGCTGAATCGGTTAAGTTTGGGGCATAAGGAGTTTACCATCGCGGGGCTTTATCAGCCGAATGCTTTAGAAGGGCTCAATGCATTTGCCCCTGAAATTAAAATTAGATTAGATGATCTAGGCGCAACTGAATTATTAGGCGCGGTGAGTCGAGCGACTTATGAGTTGAGTGTGGCGGGAAAACCGGTTCAGGTGGAGGCCTGGTTAACCTTAATTCGTCAGCAAGAGGATACTGCGTGGCAGGTGTTATCTGCGCAAGCGCCCTCACCGGATTTGCAAAAATCAATGGAAACAGCCGCCTTGTTTTTACAGTTGGCCGCTTTATCGGCCGTCATTATTGCAGGCTTGTCTATTTTAATTGCCAGTCGCTTCTATTTACAGTCGTGGCAGAATTCAATTGCGCTAATGCGAGCTTTTGGCGCGAGTCAGTCTAAAATTAGACAACTCTTTGCATGGCAGTTATCCACTTTGGCAATGGTAGGCAGTGTGTTGGGAATCTTAATGGGCGTAGCGCTTTTTTTAGCTTTAAAGCCTTGGTTAGCTGACTATTTTGAGCCTTTAGTCGAAGTGGCCTTGTGGCCAGCGATGGTATTTGGTTTTTTAGCTGGCGGGCTCGTGTTATGGAGCTTTGCTTGGCAAGCTTATCGAAAAGTGATTAACATTTCGCCGATGCAAGTTCTCAGGGCGGTGCCCGCTGCAGATCAATTACGGGACAGTTGGTTAGGCTTGTTGTTCTTAGTATTGCTGGTTTGGAGTTTGGTTGGGCTGAGCAATTTACCTTGGGTGTTGGCAGGGTTGTTTGTAGTGGGTGCATTATTTTATTTGGCAGCCATGGTTTTATGGCAATGGATTCGTTGGTGGCAGCCACGCAGTAAAGGCTGGTTGAGAGTGACCTTGTCTAGCTTACAGAGAGCTCCTGATTTATTAAAAATTCAGCTTATTTCATTTGGTTTGGTGCTGTTTGTTTTGATGTTAATGACCTTTATTCGTCAAGACTTATTGTCGGAATGGCAAGCGAGCTTAGCGCCAAATACGCCTAATGCGTTTGTTATGAATGTACAGCCGGATCAATTGAATCAAACCCAAGGTATTTTGAAGCAGTTTAAATTGTCAGCCGATTTAGTCGCAACAGCAAGAGGCCGTTTAGTGGCAAAAAATAATCTGATCTTGCAGGCAAAAGATCAAGTTTCGAACCGTGCGCGTAGATTGTTAGAGCGGGAAGCCAATGTTGCGTTTTTATCAGAGATTCCTAATCATAATAATCTGGTGCAAAGCGCGGAAAATCGTCGAATAGAACAAGGTATTTCAGTTGAAAAAGGCATGGCTGATTTATTTGATATAAAAGTAGGCGATCACCTGACCTTTGATTTTGTTGGACAGAAAATTGAACTGCCCGTGACGTCTATTCGAGAAGTGGTATGGCAGAGTTTTGAAATGAACTTCTTTTTTATATTGCCCACGGCTTTCAGTGAACCGTTACCGATTAGTTATATGGGTAATTTCTATTTATCCGACAAGGACAGAGAAAAACCCATCGCTTCTGCATTAAATGAAGCTGTTCCAGGTGTGCTATTAATTGATGTCAGTCTTATTATGCAACAGGTTCAGCAAATCATGGCTCAAGCCAGTTGGGGAGTAACGGGCTTATATGGTTTCACGCTATTAAGCAGTGTCCTAGTGTTGTTTACCGCGACGCTCGCCAGTCAAAAAGGTCGTATTCAGGGTTGGCTGCTGTTACGAACCTTGGGCGCGACACAGTCAACATTGGTAAAAATGGGCTTAATGGAGTTCACATTGTTAGGCTTGTTTGCAGGTCTATTAGCGGCCACATTTTCCCAGATAGCGAGCGGTTTGATCGGTCATTTCTTATTTAAGATGGATTGGCAATGGCACCCTGAATTATGGTTGTTAAGTTTGTTATTTGGCGCAACGAGCTTGCTACTTTTGGGTTGGCTCACGCAGCGAAAATTTTTGACCCTAAGCCCTGTGGAGCTGCAACATCGCCTAAGTAAATATTAGCAAACAATGATTTAGTTTATGGCCCTATTGAGCTATTCAGCTTGAGAGGTGCTAATGTTCTGATATTATTAATAAATAATACATTCTAGACAGGTTGCCTCTCTACGAATTGGAACGTATTTAAAACGCAATAAATGGTTAGTGAAGACGTAATTTAAGGTGTATAAAATGACAAAAAATCTATTAATACTTTTTTTACTGTTTTTAGTAGTAGGGTTTGCCAATGCCAATGCCAATGCCAATGCCAATGCCGGTGTAGAAGTTGTAAAAACGGATATTGGCAGTACTATTTTTTCATCAGACCTTTCTGTTGAAGAAAGAGCGCACGAACACCCTGATCATGAGTTGATCCTTCATTCGTTAATGTTCTTTGGCGGAATAGGAGTCTTGTTTTTGTTGTTTATGGCTCGTTATTTACCTCGTTTACTTTCTAATGAACGATTTGCCAAGCATTTTAATTCGAAACGATTTAGTCTGGTTTCTATTCAAGTGACTGGGTCAATTGTTGTGTTGGTGACGGGGTTAGTTTGGTATGTACTGGAGGAAGATAAGCAAGAGAATTTGCAGTATGTTGAAGAGAAGTTAAGAATCATTTCAACCTCAACAGGAGAAAGTTTTGAGTATTGGATTGATGAACGAAAAAAGTTACTGGACCAATTGGGTCGAGATCCTTTATTAGCTGCGATCACTAAAAATCTTTTAACTTTGCCTCGTGAATCGAAATCTCTTGAAAATGCAACTTTTCAGCAACAGGCTCAAGCGTATTTTAATGATATCAAACGCGATTTTGGTTCTGTTGGTTTTTATATTATTAGTAAAGATAGGGTGAATATTTCTTCTTTACGTGGCTCTAATTTAGGAGAGTCAAATATCATTTTTAAAAAAAATCCAGGGCTCTTAAATCAAGCTTTTAACGGAAGTCCTGTTTTTATTCCTCCATTTCCTACCGATTTAACGGCGGAAGAACTCACTCAAGATGCAGTACAAATAACACGGGCTTTAACGATGTTTGTGATAGCACCTATCCGAGATACTGATGGCACTGTGTTAGCGGTATTGGCTCAGCGATTAATGCCTGGTGGACGATTGTCCATAATTTTACAAAAAGGTAGAGTAGGCCATTCAGGAGAAAGCTATTTAGTAAACAGTGCTGGAGAAATGGTGACAGAAAGTCGTTTTCCCGATCAGCTTAAAGATGTTGGCTTGTTGACGGAGAATGTATTAAAAAATGTAGAGGTAAGAGATCCTGGCGGAAATATGATTGAAGGGTATCGCCCTGAAAAGCCTTTGTCTGAACTTCCTTTTACTTTAGCGGTACAAGATTTAATGGAACAGGCCGACTTCAATGATATTTATGCCAGAGAGATTGTTTCAAATGTAGAAGGGTATCGAGACTACCGAGGGGTCCCCGTGTATGGCGCTTGGCGATGGATTCCTCATTTTGGACTTGGTATTGTGACAGAAATTGATCAATCAGAGGCATTATTGAGTTATCAAAGCGTCAGAAATCATCTTTTGATGTTGATTATGGTGACATTATTTTTAATGTTAGTTTCGACTATTTTATCTGTCACAATGGGGCATTTAGTTACGCGATCAATGCAAAAATCCAAAGAAGAATTGGAGGGTCGCGTTATTGAAAGAACGGCAGAGTTAAAAGAGCGCGAAGAACGTCTTGAGGATCTCTATCAAAATACACCAGTGGCCTATGCTTCTCTTGATCCAATGTCATGGACTGTACAAAAGCATAATCATGCTTTCCTACGGTTATTGGGCAAGCATTTTAATGACTTTAAAGGGTTGGATTGGCAAGAGCTGTTGAAAGAGGAGCTGAATGAAAGTGTTGCCTTGAATTCTAAAGATGGCCTAATGTTTAAAGATAGAGAAATCAAAGCGTTTTGTCCAACAGGGAAGGAGCTTTATATTTTGTTATCAGCTTCTTTTGCATGTGATCAAAATGGAAGCGTGAACGAGTTGAGATTGACTTTAATTGATATTTCGGAACGAAAACAAGCCGAAAAAGAGGTCGCGTTGGTTAACTTTAAGTCAGACCAAGCTTTAGACTTGACGCATTCAGGCTATTGGCATATTCCTTTGGATGGTTCTGATAGAGAACCTGGCTGGATTTACTCTTCTGAGAAAACCGCTAAAATTTTTGGGGACCAGCCTAGACCGCCAGAATGGCGTTATCAAATAATGGAAGAGTGGTTTAGCAATATTCAAGCGGCAGACAAGAAACTTGCTGTTGCCACAATGGATAACTTTCAAAAAGCTATCTCTGGTGAAATTCCTATGTTTGATGCGACGTTTGCCTATAAACGCCCGTTGGATGGAGAAGTTGTCTGGATTCATGCCTCGGGTCGAATTTCAAGAGACGCAAATGGTTTAGTGACAGATATGTATGGGGTGATTCAGGACGTTACCCAACAACACAAGATAGAGTGGGAGTTAATTGAGGCAAAAGAGGCTGCAGAAGCAGCGACTCATGCTAAGAGTGATTTTTTAGCCAATATGAGTCATGAGATACGTACACCAATGAATGCGGTGATTGGTTTATCGTACTTGGCCCTTAATACTGATCTTGATAAAAATCAGCGAGATTATCTTAATAAAATTTCCAGTTCAGCAAAAAATTTACTCACTATTATAAATGATATTTTAGATTTCTCTAAAATTGAGGCTGGAAAGATGGATATGGAATCAGTGGATTTCGATTTAATTTCTGTCATTGAAGATTTTTCAAATGTTGTTTTGATTAAAGCCGAAGAGAAAGAGCTGGAGCTGATTGTCGATATGGATCCAAGCGTGCCTTTAGGTCTGAAAGGGGACCCTCTACGCCTGAATCAAATTTTAATTAATCTAACGAACAATGCCATCAAGTTTACCAGTGAGGGAGAAGTCTCTATTGCGATAAGCGTAGATCACTATATAGAAGAGGACGTTATTCTAAAATTTTCAATTCGGGATACTGGAATTGGTATGAGTCCAGAACAACGATCGAAATTATTTCAAGCTTTTAGTCAGGCAGATGGTTCAACCAGCCGTAAATACGGTGGTACAGGGTTAGGTTTAACGATTTCTAAGCGCCTAGTGGAAATGATGGATGGAGAGATAGAAGTAGAATCAGAGCTTGGTCAAGGGTCTAATTTTTCGTTTACGGCGCAGTTTGCAATGGGTAGAGATGTTAAGTGCCGAGATGCTAGAGCATTGCCTAAGATACTGAAAAATATGCGCATATTAGTGGTCGATGATAACGCAACCAGTAGGATGATTTTGGTACGGTATTTAGATTCTTTTGGTTTTACAGTAGGAGAGTCAGCCAGCGGTGCAGAATCCTTGGTGGAATTGGAAGAAGCTCAAGAGCCTTATCAACTTGTTTTTATGGATTGGAAAATGCCTGATCTTGATGGCATTGAAACCACTAAATTAATTCAGGCATCGACTCAAATTAAAGAGATGCCAAAAGTGATCATGGTCTCGGCTTATGGTCGTGAAGAGTTGATGGATAAGGCGCAAGAAGTAGGTATTGAGGCTTACTTAGTCAAGCCTGTTAATCCGTCAGGCTTGCAGGATACGATTTTAGAAGCGTTTGGTCATGAAGAGGTGTATCAGTCTGATGGTGATAAAGAGCATGTTATAGAGCATCTTCGAGGCGCTTCGCTTCTGCTGGTTGAAGACAATGAGATCAACCAACAAGTGGCAGAGGGATTACTTACTACGCAAGACATCGATATTGATATTGCCAATAATGGTCAGGAAGCCTTGGACAGGCTTGAGCAAAACCCTGATAAATATCAAGCGATTCTAATGGATATTCAGATGCCTGTTATGGATGGCTATGAAGCCACTAAGAGAATACGTCAGCAGGAACGTTTTAGTAGCCTACCTATTATTGCCATGACAGCGAATGTTATGGCTGGCGATAAGGAGCGAGCTGATAAGGCAGGAATGGATGATCATGTGGCGAAGCCTATTGATGTTAAAGAACTCTTTAGTGTACTCAGTAAATGGGTGACTGTTTCAAACAAGGGCTCGTTATCCAAGCGAGGTCTGAAATCAATAATGGCTACTAAAGAAAGTAGCCTACCTGATCTAGATGGTTTGGATACAGTTTTGGGTTTAAAGCGTGTTGGCGGTAATACGAAACTCTATTTGAAAATTTTATGTAAATTCAAACAGGGGCAAGCGCATGTGATAGAACGCATTCAATCAGCCTTGAATGCAGAAGATTATGAGCTAGCTGAAAGAGAAGTTCATACTTTAAAAGGATTGGCTGGAAGTATTGGTGCGAATGATTTACATCAAGTTGCCGCTTTGGTAGAACAAGGAATTATTGAGGGGTCGAAGGACTTAAGTGAGCTTTCTGAACTATCTCGTCACTTAACCGATGTATTGGATGTACTGGCCGTTTTAGATACGAAGAAAGAAGAAGTGAAGGTCCCTTCTATTGAGATGGAGCCAGAAAAGGTAAAAATATTAATGACCCGTTTAAAATCATTATTGGAAGATGATGATGGAGATGCAATAGAGGTTTTAGAAGAGTTAAGCCCGGTGTTTACTGAGGGGGAAGTAGCTAAACAAATCAAACGAGTGGCGGCTTATGTGGAAAATTACGAATTTGAAAATGCTTTAGAAAAATTGAACGAAATAACGAGCCTTGATACGTATCGAAATTAAACTCTGTTTAATTATGTGTGTATATATGTGTGGGTTTAATTTGGTGGTGTAAGGAGCTTGTAAATGAAGTTGAACAGGTAAGCTTCTACTGTAATTCTTATGTAGGATATTCTCGTTTAAGATAGATGGACATACAGTTTTATGTATTGTTAAATTTACTCCGCTGGAGACTCTTTGTATTTTTCTTTTACTTCTAAGATTAAAGGTAACGATTCCATAAAAAGTTCTACAATTTTAGGGTCAAAATGCTTACCAGACTCTTCTTTTAATAAATTAAGCGCCTTCTCTAGCGGCCAGGCTTCTTTATAAGGGCGTTCGGTTGTTAAAGCGTCAAAGACATCTGCAATGGCTGCGATACGCCCGTAAATAGAAATGTCTTCGCCTTTTAGGCCATTTGGGTACCCCGTCCCGTTCCATTTTTCATGATGTGTTAAAGCAATGTCACGAGCCATATTCAGTAGTGGGCAGGTGTTACCACCTAGAATTTCAATGCCAATATTAGGGTGTTTTCTCATTTGCTCCCATTCATCCTCATTTAGCTTGCCAGGCTTCAAAAGAACATTGTCAGGAATGCCTATTTTGCCGATGTCATGCATGGGTGCGGCATTTTGAAACATAGAGGCTTCTTCTTCGGACATTCCATAGGCTAGGCCTATTACTTTGGCGTAATGGCTCATGCGAATAACGTGCATACCTGTTTCATTGTCTTTATACTCAGCCGCCTTACCTAATGTGTCAATAATTTCTTTTCGAGATTCTTCCAGTTCGCGAGTGCGCTCTTGTACTAAACTTTCTAAATGACGCTTTTCATTATGAAGTGTAAGGTGTGTTTGAGTACGTCTTTTGACCACGGGAGGACTAATGGGCTTGGTGATATAGTCCACTGCGCCTAGATCAAAACCGAGAGTTTCATCATCGGTTTCACCTTTGGCGGTAACAAATATAATAGGAATTGAGGCGGTTAGGACGTCACTTTTTAACTGGCGGCAAACTTCATAGCCATCCATTTCTGGCATCATTACATCCAGTAGAATTAAATCGGGTCGAGGAGTGGTTGTTCGAGCAATTTTTAAGGCTTTTTCGCCATTGATGGCAATCTTAATTTTGTAATCATCTTTTAGAAGGCCTCTTAAAATATCGATGTTCTCAGGAGCATCGTCAACGATTAAAATCGTTGCTTTTGTTTGGTCCATATTTACTCTCCCATTAAACGTTAACACTATTAAAATTAAGGTATTTTTGAGGAAACTAATTTGTTCTATGTTGAACATTTTAACGTAAACTAGATGGTTCAGAATTTGTTTTTTTTTGGGATGAAATAAAATTTACAATTGTTTAATTGTAAATGCGGTTCTACGCTTTAAAGGCATTTAAAATGCACCTTAAGGTACAAGCTGTTTTATGAATTGAAAGTGTAGAGTGATGAAATTATTATTAATAGAAGATGAAGCGTTGTTGGTTGAGAATTTACAAGCACGTCTTCTCGAAAATCAATATTTAGTCGATGTGGCACTGGATGGCGATGAAGCGGTTTATGCCTTACAAGAGTTTTCATATGATCTGATTCTATTAGATTTAGGGCTGCCAAAACGACCAGGTTTAGTGGTTTTAGACTCTCTAAGAAAAGGCGAGATGCCTTTAAATACCCAGACGCCTGTCTTAATTTTAACAGCAAGAAACTCTTGGCAAGAGCGAGTAGAAGGGCTTAAAAAAGGCGCGGATGATTATTTAGGTAAACCTTTTCAATATGAAGAGCTTTTGGCTCGTATTGAGGTGTTACTAAGAAGGCCGCATGCAGGATCAGACTTTGTTATAGCGGCGCATTGTCAGTTGAATTTGGCGACCAAGCAATTAACAGTCGACCAGAACACGTATGACTTAACGATGACTGAATTTCGTTTAACGCATGTGTTACTTTCTAACCCTAATAAAGTGTTTTCAAAAGAGGCTTTGCTGGCACGAATTTCAGATCAAAATTATGAGCGTGAAAGTAATATTATTGAGGTCTATATTCGCAAGCTCAGAAAAATGATGGGCAGAACCTCCATTGAAACGCTGCGCGGGTTGGGTTATCGCTTTGTTGCTAAGTAGTCCTTATTTAGTCATACAAAAAAGTGTAAATTCTATTTACTAAGGTTGATTAAAGTGATTCATGTACTTTCGAAAAACCGCTCACTAGAAAAGCAGTTGTTCAGTTCCTTATTGATTGGGCTGCTATTGGTTTTTAGTGCTTTTTGGTGGTTTTCGCAATCCGCCATGCATACTATTACAGAAGATTATCTTCTGACACGACTGACGCATGATGCTGAAAATATTGAACATAATTTAGTGTTTGAAGATGGGCGTTGGCAGCTTAATATTGAGGGTGTCAGCCCTATTTATACCAGTCCAAATTCTGGGCATTATTTTATGGTGGTCACACCTGAACAACGCTTTGATTCTCCCTCTTTGGCCGCTTACCCTTTATATTCGAAGCAGCTTGAAGCCAGTAAGCATAATGACAAGTACGAAGATGTTTATGAAACGCCGGGGCCTGTTGAAGATATTGTTTTAATTCGATGGTTTCAGACTCAAAAAAATGGGCAAACCGTTCAAATTTATGTGGCGGAGGATTATTCTCGTATTCAAAATATGTTATTAAAATTTGATGTTTTTTTTGGTGTATTAACGCTGTTAAGTTTGTTGAGTCTCTACTTTTTACACAGAGGGTTGTTGAAACGAGCATTTGGTCAGATAGCGCCATTGGAGTCGCAATTAAGAGAGTTTAAATTAGGCCACAAAATTCATTTAATTCCTGAAAACTATCCTCAAGAAGTTCAAGCGCTTATAGAAGGCTTAAATTTAGCATTGGAGCAATCTTCTTTACAGTTTGAAAAATCTCGTCAATTTAATGGTAATTTATCGCACAGTTTAAAAACGCCTTTGAATCTTATCTTTCAATTAATCGATTCGCCAGAGTTAAAGGATTTTCCTGTTTTAAAAGAGCGGTTACAAGTCCAGAGTAATGCCATTTTGACTCTGATCGAAAGAGAGTTAAAAATTGACCGCATCGCACATCATCAGTCGATTACGGCCATACTCTTTACCTCATTTTGGCAAGATTTACAGCCCACCTTTGAACAGCTATACCGAGATAAAGAGATGCAATTTACCACCAATATATCAGAGTGCGCCCTGCTGAATATGGAAAAGGAAGACGCCTTTGAACTGCTGGGCAACTTGATTGATAACGCATGTAAATGGTGCGAACATCAAGTTTTTATCTCTTTTAAAGACGACCTACTGGTGATTGAAGACGATGGCCCAGGCGCAACGGATGCTCAACTGCAACACTTTGAAGAGCGAGGCTATCGAACCGACGAAACCAAACCCGGACATGGCATCGGCCTATCCATTGTAAAAGGTATTACCGCCGCCTACCAAGCCAAACTCACTTTCTCACACGCCAAACGAGGGGGGCTAAAAGTAACCATCCAATTCAACTATCAGACAAACCTAGGGTTGATGTAAAATCAGTGGCTTAGGTGTTTTAGGTTTATATAGTAAGGGGGAGAAAATTTTGGAACTCTCGTGCAAAGGTCTCTAAGAAGAAATCACGGAGCATTGGGTAGGGTAGGGTGCAGTGCATCAGAAAAATCCATTCCTTGTTGATGCCATTCAATTGTCAGAGCAATGAATGCAGGGTTGGATAGATGAATGTTTTTTACCCTAAACAAGCGTATAAAAGCATGGCATATTTCTTTGGGTAAAAAATGATATGCATACCTCAAAACCCACTTGGTCTCCAAAATGACGGTATCTGGAATAAATATCTCTTGTGAATTAAAAATTGAGAATACTTTTTTGTACTGTTTTTCATTATCGTGAGTTAGGAATCGAACGATTATATTGGTATCAATGGCAATCATTCGTATTTGCTCCTAACGCCTTTTGAAATAGCTGCCTCCATATCTTCTAATGATTTGGATTTTCCTCTAAACTTGAGGCTACGTCCTTAATATTTTTTTCTTCAAAAGGTATTTTAGGTTTGAGCAAAATCCCATTCCCAACGTCTTCGACAATAAATTCTTGCCCTGAGATACCCAATGATGTGAGGTTCTGAGTGGCTTGTGTATAATAATTTGGCCTTTATTGGACAGTTTGGCCGTGTTCATAAGTGTGTTTATCCTGCAAGGTAAGATTAAATATAGAGGATTGATTAGGTAGATGTCAAATGACCGTGCTTTTCATCCGTATACTCGCAAGTGTCAATATAATCTAATGCTTGTATCTTAAAATTGTCTGGTGCAGCTATTTGTTAGGCGATTTTTGCAGATTAAATTTTTCATTTTTAGCCTCTTTAATTATATGAATGCCACCACGGATAACAATGAATGAAATAGCAAGACCAATGATAAGGTCAGGAAACCTTGAATCAAACAGGTAAACTAAAACTCCAGCAAGTATAATTCCTAAATTAGCAATTACATCATTTTTTGAGAATACCCAACTAGCTCTCATATGAACCTCACCATTTTTATGCTTCGAAATGAGTTGAAGGCAAATAAGATTTGCTATAAGTGCTGCGATTCCTATAAAAATCATTAATATTGATTCTGGCTCACTTCCTAATATTGTTCGGCGAGCAATATCAATGAGAACGGT
>Ga0316204_10005648_pt1 | contig 20291 bp, 15 predicted proteins | sample 6monrhotite_MG_2_FD_205661 | JGI IMG/M metagenome (GOLD analysis project Ga0316204, IMG submission 205661) | Microbial mat bacterial communities from mineral coupon in-situ incubated in ocean water Damariscotta River, Maine, United States -... | ecosystem: Environmental > Aquatic > Marine >...
GCGGACGTTCTCGAGTTGCATCACTCGGTCGCAGGCGCCGCCCAGGTTGGCGAGCTGCGCCAACAAGCCCGGTGGCGGCGATGAATCCCCAAGCCAGTCCTCCGCGCAACGATGGGCGGCTGTTGTTGAAGCAACAGTGGGTGCGGAGCCTCTCCAACCTGTGTCCCGGTCCCCACGCCCCTCTCTCCTCTCCCCTCCTGGGCCCATTGAGGGTAAGCCCGCGCCGTTGTCGATCAGGGCGATACCGTCACGTCAGCGAGGGGAACCTGCTCGTGCCTCCAGTCGATCCTGGAGGGCTACAAGCGATCAGTCGTCTGCCTGCTCGCTGAGGACGCCCTGGGACCGCCAATGGCGAAGTGCCCCGACCAGGGAGATTCGGGCGTGTGTGACGCAAGCTGCACGGCACCGGCCACCAGACCTTGTCGAGTCTACGAGGACGGATCGTCCGGGGATTCGTTAGCGCAGCGAGCACACGTCGAATCTACCCAGGGGCACCGCGCCGCCCAAGACGGTCGGGAAGTCCAACAACCCAACAGGCAGAACGACGGCGCCTCGACGGGACGCTCAAACTACGAGCCCGCGACTGCCGAACCGATCGAAGCGTCACCAAAAACATCCGCCAAGCCGAGCCGAACCCGCCGAATCAGCCGAACCAGCCGACCCGCCGAACCGACAACCGACAACCGACAACCGACAACCGACAACCGACGAACCGACAAACCGACAAACCGACATCAAACAAGCCCACGACCAACACCGACAATCTCAGGCCAGGCGATCAAAAGCTCACCGAAAGCAACGAGATGAGCCCTGACAGCCGCCAACGCCGCGTCCCCCTCCAGCCCCGGCGACAGCTCCACCACCCGAGGCGGCTCCCCCATTGCGCGGACAAGCAGCGCCTCGCGGGCGGCCTCGGCATCAGCGAACCAGGAGGCCGTTCCCTCGACGTCGGCGGCCAGCGCCTCCAGCGCCCCGCAGCCCAGGGCCAGCCGTCGCCGCCAGCGCTCGTGGAGCCACTCCGACAGATCCGACAGCGGCCAGCGGCCGACGGCCATCAGGGACTCGCCGAGGCCGGCCAGCCGCGACGAGGCGTCGCCTCGGGGGCGTGCCTCTGACATGGCCCAGCCCACCAGATCGGTGATTGTCAGGCGCGCCAGCCCCTCCCGCAGCGCTGCCTCGGTCTCCCTGCGGTGCTCGGGGGGATCGTGGGCGATGGCGACGGGCAGCGCGGCGATCAGGGACTCGGGATCGGCGCGGCGCAGGGTCAGGCCGAACAGCTCGCCGGCGTCGTGGCCGGACGGGAGGAAGGGGGGGAGGAGCTGCCGGCTGTCGAGGCCGATGGCCAGGGTCGGGAAGGTCGAGGCGCCTGAGAGCACCACCGCGTCTGGGGCGCGCCGGACGTCGCGGCAGAGGCGGACCTCGTCCCAGCGCTCGCGGGCCAGGGCGGCGGCATCGCCGCGGAGGTGGAGCTGCCAGTGAGTGTCGCCGGCGTCGCTGTCGCCCAGCGCACCGAGGGTGGTGGCGGCGACCCGGCAGCCGCCGCCGCGCAGCGCGGCGGTCATGGAGGGCGGGACGCGATCCCACCACGCCGCCGACGCGGCGTCCGGGGGCAGCAGAGCGCCGACCTCGCGTCCCAGCGCCTGCTGGTGGGCGCGGATGAGATCCAGGGGCGTCGCCTCGGAGAGGGCGTCGGCGCGGGAGGGGTACCACCGCACGGCGCAGGGGTCGGGCGCTGTGTCCAGGCGGGCTGGGCCCCCGTCGGTGTGGACGCCCTGGCAGAACACGGCGTCGTCCAGGAGGAGGTTTGCGCCCCCGAGGGTCAGGAGCGCGGCGTTTCGGCTGACGCCCGCGCCACGCACCAGGCCGGGCGAGCCCTCCAGGGCGAAGCGCACGGGCAGGACGGGCGCGCCGGCTTCCACCAGCCGGCGTCGGAGCGCGCGGCGGCTGGCCCGGTCGAACAGCGTCGCGTTGAAGCGCGCCGCCTGGCGGGCGGTGGACGCGGCGGCGGCGCCCTCGGAGTCATCGAACACCGCGAGCGCCGCGCTGTGTCCGTAGGCCTCCAGTGAGGCCGCGGTGCTCTGGAGGCAGCGCCCGAGCATCATCGGGCTGTCGCGGGTGATGACGGCCACGGAGGCGATCGGAGGCGCCGCGATGTCGGCCGCCAGGGCCAGATCCGCCAGGATGTCCTCTGGAGACTCCAGCCAGCCCTCATCTCGAAGCTGGCGCAGGATGGGCAGCACCCGCCTGGGCGAAGCGCGGCTGGCGGCGTGGGCCTTCAGCGTCTGGAAGCGTCGGCAGCTCCGCAGCAGCAAGACGGCCACACCGGACATCAGCGCCGAGCGGCCGGTGCGCGGCTCCCGCACCAGCGATCGGCTGCCGGCCGGGGTGATCGACAGCTCGACGGATCGGAAGCGGCGCTCGCTCATCGTCATCCTTGATACACCGGCTTCATACACCGGCTTCATACACCGGGCGGATCAGCTTGCGAAGCGCTCCGAGGCGAACGCGGCCCAGCCCTCGGCGTCCTCCACCAGCGCCTCGACCCGGACCTTCATGGGGCCCGTCTTGCGGAGGCGCTCGCCCTCGATCACCAGCCGGCGCGGTCCCGTACAGCGGACCGAGCCGCCGCCGGCGGTGATCTCCAGCATCCGGCCGTGGCGGGTGGCGACGATGAGGCGATCGTCGGTGAGCACCAGATCGGCGGAGGTGTTGTTGATGACGTTGGCCTTGGGGCCGTCGAGGATGTCCTGGTCCACGAAGATCCGGGCGTTCACGCCGCGGGCGGACTTCACCACGAGGTTCTTGGGCACCTGGGTCGCCTGGAGGCGGCGGCGGGAGCGGCGCCACTCAATGAGGAAGCGGGAGGCAGCGAGCGTGCCAAAGACGACGGCGATGGAGATGGCTAGCGTCATGAGTACCTCTTCGGATCAACCCTATCGCCGCTTGCGGCGAGGATTCCACTGCTTCACACGATGCGCGTGGTTCCTTGACGGCGTGTTAACCAGACCGCATGACACCGAGTCCATCAGAAGCCATCCTCCGTTGGTTCCGCGACACCCTGAAAGCCAAGGACATGAACACCGCGGCGCTGGCCAACAAGGTCGGCGCGAAGCGGGCGAGTGTCCGAAACGTGCTCGCGGGTCGTGAACCACTCACTGTCGATCAGCTCGTGCTCTGGGGGCAGGCCCTGGAGCTGAAGCTCGAAGACCTCGTCGGCGTGGATATGCCCGAGCTCCCCGAGGAGCCCGAGGCTTCGGAAGAGGTGGACGCGGAGGACATCGCCGGCGCGATGGGCCCCACGCTGCTCAGGGCCGCGCCGGAGGAGCCCTCCGACAAGTACGAGGTCGATCCCTACGGCCTCCAGGGCGAGCAGGCCGTGCGCTTCGCCTTCGCCATGGGCGTGGACTTCGCCTTCGTGGTCGACAGCTCACAGCTCGCAGACTCGGGGGTGCCCGAGGCGACCGTCAAGGCCAACCCCAAGCGCCTGCTCATCAAGCTGGACGCCGCCTTCCATCGCCACAACGCCCCGGAGTTCACCGACGACGAGCTGATCGTGGTGCTCTCCTTCGACGCGCTCTATACCTGCACCTTCCCCTGGTCGGCTGTGGTCCAGGTGGTCTACTTCATCGAGCCGCCGCCGCCGACCACGAAGAAGCGGGATGATCCGCCGGAGCCGCCGGAGAACGGTGGTCGTCCCATGCTGCGGCTGGTCAAATAGTGGCGCGCGGCCGCGCCCTGATCGGGGGCGCCGTGGTGGTGCTGTTGGCTGTGGTGGGCACCTGCTGTGTGCGCGCCACGAAGACCGTCACCCCGGCGCTGAAGACCGTGGACGTGCCGGCGCCGACCGGCTGGCCTCAGGGGCCCGCCGTCGAGGTGCTCGGGATCAACGAGGCGGTGAGCATCCCCAAGCGCACCATGGACATCGATGATCCCTCGGATGAGCGCGTGCGGCGGCTGTACAGCCTGGACGCCGAGGCCGCCCGGGGCGCCGGCGCCCGCTGGGTGCGCTCCCACACGGCGGTGCCCCCCTTCATGCACTGGAAGCGCTGGACCCGCGATCCGGATCAGGCGATCGCCGACATGGACATCTGGATTCAGGTAGTCCACGAGGCGGGCCTGAGTCCCATCTTCATGGTGAGCCCCTTCAGCGGCAACCACACCTCCAGCACCACCCCCGCCTACGTCATCGACGACCCCGAGAGCTACGCGGAGTACGTCACCGCCGTGGTCGAGCGCTACGACGGCGACGGGGTGGACGACATGCCGGGCCTCGCCCGACCGGTGCACACCTGGGAGGTCGACAACGAGCCGGATCTGAAGAATACGGCCCAGCCCCGCGGCAAGGGAGCCCCCCGCGGCTTCGAGCCGGAGAGCTTCTGCACCCCCGAGGAGTACGCGGCGGTGCTCCTGGAGACCTCCCGGCTGATCCGCGCGGCCGACAGCGAGGCGGTCGTGCTGAACGGCGGCTTCTACCGCCCCATGACCAACACCGCCCGCAGGTACATGACCGCGCTGTTCGCCGTCGAGGGCGTGCTGGACAGCTTCGACGTGCTGAGCCTGCACGCCTACCACTCGGGCCTGGACATGTCCCGCTTCGAGGGGGCTATCGCCAACGGCCGCGAGCTGGCCCCGGGCAAGCCCGTCTGGATCACCGAGACCAACGTGCCCTCGGTGCCCGGCAACAAGGACGAGCCCTGGGTCGATGAGAAGTACCAGGGCGAGATGGTCGTGCGGACCTTCGTGACCGCCCTGCGCCTCGGCGTGGAGCGCGTCTTCTGGCACACGCTGAACGACCCGCCCATCCAGCACAAGAAGGGCGGGCCGGGCATGAGCACCAACTCCCTCTTCCGGGCCATCGAGGGCAGCAACAGCCTGGAGCCCAAGCCCGCCGCCGCCGCCTATGGGGCGATCGCCCGGGCGCTGACCGGGGTGGACTGGTCGGAGGTCGAGGAGGTGGCGGCCGAGGGCGGCGAGGTCGTGCGCGTCGGTGATCGCTGGCTCGTGGTCAGCTACGACGGCGGCCCCGTCACCGCCGAGCTGCCGCCGGTGTCGGTGAGCGTGCTCATCTCCGGCATCTCTGTGGGGGTCGAGGAGGCCGACGGCGCCACCACCCTGGACATGAGCCAGGGCCCGCTGCTGCTGAGCGCGCTGAAGCAGTAGCGGCGCTGTAAGGCGGGTTCGGTTGTACTTCAGCGCTCTTGAGTCGCTGCGCTCACAGTTACAGCGGTGAGCGTGTATTGGGCTGCTTGCTTGCTTACTGGACCGTGAGGTTGCCGTCGGAGAGGTCCAGGGTCAGCGGCACCACGCCGAAGGGAGTGTCGACCTCCAGGGCCGCGTCCAGGCCCACCGCGGCCTTCTCCTTGTTGACGATCACGTCATAGGCAGCGCCCGCGACGTTGTAGAGATCCACCTTGAAGGGGATCTCCACTGTGCTCGATGAGGCGCCGTCCACGCTTCCCAGGTCCGCTAGGAAGCCATTGGTCACCCGGGTGCCGGCGATATCGATGCCGTAGTCCATGTTCCAGAAGGCCAGGTTGGAGCCCAGCTCGTTGTCCACATCGAGCTTCAGGCCGAGGTCCACCGTCAGATCCGACCAGTCGATGCTACCCACGCTGATCTTGTTCAGCGCGAAGCTCGGCCGGCGCAGGGCGGGGAAGTCGCCGGAGGCGTCGTAGGGGATGTCGATGGGGCCGATGCGGGTGTCGAAGCCGAAGGAGCCCGACAGCTCGAAGTCCACGATGTCCTCGCCGCGCACGGCCTGGATCACATCGAACAGCTCGGTGAAGCCGATGTTCACCGGCAGGGACCAGGCCGAGTCGGCCGAGGCCTCCAGCGCGAGGCCGTCGGCGTTCTCGCCCGAGAGCCAGTCGATGCCCTCGAAGCCGAGGTCGTAGTCGAAGCGGGCGAGCTGGATGTCCACCGGGTTGGGGTTGTTCACCCGGAAGTTGAAGTTGGAGTCGATCGCCTGCCAGTCGATGCTGTTCACGTCGAGGTTGTCGTAGGCGACCGTGGGGGTGAACTCCTCGAGGGCCTCACAGCCGGTCGCGTACAGGGGGGCGATCAGCAGGGCGGACATCAGGAAACGCTTGCTCACTGGAAGACTCCTTGGACGTCGGCGACATGCGCGCGGTCGGGGGTGATCCCCAGCGGCCAGGAGGCCGTGTCCGCGTCAGTGTCGAGTTGGTCGCTGTCTGGCATGGGCCCGGAGTAGACGGGGAGGGTCTCGTTCTCTTCGAACAGGGCGTCGAGGAAGGCGGACGGATCGTCGACAACGGCGACCGCACGGAGCCTGTCGAGGGGCAGGTGCGCGGCGAAGGCCCGGTTGATGTCCTCGGGGGTCAGCGCCTCCGCCACGAGGAGCAGGGCGCCGGTCGAGGGGCGCTCCCGGGCGTCCTCGTGGACCGCTCGGCTCAGGGCGTCGCTGGCCATGGGGGCGGCGGTCGCCGATCCGTAGAGGTGCAGAGCGTCGGCGAGGGCGGCGTCGTCCACGCCGGGCCACTCCTCCAGCAGGCGCAGGGCGCGGCGCAGGGTGAAGGCGGCGTTCTGGAGACTCGTGTCCTCCGAGGCCTTCGCCAGCGTCACGGTGAGCGAGGGCTGGCTGCGGCTGTCCAGGTTCGCGGACAGCGGCGGGCCGTCGGCGGGCGCCCAGGAGGAGAGGGCGATGCAGGCCAGGGCCAGGGCCACCCGGTCGGGGTGGGCCTCGGGCAGGGCGACGGCCGCGCCGAGGGCGATCGCCGCGCGATCGGGCCCGCCGTCGACCACCAGCAGCTCGCGGGCGGGCGGCGCACCGGCCCGGATCGCGAGCCAGGCGTCGTACGGCGCGCGGCCCAGCCCGGCGAGCGGCTCGCTCAGCGCCAGGGACACGCTGTCCAGGTCGGCCTTGGGCGCGGAGACGCCCACGCTGACGGCGTCCCGGGTGTAGTGGTCCGCGTGGAAGGCGCGCAGGGCCTCGGCGTCCGCGGCGGCGCGGACCGCCGCGCTGCCGGTGATCGGGTGACCGTAGGGGTGACCCTGGTTGAGCCAGGTGTCCAGCGCCTCGGCGGCGATCACCTCGGCGGAAGGGGCCTGCCCATCGGTCGCGGCGTCGCGGACGCCGTCGAGCGCCTCCGGGGCGAAGCCGGGGGTCGCCACCAGGGCCCCCACCATGGCGGCGAAGGCCTCGCCGTGCTTGAGGGGGGCGGCGCCTTCGAGGCGGACCAGCTCCTTGTCGACGCTGAGGGTGAGCGTGGCTCCCAGGGCCTCCAGGGCGGCCTCGAAGGCCTCGGGGCTGAGGTCGGCGGTGCCGCCGGACCGGAGGAGCCGCGCCGTGAGCCAGGCCGTGCCGCCGGCGCCTACCGGGTCGTGCGCTGAGCCCGCTTGGATCACGGCGGTCACGTGCACCTCCGCGCCCGCAGCGCTCAGAGCGATGGGCGCGGGCACCTCCTCGGCCAGCTCCGCGGGGGAGGGCCCGGGAGGTGTGGGGTGGATGCAGGCCAGCAGAGTCGCGGAGAGGAGCATCAGAGACATCAGCTTCGAGCTATCGGATCCGGCCGCGCGCGTCGACGCCGGGGCCTTTTGGAGGGTTGGGAATCCGGTGGTATGATGAGGGTAGTTCCAACCAGGAGTAAGCCCAAATGCAGCTCGCTACAGTGGATGGCCCCCTCCAGACCCGAGAACTTCTGAGGATGTTGCGGAGGCCGCCAGCGAGCGTCACGGAGGGAGGCGAGCCGGGGATGCCCGAGTCGCTCTTGTGGAATGTCTTCCTGGAGCTTCGCCGACGCGGTGAGTCCCAGGCGGCGGGCTACTTCATCTCTTCGTTGAAGGCGCTACATCGCCGCCGCACACTCGGCGCCGCCTCACTCCCGATGCTTGATCCCAACCCCACCGAGCACCGGCTGGCTGAGGATCCCTTCCTGGGCGAGCTGTGGCGCGCCTACAAGAAGTGCATCCAGAACAACCGCACAGGCCCGGCCGCCCAGCTCTTGCGCGACATCGAAGGCCAGCTCACCCCGTAATTTCGTCAGGCGCTCGTCAGGCTTTCTGATAACGAAATTCATTTTCAATCTGAGCGGGCTCGGATAGTGATAGATCTCACAAAGGGAGGTCTGTCGTGCCCGAGCCCCTGTCAGCGGTGCCGCTGAACACCCCCGCCACCCTGGTCGCGGTGGGGGGGGAGCGCGGCTTCCGTCGCCGCCTGATGGAGCTCGGGCTGACACCGGGCGTCGCCATCCAGGTGCTCAACATCGCCCCCCTCGGCGATCCGCTGGAGATCCTGGTGCGCGGCTGCCACCTCTCCCTCCGCCGCGCCGAGGCGGACAGCATCCAGGTCGAGCGATGAACGCCCGCCCGCAGCCCCTGGTGGCGATCGCCGGCAACCCCAACGCCGGCAAGACGACCCTCTTCAACCGCCTGACCGGCTCTCGCGGCCGGGTGGGTAACTATCCGGGCGTGACCGTCGAGCGGCACAGCGGGCACATCTTCCTGGACGCCCACGGACGGGTGGACCTCGTGGACGTGCCCGGGGCCTACTCGCTCGCGGCCCGCAGCGGCGAGGAGCAGGTCGCCATCGAGGCCGTCCTGGGCCTCTCGGGCAACCCCCGGCCGGATCTGGTGGTGCTCTGCGTGGACGCCACTCAGCTCGTCCGGAACCTCTACCTGACGCTCCAGATCCAGGAGCTGGGTCAGCGCGTGGTGGTGGCGCTCACCATGGTGGACGAGGCGGATCGGCTGGGGGGCACCCCCGACGCCGACGCGCTGGAGGAGATCCTCGGCTGCGTCGTGGTGCCGGTCAATGCCCAGACGGGGGAGGGGCTCCCGGACCTGAAGCGGGCGATCAGCGAGGGGCTGACCGCGGACGCCGCGCCGATCTGGCGCTGGTCGCCGTCGCCGTCGCTGGCTGAGTCCATCGCCAGCGCGCGCGCGCACCTGCCGCCGGGCTGGCCCGCCTCCGACGCCATGGCGCTGTGGGTGCTGTCCTCGCTGGAGGAGCGCGCGGAGCTGCGAGGGATCACGCCCGAGCTGGCCCGCGCCGCGCAGCTGGAGCCCGCCGCGGGCATGGCCGTCGACGAGGAGGTGGCGCGAGCCCGCTACGGCTGGCTGGACGCCAACGTCGCCGCCCTCGCGAGCGACCCGACGCCGGACCCCTGGACCGCGCGGCTGGACCGGGTGCTGATCCACCCGGTCTGGGGCTTCGGGGTCTTCCTGGCGCTGATGTTTGTGGTCTTCCAGTCCCTGTTCTCCTGGGCCGATCCCGCGATCGGGCTCGTCGAGGGGATCTTCGGCTGGCTGGGTGAGGCGGCCTCGGGGGCGCTGCCCGCGAGCCTGCTGACGGACCTGCTGGTGGAGGGCGTCATCGGCGGCGTGGGCTCGGTGGTGGTCTTCCTGCCGCAGATCCTGCTGCTCTTCTTCTTCGTCGGGCTCATGGAGGACAGCGGGTACATGGCGCGGGTCGCCTACCTGATGGACCGGGTCATGCGCTCCATGAACCTGCACGGGCGGGCCTTCGTGCCCATGCTCTCGGGCTTCGCCTGCGCGGTCCCCGCCGTCATGGCCACCCGCACCATGGAGCGCCGCCGCGACCGCCTGCTGACCATGATGGTGGTGCCGCTGATGACCTGCTCAGCGCGTCTGCCGGTCTACACCCTGATCATCGCGGCGCTGTTCCCGGTCGGGGCCGCCGCCGGGGTGTTCCCGATCCAGGGCGCCCTGATGATCGGCATCTACCTCTTCAGCACGTTCACCGCGCTGGCGGCTGCCTGGGTGCTCTCCAAGACCATGAAGCCGCTCCGGGGCGAGGGCGCGCCGTTCCTGATGGAGCTGCCGCCCTACCGCCGGCCGCGCCTGCCGGACGTCCTGCGCATGATGTGGGGGCGCAGCCGCCTGTTCCTGAGCGAGGCGGGCTCGGTGATCCTGGTCTGCACGGTGATCCTCTGGGGCCTCCTGACCTTCCCCAGCGTGCCCGCGCCAGACCTCACCGGGCTGAATGACGCGCAGATCGAGCAGGTGGAGATGACGCACCAGGGCCAGCAGCTTCGGGAGAGCTACGCGGGGCGGCTGGGCCAGGCGATCGAGCCCACCATCTCGCCGCTCGGCTTCGACTGGAAGATGGGCGTGGGCCTCATCGGCGCCTTCGCCGCGCGGGAGGTCTTCGTCTCGACCATGGGCGTCGTCTACAACGTCGGCGGCGACGTGGACGAGGAGAGCGTGAGCCTGCGCGAGCGAATCCGGGCAGAGACCCGAGCCGACGGGAAGCCGGCCTACACGCCGCTCGTCGGGCTGTCGCTGATGGTGTTCTTCGCGCTGGCCTGCCAGTGCATGAGCACCCTGGCGGTGGTGAAGCGGGAGTCCGGCGGCTGGCGCTGGCCCGCCTTCCTGTTCGTCTACATGACCGCGCTGGCCTGGATCGCCAGCTTCACGGTCTACCAGGGAGGCCGGCTCCTCGGCTTCAGCTAGCGCGCTCCCGAACGACGAGCAGCGGCGTCGACGATCAGCTGTGCAGCGGTACGCCGATGATGAGCGCGGTGGCGCAGTCGACGGCCTCGAAGCGCTCCTGATCGGAGGCGACCTCCTGCACGCCCGAGAGCAGCGTGATGATGTCCGTCTTCAGGCGCACGCTCTCGATGACGCCCACCCGCCGACCCTTCTCCAGCAAGAACGCCGGCCCGCTGACGTCCAGCTTGCCGGTGCGGAGGTTCAGGTTGCCGTCGATGTGGTCGAAGCAGATGCTGCTCGGCACCTCGGAGAGCATCTGGGTGCGGGAGCGGTTGCCGGCCAGCAGGATGAGGTTGCCCGGCCGGAGGTCGCCGTCGATGAGGTGGCCCGTGGGGCGGATGTTGGCGGCCCGGGCGGCCTCTGGATCGTAGTAGAGGCCGGCCTGGAGGCCCTCCTTGATCACCGGCAGCGCGATGGGCGGCACGCCGCGATCGTCGAAGGCGTGGGTGCGGAGGCCGCCGTGAAGCCCGGCGTCATCCATCAGGTGGACCTTGGGCGAGGCGATGCGGCCGCCGAGGTTGTTGGCCACGAAGGTCTTCCCGGCGGCCACGGCGCGCTGGGAGAAGGCGGGGCCGATGCGCTCGATGAGCCAGGCCATCACCCGCGAGTCCATCACCATGGGGAGCTCAGTGGAGGGCAGGCTCACGAGGGGCACCTCGTCGCTGCCCTGGAGGGCGGCCAGCCGGCGGGCGAGGTCGACGCCGAAGGGCAGGGAGCCCACGTTGGCGAAGTTCCTGGCGGAGGCCGTGTGGGAGAGGGCGCGCTCCCCGCAGCTCGCCTGGAGCTGGATCTCGTAGAAGGTCGACGCGCTCTCGGCCTGGATCCCCTTGGAGGAGGCGTAGGCGCGCACGGTGCGTCGATCCTCGTAGCTGCAGCTCACGGGGATCACGCCGTCGACATTCGCGCAGGCCTCCTCGTTGATGAGGGCCACCTCCTCGCGGTCCTCAATGGAGATGTTGGGATAGCGGACGTCGTCGGTGCCCAGGCCGCGGGTGGTGATGTTGTAGCGATCGACCGGGCCCGCGAGGGGATCGGGCTCGGCGCTCCTGGCGCGCGTGACGGCCTCCTTGAGGCGCCCGAGCACCCGCTGCCGATCGTCACTGTCGACCGCGAAGCCCGCGCAGCGGCCGTCGCTCAGGTAGAGCCGCCCCTGGACGCGAATATTTTGAGGGGAGCCGATGTGGGTCACCCGCCCGCTCCGGACCTCTACGCGGTGTCCGCTGGAAGACACACAGGAGAACTCGGCCGCCTTGGCGCCTGCGTTCCTGGCATCATCCAGGTAGTCAGTGAGTGCTGAGAGAGGACTTGAGGAGTTGGACATGACGTCGCCGGGGTCTGAGGAGCGCGGAGGGTCGCGATTGCGGTACTGGTTCTCTGCTCTGTCGTATGGGGTGCTCGCAATAGGCATCGGCTGCGGTGAGGGCATCGAGCGGCTGCCCGGGCCGGGCGCCGAGGCCTCCGCCGCGGCGCCGGAGGCGACACCAGCGACACAGACGAGGCCGTCATCAGCCACTGGAACACCGGCCGATCGGCTGCCGAGGGTGGTCGCTGTAGGTGATCTACACGCGGATCTGCCCGCGTCGCTCGCGGCGCTGGAGATGGCGGGGGTGATCGACGGCGACGGGCGCTGGTCCGGCGGCGAGGCGGTGCTGGTGCAGACCGGTGACGTCACCGACCGGGGGCCGGACTCCAAGGAGGTGATCGAGCTCCTGGAGCGGCTGGAGGGGGAGGCGGCCGCGGCGGGTGGGCGGGTGATCGCCATGCTGGGGAACCACGAGGCCATGAACCTGATGGGGGACTGGCGCTACGTCAGCCCGGAGGACGTGGAGGACTTCGGCACGGTCGAGGACCGGAGGGCCGCCTTCACGCCCGGCGCGCCCATCGCGGATCGGCTGCTGAGCAGCCCCATGGTCGTCGTGCTGGATCGGGTGGTCTACACGCACGGCGGGGTGACCCCGGAGTACGCGGAGATGGGGCTGGACGTCCTGAACGGCATCACGCCCCAGGTGATCGCCGGGCGGGTGCCGCCGCAGGCGCTGGGGGAGGACTCGCCCCTCTGGTACCGGGGCTACGTCGACGAGCCCGAGCTGACGGCCTGCAAGCGGCTGGAGGCGGCGCTGCTGGAGCTGGCCGCCGAGCGCATGGTGGTCGGCCACACGACGCGCCGCGACGGAAGGATCCAGTCGCGCTGCGGCGGCCGCCTGCTCGTGATCGACACCGGAATCTCGGCGCACTACGGCGGCCACCTGTCGGCGCTGGAGGTGCTCGACGGGGACGCGCGGGCGATCTACCCGTCAGGCCCCGAGGATCTGCCTGATCCCTGAGCGGCGCGGCTCCCCTCCCTCAGCCCCACTCGCCCCAGTAGGGCCCCGAGCCCTCGACCCCGAGCGGCGCGCCGACGGCCTCCGCCAGCGCCCGCCGGCCCAGGCGGCGGTTGTAGTGGTAGCGCTGCTCCAGCGGCGGGTAGGCGCGCGACGCGCCCACCGGGCACGCCCGCCGCGCGTCACAGCGCGACGCGCAGGGCCCCGACTCGCCGGTTCGCACGTGGAAGGCCGCGCAGCCGCGGATGTCGATCCCCGCCTCGGAGATGACCCCGCCGTGGCAGGCGTCGGCGCAGGGGGCCGGGCAGGCGTCGCAGGGGTTGGCGTCTGTCCGCGGGCCCGTGGGCGCGATGTGCTCGGTGGTGAAGCAGGCGGCCCGCAGGCCCATCCAGGGGCCCCACTCCGGGTGCAGCAGCAGCCCGAGCTTGCTGTGGTGCCCCATCCCGGCCTGGTGGGAGAGCAGCCGGAAGTCAGCGAAGACGGTCTCGTCGCCGGCGGCGCGCACCCAGCGCCGGCTGGGCGGCGGGTTCGGGTCCGCCGCCTTGAGCTGGCGGGAGACGAAGGCGTCCAGCGGGTGTGTCTCGTCGGTCAGCCCCGCGGGGCTTCGCCGGAGGTCCACGAGCAGAGACTCCCAGAGCGCCCCGCCGCCGGAGCCGAAGAGCAGCACGGAGCGACAGCCCGGCAAGATGTCGTCCTGGCCGGCGCCGTTCGCGACGCCAAAGACGTTCAGTCCGCACGCCGCCAGCCGATGTTGCAGCGGCAACCACCAGCGCTCTCCGGGGGTCATCATGTGTCGAGGAGACTCCATGGAGATCCCGTCGTCAAGTCGGCGGTCTACCAAGGGCTTTGACATAGCGTGCGCGCACACCCTGTCACGTGAGCGACACATGGATTATGGTGGGCCACCCCTAGGCCCCGGCGCGATCCGGGACGCGGAGGAAAGATGATGCGGACGGCGGAGCAGACGGCGCTTACCACTCGTGCAATGAAGGCGTTTCCGGACGCCTCATCGAAGCTGCCGGATACGCAGCGTGCGCTCTTTTTGACCTTCTGTGAGGAGGTCGTCGCGCAGCTTCGTACGCCGTACGTCGCGCGCCACGGCGCCGAGAACATCCCGGCCAAGCTGCTGGGACTGTTCGAGCTCTTCCACCAGCGCACGGAGGAGGAGATCAACGCCACCGCGACCCACCTGGGCGGCCGGGCGGTGGTGGTCCGCAGCAACATGGAGGATCAGCCCTTCGTCATCAACACCGTGCGCCTCCTGGTGAACACCATGGGCGGCCAGTACGAGGGCGGCTTCAACGCCATCCTCCAGGTCACCAGGGATGAGGAGGGCCGGGTGATCGCGATAGGCGAGGGCCCGCGCGAGAGCGTCGTCCAGATCGAGGCTGAGGGCATCAGCCGGGATCACACGGGCGAGGTCGAGTCCCGGCTGCGGGGCAACCTCCGGCTGGCCCGGGCCATGGTCGGCGACTTCGTCGACATGACCGCCGAGATCGATCGCATCGCCGCGCGGTTCGAGCGTCTCTCCCGCAGGCAGCCCGAGCGCTCCGAGTCCTGGCGGGAGACCGCCGACTTCCTGCGCTGGCTCCTGTCGGACAACTTCGTCTTCATGGGTGTGAACGACGACGAGATGAAGCTCGGCGTCGAGCGCCCCGATCTCGCCGACCTGTGGACCCCGGGAGAGCACGACGGCTGGGCCGAGGCCGCGTGGGGCGACCTGCCCATCCGCGTCCGCAAGGGCAGCCACGAGTCCCCCATCCACCGCTCCGGGCGGGTCGATGAGATCCTGGTGCGCGTGCCCAACGAGGCCGGCGGACACCGCTGCGACCTGATCGTGCGCGGCCTGTTCACCTACCGCGCCGTCACCCAGCCCTCCCGCAACGTGCCGGTGCTGCGGCGGGTGCTCACCCAGATCCTCCAGGGCGACGCCTCGCTGCCTGGCTCCTGGGACTACAAGGGCCTCGCCAACGTCTTCGACTCCCTGCCCACCGAGTTCCTCTTCACCGCCAGCGCGGCGGAGATCGCCCGGATGGTCAACCGGGTGCGCGACGCCGAGCGCGAGCAGGAGGCCCGGGTCCACGTGGTGCAGAACCTCCACGGCGCCAAGGTCACCTTCGCCCTCGCGGCGATGCCCAAGAGCCAGTACTCCGACACCCTGCGCCAGCGCATCCAGCGCCGCCTGGTGCGCTCCACCGGCTCCACCTACTGCGACCACGGCCTGTTCGTGGGGCGGTTCGACACGGTCCTCATCCACTTCTACATGACCGGCGCCCGGGTGCTGGACGAGGAGTCGGTCGAGTCCCTCTGCGAAGAGGTCGTGCACCTCACGACGCCCTGGGAGGCCAAGGTCTACAGCGCGCTGTTCAAGGCCCACGGCGAGTCGGTCGCCGACCGCCTGATCGCCCGCTACGGCAAGGCCTTCGAGGATCAGTACGTCACCCACGCCAACGCCAAGCAGACGGTGCTCGATCTGATGGCGCTGGAGGCGCTCTCCGAGGAGCGCCCGGTGGTGGCGCGGACCTTCATCGATCGCAAGGGGCGCCTGCGGGTGAGGCTGTGTCAGCGCGGCCACCTGATGCTCACCTCGATGCTCCCCATCCTGGCGGACTTCGGGCTGGTCATCCGCAACCAGTACGCCGATCGGGTGACCCCCGCCGACGGCTCCGCCACCACCATCGACACCTTCCGCGTCCAGGGCGCGTGGGGGCTGGACACCGATCAGATCCTGGAGCACGGCGAGGCGCTGTGTGAGGGCATCGAGGCGGTCTTCGCCGGCAAGATGGAGTCGGACAACCTGAACCGGCTGCTGCTGCGCTCCAAGCTGACCTGGCAGGAGGTCGATCTCCTCCGCACCTTCAAGCGCCACGCCCGCCAGCTCGGCCTGAACCTCTCCCAGGAGCGCAGCCGCGAGATCCTGCTGAACCACCCCAACAACGCCGGTCGGCTGGTCAGCTACTTCCACGCCCGCTTCGACCCGGACTACCAGGGGGACCGCGAGGTCGCCGCGGAGGCCGCGGCCGAGGTCCTGATGGACGGCCTGCGCCGGGTGCGCGCGCACGACGAGGATCTGCTTATCCGCAGCCTCTACGACCTGATCAAGGCCGCGCTGCGCACCAACTTCTACCAGGACAAGTCCGCCGGGCACTACATCAGCGTCAAGATCGATCATGATCTCGTGGAGTGGATGCCCCGGCCCAAGCTCAAGTACGAGGTCTACGTCCACCACGCCGAGATGGAGGGCGTGCACCTGCGCGGCGGAAAGTTCGCCCGCGGCGGCATCCGCTGGTCGGACCGCTCGGACTTCCGGACGGAGATCCTCGGCCTCGCCGACACCCAGATGGTCAAGAACACCATCATCGTGCCGGAGGGGGCCAAGGGCGGCTTCTTCATGAAGCAGACCATCAGCGACTGGGCCGAGCGCCGCCGCAAGGCCGACAAGCTGTACACCTTCCTCATCCGCGGCCTGCTGGACATCACCGACAACATCGTCGACGGCAAGATCGTCCCGCCCCCGCGGGTGGTCGCCTACGACGACGACGACCCCTACCTCGTCGTCGCCGCGGACAAGGGCACGGCCCACCTCTCCGACACCGCCAACGGCGTGTCTCGGGAGTACGGCTTCTGGCTGGATGACGCCTTCGCGTCGGGCGGCAGCTACGGATACGACCACAAGAAGGTGGGCATCACCGCGCGCGGGGCCTGGGTCTGCGTGCGCCGTCACTTCAAGGAGATGGGGCTCAACCCGGAGACGACCGAGTTCACCGCGGTGGGCGTCGGCGACACCGCCGGCGACGTGTTCGGCAACGGCGTCATCGAGTACCCCACCATGAAGCTCAAGGCGGCCTTCAACCACCGCCACATCTTCCTCGACCCCGATCCGAACGCCAAGAAGACCTACAAGGAGCGCCTGCGCCTCTTCAAGGCGGCCAAGGGCTGGGAGGACTACGACACCAGCCTGCTCTCCGAGGGCGGCGGCATCTTCGATCGCCACGCCAAGTCCATCCCGCTGTCCCCCCAGGTCAAGAAGATGCTGGGCGTCATCCAGGACGAGGCCAGCGCCGACTCGGTCATCCGCAAGATCCTGCGCATGCCCGTCGACCTGCTGTGGAACGGCGGCATCGGCACCTACTTCAAGGCGAGCCACGAGACCCACCGCCAGGCGGACGACGCCAGCAACGACGCCTGCCGCGTCAACGCTGACGAGCTGCGCTGCAAGGCCGTGGGTGAGGGCGGAAACCTGGGCTTCACTCAGGCCGGCCGCATCGAGTACGGCCTGAAGGGCGGCCGCCTCAACACCGACGCCGTGGACAACTCCGGCGGCGTCGACATGTCGGATCACGAGGTCAACCTCAAGATCCTGCTCTCCCCGCTGGTGGCGGCCGGTGAGCTGGAGATGGAGGCCCGCAACAGCCTCATCGAGGCGCTGACCGACGAGATCGCCGACCAGGTGCTCTCCAACAACGACACCAACAGCCGGCAGATGTCCCTGGACCGCTCCCGCTCCGTGCGGGATCCGGTGCCCTTCGGCCGCGCCATTGACTGGGTGTGTCGGGAGTCCGGCCTCACCCGCGAGGCGCTGCGCCTGCCCACGGACGCCACCATCACCAAGCGCGCCACCGCCAAGCAGGGGCTCGCCCGCCCCGAGCTCGCGGTCATCGCCGCCCACGTGAAGATGCGCGTCTACAAGTCGCTGCTGGAGTCCGACACCAGCAGCCTGCCCGACTTCGACGGGCGGGTGCTGCGCTACTTCCCCAAGCGGGTCTACGATCGGTTCTCCGACAAGATCTCCGGTCACATGCTGCACAAGGCCATCGGCCTCACCGTCAGCCTGAACGACGTGATGGGCGACAACGGGGCGTCCTTCTTCCCCACGCTCATCGAGCTGACCAACCGGCAGCCCATCGACATCCTCTCTGCGGCCATCCGCGTCTCCGAGGGCCTGAAGTTGGGCGAGCTGCGCGAGGCGCTGGAGTCGAGCGGCGCCCCGCTGGACGCCTGCTACGACGCCTGGAAGCACGTCTCCAGGGGCCTGCGCCGCTTGCTGGCGAGCTCCCTGGCCCCCGGCCAGCCAGAGATCGACGACAAGCAGCTGGTCGCCATCACCGAGGTGCTGAAGACCATCTCCCGATCCCGCTCCAAGGCGATCACCGGCGCCAGCGACAAGGCCGTCAACCTGCTGGTCAAGCGCCGCGTTCCCAAGGCGCTGGCGGTTCGCTGCGTGTCCATGGGCAGCCTGACGCTCGCCCGCGAGATCGCCGCCGTCCAGGCTCGCACCGGAGACTCCATCCGCAACGCGGTGGTCCGCTACCTCGCGGTGGGCAACGCCTCCCGGGTGCTGGGCGCCATCAAGACTCTGGAGAGCCGGCCCGCGAAGGGCCGCTGGGATCCCATGGCCATGGGCATCCTGCGCAACCGCTACTACGGGCTGCTGCAGGCGCTGGTGGACAAGGTCGAGCTCGGCCCCGAGCTGCGCCTGAGCGTGGACCGGGTCGCGCATCAGATCTACTGGAACCAGCTCAAGAGCCAGGCCGACGCCCTGGACGCCATCCTGGGTGAGGCCCCCGATCTGGGGGCGCTGATGGTCGCCGAGGACCGCGTACAGGCCTTCTTGATCTTGTAGAGGTGGACCCATGAGTCGCTGGATTTTCCTGCGGCACGGCGAGAGCCGCGCCAATCGGGAGGGGTGGCTCTCCGGTCACATCGACGTCGAGCTCACCGAGGTGGGCCGCGAGCAGGCCCGCGAGGCTGGCCGCGCCCTCGCGGACATCCCCTTTGTCCGGGCGTGGTGCTCCGATCTTCAGCGCGCGCGGGAGACCGCGGAGCTCGCCCTGGCGGGGCGGGCTGTCTCTCTGACCGCCAGCGAGGCGCTGCGTGAGCGCTTCCTCGGCGACTGGGGCCACAGGGGGATCGCCGAGATGCGCGCCGCTGGCGGCATGGAGGTGCTCATCCGCTGGGATGGGCGGCCCGACGGCGGGGAGAGCCAGGCGGATCTCGCGGCCCGGCTGCTGCCCTGGTTCGTCGAGAACGCCCCGGCGCCCGGCGCGCCCGACGAGGGCGGGCCCTTCCTCATTGCCGCTCACGGCGGCGTCATCCGGGTGCTGCTGGGGCTGATCGACGGGATGGATGTCCATGAGATCGGCAAGCACAAGGTCGCCAACGCCGAGCCCATCGAGCGCGTCGTGAGCGCCGCCCGCTGGGCTGAGATCGCGGCCCGCTGGGGCTGAGAACGCGGACCTCTGGGGCAGCAGCCGGGGCTGCATTCTCCCGTGCGTAAGGGCCTTTTTCAGACTATTCTGCTTCAGGCACCGAACGTGGGAACCATGTCACTCTCCCGCATCACCGTCGCTCTGCTCTTGCCCGTCGCCCTCCTCGGCGCTGACGTGCGCGCTGGCGATCCGTGCGCGCCCGTCGCCGACGCCGCCTTCGAGACCGCCGACGCCCTGAAGGGCCTGCTGGGGCTGACCCCCAAGACGGTCTCGCCAGCCCTCCAGCAGGCTCGCGCGGTCGCCTGCGAGATGATCGAGGGCAACATCACCGTCTGCGACATGCAGTACGACAGCGAGGAGTACAAGTACGACTGCGACGACTTCGCCTGGTGCTTCGATCAGGAGTGCAAGTCGCAGGGCATCGACTGCTGGCAGGTCAACATCGGCGGCAAGGGCTACTTCCGCTGGGACAAGTGGAGCGGCCACGGGCTGAACATCATGCGCATCGACCTGCCGGATGACCCGGCGGACAAGGTGCGCTGGGGCATGGTCGAGCCGCAGTTTGACCGGGATAGGGACAACGACGGCGAGCCGGATGAGGGGCGCGAGGCGCCGATGCATGTCGTCACCACCTGGCTTCAGTCTCCGAACACAAAGCCGGAGGTTCCCAAGGCGAACTACGAAGAGATCGCCGCTGCCTACGGCTTCTTTGATGCCTGGCATCAGGCGATCTACATCTTCGATGACGGGCACTCCCCCAAGGCCGGCGAGGTGCCCTTTACGCGGCACCCCGGGAAGGTGGCGCTCTACAAGAAGCTCACCGGGAACGACCCGTCGACGTACGACGAGAAGCCCACCAAGGGCACTCACCAGTAGCAGACCGCCCTGAGGTTGCGGCTTGCGGCCAACCGCGCCGTATGGCGCGCACCAACTGCGAATGCGTACCTCTGAGGATCATGACGCGGTCTCACTAAGCCCCCACCTTCCGCCCAACCGCGCCGGATGGCGCGCGCCAACATCGAAGGCGTACCTCTGAGGAACGCGACGTCCCAGCGCCTCACACTAGAGGGTGTTGCGACGTCAGATGCCTCGCCGCAAGGCGACATCAGGAGGCAAGACCTTGCGAACACGTGGACGGTTTTCGACGGAGCCCAGGTGTTGCTGTCCTGCAAACCCACGCTGTAAAACCGGCCAGGTTTCGCAATGGATGCAAACCCAGGTGGGCATGCCAGACGACCCGAGAGTCAGAGCAAAAGGTCCTCCAGACCGGGGGGCAGGTCGACGAGGAGGA
>Ga0316204_10005651_pt1 | contig 20286 bp, 21 predicted proteins | sample 6monrhotite_MG_2_FD_205661 | JGI IMG/M metagenome (GOLD analysis project Ga0316204, IMG submission 205661) | Microbial mat bacterial communities from mineral coupon in-situ incubated in ocean water Damariscotta River, Maine, United States -... | ecosystem: Environmental > Aquatic > Marine >...
GGATTGCGTGGCAAAGCGGCAATCGGGCCGGGTTTCGCCGTAGCCGACACTCTCGATGACGCGAAAGGCATCGTCCTGAATGCAGAACACCCCGTTGGGTAGCATGCCGAAGTTGCCCGGCCCTGCACGCGTCACCAGCCGTGCGGTTTGCGCGTGGTCCTCAACGTACAAGCCCACCGGGCGGCGGTCGGTGTGGAACATGCCGGCGTTCATCGCAAAGATCAGCCGCCGGCCTGTGCGTTCCAGCATCCCGTTGATCCGCGCGAACGAGCCATAGACCGCGCCGCTGTCGTCGTTCAGAAACAGGCGCAGATCATCGCCCTGCTGAACAGTGCAGGTGGAAAAGCTTTGACCTTCGAAATCAGTCTGCGTGCAGGCAGCCACCGCCGGACCCATGCCCAGCGCCATCATCCCCGCGACCAGCGCCGCGGCGATGGTCTTAGGTTTCATCGTCACGCTCCGGTGCCTCGATGCCATCGTCGTCTGCATCTGGCTTGGCGATATCGGCTTGAACGCGCGGATCGGCAAACATGCGCCGCGCGTTGTCCATCGCGTCAAATGTGGTGTCCAACTGGAATTTCAGCTCTGGCGCGAACCGCAGGCCCAGACCATGCGCCACCAGATGCCGCAATTCGCCCGTCTTGCGGTTCAGGGCCTCCATCGCGATCTCGGTGTCGCGCCCGCCCAGCGGCATGACAAAGGCGCGTGCGATGCGCAGATCGGGGGTCACCCGCACCTCGGCCACGGTGATCGACATGCGTGACAGGGTGTCGTCATGCACCTCGCCGCGCATCAGCACCTCGGACAGGCGGTGACGGATGACTTCGGCAACCCTGAGCTGCCGCTGCGAGGGGCCAGAGCCCGATTTGAATCGTTTTGCGCACATAAAACCCATCTAGGCGATAAGACGCGCCGCCGCAATCCACGCACACCGGCCCGTGAACCGCGCAAAGACGGTTTTCGCGCGCGCCCGGCCACGGTATGGAGGGGGCAAGCAGGGGGCAGAACCATGACCGAACAGATTGCCATTGTCGTAAACGGGGTTTCCGGCCGTATGGGCCGGATGCTGGTGCAGGTGATCACGGCCAGCGACAAAGCCTATGTCGCCGGTGCACTGGAGCGTCCGGGGCAAGACTGGGTCGGGCGGGATCTGGGGCTGTGCCTGGGCGGCGCTGCGAATGGGGTGATCGTCCAGGATGACCCGGCGCAGGCGTTGCAGGGCGCGGATGCGGTGATCGACTTCACCGCCCCCGCCGCTACGGTCGCGCTGGCGCAGGTTGCGGCGGGCATGGGCGTGGCGCATGTCATTGGCACCACCGGCTTTGCGCCGGATGACCTGACCGCACTGTCAGGCAGCGCGCAAACCGGGGTGATTGTGCGGGCGGGCAACATGAGCCTGGGCGTGAACCTGCTGACCGCCCTGACGCGCAAGGTGGCGCAGGCGCTGGATGCCGATTACGACATCGAAATCATCGAAAGCCACCACCGCCACAAGGTCGATGCCCCCTCTGGCACCGCACTGATGCTGGGGCAGGCCGCCGCCGACGGGCGCGGCGTCTCGCTTGATGACGCGGCCGTGCGTGCGCGCGACGGGATCACCGGACCGCGCGAACCCGGCAGCATCGGCTTTGCCGTGGTGCGGGGCGGGGATATCGTGGGCGAGCATGACGTGATGTTCGCCGCCGACGGTGAGCGCCTGATCCTGCGCCATGTCGCCAGCGACCGCGCGGTGTTTGCGCGTGGCGCGCTGAAAGCCGCGCTGTGGGCGCAGGGACGTGCCCCCGGCGATTATGACATGATGGCGGTGTTGGGGCTGTAATCGGCGCCGATTGCCGAAACATTGTGGGCTTGGCTGTCTTGCTTCAACCTGTCTTGGCCGCAGTTGCGCCCGGCTGGCAATGTCGCAGGTTTCCGCCTGCGAAAAGCAGCGGGCCTAGAAGTCGACAGCAATGCCCTTCTTTTCCCAATCCCCATAGCGCACCGGCTCTGGGCCTTTGCGCCCGCCCAACTCCTTGGGCAGCGCGTCTGCTTTGGCTTCGGCCTTGCGGCGGCGCTCCTCGGCTTCGGCCAGCGCGCGTTGGGCGGCAGGCGGCAGATCGGCGCGGGGCGTGATGGGCGTGTCGGTCATACGGGTTCCTTGCGGTTTTCCGCGCGGGGGGCGATAGGTGGGGGACAAGTTACGCCCTGCCTGCCTGACCGGCAAGGCCCGAGCCCGGAGACACCATGCCACAGTTCTCTCTAAGCGATCCGCGTCAGATGGCGGCTGCGCTGGTTGCCGCTGTGGTCACGCAGGGCCAGATGTTGCCCGATATTCCGCTGCCCGCCGGAACCGACCCGGCTGTTCGCGCCCGCGCCACGCGTCTGGCACTGACCACACTGCGCAACCTGGTGCGTGCAGATACCGTGCTGCGCCCCCACCTGAAACGCGAACCGCCTGAGGATGTGATGGCCGCGTTGCGCGTGGCGACCGTGGAAATGCTGGAACTGGGCGGCGCGCCGCACGGGGTGGTGAATGGCTTGGTCAGCGCGCTGCGCACCGGGCGCAAACGGGCGGGCATGGCGGGTATGGCCAACGCTGTCCTGCGCCGGGCGTCCGAGTACGAAGGCTGGCAAGATCTGCCCGTGCAGCGCCTGCCCGGCTGGCTGCGCCGCCGTCTGAAAGCCGCGTATGGCGAGGACGTCGTTCAAGCGATCGAAGCCGCCCATCACGCAATCCCGCCGATTGATTTGACGTTGAAACCTGGCGGCGCGGTGTTGCCTGATGGCACGCCTTTGCCCAATGGCTCCTTGCGGATTGATGCCGGGGTGCAGGTCAGCGCCCTGCCCGGATTTGAGACCGGTGACTGGTGGGTGCAGGACGCCGCCGCATCCCTGCCGGCCACAGTGTTGGCCGTGCAGCCAGGTGAACCTGTGCTGGATCTGTGCGCCGCGCCCGGGGGGAAAACCCTGCAACTGGCCGGTGCAGGTGCCGACGTCACCGCGCTGGACCTGTCCGAACCGCGCCTGAAGCGGCTGCACGAAAACCTGGCCCGAACAGGGCTGTCGGCAACCGTGATCAGCGCCGATGCGCTTCATTGGCAGCCCGGCACCCTGTTCGATGCGATCTTGCTGGATGCGCCCTGTTCCGCCACCGGCACCATCCGCCGCCACCCTGATCTGCCCTTTGTGCGCAAACCCGGCGATGTCGCGGCGCTGACGGCCCTGCAAGCACAGATGCTGGACGCCGCGTTGACCTTGCTGAAGCCCGGCGGGCGGCTGGTGTATTGCACCTGTTCCCTGCTGCCCGATGAAGGCGAGGATCAGATCACCGCCGCGCTGGCCCGTCATCCCGGCCTGCGGCCCAGTCCCCTGCCCGCGCTGCCCTTTGGGCGCGCCACGCCTGAAGGGGGATGGCGCACCCTGCCGCATGATCTGCCGGGCGGCGTGGACGGGTTTTACATGGCGCTTCTTTGCCGGGACGTGCTCTGACGGGATGACACGGGCGCCGCTTGGCGCTATTCCCTGCACATCAGGCACAAACGGAACACGGCGATGGAGCAGGGCTGGACAGCGCGAAAGACGCGGTGGGGCAATCGCCTTGCAGCACGCGCAACGCGCTCTGCCCCGGCGGCGGGCGGGTTTGTGTCGATGCCCGAACCGCGCACCGTCGGGTACTTTGCCCGCGGCAAGCAGTTGATCGCAGGCAATTTCCTGCTGGCCGGGCACATGGTGGAAACCCTGCAACCCTGGGAAATTGACCCGCCCTCGCACGGGTTCGCGCGGGAATTGCACGGATTTGCCTGGCTGGACCACATGGCCGCCACGGGCGACCCCAATGCGCGGCTGACGGCGCAGGGTTGGGTGTTTGACTGGATCGACAAATTCAGCATGGCCGACGGACCCGGCTGGGATGTCGATATCACCGGGCGCCGGGTGGTCCGCTGGATCCAGCACGCGATTTTCCTGACCTCGGGCCGCAGCGGAGAGGACAATCGCCCATTTTTCGGGGCGCTGGGCCGGCAGACTGCGTTCCTGGCACGCCGCTGGCAGGTCGCCCCGGAAGGCTTGCCGCGATTCGAGGCGTTGACCGGCTTGCTGTATGCCGCCCTGTCGCTGATCGGCATGGAGGACTACCGCGAAGAGGCCGCCGCGGCCCTGGCTGGAGCCTGTGCCAAGGATATCGGCACGGATGGCGGGATCACCAGCCGCAATCCTGAAGACCTGCTGGAGGTCTTTACCCTGCTGACCTGGGCGCAATTGGCGCTGAGAGACGCTGATCTGACGGTGCCCACACAGATCGACGCTGCCATTGGCCGTATCGCCCCTTGCTTGCGGGTTCTGCGGCATGCCGATGGCGGGCTGGCTCGGTTTCATGGCGGTGGGCGCGGGATGGAGGGGCGGTTTGAATACGCACTGTCCGCCGCTGCCATTCCCATTGCCCCCAAAAGCTATGGCGCGATGGGATATGCCCGGCTGGAAGGCGGGCGCACGACGATGATCGTCGATGCCGCCAAGCCCCCCGGCGAAACCGACGCCCACGCGGCACATGCGTCGATGCTGGCGTTCGAACTGACCTCGAACCGGCGGCAACTGATTGTCTCCAGCGGGTCGGGCGTTCCGTTCGGCCCTGAATGGGAAAAGGCCGGACGCGCCACCAACTCGCATTCCACGCTGTCGATAGACGGCTATTCCTCGGCCCGGTTCGGCAAGGCCTCGCGCCCAGAGGAAGGCGGCGCGCCGTTGGTGGACGGCCCGCAACTGGTCACGGCGCATCGCACCGATGAAAAGGATGGCGCGTCCCTGTTGCTCAGCCATGACGGCTATGTCGCGACCCACGGGTTGACGCATGTGCGCACGCTGGATCTGGACCACGCCGGCCGCGTGCTGCTGGGCGAGGACATTCTGGTCGCGCGCGAACCGGCTCATGCGCTGGCGCTCAACCGGATGCTGGACGCTGGCAAACTGCGCGGGATCAGCTATGCGCTGCGCTTTCATTTGCACCCGGATGTGGACCCGTCGCTGGACATGAACGGCACGGCCGTGTCGATGGCGCTGTTGTCGGGCGAAATCTGGGTGTTCCGGTTCGACGGGCCCGGAAAACTGACGCTGGAACCGTCGGTTTACCTGGAAAAGGGCCGTCTGGCCCCGCGCCCGTGCCAACAAATCGTCATTCGCGCCGCCATTCTGGATGAGTCGAGTCAGATCAACTGGACACTGGCCAAGGCACAGGATACGCCGCTGGCCATCCGCGACATCGGCCGCGATGACGACCTGGCAATGCCGCGCGACATGTTCAAAGACTGACCGCAAGGACCGCTGCCCATGACCGATCTCGCCCCCCTGAAACGCGCGCTGCTTTCCGTATCCGACAAGACCGGGTTGATCTACCTGGGTCGCGCCCTGGCCGAACGCGGCGTGGATCTGGTGTCCACCGGCGGCACCGCCAAGGCGCTGCGCGATGCGGGGCTGGACGTGCGCGACGTGTCTGACCTGACAGGCTTTCCGGAAATGATGGACGGCCGCGTGAAAACGCTGCATCCGATGGTGCATGGCGGGCTGTTGGCGCTGCGCGACAATGCAGGCCACACCGGCGCGATGGCGGACCATGGGATCGAAAACATCGACCTGCTGGTGGTGAACCTTTATCCGTTCGAAGCCACCGTGGCGCGTGGCGCGGGCTACGACGAAACGATCGAAAACATTGACATCGGCGGCCCGGCGATGATCCGCGCGGCGGCCAAGAACCACGGCTTTGTCAGCGTTGTCACCGACCCCGAAGATTACACCACACTGTTGGGGGAAATGGACGCACACGGTGGCCAGACCACGTTGGCCTTCCGTCAGAAACTGGCGCAGACCGCCTATGCCCGCACCGGCGCGTATGACGCGGCCGTCAGCACCTGGATGGCCGGTGCCATTGGGGATCCAACCCCGCGCCGCCGGGTGTTTGCCGGGACCCTGGCCCAGACCCTGCGGTATGGCGAAAACCCCCATCAGACGGCATCGTTCTATACGGATGGCTCAAACCGCCCCGGCGTGGCCACGGCCAAGCAGCTTCAGGGCAAGGAGCTGTCTTACAACAACATCAACGACACTGACGCCGCGTTCGAATTGGTCAGCGAATTCGACCCCGCCGACGGCCCCGCCTGCGCGATCATCAAGCACGCAAACCCCTGCGGCGTTGCAGTCGGCAAGACCCTGAAGGAGGCCTATCAGCGCGCTTTTGATTGTGATCGCACCAGCGCCTTCGGCGGGATCGTGGCGCTGAACCAGCATCTGGACCGCGAAACCGCCGAGGAAATCGTCAACATCTTTACCGAGGTCGTCATCGCCCCCGGCGCTGATGAGGACGCCATCGCCGTGTTCGCCGCCAAGAAGAACCTGCGTCTGCTGATTACCGACGGGCTGGCCAACCCGGCTGCCGATATCACCAGCGTGCGGCAGGTTTCGGGCGGGTTTCTGGTGCAGGACAAGGACAATGGCCGCGTCGCTGCCGATGATCTGAAAGTTGTCACCAAACAGGCCCCCACGGACGCGCAACTGGCCGATATGCGGTTCGCCTGGAAGGTTGCCAAGCACGTCAAATCCAACGCTATCGTTTACGTCAAGGACGGCGCAACCGTGGGCGTCGGCGCGGGCCAGATGAGCCGCGTGGACAGCGCCCTGATCGCCGCCAAGAAGGCTGAGCGCATGGCCGAGGCCCTGGGCCTGCCTGAGCCGCTGACCAAAGGGTCGGTTGTGGCGTCGGATGCGTTCTTTCCGTTCGCTGACGGGTTGATGGAAGCGGCGGGCGCGGGCGCAACAGCGGTCATCCAACCCGGCGGATCCATGCGCGACGACGAGGTGATCGAAGCCGCTGATCAGGCCGGGTTGGCCATGGTCTTTTCCGGCATGCGGCATTTCCGGCATTGATGATGATGCGCCTGGCCCTGTTGACCACCGCGATCATACTGGCACTGGATCAGGCGCTGAAATGGTGGGTCGTTGTTGGGCTGAACCTGGCGGACCGGCTGTATATCGAGGTCGTGCCAAATATCTTCGCGCTGACCATGGCCTGGAACCGGGGCGTGAATTTCGGCCTGTTCGCCGGTGATTCGCTTTGGATGCAGCTTGCGCTGGTTGCCCTGGCGCTGGCTGTGACTGGCTGGGTCTGGTTTTGGGTCCGGCGCGAAGGCGCGCGGCCGTTGATGCAAATCTCATTGGGGTTCTTGGCCGGCGGTGCCTTGGGAAACGCCGTTGACCGGCTGATCTGGGGCGCGGTGGCGGATTTCTTGAATGTCACCTGCTGCGGCATCCGCAACCCCTGGGCGTTCAACGTCGCCGACATTGCCATCTTCATCGGCGCGTTTGGGCTGATCGTGTTCTCGGGGCGTAAAACGGCGCGTGACGATCCGCCGGGCATGGGCTAAACAAAGGGCCACCTCTGATAATTCAGGTTCTGGCGGGGTTTCTTGGGGATGACATTGGTTCGACTGATTGCGCTTTTGGGGCTGGGCTTGCTGACGCTGTCCGCGTGTTCGCGGGGCGATGTGCCGCAATTGATGAACGCCGCCTCTCACCAAAGCAGCCCGGATGAGTTTTCCATCGTGCCGACTGGCCCGCTGGAAGCCCCCACAAACTTCCAGACGCTGCCGCCACCGACACCCGGCGGCACCAACCTCGTTGATCCTGACGCCCGCGCGCAAGCCATCGCTGCACTGGGTGGCCGCGTGTCTGCCGAACGGACAGCCGGCATTCCCGCCGCCGATGCCGGGCTGGTGCGCTATGCCGCGCGCGCAGGCACCACCGAAGGGATCCGCGCGACCCTGGCCGCTGAAGATGAAGACTTCCGCCGCGCCAACCGTCCGCGCATTCTGGAGCGTGCGTTCAACACCAACACCTACCGTTCGGCGTATCAGGACGAGATTCTGGACCCTCAGGAAGAGCTGCGCCGCTGGCGCGCGCGGGGTGTGCGCACCCCGGCGGCCCCACCGCAAGGCAACTGAACTTTCTGGCCTGAACCGCCCGTCCTGGCTTCACAAACGCGGCAAGTGACTTGTCGCGCGGCGGTCATGCGGTAAGTCTTGCCGTATCGTTGACCGGAGCACCCCCTATGAGTCAGTCCCTGCGTTTGTTCGCTGTCGCCATCTGGGGCGTCGCGTCCAGCCTGTTGCCCGCCGCCGCCGAGGCCCCCCAGGTCTTTACCCTGGATAACGGCATGGAAGTGGTCGTTGTCGAAGATCACCGCGCGCCGGTGGTTGTTCATATGGTCTGGTACCGGGTGGGTGGCGCCGATGATCCCGCCGGTCAGGGTGGTATCGCGCACTACCTGGAACATCTGATGTTCAAGGCCACCGACACCATGGCCGAGGGGGAATTCTCGGACACCGTCGAAGCCAATGGCGGCACAGACAACGCGTTTACCACTTCAGACTATACCGCCTATTATCAGCGCATTGCTTCGGATCGTTTGGGCCTGATGATGCGGATGGAGGCCGACCGGATGGTCAACCTGCGCCTTGATCGCAGCGACTGGCTGCCGGAACGCGACGTGATCTTGCGCGAACGCGGGCAGCGCACCGATTCCAGCCCCGACCGTCAGTTTGGCGAACAAATGCGCGCCGCGTTGTTTCTGAACCACCCTTACGGGCGGCCTGTTATTGGCTGGCGCCATGAAATTGAAACGCTGACCGGTCAGATCGCCACGGATTTCTACCGCGTCCACTATGCGCCGAACAATGCGATTCTGGTGGTCGCCGGGGATGTTCAGGCCGATGAGGTTCTGGCCCTGGCGGAACAGTATTATGGGCCCATTCCAGCGGTTGAGGACATCCCCGCCCGTGTCCGGCCCGCAGAGCCACCACAACTGGCCGAACGCCGCCTGCGCATGACCGACTCGCGCGTTGGGCAGCCCTATTTCAACCGCCTCTATCTGGCGCCGATCCGCCGTTCAGGCGATCAGCGAGAGGCCGCTGCGCTGGAGGTGCTGGCCACGTTGCTGGGCGCCAGTTCTCAGACCTCGGTTCTGGAACGCGAGCTGACCTATAATCAGGGCCTCACGCTGACCGCGTGGGCCGGGTATCAGAGCACCGCGCTGGATTACGGCTATTTCACGCTGGGTGCGATGCCCGCGACCGGGGTTTCACTGCAAGAGGCCGAAGACGCAATGGACGCCGTTCTGGCCGACTTTATCGAAACCGGCGTGGATCTTGAGCAATTGGACCGCGTTCGGATGCAGATCCGCGCCGAAGCCATCTTTCAAGAAGACAGCGCCCGCACCCGGGCCGAAGCCCTTGGGGCCGCATTGGCCGTGGGTTTGACGCCGCAGGATCAGGAAGATTGGGTTGATGTGGTCCTGTCGATCACGCCAGAGGAAATCGTCGCCGCCGCACGTTCACTTGACCGCCGACAGTCGGTCACCGGTTGGCTGACGGGAGAAGACCAATGAAACGCCTGATTGCCGCCTTGTCCCTGATCGCAGCTTTTGCCACGCAGGCCGCCGCCGATATCTCCATTCAGCCCGTGACGTCGCCCATCGGGCGGCAGGCATGGCTATCCGAGGAACATTCGATCCCGTTTGTCTCCATTCAGGTGATTTTCACCGGCGGCTCATCGCTGGACCCTGAGGGCAAGGCGGGTGCGGTGTCGCTGATGACCGCCCTTTTGAACGAAGGCGCGGGTGATCTGGACGCGCAGGGCTATGCCGCGGCGCTGGAATCGCTGGCCGGCACGATCACTTTTGAGGCGGGGCGCGATCAAGTGTCCATGACCATCCGTGCGCTGACCGAAAACCGGGATCAAGTGATTGATCTGGCGATGTTGGCGCTGACCGAGGCGCGGTTCGACGACGCCAGTATCGAACGGGTGCGCGCGCAGATGATCGCGTCCCAGGAACGAGAGGCGCGCAATCCCAATACGATCGCACGGCGCGCATTTGCCGATCTGGGCTATGCCGGGCACCCCTATGCCACCCCCACCGACGGCACGCCCGAAACGATCGCCGCTCTGACGCCAGAAGATATTCTGAACGCCCACCGCGCCGCCTTTACCAGCGATCTGGTGTATTTCGGTGCGGCAGGTGACATCACCGCGCAAGACCTTGGCGACATCGTCGACCGGATTGTCGCTGATCTTCCGACGTCGAACACGCCGCTGCCCAGCTATCACACCTTCGATGCGCCCTCAGGCGTCACCGTGATCGACTATCCCGCCCCGCAATCGGTGATCCAGTTTGGCCACGCCGGGTTGCGCTGGGATGACGAAGACTTCATGACGGCCTACCTGATCAATTCCGCCTTTGGGGGTGGCGGGTTCAACAGCCGCCTGATGCAGGAATTGCGCGAGCAGCGCGGGCTGACTTACGGCGTCTATACCGGCCTTGCCTCGTATCGGTTCGGGGACAGCTTTGTCGGCAGCTTTTCAACGGCGAATGAAACCGTGCCGCAGGCGATTGACCTGGTTCGCGCGCAATTCGAATGGCTGGCGAATGGCGGGCTGACGCAAGAGGACCTGGAGCGCATCCAGACCTATCTGACCGGGGCCTATGCGCTGCGATTCGATGGCAACGACTCAATCGCCCAGATTCTGGCGTCGATGCAGTTCCAAGGCTATCCGCTGAACTACGTGAACATCCGCAATGATCTGGTGCGCGCCATCACGCTGGACGATATTCACCGCGTTTCCGCCCGCTTGGCGCAACCGGATGCGCTGCAATTCGTGGTGGTCGGGCAGCCGGTGGGCTTGGACTGACGGCTTTTCTGCGGGCGGCCAACATGCTATGCCTAGTGGCATGCAAGCCGCCCGCCCCAACATAAGCCAAAACACTGGCCAAAGCCGCCCGGTGATTCGTCAGCTGGACGAAACCGCCGCCAACCGCATTGCCGCCGGTGAGGTGGTCGAACGCCCGGCCTCTGCGGTCAAGGAACTGGTGGAAAACGCGCTGGACGCAGGCGCGCACCGGATTCGCGTGGATTTTTCCGCTGGCGGCAAGACCCTGATCCGCGTCACCGATGACGGCTGCGGCATGACATCTGAGGATTTGCCGCTGGCGCTCAGCCGTCACGCAACGTCGAAAATCGACGGCTCTGACCTTTTGAATATCCACACCTTCGGCTTTCGCGGAGAGGCCTTGCCATCGCTGGGGGCTGTCGGGCGCATGACCATCAGCAGCCGCGTGCCCGGCTCCGATGGTGCGGAAATTTCGGTAACGGCGGGCAAACTGGCCGCTGTGCGCCCGTCCGGGCTGAACCGAGGAACGCAGGTTGAACTGCGCGACCTCTTTTTCGCCACGCCCGCGCGGTTGAAATTCATGCGCACTGACCGGGCCGAGGCGCAGGCGATTGCCGATATCCTGCGCCGTTTGGCCATGGCAGAGCCTTACGTTGGTTTTACCCTGACCGATATGGACACCGACCGCACCGTCCTGCATCTGGACGCCGAGCAGGGCGAATTGTTCGATGCCCTGGGCGCACGTCTGGCGCGGATCATGGGGCGGGATTTCATCGACAACGCCCTGCGCCTGGACACCGAGCGTGAGGGCATTCGCCTGTCAGGTTTTGCCGCCCTGCCGACCTATTCACGCGGCTCATCCGTCGCGCAATATCTGTTCGTCAATGGCCGCCCGGTGCGCGACAAGATGCTGCTGGGCGCATTGCGGGCCGCCTATTCCGACGTGCTGGCGCGTGACCGTCACCCCGCAGCGGCGCTGTTCATCGACTGTGACCCCGAACTGGTGGACGTGAATGTGCACCCCGCCAAGGCCGAGGTGCGATTCCGTGATCCCGGTATCACGCGCGGGCTGATCGTTTCCGGCATCCGCCACGCATTGGCTGAGGCCGGGCACCGTGCGTCTGGCACCGTGGCCGCCGCGACGCTGGGCGCGATGCGCCCCGAACCCACCCAGCCGATCACGCCGCGCATCTGGCAGATGGATACCGCCAGCCGCCCCAGCTATGGCGCGATGCAATCCAGCTATGCTGCGCAGGCCCCGCATGACACGGACGGCGTGGTTGAACCCTTTGGCATGGCCGAAGCCCCCGCGCCCTTTGCCCGGATCGAGCCGGAAGCAGGCCCCACCGACGCGCCGCTGGGCGCGGCCCGCGCGCAGGTGCATGAAAACTACATCATCGCCCAGACGACCGATGGCATCGTCATCGTCGATCAGCACGCCGCGCATGAACGGCTGGTGTATGAACGGCTCAAGGCCCAGATGGCGCGCAATGGTGTGCCCGCGCAGGCCCTGCTGATCCCTGAGATCGTGCCGCTGTCTGCGGGCGACGCCCAGCGCCTGCTGGACCACGCGCCGGATCTGGCAAAGGCCGGTCTGATGATCGAAGCCTTTGGCGGTGACGCCATCGCGGTGCGTGAAACGCCCGCGGCTTTGGGCAATGTGAACGCCCGAAAGCTGGTGCTGGATATTCTGGATGAGCTGGCCGATCTGGGCCAATCCGGCACGTTGGGCAGCCGCATTGACGCCGTCCTCAGCCGCATGGCGTGTCATGGCTCCATCCGGTCCGGCCGCCAGATGCGGGGCGAGGAAATGAACGCCCTGCTGCGTGAGATGGAGGCCACGCCACTGTCTGGCCAGTGCAACCATGGGCGCCCCACCTATGTGGAATTGAAGCTGTCTGACATCGAAAAGCTGTTCGGACGGCGATGACCGGCCCCATCGATTTCAGTGACCCGCTTGTTTTGGGCGGGATCGCGGCGGCGGGTGTGGTGCTGATCCTGTTGGTGATCCTGAATGCGTCGCTGAAAGCCGCGCGCATGGTGCAGCCCCTTCAATGGCAGATGGGTCAGGTGGGCCAACGCGTGCAAGCGCTGTCCGACGGCCAGCAACATCTGGCGGGCGGGTTGCACCATGTGTCCGAAGCTCAGGCCAAGGCGCAGGGGCAAATGGTGCAAATGCTGGAACAACGTCTGGCGCAGGTGTCCGAATTGATGGCGGAGTCGCTGCAAGGCAATGCCATGCGCACCGCCCGCAGCCTGGGCGACCTGCACGCGCGGCTTGAAGCGATCGACAAGGCGCAGGCAAATATTGAAAAGCTGTCCGGCGATGTGTTGTCCTTGCAGGACATTCTGTCGAACAAGCAGACGCGCGGCGCGTTCGGTGAAATCCAACTGAATGACATTGTGCAACGCGCCCTGCCGGCAGACAGCTACACCATGCAGGCCACGCTTTCGAACGGCAAGCGCGCCGATTGTCTGGTGCATTTGCCCAAGCCGCCGGGCGCAATTGCCATTGACGCGAAATTCCCGCTGGAAGCCTATGAAGCCCTGCGCAACGCCACGAATGAGGCCGAAATTCAGGCCGCCCGCCGCGATATGCGCACCGCCGTGCGGCATCACATCAATGCCATCAGCCAGAAATACATCCTGCCCGGGGAAACCGCCGACGGCGCGTTGATGTTCCTGCCGTCAGAAGCCGTCTATGCCGAACTGCATGGCAACTTCCCCGAAATCGTGCGCGAGGGGTTTACGGCGCGCGTCTGGATCGTCTCGCCCACCACCTGCATGGCAACGCTGAACACCATGCGCGCGGTGCTGAAGGATGCGCGGATGCGCGAACAGGCCGGGGCGATCCGGCGTGAATTGGCCGAACTTTACGGCGACATCGAACGCCTTGGCGCGCGGGTGGACAATCTGGACCGGCATTTTTCTCAGGCCGCGAAAGATGTGTCAGAAATCAAGATCTCTGCCGACAAGGCCGGGCGTCGGGCGCGGCGGCTGGACAACTTTGATTTTGAAGAGCTTAAGCCAGACGCCGTTCCACCGGTTTTGCCCCACAACAGGTGACCCCTTGCGCAGGTGGACTGCGCGCGCGATGCTGGTGGGGCAACAGGAGGCCCGCCATGACACCCGACATCAGCATCAGGAAAGTGGTTCACATCATCTTTCAGGCCCGCGAATCCGGTCGCCCCGGTGAGCTTCACGCCTTTATCGACGCGCTCAACAATGACGAGCAGGCGGCGCTGGTGGCGATTGCCTGGGTAGGCCGCGGCGCGTTCGAGCCTGAGGATTACGCCGAAGCCCTGGCCACCGCGATTGCCGAGGCAACAACGCCCACCGCCGATTACCTGATGGGCATGCCGCATCTGGCCGAGAACCTGGAGGCCGGGTTGGAGGCGTTGGAAATAGACGTGTCCGAGGCCGAGGAAGATTTCTACGACCGGTAGCGATTGATCTGCTACACAAACGGCCCGCCCCGATGCCCGCCTTCCAATGGACTGGTCGGCAGATGTGGTGTCATCTGACCCTTCGTGATCGGCTGTGGCTGGTAGGTCGACCGCGCGTTCAGAGTCTTGCCCAGACCGGGCATCTTCTTGTCAATCCAACGACACACAGCCCAAAGGGCAACCAACGCAGCAATCGCAATCAACAGTTTCATGGACCCTCTCACACAACTTATAGGAGCATACCATGTTGCCCGCGCGTGTCAAATTGTGGCCCCCAATGCGCCGCGATGGGGCCAGTGCCGCCCCACCGCAAAGAAACCATGCCATCAAGACTGATCAGCGCGCGAATGGATCCGCCAGCGCCGGCAGGATCGTGCCCGTGCACGCCCCGAAACCAACTGTATAGCCGTCGCCCTTGCACGCCCCCGTCAGGGTCAGTGTATCGCCGTCTTCCAGGAAGTTGCGGGTTTGTCCGCCGGGCAATTCCAGCGGCTCCTTGCCGCCCCAGGACAGTTCCAGCATTGACCCGCGACTGCCCTTTTCGGGCCCCGAAATGGTGCCCGATCCCAGCAGATCGCCCACCCGCGTCGGGCAGCCCGATGTGGTGTGATGCGCCAGTTGCTGCGGGGCGGAATAATACATCTGATCATAGTTGGTACGGGCAATGACCACCGGATTAGTGCCTTGGGGGGCCAGTTCGACCTCCAGATCGATGTCATACAGCATCGGCGTCGGTTCGGCCAAATAGGGCAGCAGGTCTTTTTCCCGCGCGGGCGTGCTGGTCCGGAAGGGTTCCAACGCGGGTTTGGTCACGATCCACGGGCTGATCGTTGTCGCCGTGGCCTTGGCCTGAAACGGGCCCAACGGCTGATATTCCCACGCCTGAATGTCACGCGCGGACCAATCGTTCAAAAGCACATAGCCGAAGATCATGTCATCGGCCTCGGCCACGGTGACAGGCCCGGATGATGGCTGACCAACAATCGCGCCCATCTCCAGTTCCAGGTCAAACCGCGCGCATGGGGCAAAGCGCGGGGCGGCGTCGTTGGGGGCCTTCAACTGGCCCCAGGGACGGCGCACATCGGTGCCAGACACCACCACTGACGAGGCACGACCATTGTAGCCGATTGGGATATGCAGCCAGTTCGGCGGCAACGCGTTTTCAGCCCCCCGGAACATGGTGCCCACGTTCATGGCATGGTTCTTGCCGGCATAGAAATCGGTGTATTCGGTGACGGCAAACGGCATGTGCAGGGTCACATCAGATTGCGGATATAGATATGCCTCAAGGTCCGACTGGGTATCACTGCCGGCGCCCAAATGGCCAAAAAGCAGGCTGCGCAGACGGTCCCAGACGGGCTGGCCCGCCGCCATGACCGGGTTCCACGCAGCCTGATCCAGCAATGGCCGGTCGGCCAGCGGCAGGAACCCCGCCTTTTCCAAGGCGCAAACATCCAGCACCATGTCGCCGATGGCCACGCCGCAGCGCGGTGCGGTTCCTGGCGTTGAAAACACGCCGTAGGGCAGGTTGTTCAGCGGAAAGGGGCACGCGGGGTCGTTGGCGGTTTCGACCCAGGAACGAATGAGAGTCATGGGATGTCCTGCGTAGGGTGCGTGCTCGCACGCACCATGAGAGTGAGGGAAGGTGCGTGCAAGCACACACCCTACGGCGTATTTCGTGTCCGCTATTTCTTACCAGGCGTGCCGTCGAATTTCTTCTCCAACGACGTCCAGCAGTCGATGTAATCATCCTGCAATGGCGCTTCCTTGGCGGCGAAGGCCGTCAGGTGCTGCGGGAACCGGGTCTCAAACATGAAGGACATCGTATTGTCCAGCTTGTCCGGCCCCAGATTGGCGTTCGACGCCCCCTCGAACGCGTTGCGGTCCGGCCCATGCGGCAGCATCATGTTGTGCAGGCTCATCCCGCCCGGGACAAAGCCCTGCGGCTTGGCGTCATATTGGCCATAAATGTTGCCCATCAGCTCGGACATGATGTTCTTGTGATACCACGGCGGGCGGAAGGTGTTCTCCGCCACCATCCAGCGCTCACGAAACAGCACGAAGTCGATATTCGCGGTGCCGGGCTGGCCGGATGGTGCCGTCAGCACGGTAAAGATCGAGGGATCGGGGTGATCAAACAGGATCGCGCCGACCGGGCAATAGGTGCGCAAATCGTATTTGTAGGGCGCGTAATTGCCGTGCCACGCGACCACATCCAGCGGCGACTGCCCGATCTTCGTTTCATGGAACTGCCCGCACCACTTGATGGTCAGCGTGGACGGCACCTCACGGTCCTCATACGCCGCGACGGGCGCCTTGAAATCCCGCGGATTGGCCATGCAATTCGCGCCAATCGGCCCACGGCCGGGCAGATCGAACTTCTGGCCATAGTTTTCGCACACGAACCCCCGGCACGGCCCTTCCAGCACCTCAACCCGGTACACCAGCCCCCGCGCCAGAATGGCGATTTCCTTGGGCTCTACATCGATGATCCCCAGCTCCGTGCAAAACCGCAGCCGCCCCTGTTGCGGCACCACCAGCAATTCGCTGTCCGCCGAATAGAAATAGCTGTCCTCCATGCTTTCGGTGACCAGATACACGTGGCTGGCCATGCCGACTTGCGTGTTCACATCGCCCGCCGTGGTCATGGTGCGCATCCCGGTCAGCCAGGTCAGACCGTCTTGCGTCTCCACCGGGTTCCAGCGGTATTGACCCAGTGACACAACATCGGGGTCCACATTCGGCGCGGATGCCCAATAGGGCAGGTCGATCTTGGTATACCGATGCGAATGCTTCACCGAGGGCCGAATGCGGTAACACCAGGTGCGTTCCGGGCGCACATCGGTAAAGGCGGTGCCCGACAGCTGCTCTCCATAAAGGCCATAGTTGCATTTTTGCGGGCTGTTCATGCCTTGCGGCAGCGCATCCGGCAAGGCCTCGGTCTCAAAATCATTCCCGAAGCCCGGCATATAGCCTTCATGTGGGCCCGTTGTGCTGGGCGCGCGGATCATGCCCTGTGGCAGAGTCTGATCGGTCATGACGTGCTCCTGTTTTGGTTTCACCGATGCCTGGGATTGCGGTCGAAAATAGATATGTGGAGGAACTCTTTATTTATTGCATCTGCAACAAGGTCAACCCCGCGCCCCGTCAATTCATGCAATTGCATTGATTTCACAGGGGCTTTGTGATCGATTCGCCCACGCCGAACAGGAGCCGCGCATGTCCGTCCCCACAGACTTCGATCTGAATACCTTTTTGCCCTACCGGCTGAACGCCGCCGCCGCACGGGTCAGCCGCGCCTTTGCCGAGCAATACCGCGCCGAATTCGGCATCAGTATCCCCGAGTGGCGGGTGCTGGCGCATCTGTTTCAGTCCGGCGATGTATCTGTGCGCGATATAGAGGCACGCGCGGATATGGAAAAATCCAAGGTCAGCCGAACGGCCTCAAGGCTGGAAGCCGCGGGCTACATCTCCAAGACCGTCAACGATGCGGACCGCCGCCTGCTGCTGCTGCGCCTGACACCCAAAGGCCAGGAATTGGTCGCCCGCCTGATCCCGGTGGCCATCCAGTTCCAGGCCGATCTGCGCCATCAACTGGGCGCCGAAGCCCAGGCGCTGGACGCTGGCCTGACAGCGCTGTTGGCAGCGCCGGAATGACCGGCACATGATCCGCGCCCTGACCTTGATCCTGTTGTGCCAATTGGCGGGGGAAACCGTGTCCCGCGCGCTGGCGCTGCCGGTGCCCGGCCCGGTTCTGGGCATGGCGCTTCTGTGGGCGCTGATGAGCGCCTTTGCGCCGCTGGCCCGCGCCGTTGTGCCAGTTGGCGAGGGGATCTTGCGCCACCTGTCACTCTTGTTCGTGCCTGCCGGGGTTGGTGTGGTGGGGCATGTCAGCCAATTGGGAACCCAGGCGCTGGGTCTGGCGCTGGCGATCCTGGTGTCCACGGTGCTGGCAATCATCGCCGGCGCACTGGCCTTTGTGGCGGTGGCGCGGCTGACCGGATCCCGCGATGCCTGAAATTGCCGATATCTGGAGCTACCTGGCCCAGGGCCCTCTGATCTGGCTGACCTTGACGCTGGTGGCCTATGTCGTCGCTGACGCCGTCGCGCAATTTGCAAACCGCGCCCCGTGGGCCAACCCCGTTCTGATCTCAGTTCTGTTGCTGGCCGGAATGCTGTGGCTGACCCGCACCCCCTACACCACCTATTTTGAAGGCGCGCAATTCGTGCACTTCCTTTTGGGCCCCGCAACTGTTGCGCTGGCCGTGCCGCTGTACCAACAGGGTGCGCGGTTGAAATCGGCCATCCTGCCCGTTCTCGCGGGGTTGAGTGCCGGGTCCGTGGTGGCCGTCGTGTCGGCGCTGTGGATCGCGCATGCCATGGGCCTTTCGCCCCAGCTTCTGGCCACACTCGCCCCCAAAAGCACCACCGCCCCCGTGGCCATCGGCATCGCACAAAGCCTTGGCGGATCCACCACGCTGGCGGCCGTTCTGGTGATCCTGACCGGCATCGTCGGCGCGCTGATCGCCACACCCTTGCTGAATGCGCTGCGCATCACCGATTGGCGCGCACGCGGGTTGTCGGTTGGCGTGGCGGCCCATGGCATTGGCACGGCGCGGGCGTTTCAGGTCAACCCCACCGCCGGTGCCTATGCCGGGATCGGCATGGGGTTGAACGCCATTCTGACCGCCCTACTCGCGCCCGCCATCCTGCGCCTTTTCCTCTAGCAGCTTCATCTTTCGCAAAATACTCTGGGGGTGAATTTGCGCAGCAAAGAGGGGGCAACGCCCCCTGCCCGCCCCCCTTTCAGGACCGCCCCAATGCCCGACTATGCCACCCTCGCCCAAACCCTGCGCGCCCTGACCGACGGGGAAACCGATGCCATCTCCCTCATGGCCACAACCGCCTGTGAGGTGCATCATTTCGACCCCCGCTTTGATTGGACCGGGTTCTACCGCGTGACCGGCCCGCAGATGTTGAAGATCGGGCCGTATCAGGGTGGCCACGGGTGCCTGGTCATCCCGTTTTCGCGCGGCGTTTGCGGTGCGGCGGCGCGCACACGGCAGGTGCAACTGGTGCCTGATGTAAACGCCTTTGCGGACCACATCGCCTGCGCCAGTTCCACGCAGTCCGAACTGGTGCTGCCGGTGTTCAATGGTGCCGGCGACCTGATCGCCGTGTTTGATATCGACAGTAACCAGCCCGACGCCTTTACTCGCGCCGACGCGGATGCATTGACGGCGATCGTGAAACAGGTTTTCGATCAGGTCTGACGCCAGCGCTCATTGCATTATCAGTCCGCTCAAGTCATGCTGGGCGCATCGGTTGCCCCGCACCGTTCTTTCACCCGGTTTGCTCATATGTCGACACCACCAGCCAACACTGGATTCCGTATCAATGCCCGCGCCGTTCTGGTGCTGGGCCTGCCGCTGGTCGGCAGCCACGTGGCGCAGTTTGCGTTGCACGTCGTCGATACCGTCATGCTGGGCTGGTACAGCGTCACCGACCTTGCGGCCGGGGGCCTGGGGGCGATGGTGTTTTTCGTGCTGTTCACTGTGGGGTCTGGCTTTGGCCATGCGGTGATGCCGATGGTCGCCACCGCCTCGGCACGCGATGACGCAACCGAGGTGCGGCGCGTCACCCGCATGGGCATGTGGCTCTCACTCGGGTTTTCCGTGTTGGCCCTGCCGGTGTTCGTTCTTGCTACGCCCTTGCTGGGTGCCATGGGGCAGGATCCGGATGTTGCGCGCGTCGGTGGGGGGTATTTGCAGATCGTCGGGCTTGGGTTGGCGCCGGCGTTGTTGGTGATGGTCCTCAAAAGTTATCTGGCGGCACAAGGGCGCACGCAAATCGTGTTGTGGGCCACTGTGGCTGCGGTGTTCGTCAACATAGGTGTCAACTGGTTGCTGATCTTCGGCAACCTGGGCTTTCCTGAGCTGGGCGCTCGCGGGGCCGCCGTGGCATCGGTTATCGTGCAAATCGTCACGCTTCTGGCGCTGGTGGCCTATGCCGTGGCCCTGCCCGCGTTGCGCGAACATCAGTTGCTGGTGCGGTTCTGGCGACCGGACTGGGGCGCGCTGCGGCAAGTCAACGCACTGGGGCTGCCGATTGGCGGCGCGATGTTGGCGGAAACCGGGTTGTTCGCCATGTCGGC
>Ga0316204_10005653_pt1 | contig 20281 bp, 21 predicted proteins | sample 6monrhotite_MG_2_FD_205661 | JGI IMG/M metagenome (GOLD analysis project Ga0316204, IMG submission 205661) | Microbial mat bacterial communities from mineral coupon in-situ incubated in ocean water Damariscotta River, Maine, United States -... | ecosystem: Environmental > Aquatic > Marine >...
TGTCTTGTGTGGTTGAATGCCCGTATGATGGGCTGGTTCAACCCGAAGCCGTTGCAAAAGTCGTCGCGGCGCTGCGGGATATGGGATGCTATGAAATCTCGCTTGGTGACACGATCGGTCGGGCCGCGCCTGAACAGACGGATGCGATGCTTGAACAGGTATTGGGTGAAATGCCAGCAAGCAAACTTGCGGGCCATTTTCATGATACGGCTGGACGTGCGCTTGAAAATATATCGGTCGCTTTGGACCGTGGGTTACGGGTGTTTGATGCGGCTGTGGGTGGCTTGGGCGGGTGTCCCTATGCGCCCGGTGCCGCGGGGAATGTCGCGACCGAGGCTGTCTTTGAACACGTCGAAGACGCAGGATTTACGACCGGCCTAGACTTGAACGTCCTGACCGAAGCAGCAGCGATTGCAAAAGGAATGCGCCATGCGTGAAACGATTAGAATTGACCAAGACGCGCGCGGCGTCGCCACGATCTGGATGATCCGAACCGACAAGCACAATGCGTTGTCGGCAGTGATGATGGATGAACTGACCGAGGCGGCGAACAGTTTGTCAGACGATCCGTCGGTACGATGTGTTATCTTGGCGGCCGAGGGCAAAAGCTTTTGCGCTGGCGGTGATCTCGACTGGATGCGTGCGCAGTTTGATGCGGATGCAGATACCAAAGACCGTGAAGCGCGGCGACTTGCGACCATGCTTTGGGCGCTCAATTTCATGCGTAAACCGCTGATTGGTCGTCTTCACGGCAATGCGTTTGGCGGCGGGGTCGGCATGGCAAGCGTTTGTGACGTGGCCGTCGGCGTTGAAGACCTAAAGATGGGGCTTACGGAAACCAGACTAGGTCTGATACCCGCAACGATCGGACCCTATGTCCTCGCTCGTATGGGCGAGGCGTGCGCGCGGCGCGTGTTCATGTCTGCACGTCTTTTTGATGCCAACGAAGCGCGCACACTTGGGTTGCTGTCCAAGGTCGTTGCAAAGGACGCATTGGACGATGCAATCGAAAAAGAAATCACACCTTATCTTAGCTGCGCCCCAGGTGCCGTCGCCGAGGCGAAGGCCTTGGTTCAGTCTGTCAGTGGTAATGTTACGAAAAGCCAAGTCGAGATGTCGATAAAGGCCCTTGCCGCGCGCTGGGACAGCCCCGAGTCGACCGAGGGAATCTCGGCCTTTTTCGAAAAACGGTCGCCAAATTGGATATCCAAGTAAATTTTGGTCGTTACGGACGCATTAGATCGAAAAAGTTCCTCGGAAAATTTTTGCATGACGCGCAGACAAAATGCCGCATTGCAGAGAAAAATTGTGTATACATTGGTATGCTGAGCAAAAATTATCTATAATCGTGTTTGTGAATGTGTTTTACTTTGGTTGACCATGTGACTGGCCAAGGATAAACCACGCGCATTGAGTCATCTGCCATCTCGTGGTGCGTTTCTTGCACCTGAAAGGAGCCAGCCGTGGAAGAAATGCTAAGGGAATACCTTCCTATTCTCGTATTTCTGGCGGTCGCAATCGGTCTCGGGCTTGTCCTGATCCTTGCCGCCATTGTTGTTGCTGTTCGCAATCCTGACCCTGAAAAAGTGTCCGCATACGAATGCGGGTTTAACGCCTTTGACGATGCACGGATGAAATTCGATGTGCGCTTCTATTTGGTTTCGATCCTGTTCATCATCTTTGATCTCGAAATTGCGATGCTGTTTCCGTGGGCGGTTGCGTTCAAAGACATCAGCATGGTCGCCTTCTGGTCGATGATGGTTTTCCTTGGCGTGCTGACAATTGGTTTCGCTTATGAATGGAAGAAGGGGGCCCTGGAATGGGAGTGATGACCGGACAAAACACAGCTGGTGTTGACCGTGATGCGTCGACCAGGGCTATGAATTCTGAACTTCAGGACAAAGGCTTTTTGCTGACCTCGGCCGAAGATTTGGTCAATTGGGCGCGAACGGGGTCTTTGCACTGGATGACCTTTGGTTTGGCCTGTTGCGCGGTTGAGATGATGCACGCCTCGATGCCGCGCTATGACCTGGACCGTTTTGGTGTCGCACCCCGCGCGTCGCCGCGCCAGTCTGACGTGATGATCGTTGCGGGTACATTGACCAACAAAATGGCACCCGCACTTCGCAAGGTTTACGACCAGATGCCCGAACCCCGCTATGTGATCTCAATGGGATCATGCGCGAACGGTGGTGGGTACTACCACTACAGCTATTCTGTTGTGCGTGGCTGTGACCGCGTCGTTCCGGTTGATATTTATGTCCCGGGTTGCCCGCCAACTGCGGAAGCTTTGGTTTACGGTATCATGCAACTTCAACGCAAAATTCGCCGTACCGGCACATTGGTGAGATAAGCTATGAGCGACGCACTTAATGAACTCGGCGCATTGGTTGAACTGAAACGCGCAGATTGCGTGCTGGGGTGGGACGTGACGCACGGCGAACTCAACGTCGATGTCGCGCCGTCAAATATTGCGGGCTTCGTGGAATTCCTAAAGGTAGACGCCGGTTGTCGGTTTTCATCGCTGGTCGACATCACGGCCGTTGATTACCCAGAGCGCGCAAAACGCTTTGACGTCGTTTATCACTTTTTGTCGATGTTTCAGAACCACCGCATCCGGTTGCGTGTGTCTGTGCGCGAAGACGAGATGGTGCCTTCGATCGTGGATGTGCACCCAAGCGCGAACTGGTTTGAGCGCGAAGTTTTCGACATGTTCGGCATTATCTTCTCAGGTCACCCGGACTTGCGCCGCATTCTTACAGACTACGGTTTTCGCGGGTTCCCGCTTCGCAAAGATTTCCCGACAACGGGCTACACCGAAGTGCGCTACGACGAGGCTGAAAAACGGATCGTCTATGAACCCGTCAGTCTTGTTCAAGAATACCGTCAGTTTGATTTCATGAGTCCCTGGGAAGGGGCCGAATACATCCTTCCTGGTGACGAAAAAGGCGATGCGAAATAATGCAACGCGAAGATGGCAAATTCCTTTTCGGTTTGGGCGCGCCCAAAGCTGGAACAAGTTGGATGCACGGCTATTTGGCCGCGCACCCCGAGGTTTATGTGCCACCTGTCAAAGAGCTGCACTTCTTTAACGCCGCCGAAGATGGGCCTGGGGACCGTCTCAAAAAGCTGGACGCCAAGTATGCGCGGACATTGAAGCGTGGCCGTGTCGGATATCCAACGCTCGACGAGCTGTCGGACATTCAAGCGTTACTGGCGGACGGCACGGATACCGCCTATCGCCACTACATGTATGATCGCGCTGAAGGGCGTCAGGTCATGGCGGACATCACCCCTGCATATGGTTTGCTAAGCAAAGAGCGTTTGCTTGACATGCAGGCGATTGGCGAAAGCCGTTTTGTCTATTTGATGCGCGATCCTGTTTCCCGATTGTGGAGCAATATTCGCATGAACGCGCGCCGGATCGTGCGCCGCACTGGTGCTGAGTTGTCGTTGACCTGCAAAAAGCTGCTGAAAAAGGCGCTTCTCGGCAAATTACCGTCGTTGCAGGCGCGGTGTGATTATCGCTCGGTTTTAGAAAACATTGCGGCTTTGACACAAAAGAACGTTCTGATCGCCTTTTACGAAGAGCTGTTTACCAACGAAACAGTGACCCGAATTTGCGATCTTATCGATGTCGCGGTGATGCCGGCGAAGTTTGATCAACGCATAAACGAAGGACATGCGGTCGCAATGACCGAGTCCGACCGGGCACGTGCCGCCCACTATTTGAAACCCCAATATACCGCCGTTCAGGCGCATATGGGACGGCTTCCCGACGCGTGGAAGCAGAATGCAGGAGTAGCTTGACATGATGGATGGCTCCAAAGGATTTGAAGACGCCCAAACAGGCGAACAAAAGATCCGCAATTTCAACATCAACTTCGGGCCTCAGCACCCTGCGGCCCACGGTGTGTTGCGTCTTGTGCTAGAGCTTGATGGCGAGATTGTTGAACGATGCGACCCCCACATCGGGCTATTGCACCGCGGTACCGAAAAGCTGATGGAAAGCCGGACGTACCTACAGAATTTGCCGTATTTCGACCGTCTCGATTATGTGGCACCGATGAACCAAGAACACGCTTGGTGTTTGGCCATCGAAAAGCTGACAGAAACCAAAGTGCCGCGCCGTGGATCGTTGATCCGCGTGCTGTATTCGGAAATCGGACGTGTTCTGAACCACCTTTTGAACGTGACGACACAGGCGATGGACGTTGGTGCGCTGACACCACCGCTTTGGGGCTTTAACGAGCGTGAAAAGCTGATGGATTTCTACGAGCGCGCTTCTGGTGCGCGTTTGCACGCCGCCTATTTCCGTCCCGGCGGCGTTCACCAAGACCTTCCGAATGCCTTGATCGACGACATCGAAGCTTGGGCGCATCAGTTCTCACCAAAGCTTGACGATATCGATGGCTTGCTGACCGAAAACCGGATTTTTAAACAGCGTAACGTTGATATCGGTGTGATTGACGAACAAGCGGTTCTCGATTTCGGGTTCTCGGGTGTTATGGCGCGGTCTGTTGGTATGGCGTGGGATCTACGTCGCGCTGAGCCTTATGAATGCTACGATGAATTCGAATTCCAAATTCCCGTTGGCAAGAACGGCGACTGCTATGATCGCTATCTGATGCGCATGGAAGAAATGCGCCAGTCGACGTCGATCATTTTGCAAGCGATCGAAAAGCTGCGCGCCCCCGAAGGGCAGGGCGATGTGCTTGCGCGTGGTAAGATCACACCGCCCAAACGCGGCGAGATGAAAACGTCGATGGAAAGCCTTATCCACCACTTCAAGCTCTACACCGAAGGTTTCCACGTCCCCGCCGGAGAAGTCTACGCCGCCGTCGAAGCGCCCAAAGGCGAATTTGGCGTGTACCTTGTGGCCGACGGATCAAACAAACCGTATCGCGCGAAAATCCGCGCTCCTGGGTTTCTGCATTTGCAGGCAATGGATCACATGGCAACCGGCCATCAACTGGCCGACGTCGCCGCGATTATCGGAACAATGGACGTCGTATTTGGGGAGATTGACCGCTAATGCTCCGCCGTCTTTACCACTCACAGCCTGAGAGCTTTGCTTTCACCCCTGCCAATCAGGCTTGGGCAGAAGCCCAGATGACGAAATTCCCTGAGGGCCGTCAGGCCTCGGCTGTGATACCACTTTTGTGGCGTGCACAGGAACAAGAAGGTTGGGTTTCCAAGCCAGCGATTGAATACATCGCAACCATGCTCGACATGGCGTTTATTCGGGTTTTGGAAGTGACGTCGTTCTATTTTATGTTCCAGATGCAGCCCGTTGGATCGGTCGCCCATGTTCAGGTCTGCGGCACGCTGTCGTGCATGATCTGCGGCGCGGAAGACCTGATCAAAGTGTGCCAAGACAAGATTGCCCCCAAAGCACACGCGCTTTCGGCTGACGGCAAATTTTCGTGGGAAGAAGTCGAATGCCTTGGGTCGTGTTCAAACGCGCCGATGGTTCAGATCGGTAAAGACTATTACGAAGACCTTACGACCGAAAGCTTCGCCGCAATCCTCGATGAGTTGGCGGCTGGAAATGTTCCGGTGCCAGGCCCTCAGAACGGGCGCTACGCGGCCGAGCCTTTGGGCGGGTTGACCAGTCTTAAGGCTCACGACGCAGGCAAAGCCAAGCACAACGCATCGGCAGATTTGGCCGTGTCTATCGGTGACACGATCAAGCGGATCGACGGCACAGAAGTTCCATTGCTGACCTCTTGGCGGGGTGGCGCATCGTCAAAGGCGAAAGTTCCGGCAGAAGCGCCCCGTCCAAAGTCCGCGGTTCAGCAGGCAAAGACGCAAGATGCACCACAGGCCCAAGCCGCTGATGTCGAAGAAAAACAACCTGAGACTTTGACTGCAGCGCGTGATGGCGGCGCAGATGATCTTAAGAAGATTAGCGGTGTTGGTCCCAAACTTGAGGAATTGCTGAATACCCTCGGGTTTTACCACTACGATCAAGTCGCAGCATGGACTGTTGATGAAATCAAATGGGTCGATAACCGCCTGAAGTTTAAGGGCCGGATCGAACGCGACAACTGGATGGCCCAAGCTGCCGAATTGGCGAAAGGCTGAGGAAGATTATGAGCACCGATTTAGACCAACAACTTGCTAATCAGGGACGCCTCGTGGGTGTGGTTATCGCTGTGGCTATGATTGCTTGGATCGGTGCGAATTGGCTAGGGCCGCAATTGGGAATGCCGGGACGGTATGCGTTCCTGTTCGACTTTGCCGCAATCGCTGCGCTGATTTGGGCGCTGGTGACAACATTTCAAATCCGACGGAAACGTCGCGAGAACCAAAGGTGATCTGGCAATGCTGAAGGATCAGGACCGCATATTCACAAACATCTACGGGATGCATGAGCGCACGCTTGCTGGCGCACGTGCGCGCGGCCATTGGGATGGCACGGCTGAGATAATCAAAAAGGGCCAAGGGTGGATCGTCGATCAGATGAAAGCCTCGGGTCTTCGTGGTCGCGGTGGTGCGGGCTTTCCGACGGGTCTCAAGTGGTCGTTTATGCCCAAGGAAAGCGACGGACGTCCGTCCTATCTGGTTGTTAACGCTGACGAATCCGAACCTGGCACCTGTAAAGACCGCGAAATCATGCGTCATGATCCGCACACGCTGATCGAAGGTTGCTTGATCGCCAGTTTCGCGATGAGTGCGAACGCCTGTTACATCTATATTCGTGGCGAATACATCCGCGAACGCGAAGCGTTGCAGAACGCCATCGACGAAGCTTATTCGGCGGGTTTGCTCGGCAAGAACGCTGCGGGTTCGGGCTGGGACTTTGACCTGTATCTACACCACGGGGCCGGCGCCTATATCTGTGGCGAAGAAACCGCGCTGCTGGAAAGCCTTGAGGGCAAAAAAGGTATGCCGCGGATGAAACCTCCGTTCCCTGCGGGCGCGGGCCTTTATGGCTGCCCGACCACGGTGAACAATGTGGAATCCATCGCGGTTGTGCCGACGATTCTGCGGCGTGGCCCTGAATGGTTCGCGGGATTCGGGCGTCCGAACAACGCGGGCACCAAGCTGTTTGCGATCTCGGGGCATGTAAACAACCCCTGTGTGGTCGAAGAAGAAATGTCGATCAGCTTTGAAGAACTGATCGAAAAGCACTGCGGCGGCATTCGTGGCGGCTGGGACAATCTGCTGGCTGTTATTCCGGGCGGTTCGTCCGTGCCCTGTGTGCGCGGTGAAAACATGCGCGACGCGATCATGGATTTTGACTACCTGCGTGGAGAGCTTGGCTCGGGGCTGGGCACGGCGGCGGTGATCGTCATGGACAAGTCGACCGATATCATCAAAGCGATTTGGCGCCTGTCCAAGTTCTACAAACACGAAAGTTGCGGCCAGTGTACGCCGTGCCGCGAAGGCACCGGCTGGATGATGCGCGTTATGGATCGTCTCGTAAAGGGCGAAGCCTCGGTTGAAGAAATCGATATGCTTTGGGATGTGACCAAGCAAGTCGAAGGTCACACGATTTGTGCGCTTGGTGACGCGGCTGCGTGGCCAATCCAGGGCCTGATCCGCAACTTCCGTCCAGAGATCGAAGACCGCATTCGCGGCAAACTTGCGGTGGCAGCCGAGTGAGCAATCTCGCGCTCATATCTCCTGTTTCAGGCGTGCGTTATTGCATAGCGCATGGCGACACTCGTTTTTCTAAGTGGGAAGGGGGCACTGTGTTTGCCGTCCTGACTGTCTTGAAAAACGGAGTTAAAGATATGAAAACGCGTATAGTTTCGGTTGTTGCCGTGGTTTTGGCGCTGGCCAGCCCGGCGTCCTCACAGGAAAGCCGTCTGGGTTTGGGCCAAAACGAGGTTCTAAATGATTCCTTGTTTGCCATTTTGGTTGCCGACGAAATTCGCAACAACTGTGATGCCCTGTCTGGAAAAGTCCTGAAAGGCATCGGAATGCTGTGGAATATCGTCAGCGATGCCCGGTCTCAGGGCTATTCCGATGCCGAAATCAACGCTTACCGTAACAGCGCGGAAGCAAAGGCCATTTTGCGCGCCCGTGGGGACGCATTGATGGTCGAGAAGAACGTTACCTATGACGACCCTGAAAGTTTCTGCCGGTGGGGGCGCGAAGAAATCGCGGCAAATTCCCTTATCGGTTCCTTATTAAGAGCGAAGTGACCATGTCTGACCTACGCAAGATCATTATCGACGATCGCGAGATCGAAGTTGACGGTGCGATGACGCTGATCCAAGCCTGCGAATTGGCGCAGACCGAGGTTCCGCGTTTTTGCTATCACGAACGTTTGTCGATAGCGGGCAACTGCCGGATGTGTCTTGTTGAGGTTGTCGGCGGTCCGCCAAAGCCTGCCGCGTCTTGCGCGATGCAGGTACGTGATTTGCGGCCCGGCCCCAACGGAGAGCCTCCGGTTGTGAAAACCAACTCGCCGATGGTCAAAAAGGCCCGTGAAGGCGTGATGGAATTCATGCTGATCAACCACCCGCTTGATTGCCCAATCTGTGATCAGGGCGGAGAATGCGATCTTCAGGATCAGGCGATGGCCTACGGGATTTCGGACACGCGTTTCACCGAAGCAAAACGCGCTGTGGATGATCTGAATCTCGGGCCACTGGTGTCTACAGCGATGACCCGCTGCATCAGCTGCACGCGCTGTGTGCGCTTCACATCCGAGGTCGCTGGCATCACGCAAATGGGCCAAACCGGTCGCGGCGAAGATGCTGAGATCACAAGCTATTTGAACGAGACTCTGGACAGCAACCTACAGGGCAACATCATTGATTTGTGCCCAGTTGGCGCGTTGACGTCCAAGCCTTATGCCTTTACCGCCCGCCCTTGGGAACTTACGAAAACTGAATCCATTGATGTTATGGACGCGCTCGGATCAAGCATCCGCGTTGACACCAAAGGACGCGAAGTGAAGCGCTTTGTGCCGCGCAACCATGACGGAGTGAATGAAGAATGGATTTCGGATAAGACCCGGTTTGTATGGGACGGGCTGCGTCGCCAGCGTCTCGATACGCCTTACATTCGCGAAAACGGCAAACTGCGCAAAGCCAGCTGGAATGAAGCCCTAGCGGCGGCAAGCACCGCAATGACCGGCAAAAAGGTTGCCGGTCTTGTTGGCGATCTGGTTCCGGTTGAGGCTGCCTTTGCCTTGAAACAGCTGGTTGAGGCGCAGGGCGGTTCGGTTGAATGCCGCGTTGATGGGGCCAAACTGCCTGCCGGCAACCGGTCGGCTTATGTTGGGACGGCTGCAATCGAAGACATCGATAGCGCCAAGCTGATCTACCTGGTCGGGACCAATCCGCGTGACGAAGCGCCTGTTTTGAACGCACGTATCCGCAAGGCATGGATCAATGGCGCCGACGTCAAAGTGATCGGCGAAGCAACTGATCTAACCTTTGACTATGATCTCATCGGCCCGGGACGTGCTTCGCTTTCGAAAGCAGTGGCAGGCGCATCGGCAATTGAGAATGCGATCGTCATCGTTGGTCAGGGCGCGTTGACACAAGCTGACGGTGACGCCGTTCTGTCACAAGCGATGGCATTGACCGACGCGTTGGGCGGCAAAATGCTGGTGCTTCATTCGGCTGCTGGCCGAGTGGGCGCAATGGACGTCGATGCGACAACTAACGGCGGGCTGGAAGCAGCATTGGACGGCGCTGAGGTTGTTTACAACTTGGGTGCAGACGAAATTGACATGCCAGACGGCGCATTTGTTATCTACCAAGGCAGCCACGGCGACCGTGGTGCGCACCGCGCCGACGTGATCCTGCCTGCGGCGGCTTATACGGAAGAAAACGGGCTGTTTGTGAACACCGAAGGGCGGCCTCAGTTGGCTTTGCGCGCAGCGTTCCCGCCCGGTGAGGCCAAGGAAAACTGGGCGATTTTGCGGGCGTTGTCGGCAAACCTTGGGGCGGCGCTGGCCTATAACTCGATGGCGCAATTGCGTCAGGCGATGGTGGCTGAGGTGCCTCATTTGGCGAAGATTGATCACGTCATCGAAAACGAATGGCAGGCCCTTCAAGAAGCGTCGTTGGAAAAAGGAAAGTTCAGCAATGCCATCGCTGATTTCTACCTAACGAACCCGATTGCCCGCGCTTCGGCCTTGATGGGCGAACTGTCGGCAAACGCAAAGTCGCGCATGGCGACCAAGGTAGCGGCTGAGTGATGATGGCGCGGTCCTCATATCTTCCAGTGTTAGGTTTTGCCCTTATGGGCGGGGCCTGTGCACCTGTTAGCGGGGACGACTTGAACTTTTCGCGGGCTGGATTTGACTATCTCGGTTCGGAAACCCGACTATTGGACGACAATATCGTCCAGTTTCGCGTCAAAATGGTTGGCGCGCATAGAATTGCAGATGTTGCGGAATACGCTGAATGCGTGGCCGCGCAATATACATTGATCCGTGGATACGGTTTTGCACGCCACATCAGCACGACAGTTTCGGAAGAAACCGAGTTCTGGCAGGCGGACGGTTTTTATATCGTCTCAGACGCATTGCCCCGCGGAAGACGGCAGATCGATGCTGAAGTCGTCGCCGCTGCTTGTAACGAAAACGAAGTACCTACGGTGTGAGGACATATGACTGAATTCTTTACCGACACCAATCTGGGGATATTTCTTGTCATTCTTGGCAAGACTTTATTGTTGATCCTTCCGATTGTCACATCGCTGGCCTTCTTGATGTATGGCGAACGTAAAATCTGGGCTGCGGTCCAATTGCGCAAAGGCCCAAACATGGTCGGTGCGTTTGGCATCCTGCAGAGTTTTGCGGATTTCATTAAATACATCGTCAAAGAGGTGGTGTTCCCCGCGGGCGCTGACCGCGTCGTCTTTCTTCTTGCGCCGATGATTTCGGTTGTGATGGCGGTGATCGTCTGGGCGGTGATCCCGTTTGGCGATGGTTGGGCGATTGCGGACATCAACGTCGCGATCCTGTATGTCTTCGCGATTTCATCGCTCGAGGTATACGGCGTGATCATGGGCGGATGGGCTTCGAACTCAAAATACCCGTTCCTCGGGTCGCTTCGTTCGGCCGCGCAGATGATTTCTTACGAAGTCTCAATCGGTCTGATCATCATCGGTATCATTATCTCGACCGGATCGATGAACTTTGGCGATATCGTGAACGCGCAGTCGGGTGATTATGGTTTCATAAACTGGTATTGGTTGCCGCATTTCCCGATGCTGATCTTGTTCTTTATCTCGGCTTTGGCCGAAACCAACCGCCCACCGTTTGACCTTCCCGAGGCTGAATCTGAACTGGTTGCTGGCTATCAGGTTGAATATAGCTCGACACCGTTCATGCTGTTCTTCCTCGGCGAGCTTCTGGCCATGGTTCTGATGTGCGCATTGACCACGCTACTGTTCTTTGGCGGTTGGTTGTCGCCGATCCCGGGCTTGCCGGACGGCTTGCTGTGGATGGTTGGCAAAATGTTTGTCGTGTTCTTTGCCTTCTCGATGATCAAGGCGATCACCCCTCGTTACCGCTATGACCAACTGATGCGGATTGGTTGGAAAGTATTCCTACCAATGTCATTGATCTGGGTTGTTCTGGTGGCGTTCCTAGCGAAATTCGAAGCATTCGGCGGCGTCTACGCCCGCTGGGCAATAGGAGGCTGACATGACGCAGATCGATTATAAACGGGCTGCTGGCTACTTTTTGCTCACTGATTTTCTCAGAGGCTTCAAGCTGGGGTTCAAATACTTCTTCTCGCCCAAGGCGACGTTGAACTATCCACACGAGAAGGGTCCGCTTTCCCCCCGCTTTCGTGGCGAGCACGCCTTGCGCCGCTATCCAAACGGCGAAGAACGCTGCATCGCGTGCAAACTCTGCGAGGCGATCTGCCCCGCGCAGGCAATCACGATTGATGCTGAACCACGCGAAGACGGCAGCCGCCGCACAACACGCTACGACATCGACATGACCAAGTGCATCTACTGCGGTTTCTGTCAGGAAGCCTGTCCGGTTGATGCCATCGTCGAAGGCCCGAATTTCGAATTCGCGACAGAAACGCGCGAGGAATTGTTTTATAACAAGGACCGTTTGCTTGCGAACGGTGAACGTTGGGAAGCAGAAATTGCACGCAATCTAGAAATGGATGCACCTTACCGATGAGCGATGAAAAAAACCCTTTCGAGATGATGATGGCGCAAGCGCAGGAAATGGCGAAGTCCTTTAATCCTGCACTCGAGTCGTTCTCGCCGCGCGGATTTGAATCCCTTTGGCCAACGATGCCTAAGGAAATGATGGAAATGGCCTTTGGCAAGGGGATCAGCAAAGAAGGTTTGGATGCGAAAACGCGCCTGCTTTTGACGATTGCTGGTCTGACCATGCAAGGCGCGCAAGCCGATACGCCTTTTCGCATGACCATTCGGCATGCTTTGGCTGCCGGTGCCACGAATGACGAAATTGCCGAGACCATCGCTCAGATGTCGATGTTTGCCGGCATTCCGGCCATGACCCGCGCGATGGAACTTGCGAAGGACGTCATGGATAGCAACAAGGATGATAAGCAATGACCGTTGCAGCCTTTGCCTTTTACGTCTTCGCAATCACAACGATCACGGGCGGTTTCTTCACCGTCATTAGTCGCAATCCCGTGCATTCGGTTTTGTGGCTGATCCTTGCGTTTCTAAGTTCGGCAGGTTTGTTCGTTCTATTGGGGGCGGAATTCATCGCGATGTTGTTGATCATCGTTTATGTCGGTGCAGTCGCGGTTCTATTCCTGTTTGTCGTTATGATGCTGGATGTTGATTTCGCCGAACTTAAGGCTGAAATGGCGCGCTATATGCCCTTGGCGCTTCTCATCGGGGTCGTCCTGTTGATGCAGCTTGCAATTCCCTTCGGCGCCTGGACCGAGGCCGATCAGGCCCAATCCCTTCGTGCCGCAGTGACACCGACCGATACGCAGAATACTGCAGCCTTGGGGTTGCTGATTTACGACAAGTACTTCCTTCTGTTCCAACTGTCTGGTCTCATCCTTTTGGTCGCTATGATTGGCGCAATTGTGCTGACGCTTCGCCATCGCACCGACATCAAACGCCAAGACATATTGGCGCAGATGTACCGCGATCCAGCAAAGTCCATGGAACTGAAAGACGTCAAATCGGGGCAGGGACTGTAACCTATGACAAGTGTCTGGAGCGTAGTTTTTTCGCCGATGGGTATTGGCATTTACGCACTGTTTTGGCTTTTGAAATTGACGGTGGGGGCATGGGTCGTTCGTAAGATCTTTGTCATCCTGCCTGACGCAGCGCAAATAAAAATGCGCAATCTGTTTACTTTCCGGAGATCGACGTCGTCGAAACTTCCGGAACAAAGTACATGAAGTGAGGACGGTATGATCGGAATTGAGCATTACCTGACAGTGGCAGCGACCTTGTTCGTCATCGGAATTTTCGGGCTTTTCCTGAACCGAAAGAACGTGATCGTGTTGCTGATGTCGATTGAATTGATGTTGCTGTCGGTGAACATCAACCTCGTCGCATTCTCAAGCTTCTTGGGTGATCTGGTGGGTCAGGTCTTTACACTCTTTGTTCTCACGGTCGCGGCGGCGGAAGCTGCCATCGGCCTTGCAATCCTCGTCTGCTTCTTCCGTAACCGCGGTACGATCGCGGTTGAAGACGTCAACGTGATGAAAGGCTGATTTGATGGAATCGGTAATCCTATTCGCCCCGCTTGTGGGTGCCATTATCGCAGGGTTCGGTCATCGGATCATAGGCGATAAAGGGGCCCAATACGTCACCACCGGCCTGCTTTTCTTGGCAGCTCTGCTCAGTTGGATCGTGTTCCTTGGCTTTGACGGCCAAACAAAACACATTGAGATCATGACGTGGATCCAGTCGGGCACGCTTGATACAAGCTGGGGTATTCGTCTCGATCGGTTGACGGCGATCATGTTGGTCGTTGTGAACACAGTGTCCGCATTGGTTCACATGTATTCGATGGGCTACATGGCCCACGACGAGAACTTCGCTGAAAACGAAAGCTATCGTCCGCGTTTCTTTGCCTATTTGTCGTTCTTCACGTTCGCTATGTTGATGCTGATTACGTCGGACAACCTCGTGCAGATGTTCTTTGGTTGGGAAGGCGTTGGCGTCGCGTCCTACCTTCTGATCGGGTTTTATTTCCGTAAAGACAGTGCCAACGCGGCATCGATCAAAGCCTTCGTTGTGAACCGTGTCGGAGACTTTGGCTTTGCCCTTGGTATCTTTGGATTGTTCAAGCTTACAGGCTCGATCCAGTTCAACGACGTTTTTGCAGCAGCCCCCGGTTTGGCCGACACAACGCTGACCTTCCTATGGAGAGACTGGAACGCGGCGAACGTGCTTGCGGTGCTTCTATTCATCGGTGCGATGGGTAAATCAGCGCAGTTGTTCCTCCACACATGGCTTCCCGACGCGATGGAGGGTCCGACACCTGTTTCTGCCCTTATCCATGCGGCGACGATGGTAACGGCTGGTGTATTCTTGGTGTGCCGGATGTCTCCGCTGTTTGAATACGCACCCGAGGCCACGGCCTTCATCACCTTTCTAGGGGCCACAACTGCGTTTGTCGCGGCAACGATTGGTTTGGTTCAGAATGACATCAAACGTGTGATCGCCTATTCAACGATGTCGCAACTTGGCTATATGTTTGTGGCAGCCGGACTGGGCGTCTATTCAGTCGCGATGTTCCACCTATTCACGCACGCCTTTTTCAAAGCGATGTTATTTCTGGGCGCCGGATCGGTGATCCACGGGATGCATCACGAACAAGACATGCGCAACTATGGTGGTCTGCGTAAAAAGCTACCTTATACGTTCTGGGCGATGATGATCGGAACTTTGGCGATCACGGGCGTCGGTATTCCGCTTATCACCTTTGGCGGCTTGCCAATCGGCTTTGCGGGCTTCCTGTCCAAGGATGCTGTCATTGAAAGCGCATGGGCTGGAACCGCTGGCGGATATGCCTTCTGGATGCTGGTCATCGCGGCGCTGTTCACAAGCTTCTATAGCTGGCGCTTGATGTTCATGACCTTCTTCGGCAAAGCCCGTGGCAATAAACACACACACGATCATGCCCACGAAAGCCCAACCGTGATGTTGATCCCGCTTGGCGTTTTGGCTGTTGGCTCAATCACGGCTGGTATGATCTGGTACGGCTCGTTCTTTGGCGATCACGCGCAGGTCAACAAGTTCTTCGGCATCCCCGCCCACGCGTTTGAGGCTGACGCGTCGCTCGGCGAAGCCACCGACGATCACGCCGCACCTGCTGATGATCACGCCGTTGTTGATGATCACGCCGTGGCGGATACGCATGCAAGTGCCCCTGTGGGTGCGATTTACATGAGCCCAGACAATCACGTCCTAGACGACGCGCACCATGCCCCGACGTGGGTTAAGGTTAGCCCGTTCATTGCTATGCTGGTTGGGCTCATCACTGCGTACTGGTTCTACATCATCAACCCCACGATCCCGGGCCGTTTGGCCTCTGTTCAGCGTCCTCTCTATCTGTTCCTGTTGAACAAATGGTATTTCGACGAAATTTACGACTTCTTGTTCGTGAAACCCGCAAGCGCCATTGGCCGCTTCCTTTGGACGCGCGGTGACCGAGACGTCATCGATGGCACGCTTAACGGTATTGCGATGGGGATTATTCCTTTCTTCACGCGCCTCGCTGGTAAGGCCCAGTCTGGCTATGTGTTCACCTATGCTCTCGCGATGGTGCTTGGCATCGTTGGGCTGATCACTTGGATGTCGCTCAGCGGAGGAGCGCACTAATGGCTAACCTACTTTCCATTGTTACGTTTATCCCCGCGGTTGCAGCGCTTATCCTTGCGATCTTCTTGCGTGGAGAAGACGAGGCGGCCAATAGCCGTGCGAAAATGCTCGCTTTGGTCGCGACCGGCGTCACATTTCTTGTTTCGCTGTTCATTCTGGCTGAATTCGATGCGTCAAACCCCGGCATGCAATATGTCGAGGAACGCAGCTGGCTGATGGGCCTTTCCTATAAGATGGGCGTCGACGGGATTAGCGTTCTGTTTGTGATGCTGACGACGTTCATGATGCCTTTGGTTATTCTGGCCAGCTGGGATGTGGAATTTCGCGTCAAGGAATACATGATCGCTTTCCTTTTGCTGGAAACGCTGATGCTCGGCGTGTTCATGGCCTTGGACCTTGTGTTGTTTTATCTGTTCTTCGAAGCAGGCTTAATTCCGATGTTCCTGATCATTGGCATCTGGGGCGGCAAGAACCGTATCTATGCATCGTTCAAGTTCTTTCTCTATACCTTCCTCGGCTCGGTTCTGATGCTGGTTGCGATGGTGGCGATGTATGCGGATGCGGGCACAACGGATATGGTCGCTCTTGCGGCACATGATTTCTCGTCTGACAACTTCAAAGTTCTCGGTGTCACCGTTGTTGGCGGCTTGCAAACTATGATGTTCTTGGCCTTCTTTGCTAGTTTCGCAGTGAAAATGCCGATGTGGCCGGTTCACACTTGGCTTCCTGATGCGCACGTTCAGGCCCCGACGGCTGGTTCAATTGTTCTTGCGGCAATCCTGTTGAAAATGGGTGGCTACGGCTTCTTGCGCTTTAGTTTACCAATGTTCCCCGTTGGCGCTGATGTGATGACCGATCTGGTTCTCTGGTTGTCGGTGATTGCGATTGTCTATACGTCGCTTGTGGCGTTGGTGCAGGAGGACATGAAAAAGCTGATCGCGTATTCATCGGTTGCGCACATGGGCTATGTCACGGCGGGTATCTTTGTTGCCAACCAACAAGGCGTTGACGGCGCGATCTTCCAGATGATCAGCCACGGCTTTATCTCGGGCGCTCTGTTCTTGTGTGTCGGGGTTATCTACGACCGGATGCACACACGCGAAATCTCGGCCTATGGTGGTCTTGTTAATCGCATGCCTGCCTACGCGTTGATCTTCATGTTCTTCACCATGGCCAACGTCGGCTTGCCGGGCACGTCTGGTTTCGTCGGCGAATTCCTGACGTTGATGGGCATGTTCCAGTACAACACGTGGATCGCAGCTATCGCGACCTCGGGTGTTATTCTATCGGCGGCGTACGCGCTGTGGCTTTACCGCCGCGTCGTATTTGGTGACCTGATAAAAGAGGCACTGAGGACGATCGACGATCTGACCAGCCGCGAACGCTGGATTATGGCACCGCTGGTGTTCATGACCATATTGCTCGGTGTTTACCCATCGCTTGTCACCGACATCATCGGCCCCTCGGTCGAGAACTTGCTTTACAATTACCATACGGCCCTTGCCTCGACTGCGGATCATGCAGCGCTGGCACCTGCGGCAACCCATTAAGGATTTGAACGATGCTTCAGGCTGATCTGAATATTATCCTGCCGGAAATCATCCTATCTGTCTTCGCTATGTTGGCGTTGGTTGGGGCTGTCTATACGGGCAAAGACAAAACCGCGTCGATGCTGACGTGGGTCACAGCAAGCCTGTTTGTGGTCTTGGCAGCTTGGATCGGCATGAACGGGTCTGGCGACAATTCTGCGTTTGGCGGCATGTACAGCGACGATGCGTTTAGCCGCTTTGCCAAGGTGGTTATCCTGCTTTCAGCGGCTGCCGTCATCGTGATGAGCCAAGATTACGCCCAGCGCCGTGGAATGGCGAAGTTTGAGTATCCGATTTTGATAACGCTGTCTGTAGTCGGCATGATGGTTATGGTCTCGGCTGGGGATTTGATGACGCTTTATATGGGGCTCGAGCTTCAGTCGCTTGCGCTTTATGTGATTGCGTCAATCCGGCGTGACAGTCTGAAATCGACGGAAGCCGGACTGAAGTACTTTGTCCTAGGCGCGTTAAGTTCGGGCTTGCTACTTTACGGGTCGTCACTGGTTTACGGCTTCTCGGGCACAACGCTGTTTAGCGGTATTGCCCAAGTTGCACAGGGCGATAACTTGCCGCTTGGGGTGTTGTTTGGTCTGGTCTTCATGGCTTCGGGGTTTGCGTTCAAGGTTTCAGCCGTTCCGTTCCACATGTGGACGCCGGACGTCTACGAAGGCGCCCCGACCCCCGTAACGGCCTTCTTTGCCACGGCCCCCAAGGTTGCGGCCATGGGTCTGTTTGCCCGCGTCATGCATGATGCGTTTGGTGGCATCGTTGCGGATTGGCAGCAAATCATAGCTTTGTTGTCGGTGCTGTCGATGTTCCTTGGGGCTATTGCGGCTATTGGCCAGCGCGATATCAAGCGCCTGATGGCCTATTCGTCTATTGCCCATATGGGCTACGCGTTGATCGGTCTATCGACTGGCACCCCCGCCGGTGTTTCCGCGATGCTGATCTACATGGCGATCTACGTGACCATGAACATCGGCACTTTCGCATTTATCCTGTCAATGGAACGCGACGGCCAGCCTGTCACGAATATTGACAGCTTGCGTCTCTATTCGCGGTCTGAACCAGGCAAGGCGATGGCCGTATTGATCTTGATGTTCTCGCTTGCGGGTGTGCCACCGATGCTGGGCTTCTTTGCAAAGCTGGGTGTTTGGCAAGCTGCGGTCGAGGCGGACATGATTTGGCTTGTTGTTGCGTCCGCCATCGCGTCGGCAATCGGCGCGTTTTATTACCTGCGCATTGTTTTCTTCATGTACTTCGGAGACGAGGCCGACGGATTAAACGGTGGGAAGTCACCGATGTTGTCTGGCGCGCTTATTGCGTCTGCGGCCATTATGTTGATCGGTATCGTCAATCTATTCGGTATTGAAGGACCCGCGGCTGCGGCTGCGGCAGCGCTTGTCAATTAGACCGCAGGCCTTGCATGTGAAGAATTCAAAGGTGACGCGCCAAGGCGCGTCGCTTTTGTTTTTTGGTATAGGTATTTGGAGCAAGATAAAGTGAGTTCTGACTGGCCCTTAGGATACGGCAAGCGCATCTTGGCCGAGGTCGACAGCACCAACGCCGAAGCCGCGCGGATTGCCCCAACGCTTGCTGGTCCTGAATGGATTCTCGGTCTTGCGCAAACGGCTGGTCGTGGACGTCGTGGTCGCGCCTGGCAAGCGCCCATTGGGAACTTCACGGCGACTCTGGTTATGCGACCAAGTGAGGCCCCACAACAGATTGCTTTGCGTAGTTTTGTCGCCTCGCTTGCGCTGTTTGACGCCCTCGAGGCAGCAACGGGGCGCACCGATTGGCTTGCCTTGAAATGGCCGAACGACGTGTTGTTGAAAGGCGGCAAGGTCGCGGGCATTTTGCTTGAAAGTGGTGGAACTGGTCAAGGCGTCGGTCATTTGGCAATCGGCGTCGGCGTTAACCTGATTGCGGCGCCTCAGCGTAACGATCTTGAGGCGATGGCAATGCAACCTGTTTGCGTCAGTGCCGAAACGGGGGTGCGCTTAACCCCCGAAGACTTCTTGGACCTGTTGGCCCCAGCCTACGCGCGCCACGAAGAAACGTTCAAGACCTTGGGCTTTGGTCCTATTCGCACGCTGTGGCTATCGCGTGCTGCAAGAATTGGCGATGTCATCACGGCGCGTACAATGCGTGATGAGGTCACAGGAACGTTTGAGACAGTCGATGCGCACGGCAATCTTGTGCTAAAGACGCCCAAAGCCCGCGAGACGATTCCCGCGGCTGACATTTTCTTCTAGGGGTGGCGCATGCTTCTGGCGATTGATTGCGGCAATACAAATACGGTCTTCTCGATTTGGGACGGCACTAGATTTCTCTGCACGATGCGGACGTCAACCCATCACGGGCGGACGGCGGATGCGTATTTCACGTGGTTCGCAACCCTCGTGAATCACTATAAGCTTGAGCTCGACATTTCGGACGTGATCATTTCATCAACAGTGCCGCGTGTCGTCTTCAACCTGCGCGTTTTTGCCGATCGCTTTTTTGGGTGCCGCCCGATTGTTGTGGGTAAGCCTGAATGTGCATTGCCGACGGATCCTCGGGTTGATTTGGGCACACAGATCGGGCCTGACCGTCTTGTGAATGCGGCCGGTGCCTTTGATCGTCATGGCGGTGATTTGATCGTGGTTGATTTTGGCACGGCGACGACCTTTGATGTGGTTGCTGACGACGGCGCCTATGTTGGCGGCGTGATTGCGCCCGGGGTCAATCTTTCGCTTGAAGCCTTGCATATGGCGGCGGCTGCTTTGCCGCATGTCGATATTGCCAAGCCGCAAAAGGTTGTTGGAACCAACACAGTCGCCTGCATTCAATCCGGTGTATTCTGGGGCTACATAGGCATGGTGCGCGAAGTCTGCGCCCGCATAAAAGCCGAACGTGAGCGACCAATGAAAATCATAGCAACCGGA
>Ga0316204_10005654_pt1 | contig 20280 bp, 18 predicted proteins | sample 6monrhotite_MG_2_FD_205661 | JGI IMG/M metagenome (GOLD analysis project Ga0316204, IMG submission 205661) | Microbial mat bacterial communities from mineral coupon in-situ incubated in ocean water Damariscotta River, Maine, United States -... | ecosystem: Environmental > Aquatic > Marine >...
GGGGAGGCGAGGGGAGGCGAGGGGAGGCGAGGGGAGGCGAGGGGAGGCGAGGGGAGGCGAGGGGAGGCGAGGGGAGGGGAGGCGAGGGGAGGCGAGGGGAGGCGAGGGGAGGCGACCCGCCATTTCGGGAATCAGCGCCCGATCTGAGGCATTTGAGGAGCTACCAAGGGGACTTCCGACTACAATCCTACGCTAGCGTAACCGCATGCCTGAGTCTCCTCTCAGATAAGGACTTCAATGCGCGCTCTCTCCGCGACGCCCCCCGCCTCTGCGGCCCTACCGCCCGAGGCCACCCAGGCCCCGCCCGCTGAGGCTACCGATTCGCCCGCTGAGGCCACCGACTCGCCCGCTGCTCCTGAGGAGGAGCCCGCCGAACCCACCGCCCAGGCCCTGGCCCAAGCCGCCGCTGGCGCTGCCGTCGACGTGAGGCCTGCCCGCGTCAAGTTCCGCAAGAAGTCGGGCCTCCGCGCCGAGCTCAACCGCCGCGTCGACGCCTACTTCGAGGAGACCGGAATCTCGAGCGCCTCCGAAGGCGCCGCGATGTGGTTCAAGACCCTGTTCCTGATCACGACCTTGGCCACGGCATGGGCCACGCTCATGATCTTCGCCACCGCCTGGTGGCAGCTCGTCGCCCTCGCCGTCGTCGCGGGCTTCGCCATGGCCGGGATCGGGTTCTGCGTCATGCACGACGGCTCCCACGGGGCCTACTCCAAGAGCAAGGCCTGGAACCGGATCATGGCCAGCACCCTCGACCTGATCGGGGGCAGCAGCTACATGTGGCGCTTCAAGCACAACGTCCTGCACCACACCTACCCCAACATCGAGGGCCTCGACGACGACATCGAGGCTCAGCCCTTCCTCCGCATGGCCGAGGGCCAGCGCTATCGCCCCTGGCACGCGCTCCAGCACATCTACCTCTGGGCGGCCTACGCCCTCCTGCCCGTCAAGTGGCACTTCGTCGACGACTACCGCTCGATCCTGACCGGCAAGATCAACGGCCAGAGCTTCGTCCGGCCCAAGGGCGCCGAGCTGGCGCTCTTCCTCTTCGGCAAGTCCTTCTTCTACACCTGGGTCCTGGTCCTGCCCCTCCTCTACCACTCGCCCCTCTGGGTCCTGGCGGCCTACGCCATCATGGCCAGCACGGCTGGCGTGACCCTGGGCACCGTGTTCCAGCTCGCGCACTGCGTGGAGGGCGTCGAGTTCACCGAGATCCCCATGTCGGGACAAATGGACAACCCCTGGGCTGAGCACCAGCTGGCCACGACCGCCAACTTCTCGCCCAAGAGCCGCTTCCTGACCTGGTATCTGGGCGGCCTCAACTACCAGGTCGAGCACCACCTCTTCCCTCGGGTCGGTCACACCCACTACCCCGCGATCTCCAAGATCGTGCAGGAGGTGTGCGCTGAGTTCGGCGTCAAGCACCGGACCCAGCCCACGCTCTGGAACGCGCTGGCCGCCCACGTCGGCTACCTCAAGAGCCTCGGGCACCCCGCTCCCATGGAGCTGACCTAGACCCTGGCGATGCTTCGCCTCGTCGCCCTGACCCCAGAGACCCTCGCTGAGTTCGGCGAGCTCCTCGGGAGTCAGGAGTTCGGCGGCTGCTTCTGCGCGGTCTGGACCGCCTTCGGCGAGGACTGGTCCGCGCGCTGCGCCGACCCCGCGCGGCCGAACCTCGAGACGACCTCGGACCGCGTCCACCAAGGACACCACGTCGGCTACCTCGTCTACCAAGGCCAGGAGCTCGTGGCCTGGACCGGCGCGGGACCCAAGCTGGGCTTTCCCCTCCTCGAGACCAAGCTCGGGAGCCGCCTCTCGCCCATGTCCTCTGAGACCTGGAGCCTGAGCTGCGTGGCCATCGCCGCCAGCGCCCGCGGGCGCGGCCTCAGCGAAGAGGTGGTGGAGGCCGTGATCGCTGAGGCGCGAGGAGCTGGCGCCAAGAGCCTCGAGGCCTACCCCACCGACCCCTGGGACGAGCCTCGCAGCTACCGGGGGGCGGCCTCGACCTACGCCCGCCTCGGGTTCGAGGTCTTGGGGCGTGATCCCGAGGGCGAAGGAGCGATCCTCCTGATGCGGCGGGGGCTCTGAGCGCGCGCTCGCTTCCTGAACACGTCTCTTGGTGACGCAGATCAACCGCCAAGGACGCCAAGGCCGCCAAGGGCTCCGCTGCGCGAGCCCGGGCTCGAGTCGGCGTTCTCGTCGTCTGGCTGTGCTCCGCCCGACGAAGGCTCGCTCGCGAACCAAGGGCAGTCGGCCTTCGGGGAGTGGACGTAGGGCACCGAGGGGTTGGGTTGCTGGCGGGCGGAGTCGCGTGGAGTTCCGTGCCCTCTGGGATTGAAAGAGCGCAGCCCACGACCCGGTCCACGCAAACGGAGTCTCTGCACGGGCTCAAGCACCGGAGGCTGTTGCGAAACCCAGCGACACGCCTCCTCGGCCCGATCCGCTGGGCGAAGCTTCCCTTCCTCACAGACTGTTGCGAAACCGAGCCGAAGCGACCCGGCCTTGTCAGGCGGAGCTTTCCCTCCCTCCGTCTTCGACTCGCCAACCCGATCCCGCCGCTTCCAACTCCGGAGCGCCCTCAAGTCCCGCGAGACGACCTCTGTGACCTCCGTGGATCTCCGTGTCCTCTGTGATTCAAAAGAGCGCAGCCCACAACCCGGTTCTCGGGGTCGGGCACGGGTCGCTTGTCCGGGAGCCTCCCACGGAGCTGCGAGCACGCCCCCCTAGAGCCAGCGCCTTGGCGACCTTGGCGACCTCGGCGGTTGATCTCCCGCCTCGCGACGCCCTCCGCGCCAGAGCCACCCCGGCTCGCCAACCCGCCGAGACGCCTCACCGGGGTGATGTGAGGGATAGACTGCGCGCCATGGACTACAGGCGCCTCATGTTCCGTTGCCTCGGCTGGGTCGGCGCCCTGCTGCTCGTGGTCTGGCGCTTCACCCTCCGGATCCGGATCGACGCCAACGATCCGCGCCCCGCCCTCAAGGCCTCGGGGCGGAACTACGTCTACGCGATCCTCCACTCCCAGCAGCTAAACTTCGTCCTCCTCAGCGACGACCGCCCGGTCGCGGCCATGGTCTCGGCCTCCCGTGACGGCGACGCCCTCGTGCCTCTGATGAAGATCCGCAAGGTGATCCCGGTCCGCGGCTCGACGCGCAAGAAGGGCAAGGACAAGGGCGGCCAGGCGGCCCTCAAGACGCTGATCGAAGGAGTCAAGGCGGGACAAAGAGCCCTGCTCGCGGTGGACGGTCCACGCGGCCCGCGCAACACGGTCCACCGCGGCGTGGCCTACCTGGCCTCGACCACCGACGCCTGCGTCGTGATCTCGGGCGTGTTCCCGAGCCACAGGAAGATCCTCAGCAAGACCTGGGACCGGACCCAGATCCCGCTCCCCTTCTCTGCCCTCCACGGCCGCTTCCGCCCCTCTCTAGACTCCCGCGACTTCAAGGGCGACATAGAGGGCCTCAGGGCCGCCATAGCCGACGAGCTCCTCGCCCTCGAGCAGGAGTGGGACCCCGAGGAGGCCGCCCACGCGGTGCCCTTCGCCATCAAGCGGCCCAAGCCGGCCCCGCCTGAGGCCCTCGCCGAGGCCACCGAGCCCTCCCAGCCCGAGAGCCCCGCCCCTACAGAGGAGCCCAGCCCCAGCGACGCTCCAACCGGCTCCGAGGCCACCTCGGCCTAGCTACCCCAGGAGGACACCATGGCGAGTCTGGACGCGGCGCGAAGCCTAGCCCTCGGGTTGCCCGAGGCGACCGAGCAGCCATATCACGGGTTCCCCTCGTTCCGAGTCGGCGGCAAGATCTTCGCCAACCTCCCCGACCACGATCACATGCACCTGATGCTCTCGGAGGAGGAGATCCGCGAGGCCGTCGCGAGCTTCGAGGGCTGCGAAGAGCAGTGGTGGGGCAAGAAGCTCTCCGCCCTGCGAATCACCCTCTCGCTCCTCGACGAGGGCGACCTGGGAGGACTCCTCGTCGCGGCCTGGCGCCGGCGCGCCAGCAAGACCCTTCAAGCCAGCTTCGACGCGGGCGAGGTCTAGCGCGGTGGGGAGCCTACTCGACGACTTCGTCCGCGCCTTCAACCGGCGCGACGCCCACGACATGGCTGGCCTCCTGGCCCACGACGCGACGGCCCAGGTCCTGGGCTCTCCCTTCCCCCAAGAGCAGGGCCCGGAGGCAATCCGGACGACCTCCTTCCCGCACCTCCTCGAAGCGGATCCGCCCCTGACCGCGTCCCGGGCGCGAATCGTGGGCGGCGACTGCGTCCTCCTCCGAACTCGAGAGGGTCGCGGCCCCATAGACACCGTGGTCTTGTTCGGGCTGGCCGACTTTCGCATTCAACACCTCGACTACGTCGTGGCGCCCCACGAGCCCAAGCGCCTCCGCAGAATCGGACGCAGCTGCGGCCTCCCGACCCTCGCCGACGAAGCGTGAGTCCCTCCCTCGTAGGAAAGGTGTGCTTGGTCACGGGCGGGACGTCTGGGATCGGGCGCGCTACGGCTGAGGGCCTCGCGGCCCGCGGGGCCCGGGTCCTCCTCCCCTCCCGCGACCTGACGCGCGGCCAGGGGATCGCAGCCGAGTTGGCCCGCGCCAGCGGGGGAGAGGTCGAAGCGGTGGCTTGCGACCTCGCCAGCCAAGCCTCGATCCGAGCCTGCGCCGCGGAGGTCCTCGCCAAAGAGTCCCGCCTGGACGTCTTGGTCAACAGCGCCGGGATCGTGGCCTACACGCGCCGCGAGACCCAGGACGGCTTGGAGGCGACCTTCGGCGTGACCTACCTCGGGGCCTACCTCCTGACTCGGCTCTTGGTCCCCCTCCTGCGTCAGAGCGCGCCGGCCCGGGTCGTGAACGTGGCCGGCGAGTTCCACCGCAAGGCTCGCCTCGACTTCGACGACCTCCAGCTCGAGCGAGGCTACGACCTGATCCGAGCAGGAGCCCAGGCCATGCTCTGCAAGATCATGTTCAGCTTCGAGCTCGCGCGCCGGCTCGAGGGGAGCGGCGTGACCGTCAACTGCCTCCACCCCGGCGCGGTTCGCAGCGACCTCCTCCGGAGCCTGCCTTGGTATCTGCGCCTCCCCGCGGCCCTGGCCAACCCCTTCCTCCAGAGCCCGGCTCAGGGCGCGCGGACCCCGCTCTACCTGGCCTGCGACCCGGCCCTGGCCGAGACGAGCGGGCTCTACTTCGCCAAGGAGGAGCCCTTCGAAGCCGCTCCCATGGCCCACGAGCGAGAGACCCAAGCTCGCCTGTGGCGGGTCAGCGCCGAGCTGGTAGGCCTCGCGCCCGACCTGGAGGCCGAGTGACTCGCCGCAGCTCGCTCCTCGGCCTCTTGGCCTTCGCAGTCCTGGCCCTCGGCTCCCCAGCGCTCGCTCAAGACGCCAAACCTGACCTCGTGCGACATTTCGCGGGGAACCCCGCAGACGCCAAGGTCAGCCCCTGCGGCCCCGCGCTCTTGCTGATGGGCGGCGGCCGCGACGTAGACGCTGCCTTCCGTTGGTGGCGCCCCTACATGGCGGGCGGGGACGTGGTCGTGCTCCGGACCAGCGGCGGCGCTGGCTACAACGACTACCTCCTCAACACGATCGGCGGCTGCGACTCGGTCGAGACCCTCCTCGTGACCTCCCGAGCCCTAGCCAACGACCCGCGCGTGGCCCAGAGCTTGGCGGGAGCCGAGGCGATCTTTCTGGCCGGCGGAGATCAAGCGACCTACCTCGCCAACTGGCGCGGGACCGCGGTCGAGAGGGGTCTCCGCGCGGCCTGGAAGCGCCGAGCGGCCATAGGCGGGACCAGCGCGGGCCTGGCGGTGTTGGGTCAGTTCGTGTTCTCCGCCGCCAAGGGCACGATCCGCTCCAAGCAAGCCCTCGCGAACCCGCACCACGAACGCCTGACCCTGAGCACGTCCCTCCTCGGGGCTCCCCTCCTCGAGGGCGTGATCACCGACAGCCACTTCAGCCAGCGCGATCGTCTCGGTCGCTTGGTGACTTTTCTGGCAAGGATCCGGAGCGCTGGAGGGCCCAAGCAGCCGGTGGGACTCGGGATCGACGAACGGACCGCGCTCGTGGTCGGGCCTAAGGGACGCGCCGCCGTGCTGGGCTCGGGGCGAGTCGCGCTGGTCCGGCTCCTGGCGCCCGGTGCCTGCAAGCCAGGCCTCCCCCTGGACGGAGCCCAGGCTGAGGTCACCTGGCTCAGCGCAGGACACACCCTCGTGCTCCCGCGAGGCGAGTGCTCCCTCCCCGCTACCCGCTATCGCGTCACCCAAGGAGTCCTCGAGCGCTAGCCGGCGAGCCGGAATCCGTCGCGAGGGCCCCACAGTCGTCGACCGACTTACGAGTGTTCTCATGTGAGAACACTTCGCCCACTTCGCCCCCGGCCCGCGTCCTAAAGCTGAACTCGACCCGCCCCCGCCTCCCTACCTGTCGAAGGCTCTTCGCGGGTCGCTCGGGCCGAGACGGATCTCGTCAAGGATCCGGACTAGCGCGTGCGCCGGGTCAGGGGCCGATCCCATGAGCGCCGCGCTGATGCGGGCTTCGCCTCGCTCGGCGTCGGCGCCTCGGGAGCACGCCTCTGGGGAGCGCTCAACAAACGCTTGCGCGGCGGAGGCGGTAGAGCCTCGACCGAGGCCTCTCCGCTGAGGGCAGAACGCAGCGCCTTGTGCAGCGGGCAGGTCTCGGGGTCGACCTCCTGGCCCTGACGAAAGCGAGCCAGGAGCTGGCGAGATCGCTTGGCCAGGCGACGCCGGACCTCGCGTCGGCGTCCTTTGACGCGCGCGATCTCCATGGAGTCGTATGCTGTCGTCTGGTGACGTAACCAAGCGATGACCGCCGCCCTCGCGCGCTCTTCAATGGGGATGCGCTTCGTCCGACCCACGGTCCCGCTTCCGACCGGCGTCGTGACCTCGGTGACCGCGCTCGCGAGGGCTTCGGCCAGCGGGGAGTAGCTCGGCGCGAAGGCCAGGAACTCCAAGACCGCTCCGCGAAAGTCCTCGACGTAGTCCAGGTGCTGCTCAGCGCGCTTGGCTCGCCCGGCGGCCAGGCGCTTGGCGTAGGCCGGCGTCGCGCGCTCACGCTCGAGGGCTGCGCGGTGCTCGACGATCCGCTCGGCCGGGGCCCAGACCCCGCGCGAGCGGACCCGCCGACCCGAGCGATCCTCGACGACCCAGTGCGCGCCGCCCGACTTGACCCGCCGAGTCAGGGCGGCGTCTCCAGGCGGGAGGAGGGCCCAGCCGCTGGGTGGCGTCAAGACCTCGCCGCTCTCGGCGCAGACCAGCTCGCCGTGACCTCGGAGGTGAAGGGTGCGCGTCGTCATGGACGAAAAATACCCGGCAACACCGACCCTCAGCGGATCTTCCAGCCCCGGAACTCGATCGGAACCCCGTAGAACTTGAGGAGCCCACAGCGTCCGAGCGGCTCGCGCCCGAGCTTCACCCTCGCCACCTCTTGGCCCTCGATCAAGACCTCAGCCTCCGCCCCGCGAAAGCGCACCCCAAGCCGCAGCCACTCGGAGACCTGCGGCACGACCGCGCTGTAGCGCAAGGGGAACTCCCAGCGCTCTCCCCGCTGATGGGTCATTCGCGCGAAGACGGGGAGCGCCCCGGCGCGTTGCCGGTAGGCCTCAGCACCTCCGACCCGGGCGTAGATCTGATCACCGGGGCTGTCGACCAAGAACAGACAGAAGAACTCCCGCTCGCTCTGCCCCCCGAAGAAGATCCCTGCGAAGCCGTTCCCGTGACGGCCCGTCGGCGCCAGGCGGACCTGAACCTCGATCTCTTGCGGTGCTGGCGGGGCCTCCTCGTCGAGGGCCACGCTCAGGTTGTAGGTGCCGATTCCCGTCCCGCTCGCCGCGAGGACCTCTCCGCGTCGAGCCCACCGCCCGCCGAGCCAAGGCGTCCAGCGACCGCGCAAGGGGAGCGGGTTCCCCTCTTGGCGTCCGATCAGGCGCAGGTCCCTGCCGAAGGGGTAGAACTCCCGGGGCCCTGGGAGGAGGGTCAACCTGGCGGCTCGCGCGGGGTCAGCTCGGACGGCAGCCTCGAGGGCCGGACGAGCCTGGTCCCAGACCCCAAGGCGAGCCTGGAGCCATGCCGTAGCCCAGATCTCGAGCTCTGGATCCTCGGCCCAGCGCGCGCGAGCCAGGTCCAAGATCCCGAGCGCCTCTCGCAGCCTGAGCGCGAGCCCAAGCTCCCGGATCTGGAGCGCAGCTGCGGCCGGGCTCTTCGCGAGCGGCGGAAGATCGGGCCCTAGCGGCGTCGGGCTCGGCGTCGGACTCGGGGGCTGGGTGGTCGTCACCCGAGGACTAGACGAGGCTGAAGCGGCTGGCGTGGGACCGGCCAGGCTAGGGCTCGACGAGCTCGGGCTGGAGGGGGCTGGACTCGGAAGGGGCTCGCTCCAGGGGCTCAACAAGAGCGCGCTCAGGGCGAGGCCCAGGACCCCGGCCAGGACAGTGATCAACAACGCCGCGCGGGACCTCGGGGCCTGGGGCGCTTGAGGCGCGGTGCCCTCGACCGCCGTCGAGGTCGAGCCTCGCAGCGCCTCGGCGAACTCCGCGCCGCTCGCGAAGCGCTGCCGGGGCTCCTTCGCCAGACAGCGGGCCAACGCTGCGTCTAGGCGGGGTGCTCCGCTCTCCGCGAGGGGCGGGACCTCCTCCACGATCTTCCGAAGCGTGTCGAGGAGGGTCGAGCCGACTAGGGGGGCATGTCCCGTGAGGGCAAAGTAGAGTGTGCCAGCCAGGCCATAGAGGTCGCTCGCGACTCCTACTTGCTCGTGCTCCCCCTGAGCCTGCTCGGGTGGCATGTAGGCGGGCGTCCCGATCAGATCCTGGCTGGCGGTCAAGCGAGTGGCTCGGCTCACGAGGCGCGCCAGGCCGAAGTCGACGAGGTAGGCCCGTCCCTCGACCAAGATCACGTTGTCCGGCTTGAGGTCCCGGTGCAGGACCCCAGCCTGGTGGGCGTGATCGAGGGCTCCGGCCAGGGAGGCCCCCAACTCAGCCGTGAGTCTCGCCGAGAGCGGACCACCCCGGTTCACTCGGCTCGTGAGGGTCTCACCTTCGAGGTATTCGAGGACCAGCCAGGGGTGGCCCCCCTCCTCGCCGTAGGCGTGAAGGGCGACGATGTTCGGGTGGCTGAGGCGCGCCACGACCTCTGCCTCACGGAGGAAGCGGCGCCTGTCCTCTTCGCTCTCGCCACCCAGGATCTGCTTGAGCGCCACCAACCGACCCAGGCGGCGATCCCGAGCCCGGTAGACGACTCCCATGTTGCCCCGGGCGATCACGTCCAGGACTTCGTAGCGCTCGGCGAGACTCACCCCCTAGTTTCGCCCGGCCCCCCGGCCGGTGCGAGGGGGCGCGCGATGCCAGAGCGCGCGTGAGGACTCTCTCCGGCTCCTGTCGAATGCGTGGAGACCCCTCGCCGTGGTTCAGATCGACTTCGCCAGACGCACGCTGCGCATTCAGCTCCTCGTGGCTGGTTTGTCGGGCACTTGGACCGCGCTGCGGGCGCTCCACTCAGCCACGCCAGGCTGCCACGGACCGATCCTCGAGACCCCGCTGGGGGCGGGGCGAAGACTCGCCACGACCCTCCGACCCGAGGGCCTCCCCTTCCTCGCCCGATTTGGTGTCGGCGACGCGGCGCCTCGGGCCGGCGGCATGAAGAGTGAGTTCGACCTCTTCGCCCTCAGCGGTCCGATCCTCGAGAGCGAGGCCAGCGCGGCCCTCCCCTCACCCGACGGCGTGCTCTACGTCACCGACTGGGGCCTCGAGCTCGGCGAGCGCAGGCCTGCGGCCCGCGCTCGCTTGGACGCGAGCCTCCGCTTGAGGGGCCTCGATCCTGACACGATTCCGATCGTCGACTACTGGCACGATCGCCCCTCCGCTCCTCCGAAGGTCAGCTCGGAGCACCTCGTCTTCCGCGGCTCCGGCGCTGACCGCGAGGGACTCTTGCGGGCCTTTGGCGCCCTCGGCGCTTTGGTCCTCCAAAAGCTCGACCTGCGCTACTGCAGCTGCATGTTCTCGCCCGAACGAATCGAACGCTTCAGCGACCTGATCCTGGAGGTCGACCTCTCCAGCGGTGTGACCCACGCTGTGCTCGCTGGCGACTCACGACCCGCGCTGCTCTAGGGGAGCCCTCGAGCCCTCGCTCAGGTGCAGCGCTTCTCCAGCTCGTGAAGGTTCGTGCCCCGCCCGACGGCGATCAGGGTGTCGCCAGCGCGCAGGACCGTGTCGGCCGAGGGGTTGAAGGTCATCGTCTCGTCGGCGCTGCGGATCGCGACCAAGATCAAGTCGAGCTCCGTCCGAATCGGGCTCCGCCGCAAGGAGAGCCCCACGAGGGGGGAACCTGCGGAGATCTGCAGCTCCTCGAGCTCGATCTCCAGATCGGGGCCCATGGTGAAATCGAGGAAGTCCTGCACCGCGGGACGAAGGATGGCCTGGCTGAGGCGCATTCCTCCTACGTGGTAAGGCGCGATCACTTTCGTCGCCCCGGCGCGAAGGAGCTTCTTCTCGCTCCCGTCCTCCGCCGAGCGCGCGATGATCTTCAATCCGGGGTTCATTTGGCTGGCAGTCAGGCAGATGAACACGTTCATGGCGTCGGTCGCGATCAAGGACACGAGTCCGGCAGCGCGATCGATCCCCGCTTCGAGGAGCAGCTCCTCTTGGGTCGCGTCCCCCTGCACATAGAGGTAGTCGGCCTCGTCGCAGAGGCGCGTCCGCTCGGGATCGAGCTCCACGACCACGAAAGACGGGCGGCGCTTGGAGACCAAGAGCTCTTGGGCGACGTGTTCGCCCATGCGGCCGAAGCCGCAAATGATCCAGTGCCCGTTCAGGGTCTTGATCCTGCGTTCCAAGCGTCTCCTCCCGAGGTAGCGGCCGAGCCCGCCTTCGATCACTGATTCGAGGAAGCTACCTGTCGCGAACGCTACCAACACCAAGCCGGCGATGATGAGCACCGTGGTCAGGACGCGTCCGGCTGTGCTCAGCTCGTGGATCTCGGCGAAGCCAACGGTGCTGATGGTGATCACGACCTGATAGAAGCCGTCGAAGAGCGTAAAGCGCTCTTCGAGCACGTAGTAACCCAGGGTCCCTGCGACCACCAACGCTACGAGCCCGCCGAGGGCGAGGCGCAAGCGCGCTTCGGGCGTGCTCAGGTTTCGCCAAGTGCGCTTTCGAGGAGTCCTCACGGGCGACATGGTAGTCGAGGTGTCCGCGCCCTCCGGTCCCGGATCGGCATAGAAATCCGCCCGGCGTCCTCCCCGCCTAGACTGGAGGCATGCTCCGAATCGCGACCTACAACGTCTTGGCGGACGCCTACATTCGGCCTGGCTACTTTCCCGACACCTCGCCCGAGGTGCTGGCGCCTGAGCAGAGGCGCCCCGCCCTCCTGGCTCGCCTCGAGGAGCTCTCAGCCGACCTGCTCTGCCTCCAAGAGGTCGAGGAGACCCTCTTCGCTGCGATCCAGAACCGCTTCCCGGGCTGGGAGGGGCGCTACCTCCAGAAGGGCAAGGGCAAGCCCGACGGCTGCGCGATCTTCGCCACTGGGAACCTGTCTCTCGGTGACGCTCCTAGCCTGGCCTACGGCGACGGGAGCGGCCACGTCGCCCTCAGCGTCCGACTGACTTGGGCAGGCCGGCCTTGGGTCCTGACCACGACCCACCTCAAGTGGGCCTCTCCAGACCTCGAGCCCGAGGCCCACCAGGGCTACCGCCAGCTGCGAGAGCTCCTCGGCGCGCGAGACTCCCTCTGCGGGGACGCCGAGGCCTGGGTCGTATGCGGCGACCTCAACGCGACGCCGGATCACGCCCTCCTCCGTCTGGCGGCCGCGGCTGGCCTCGAGCCCGCCCACTCGGCGAATCCCCCGACCTGCAACGTCCACGGCTGGAGTCGAACCCTGGACTACCTCCTGGTGAGCGAGAGCCTCGAGCCCTCCCCCGAGGCGCCTCCGCTCCTGAGCGACGACGAGCCAATGCCCTCGCTCCACCACCCCTCGGACCACCTCCCGCTCGTTGCCGGCTTGGAGTGGCGCTGATCGGACCAAGCTCCCCAAGCCTCCGACTCGCCAGGACGCCATCTCCCGAGCGCTCCAGCCCGTCAACTGCCCGACCTAAAGCCCTCGCTGCTCACTCTGGGAGGCGCTCCCAGGCGCGCTAGACTCGGCGTCCAGAGGAAGGCCAAGTGAGCAGGAAGCGCAGAGGCAAGTCCAAGAAGAGCAGGGGCCCCCGGCCCCCGAAGCCGCCTCGTATCAAGGGCGAGCTGACGCCCAGCCTGCGCCCCTTGGCCAGCGAAGGGCCTACGGCTGCAGAGATCGAGGAGTGGAACGCCAATCAGGAGCCCGACGAGTTCGAGACTTGGGGCGAGAAGGTGGACAGCGAGGAGACCGAGCTCAAGGAGTGGGCCGACCTCGACGAGGTCGAGGCCGAGCTCGCGAACCTGGTCGGAGCCTTCGTCGAGGAGTTCCCGGCCTGCGGCAGCCTCGACCGAGCGCAAGAGGCCTTCGAAGCCGTCTGCCTCGAAGGCTTGGTCAATGGCGAGACGAGTTGGCGCTGGGCTGCGGGCCTGATCCACTACCTGGTCGAGCGCAACTCCGGCCTCGACACTCTGAGCCCCGAGGAAATCTGCCGTCGCTTCGAGGTCCCCGTAGGGACCTCGGCGGAGTGGGCTCAGAAGGTCGCGGCCGCCGTCCAAGCCGACCCACAGGGTTGAGCAGGAGCGCTGGGTGACGGATCCGCGGGACCCGACCGCCGACCTCCACGAGCTGGAGCTGGGCCCAATCTGGGAGTCGCTCCAAGAGCGCTACGGGTCACAGATCGACCCCCGCGCCAGCCTGACCCTTGACCCCCGCGAGCTCGGAACCGAAGCCGACGTAGTCCTTGAGGCGGACGTCGGGCTCCTCGAGCCGGTCCGCTTGAGTGGCGAGTCCGCCTCCTACACGCCCTGCGGACTCCTCGGCCGCGGCGGAATGGGCGAGGTCTCCCTCGCGCGCGAGCGAGTCCTGCGGCGCGAGGTCGCCCTCAAGCGCGCTGACGCCTCGGACGGGGCACAGCGAGCGCTCCTCCGCGAGGCCCTCCTCCTCGGCGCCCTCGAGCACCCCAACATCGTCCCCGTCCATCGCCTGGCGAGCGACGAGGCTGGCCGCCCCGTCCTCGTCATGAAGCGCATCGCCGGGTCGAGCTGGCAGGACCTCCTCGAGGATCCGAATCACCTGACCTGGGACGCCCTCCCCCCAGACCGCTTGGCGGCCAACCTCCAGGTCTTCACCCAGGTCTGCGGCGCCGTCCACTACGCCCACAGCCGCGGCGTCCTCCACCGCGACATCAAGCCCAACAACGTCATGATCGGGGAGTTCGGAGAGGTCTACCTCGTCGACTGGGGACTTGGTCTGCGCCTTGACGAGCGCGCCGAGACCCCAGCCGGCGTCGTCGGGACGCCGGCCTATATGGCTCCGGAGATGCTTCACGAACCCCTGGGTCTCTCGCGCCAGACCGACGTCTACCTCCTCGGCTCGACCCTCCACCAAGTCCTGACCGGGACTCCGCGGCACTCGGGCGAGTCTCCCTACAACGTCCTGGTCCGGGTCCTCCGCTCCGACCCCTATGACTACCCTCCCGAGGTCCCTCGCGAGCTAGCCGCACTCTGCAACGCCGCGACAGGTCGAGATCCAGCCCGACGGCCTGAGAGCGCCGCCGAGCTCCGCCGGGCCGTCGAGCGCTTCTTGGAGCACCGCGGCTCCGAAGACCTCGCCCACCGAGCCGAGGAGAAGCTGACTCAGCTCGAGGCGATCTACGCCAGCGAGTCGGGCCCCAACACCGAGGAGGCTCCTGCGCTCTTCGCCGCGGCGCGCTTCGGCTTCGGCCAAGCCCTCGAGATCTGGCCCGAGAACCCCCTGGCGCGCTCAGGCCTCCAGCGCTGTCTTGAGGCGACGATCGAGCACGAGCTGCGCCGAGGACGCGCCGTCCTGGCCAAGACTCACCTGGCCGACCTCCCCGAGCCCCGACCCGAGCTCGCAGCGCGCGTGGCCGAGCTCGCGCGCGAGGAGGAGAGCACGCGCGAGCGTCTCTCCCAGCTCGAAGCCGACCTCGACCCGACTCGCGGAGCGCGGACCCGAGCCTGGGCAGCGGGCGGCCTCGCGATCCCCATCTACGGTGCGGCGGCCCTCCTAGCGGGCGCTGTCATCACGCGTCGCCTCCAGTTCACCTACCCCGTCGCTGCGGCCTTCACGGCCCTCGTGGGCTCGCTCCTGGCCTTCCACCTCTGGCTGGGGCGGGACTGGCTCCTCAAGACCCGCCCCAACCGACTGGTGGTCGGCATGTGCGCCTCGGGCTGGGGGGCCTGTGTCCTCAACGTCGCCCTCTGCTGGGCCTACCAGATCCCCGGCTGGACCATGATCCTCTACGTCGGCGTGATCCTGACCCTCGTGGCCATGCAGCTCGCCATAGCCGTCGACCGGAGGCTCTGGCTGCCCGCAGCCCTCGGGGCCGCGGCCTGCCTGAGCGGCCTGATCCTCCCCGGCGCTGACCCGATCCTGATCCACGTCGTGACTGGACTCGTGGTCTCGCTCTACCTCGTCGCGATTTGGCGCAAGGCGGGTCCCGGAGAGGTCTCGTGAGGACGCTATGCTGCGCGGGGGCGCTCCTGCTCGCCTCGACCATTCTCCTCGACTCTGCCTCGGCCCAACCGGCCCCGACCCCGCCAGACCCCTGGGACAAGCACCTCGGAGGACCCCAGGCGGCGCTGAGCAAGCACGACCTGAGCTGGATCCCCAGGGCCAAGCCGGGCTCTAGAGCCGCTCCCTTCCTCGAGGCCCAAGTCCCCGTCGCGCGAGATCAGCTCAGCTATCTCGGCTACCGCCTCCCCAAGAGCCTCGAGCCCTACTCCAAGGTCCACGCGCTCCCGAGCCAGCTCCGCCACCCGCACCATGTCTATCGCTACCGGGAGTTCACGATCCTGGTCGAGACCGAGGGCCGCCGAGAGCAGCTCTGCGTCTACGCCACGGCCCGCGCCCTAGAGCTCCTCAGGACGCGCTGGCCGCGCGAGTTCGAGGTCCTGTTCCGTGGGCCGCAAAGCGCGAAAGCTCAGCTGAAGGCGATCCGAAGCCGCGACGCCAAGAAGCCGGTCAGCTTCCTCAACCTCGACCTCGCGCACACCTTCGTGTGGCAAGGCCGCTCGGGTGGCGCCATCGCGTCCTCGAGCTACGACCTCGGCACCCGGGCCCAGGTCGTCCTCCAAGACGGTCGCAGGAAGCTCGAGCTCGGGCTCTTTCGCAACGTCTCGACGACCTACCTCAACCTCACGGCGATCCAGGGGTTCCGCTCCCAGAAGCTCTACCAGCGGACTTCACTCCGCGAGAACTTCCTCCGCTACCTCCGAGACGGCCTCGCGGAGACCCTCGTCCACGAAGCGCTCCACAACCTCCTCCGCCGCGACAAGAACGTCCGGTCCCTGTTTTGGGCCCTGACCGAGTCCCTCCGCAAGTCTGAGGGGCCCGCCCGCGGCAAGGAGGTCGAGGAGGCCGTCGTCAGCAACGTCACTCGCCGACTTCTCGAGGAAGGCGGCCTGTCTCGCGAGGTCAGCGAGTTCTACGGGAAGAGGCTTCGCCAGGTCCAGGCTCGACGCCTCGGCCTTGTTTCAGGAGAGGAGACTGAGGCTGGCCGGCGCTTGCTGAGCGCCTTGAGGCAGCGCAACAAGGCCAAGTCTTGGGAAGATCTCCTGAGCTTCGAGATTTGTCCTAAGGGGAGCTAGAGGCGATTCAAGACCTCGTATGACGAGGCAGGGCGAGGGCGACCTCGAGAGAAGGCGACACCCAGTCCCGCTGCGATTCTGGCCCCTGTTCTCCGGCGGCGCGCGGTGCCACGGTAGAGGTCATGACGACCCCGCCCCCTCCCCACTCCGACGACGCGACCCTGGATTCGCGCGCGCTGACGCCGCGGGGTCGCCGCTACCAATCCCTGATCGAGCACTCGCCCTACTGTGTCCATGAGCTCGACGGCGAGGGCAACCTCTGCTCCATGAACCCGGCTGGCCTGCGCATGATGGAGGTCGCTCAAGAGTGCGAAGTCGTTGGCCTCGACTACCTCTCCGTGGTCTGCGACGCCGACCGCGCTCGAATCCGAATGCACTTGGAGGAGGCCCTCACGGGACGCTTCTCGGAGTTCGAGTTCACAACGACCACCGGCCGGCGCCTCAGCTCCAACTTCGTCCCCCTTGCGACCGATCCCGGCGAGCCCGTCCGCCTGATGGGGATCACACAGGACGTCCCCGAGCGACATAACCTCCAGCGCCAGCTCCTGAGGACGCGTGAGCTCGAGGCCGTGGGTCGACTGGCCGGCGGCGTGGCCCACGACTTCAACAACCTCCTGACCGCGATCACTGGCTCGGCGGCGCTCTTGCGCCTCCGCCATGGAACGACCTCTCCCGAGCTGGAGGTCCTCGAAGAGGCCACAGCTGCCGCGGGCGAGCTGACGCGGCAGCTCCAGTCCTTCGCGCGCCTGCGCCGCGCTGCGCCTCAGCGCCTGAGCCTGAGCGGGGCCGTCCAGGACGCCCGAGCCCTCCTCCGAACCCTGGTCGGCGGCGCCGCTCGGCTCGAGGTCGAGCGCTGCGAGCCTGGACACGTCATGATCGACCCCAGCGATCTGAACCGAGTCTTGGTCAACCTGGTGACCAACGCCGCCGACGCCCTCCAGGCCGAGGGCAAGATCACGCTCTCGGTTCGTCGCTACGACCTGGAACAAGACCTCGCGAACCCTGCGGCCCTCGTGGACGGGGCCTACATGGCGTTCGCGGTCAGCGACACGGGCTGCGGAATGTCCCCCGAGATCCAGGAGCGCCTCTTCGAGCCCTTCTTCACCACCAAGGCCTCTGGGCCCTCGTGTCACGGGGGGACAGGCCTCGGCCTCGCGACCTGCCACGGCATCGCAGGTCAGGCCCGGGGCGGGATCGAGGTCGAGAGCGAGCCCGGAGTCGGGACCACGGTCACCGTCTACCTTCCCCTGGCCCACGACCCCAACCTCCCGCCCCAAGCGCCGGCTCCGCGCGTTCTCCTCGTCGAGGACGAGACGCTCCAGCGCGAGGTCGTGGCGGCGACCCTGGAGGAATCGCGCTACAGCGTTCAAGCCTGCGCCAGCGCTGAGGAGGCCCTAGCTTGTGATGAGGACTTCGACCTCCTCTTGGCCGACCTGACGCTCCCGGGCCAAAGCGGCCTCGACCTCGCCAAGATCCTCATAGCCAAGCGACCCAGCTTGCCCGTGATCTGCACCTCAGGAGTCCCCGAAGCCGCTGATCTCCTCCTCGAGGCCGGCCTCCACGGCCGGGTGGCCTTCCTGCCTAAGCCCCACGGAATCCGGGAGCTCGTCGACCTCGTGGAGCGCCTGCTCTCGAGGCGCCCCAAGCGTTGACGCCCGCGAGCGCGGCGCCGGCGTCACGCAGTGACGAATACGTCCTGGCCCGCGCTCTAGCCCTTCGCCATCCGACGCAGGACCGTGTGGAGGATCCCGCCGTTGCGGTAGTAGTCGACCTCGACCGGAGTGTCGATTCGGCAGGTGACCGTGAACTCGACGGTCTTGCCGTCCTTCTTGGTCGCGGTGACCTTGATCGAGGACAGGGGCTGGACGTCGTCGGTGACGGGGATCGCGAAGGTCTCGGTCCCGTCGAGGCCGAGGCTCTCGTGGCTCTGTCCGTCAGCGAACTGGAGCGGGAGGACGCCCATCCCGATCAGGTTGCTCCGGTGGATCCGCTCGTAGCTGGTCGCGATCACGGCCCGCACGCCGAGGAGGTAGGTCCCCTTGGCTGCCCAGTCGCGGCTGGAGCCCATGCCGTAGTCCTTGCCCGCGAGCACCACGAGCTGGACGCCGTGCTTCTGGTACTTGACCGAGGCGTCGTAGATCGAGGTCACCTCGTTCGGCTGCGGATCCTTGGCGCTGTCGTAGGGCAGCCCGGGGATCGGGTCGGTCTTGGTCTCCGCGGGACCATAGTAGGTCGTGAACCCGCCCTCGGTGCCCGGGGCGAGCTGGTTCCGGAGGCGAATGTTGGCGAAGGTTCCGCGCGTCATGACGCGGTCGTTGCCGCGCCGCGAGCCGAAGGAGTTGAAGTCCTTGGGCTCGACGCCGAGCGAGATCAGGTAGTCCGCTGCGGGGGTGTTCTGGGCGATCGCGCCGGCCGGCGAAATGTGGTCGGTCGTGACCGAGTCCCCGACCTTGACGAGGCAGCGGGCCCCGCTGATCGGCTGAATCGGACTCGACTCGCGGTCCATTCCGACGAAGAAGGGCGGCTCTTGGACGTAGCTCGACTCGGGCCAGGCGTAGACGTCACCCTCAGGCGCCTCCAGCGCCCGCCACTTCTCGGGGCCCTTGGTCGGGTCGGCGTATTTATCGAGGAACTGCTCGCGCGTCACGGCGGCCCTCATGGCCTCGTCGACCTCGGCGTTGCTCGGCCAAATGTCCTTGAGGAACACGTCTTGACCGGCCGAGTCCTGAGCGATGGGCTCCTTGTAAATGTCTTTCGCGACGTTTCCGACCAGGGCGTAGGCCACCACGAGGGGCGGCGAGGCGAGGTAGTTGGCGCGAGTGTGGGGGCTGATCCGGCCTTCGAAGTTCCGGTTGCCCGAGAGGACCGAGGTCGCGACCAGGTCGCCGCCCTTGATCGCGGCCACGATCGGAGGATCGAGGGGACCGGAGTTGCCGATGCAGGTCGTGCAGCCGTAGCCGACGGTGAAGAAGCCTAGGGCCTCGAGGTGCTCGGTCAGGCTGGCCTTGTCGAGGTAGTCGCTCACGACGCGGGACCCAGGCGCGAGGCTGGTCTTGACCCAGGGCTTGACCTTGAGTCCGAGGGCGTTGGCCTTCTTGGCCACCAGGCCGGCCGCGATCATGACCGCAGGGTTGCTGGTGTTGGTGCAGGAGGTGATCGCTGCGATCACGACCGAGCCGTTCTCGAGCTGGAAGTCGGCGCCTCTGTGGCTCACGGCCTGAGCATCGCCGCGGTGGACCCCCAGGGCCCCCTTCTCGCTCGTCAGGAGCGCGAAGTCCCCCTTCATGTCGGCCAGGAGGATCCGATCTTGGGGACGCTTGGGGCCAGCCAAGCAAGGCTCGACCTCGGCCAGGTCCAGGCTCAGGCTGGCCTTGTATTCGATCTCAGCGGAGTCGTCGCGCCAGAGGCCCTGCGCCTTGCAGTATTTCTCGACCAGGTCGATCTGATCGTGGCTGCGGCCCGTCAGGCGGAGGTAGTCGATGGTCTTGTCGTCGACGGGGAAGAACCCGATCGTGGCGCCGTATTCCGGCGCCATGTTGGCGATCGTCGCGCGGTCGGCGAGGGTCAAGGTGTCCAACCCTGGGCCATAGAACTCAACGAACTTGCCGACCACGCCGTGGGCCCGCAGCATTTGGGTCACGGTCAGGACGACGTCCGTCGCGGTCGAGCCCTCCTTGAGGTTGCCCTCGAGCTTGAAGCCCACGACCTCGGGGATCAGCATGTAGATCGGCTGGCCGAGCATGCAGGCCTCGGCCTCGATTCCGCCCACACCCCAGCCGACGACGCCAAGACCGTTGATCATGGTGGTGTGGCTGTCAGTCCCGACCAGCGAGTCGGGCAGGGCCCAGGTCTCGCCCTCGACCTCTGACTTCAGGACGCAGCCCGCGAGGTACTCCAGGTTGACCTGGTGCACGATCCCCGTCTCTGGCGGGATCACCGAGAAGTTGTCGAAGGCCTGCTGTCCCCACTTGAGGAAGCGATAGCGCTCGCCGTTGCGCTCGAACTCACGCTTGCTGTTGATCTCCGCCGACTCGGCGCTCCCGTAGGAGTCGACCTGAACCGAGTGGTCGATGACCAGGTCCACGCGCACGAGAGGGTTCACCTTCTGGACGTCACCTTGCATGCGCTCCATGGCAGAGCGGAGCGCGGCCAGATCGACCACGGCGGGGACACCGGTGAAGTCCTGCAGGACCACTCTTCCGGGAAGGAAGGGGATCTCCTGCTCACCCACGTCCTTGGCGTCGTAGCTGGCCAGCGCCTTGACGTGCTCCTCGGTCACGACGTAGCCGTCGCAGTTCCGGAGGGCGGCTTCCAAGAGGACCCGGATCGAGTAGGGGATCTTCTTGACGTGGCCGACGCCTGCCTTCTCGAGCGCTCCGAGGTGCGCGATCGTCACCTTCCCGCCGCTGGTCTCGAGGGTCTGCTTGGCGTCGAAGGGGATCGTGGTCATGGGACCTCCTCTGGAGAACGTAGGGAAGAGAGTCAGCGGCTCTCTGGCGGGCGACAGGGTATCTCGCTCTTGTCTCAGGCGCAGGAGCCCTGATCAAGCAGGAGGCGCGTAACTCGTCAGCTT
>Ga0316204_10005655_pt1 | contig 20275 bp, 16 predicted proteins | sample 6monrhotite_MG_2_FD_205661 | JGI IMG/M metagenome (GOLD analysis project Ga0316204, IMG submission 205661) | Microbial mat bacterial communities from mineral coupon in-situ incubated in ocean water Damariscotta River, Maine, United States -... | ecosystem: Environmental > Aquatic > Marine >...
TCAAAGCGGGAAGCCTACGAGCCAACCGCGCCATTTGCAACCAAAAAAGTAGCAGTTGCCGTGTCCTCGCCAAAACGGCAGTCAGTATTCTTACGGTGGATGCCGAGCTGTTGGAGCTACTACTTAACTGGGGAGGCTCGCAAAACAATTACCACGTCGATGAATTTATCGGTAATGGCGGCGAAGACTGGATGTCTGGGTTACTACAAAACAAAGCGTTCTTAAATTTATCACCAACACAACTTCAGTCGTTGATGAACACCATTGAGCCTATCGAATTCCTTGCTGGCGACACCATCATCGAACAGGGCGAGCTGGATGATTATTATTACATCATCTCTACCGGCCAATGTGCTGTCACACTGAAAGAAGAATCGGGTCATAAAACGCGCCAACTCGCAGAGCTAGGCCCAGGTGACGCCTTTGGTGAAGAAGCCCTCATCACTCAAACAGCCCGTAGCGCAACGGTCACCATGACAGCAGACGGGCTACTGCTGCGCCTAAAGCAACAAGATTTTTCTGATTTATTGCAAGAATCACTCATAAAAATAATAGACTATTCTCAAGCAGCACAACTCAAGCAGGACGGTGCAGAGACGATTGACGTTCGACCCGCAGAAGAATTTGCCCATGATGGGCTTGGTATTAACATGCCTCTCGCCACCTTACGCCTAAAACTAACCGACTTAGACAAAACCAAACCTTATATAACCTGCTGCAGTGATGGTCGTCAAAGTGCCGTCGCCGCATTCTTGCTAAACCAGCACGGTCTGGACGCTTACGTGCTTAAGGGCGGGCTAAATTCACTAGTCCTGGACAATGGCTCCAGCTCCGCCCTCTTTCGAACAGACAAACAACAACGCGACCAGAGCATAGATCCGAATACAATGCCCAAGGAGGGGCGGGAAACTATCATGACGCAACAAACTGAACCCGACCAGACTATCGTTGAACTTAACGCGGGTGAAAAACCGTTTGAGAATCATGATGAGAACAACCAACACAATTTACCAGATAGTAATCAACAACAGGCCGAGATATATAAGAATGAAGTATTTCGTCTGGAAGACCTAAACACTGAACTTCTACATACCATACAGCACTTAGAAAAACATGTAGACCAAGTACAGATACAAAAACAACGCCAAGAATTTGAATCCCTTGCGCGGGAAAAACAAGACCTAACTGCGCAATTGCTAACACTAGAAGAGCATCTCAGTCGCACACAACAAGATAACCAAATTCAGCACCAAAAAATCACCGAGCTTACGCATAACATTAGCTCGTTAACATCAACACTTGAGCGAACACAAACCAGTCTTGATGAAAAATCAGAAAACGTAGCTGAACTATCTGCTGAAATTGCGGCGAACAAAAATCTATCTAATCTGCTTAAGGAAGAACACGACAACTATAAATCCGACGTTGAAAATCAGCTTCTCGACAGCAAAAATAAAATTGATTCACTTACTCGAGAATCGGAGGATAGCGCCAACAAGTCAGCCCAAGAAAAAACAGCGCTACTCGCACAAATAGACGCCCATCAACACAACGTAGAAAGCCTCAACCAAGAAAACAAAGCTCTTCATTCTAGCGAGACAAAACTCGCTCAAACAATTGAGTCCCTAAACAACGATCTCACTCAACAGCGCGATAACAATCTCGTGTTAGAGCAAGAGGTATCAAATGGCAAAGTGGTTCTCGAAGAAAAAGACTCACTAGCTCAACAATTAGCCCAAGCTGAACAACAAGAAAAACAACTACGCCTAACGATCATCAAACTATCAAAGTCAACAGACGAACTTGAAGAAATAAATGAAAACCACCAGCAAAGTACCAATATATTACAAACAAAATTAGACCAACAACTACAGACAAACAGCGAACAACTAGAAACAATCAACCAGCATGAAATAGAACAGCGAAGCCTACATGAGGTCATTGAGGCAAGCTCTCAACAACTCCTCGAAGAACAAACAGCGCAGCACAACCTCATTCACGATTTAGAAGATAAAAAAAATGAATTGAACTCCTCCAAAAAATTGAATGAAGAACTACAAAAGAAAGTGTTTACACTTCAAAACCAAGTAGTGCATATCGAAGAAATAGAACAGGAACTCGATAATATAAACACAGCACTATCCAGCAAAGGAATTCAACTAAAGCAAGAAAAAAATTATAGCCAGCAACTTGCCGATGAAAATAACGAGTTACAAAGTAAATTTAAAGAAATTCAAAAGGAAATAGACACCTTTTCCAATCAACGTCGTTACTTGAAAAGTTTAGAGCAAAGCATTAACCAAAAAGACCAACAAATTTCTCAGCTACAACAAAAGCTACAAAAACAACCTGCCGAATCAGGCATCACGGAGAAACAGTTAAATCAAGAACGTCAACGTTCACAAGCTGTCATTGATGTTCAAAATAACTTGAAACGAGAAATAAAAACCTTGTTAAAAAACGTCGCTACTGCTGAACTACGCGCTGGCCAAGCCGAGGATGAGCTATTGATACTCAAATCAGAAATGATGCTAACACCACCACCCAAGAGAACACCCACCCCACAAAAAAACACACATAGCGACGACGAATTAATTCGAATGGGTCGTACAGCATTAGAAGACAGCAACGTAACGATGGAGACACCGACCAAACCAGCGCGTCGTAACACCCCCCCCAATCCTTTTGAAGGATTCATTCAAGAAAAAGCAGAAAAACCTAAGTATGGCAAGATAGCCGTTGCCTTACTGGCTATTGTCGGTATTTATTTTGGCAGCACAAGCTATATGGACGTGGGGGAAAATAACTTGAACAACACGGCTCAGATCGACACTATATTAAGCACTACGCCAAGCCAACCCCAACAACCAAACAAACAAACAAACAACCAGACAGCAGCACAGCAGCCTACAAACCGAAACACCAATCAGACCGCCATCATTCAAGAAGAAACGTCGGCACATAAGACTCGAGAACAGCAACTACTAGAGCAAGCGAGAAGTGAGTTTCAACAACGCAACCAATAAATAAAGCTAGTCAGCCGTATAGTGGAAAACGTCAACGGCTAGGGGCCAACCCGTTTCTTTATCAAGAACAATGACCGACCACTCCCCTGTCTGACCAGGGTACAAGGCCTTTTTGGAATATACCCGCCAACGAGGGCCACCGACATTAAACTCAACATCAGCCATAGTATTGCCTTTGTATTGCCAGCGATGGATCACCGCCCTACCTTCCATGAATTTCAATTCAGAGAAGAAATAAATTTCATTGTTCGTGTTAATCAGCGTTGCAACATTATCCACGGGTTCTCTATTTTCAATGCCCGTAGTAAACATCCCTCGTGACAACATCCCCTTACCCACTGGGGAGTCTTGCGCATAGGACGGTAGGATAACGCTGGCACACATAAATAAGACTAATGCCGAAAATAAACTCTGCTTAGACCCCCCCTTAAACACCAGCATGCTCCTATTCAAAATTATTATTTATTTGCTTCCCGCACGAACTAAACCACCCAAATCCATGTCTATCAACATGGCAGATAGATACTCTCGAATCTGAGCTGAACCCTCCAGACGCAAAACATGCTGCAGTGCTGCCTCCGCTTGCGCTTTTGAAATCTCACGAATCACTCGCTTTATACGCCCTAAACTCGATGCACTCATACTTAAACTATCCACCCCCATGCCAACGAGTAGAATCGCAGCCGCGGGGTTTCCCGCCATTTCTCCGCAAACACTGACAGGGCACTGATACTGATGAGCCCCCTCAACAACGTGCTTAATCGCCATCACCACCGCAGGACTCAAACTATCGTATAGCTGAGCTACACTGGCGTTATTTCTATCCACAGCGAGCAAATACTGGGTGAGATCATTCGAGCCTACCGAGACAAAATCAACACGCTTGGCCACCGCATCAATTTGATAGACCAAAGAAGGCACCTCAATCATCACACCAATACGCGGTTTAGTTATAACAAAACCATCGCTTACTATTTCAGCGTAGGCTTTATCAATCAAGCCTCGGGCTTCATCAAGCTCATAAATAGAACTAACCATCGGCAACAAGATTTGTATATTACCAAGCCCAATCTGGGCCTTTAGCATTGCCCGCACCTGCACCATAAATAGCTCTGGATGATCTAGGGTAATCCGAATGCCACGCCAACCTAAAAACGGGTTATCTTCTTGAATAGGGAAATAAGGTAAACTTTTATCACCCCCCACATCCAAGGTGCGAAGAACCACCGGACGAGGCAAATAGGTCTCTGCAATTTGTTGGTAAATTCGACATTGCTCATCTTCACTAGGAAAGCGGTCACGAATCATAAACGGAAATTCGGTCCGGTATAAACCAATCCCCTCAGCACCACAACGTAGTGAAGGTGAGATATCCGATAACAAACCGCTGTTGGCATACAGCGGAATTCGAAATCCATCGGTCGTTTCTGCTGGCAAATCTCGTAATTCAGCCAGTCCGGCGGTCAGCTCATCTTCTTCTTTACCTAAGCGAACATATTCAGACCGTATAGTCGCTGACGGTTCAATATAGATTCTTCCGCTATAGCCATCAGCAATTAACTCTCGCCCATCCAAACGTGCGGCGGGAAGGTCCGTCACCCCAACCACCGCTGGCACACCTAACGCTCTAGCAAGAATAGCCACATGCGAAGAAGAGGAACCGCGTGCCGACACCACACCCACCAACTTCTCGACAGGGATTTCTGCCAGCATTGTGGCGGTAATTTCTTCACCGACCAACACCATTTGGTCCGGATAAGGGGGGGGTGTATCACGATCTTTTTGCAAACACTTCAACAAGCGTCGACCCAAGTCTTTGATATCTTCCGCCCGTTCCTGCATATAAGGGTCATCCATCCCTTCAAACATAAGCACATGGGCATTCACTGTGTCGCGCAACGCACCGGAAGCCCAGCTACCGGCCCGAATTTTGTCAATGACTTGGTCAACAATACTGGCACTACCTAGCATCTGTAGGTAGGCCTCAAACAAGGCCTGGTCTTCATTACTCAATATTGAACTTAGCCGAGCATGCATCCCCCGAATATCGGCTTTAGCTAATGACAAAGCCTCCTGGAACGCCTCAACTTCGGCCTCTACATCCTCAATTCGGCGATCAGGCACAGCCGATAAATCTGCCGCTGGGTACACCACCATTGCCTGACCAAGCGCAACACCCGGCGCGCCCGCTATACCCGTCAAAGACATGCCGTCATCAGCCCTGCCGCTGAGCATAGGACCAATGCCACCGCTAACCTCCGCGTGGGCTATCGCCCCCGACAGCTGGGCCGCCATCGTCAACAAAAAGGCCGCCTCATCTTCTTCAAATAGACGTTTTGCTTTTTGTTGCACCACTAACACACCCAAGGCTTTACGATGATGAATAATGGGCACACCTAAAAAAGCATGGTAAGGGGATTCGTTCGTTTCTTGAATGAAATGAAAACGGGGATGATCAGGCGCATTATCAATATTAACCGGCTCGCCACGCTCTGCCACGAGACTAATCAAACCTTCGCCATACTTTAATACGACCTGGCCAACAGCCTCAGGATTTAAGCCCACAGTGGCCATCAAAGAATATTGCTGTGTTTTCTCATCAGCGAGGTAAACGGAGCAAACATCCGTTCCCATTGACTCTTGAATACGCGTCACGATAATGGAGAGCGCCTGCGCCAGATCACGCGCATGGCTCACCTCTTGGGTAATACGCCGCAAGACTGAGAGCATATTCACCCCTGGCGTCCTAAGCGACTTTTCAAAGAATAGAGATCTTGAGTGTCGTGCCCGAAGATAGGCGCGAATTCTTTGAGTGCACGGGCATATACATTGCGTTTGAAATGAACAACATGCTCGACAGGCTCCCAATAATCAATCCAACGCCAGCCATCAAACTCAGGCGCGTCAGACCGGTCAAAGCGTACCTTGCTTTCGTCGGCCACTAATTTCAGCATAAACCAGACTTGTTTTTGCCCAATACATACGGGCTTGCTGTGACGACGAACTAAGCGTTTAGGTAGACGATAGCGTAACCAACCGCGCGTGCTAGCGACAATTTCGACATCCTCTGCCACTAAGCCAACCTCCTCAGTTAACTCGCGATACATAGCCTCCTCAGGCGTTTCGCAACTGCGAATACCACCTTGGGGAAATTGCCAAGAGTCCTGCCCAATACGCCTCGCCCAAAAGAGCTTGCCGGCCTCATTACACAGGACTATGCCAACATTGGGTCTATATCCATCCGAATCAATCACTTATAAACCATGCTGTTAATAGTTACTAGTGTGTCAATTGTTCCACACATTCACCCTTTCAATCAATCCATGAGCCCATCAAATCGCCCTCATCGTTTACCAAACACGTAATTCACCCTATCCTTAGCGGCTAACGTCAACCTAAAGTCCAGTCTGGAGATCATTCTTCCGGCAACAACAAGAGAGCCAAGCAGGTGAATTTAGCTATTTTCGATCTCGACAACACCCTCATCAACGGTGATAGCGACTACCTCTGGGGCCAATTTTTGGTCGAACAAGGTCTGGTTGACGGCACATTTTACGAAAAAGAAAATCTGCGTTTTTACGATGAGTACCGAGCCGGCACCTTAGACATCCACGAGTTCTTGCGGTTTTCACTCGCCCCACTCGCCGCCAACCCGCTAGATAAGATGCTGGCACTGCGCCAAAAGTTCATATCTGAAAAAATTGAGCCATTGATGTTACCCGCCGCCGCCCATCTACTCAAACAGCACAAAGACCAGGGCCACACCCTGCTCATCATTACGGCGACCAACCACTTCGTCACCTCACCCATTGCCGAATTACTGGGTGTGGATGACCTTATCGCCACCGACCCCGAATTCATTGACGGTCGCTACACTGGCCAAGTCAGCGGCGTACCTTCTTTTCGCGAAGGCAAGGTTGAGCGCTTAACCCATTGGTTAGGCCTCCACAGGCAAGACTTGGAAAACAGTTGGTTTTATTCCGATTCTCACAACGACCTGCCGCTGCTGGAGCTAGTCACCCAACCCGTTGCTGTCGATGCGGACGACACCCTACGTCAACACGCCGACATGAAAGCCTGGCCCAGCATTACTCTGCGCCAAGGCAAAACCCCACAACCCACCATCGTGCTCTAACGCCGCTCACGCGTGTTCAAGCATCTGCCCAAAAAAGTCCTACTTACTCTTGCCAGCTTAACGCTGGCGGGAATCGCGAGCCTAATATTTAGCCTAAGCCAGGGCAGCCTTGAACTGTCAGGGCTCGCCTTATGGCAGGCCTTTAGCGATGGCGAACACCCCTATCACATGCTGTTAACTGAGCTGCGCCTACCGCGCAGCCTCAGTGCCTTTGCTGTGGGCGGATTACTTGCTTTAGCCGGCGCATTGATGCAAACCCTGCTGCGCAACCCACTGGCGGACCCCTATATTCTTGGTCTCTCAGGGGGCGCATCCGTCGGCGCATTAATCGCGATAGGTGCCGGCGCAGGCGGCTTTTGGATTAGCTCGGGTAGCTTTATCGGAGCATTATTCTCAATGCTACTGGTGTTTAGCCTAGCTCATGGTCAGGGCAGCTGGACGACAACACGACTGTTGCTGACAGGGGTCGTGGTCGCCTCAGGCTGGGGTGCTGTTATTAGCTTTTTGCTGGCGACCAGTGCCGACAATAGCTTGCGCGGCATGCTATTTTGGCTTATGGGTGATTTTAGCCATATTCCCTCACCCACCATCCCGTTCCTCACGCTAGTCATCGCGCTGGCCTGCTGTGTACCGCTGGCTCGACAGTTATCAATTCTTAGTCGAGGCGAATTACAGGCACAGAATCTAGGCATTAATGTCTCGCGCCTGCGCTGGTTAATCTACATTGGTGCTTCACTACTCACGGCTATTGCCGTCACACATGCTGGCAGTATCGGCTTTATCGGCTTGGTGGTGCCGCATTTAGTCAGATTGGCTGTTGGCAACGATCAACGCATTTTATTACCGGCCTCGGTGCTACTCGGCGGCGCCTTACTAACCTGTGCCGATACACTGTCGCGTACGCTACTCGCGCCACAACAATTACCCGTTGGTGTGCTAACAGCCCTATTAGGCGTGCCCGTGTTTTTATATTTATTACGCAGGGCGAGATAATGGACGTGTTACTCAGAACCCGCCAATTGGATCTCAGCATCGGCAACACTCAGGTTTGCCAAGGCCTCGACATTGAGATTAAAGCAGGCCAACGCTGGGCTATTCTAGGTCGCAATGGCGTTGGCAAAACAACACTACTGCACTGCCTTGCCGGATTTAAGCCGCAATCACATTCATCGATTTATTATCGTGACACACCACTCGCGCTCGAGTCTCTCGGTGATTTAGCCAAAATACGCGGCTTACTGCCCCAGCATCAGGAGGACAACTTCCCGAGTACCGTATTAGACACCGCCCTCACCGGTCGTCACCCCCATATAAAACCCTGGCAATGGGAGTCTGAAACCGATAAACAACATGCCCGCGATGCGCTGGCAAAAATGGAGTTAAGTGATTTTGAACAGCGCTCGATTGACCAACTGTCAGGCGGAGAGCGACAACGCCTGGCCATTGCCACCCTATTAACCCAAAACCCCGACGTGATGCTACTGGATGAACCGACCAATCACTTGGATATTCAACACCAGATAGCAAGTCTGCAACTATTGCAAAACCTTGCGCTAGAACAACAAAAAGCACTGCTAATGACCTTGCACGATATGAATCTCGCTCAACGATTTTGCAGTCATGCCCTGTTGTTGTTTGGTCAGGGTGAGGTGATGTCGGGCACTGTTGACACCATGCTCAACAGCGACAACCTCAGTCGCTTATACCATTATCCAATTCACACCATCGACGCTGAGCAAGGGCCTGTATTTTTGGCCTCCTAACAAAAAAGGCAGAAGCCACCGCAGCCCCTGCCTTTTCTGTGTACGCATAAATCGAAAGAGTTAAGTAAAACTATCTTTATTCATCGCACGCATACGTGCATCTTGCTTCGTCACCGAACCAGCCCGCACCAGCTCAACCAAACACTGATCCAAAGTCTGCATCCCCACACCTTGGCCCGTCTGAATGGCCGAATACATTTGCGGTACTTTATTTTCTCGAATCAAGTTACGAATCGCCGGTGTGCCGATCATGATTTCATGAGCGGCCACACGACCACCGCCGACTTTTTTCAATAAGGCCTGAGAAATTACAGCGCGGAGTGATTCAGACAGCATGGATCGCACCATGTCTTTCTCCGCGGCAGGGAATACATCGATAATCCTATCAATGGTTTTGGCTGCCGAGTTGGTGTGTAAGGTGCCAAACACCAAATGGCCTGTTTCTGCAGCGGTCAGTGCCAATCGAATTGTTTCTGGGTCACGCATCTCACCGACCAGGATGACATCGGGATCTTCCCGCAAGGCGGAACGGAGTGATTCATTAAAGCCCAAGGTATCTCGATGGACCTCTCGCTGATTAATCAAACACTTCTTACTTTGGTGTACAAATTCAATAGGATCTTCAACCGTAAGAATATGACCAAATTCATTACTATTTTTATAATCCATCATCGCTGCCAAGGTGGTCGACTTACCCGAGCCCGTTGGTCCCGTCACCAGCACTAAGCCTCGTGGGAAATCGGAAATCTCCTTAAACACGGAGGGACACTTCAAATCTTCTAGCGATAAGATATTCGATGGAATGGTTCGAAAAACGCCGCCCACACCTCGATTATGATTAAACACGTTGACACGAAAACGTGCCAAACCTGGAATTTCAAATGAGAAATCCGTCTCATAAAACTCTTCAAAATCTTTACGTTGACGGTCATTCATAATGTCGTAAAGCATGCCATGCACCTGCTTATTTTCCAGCGGTGGCACGTTGATACGACGAATATCCCCATCAACACGAATCATCGGTGGCAAGCCGGCCGATAGATGCAAATCTGACGCAGCATTTTTCACGCTAAAGGCGAGCAATTCAGCGATATCCATTTCAATCCCCTTTGCTAATTAGTCAGCGGCCATATCAAACTCGTTTGGCGGCCCCAACAAAAACTCCCTATGAATAACGGCAAGGCGTTCAACATCTTAAATAAACGCAGCAATACCATTAAGCACTAGCCTGCTAAAATGATACCGAGCATAACCCTAGGCAAGCAGATGACAGACATTAAAACACGACTTTCAAAAGTTCGGGAACGCATTGCGCAAGCAGAGCAACAATTTCTGCGCCAGTCAGGCTCCGTTGAACTACTTGCGGTCAGTAAAACTTGGCCCGCAGAAGCCATACTCGAAGTCGCCAGGCAGGGCCAACGCCAATTTGGTGAGAACTATCTGCAAGAGGCGATTGAAAAGATTAACGCCATCGCCAGCCAACCGAATGCCCCCGAACTCATTTGGCATTACATTGGGGCAATCCAGTCAAATAAGACCAAGGAGATCGCTCAACACTTTGCCTGGGTTCACAGCGTCGACCGCCTCAAGATCGCCCAGCGCCTCAGCGATCAACGACCGGAGCATCTAGCCGATTTAAATATCTGCTTGCAGGTCAACATCAGCGGGGAGGGCTCCAAATCAGGCGCGACTCAAGACGACGCCTTAACGCTAGCGCGTACTATCGCGCAATTACCTCGTGTAAAGCTGCGCGGTTTGATGGCCATTCCTGCCCCGGCCACAACCGTCGAGCAACAGCGCAAGATATTCCACCAAGTCCAGCAACTTCAACAGCAATTAATTAATGCGGGTTTAAACCTAGATAGCTTGTCGATGGGCATGTCGAACGACTTAGAGGCCGCCATCGCAGAGGGAAGCACCATCGTACGTGTCGGCAGTGCCATATTTGGCCCCCGCAGCCGAGTAAAAAAACCCCTTTAGAACCATTGGGGCTAAGAAATGAATGGGGTACACTGCAAGACCTACGTCAATCCATTGTGAAACAGTAAAAACATGAATGAAGTGAACCAACTTATGAGTCAAACAACCATCAGTTTCATTGGCGCTGGCAATATGGCGCGCAGCCTCATTGGCGGCTTAATCGCTGACGGCCGTGATGCCAACAGCATTTGGGTTTCGGATGCCAACAAGGAGCAACTAGCCAATCTCAGCGCTGGGCTCCCTGTCCACACGACCACCAGTAATATCGAGGCCATCGAAAAAGCCAACGTCATTATTCTCGCAGTCAAACCTCAAATGCTTGCACAGGTAGCTGAAGAACTACGGGAAGCCACCATGGGCCGCCCAGTACTATTTATCTCCGTCGCTGCGGGGGTTCGCGAGACAGACATTAATCGCTGGTTAGGCGGACAATCAGCCATCGTGCGCACCATGCCCAACACGCCCGCGTTAATCCAAACAGGTGCTACAGCTCTCTTTGCCAACAACCAAGTAAGCGATGCTCAGCGCAACCAGGCGGAAACGATTATGCGGGCGGTTGGTTTGGCGCTATGGGTCGACGACGAGAATCAAATGGACATCGTCACAGCCTTATCCGGTAGTGGCCCCGCTTACTTCTTTTTAATGATGGAAGCCTTAGAGCAAGCCGCCACTGATTTGGGGCTGCCCCAAAAAACGGCTCGATTACTCGCACTGCAAACTGGCTTTGGTGCAACCAAAATGGCACTAGAGGCGTCAGATGAGTTGGCAGAACTACGTCGTTGCGTAACCTCACCAGGCGGCACCACAGAACGTGCGGTTAACAGTTTGGAAGATAATGGTATTCGCGAGCTGTTTGCCAATGCGCTAAAAGCGGCTAAAACACGCTCTGAAGAACTTGCTCAACAGTTTGGAGACAACAACAAATGAGCGGCGGATATCTGGCCAATGCGGGTCAATTTTTGATCGACACGCTATTTAGTCTCTATATTACGGCCGTCATGCTGCGTTTTTTGCTGCAACTCGTGCGCGCAAACTTCCTCAACCCCGTTAGCCAATTTTTGGTCAAGGTCACGAATCCTCCACTCAAACCTTTGCGTAGAATCATTCCAGGCCTCGCGGGTATCGACATGGCCTCAGTTGTTTTATTGATGTCACTACAAATGCTGAAATTGGTATCAATCGGCTTGCTGCTCGGTTTAAGCTGGACCGCACCCAGCCTGGCGGTAATAAGCCTGGGTGAATTAATTAACCTCGTGCTCAACATCTTTATGATTGCACTATTAATTCAAGTTGTATTGAGCTGGGTCAATCCCGGCGCATCGAATCCGATCACGGCGGTACTGTATTCGCTGAACGAACCCGTATTAAGGCCAATGCGCAGAATCATTCCACCGATATCCGGTTTCGACCTTTCGCCCATTTTTGTTTTTTTAAGCATTAGCTTATTAAAAATATTACTGGTCGCTCCCATACTGGACATGGGCCGCAGCCTCGCCTAGACGCCGCAAACAAAACAACGGCAAAACAGCGAAGCAAAATTCATCGGTCGGTCACATCGCTACGTCTATCTGAGTCAGATTAAAGCCCTCACAATGACCGACCGATAAGCAAGTTAACGCTATCTCACCCAAGGCAACACACAGCCAGCCTCGGGGCAGAGGAATACAACATAACCAAGGGATGCTAGACAGATTATGGAGGAGAACCTTTTCAAGCAACATATGCGGGCATTTGACCGCTGGAAAGCTGAGTTGATACAGGTCATTCGCGACTACCACCATTGGCTTGAGACTCATGAGGAAAGCAGCCCAGAAGTCGACCTTCGTCTATTCGACAGTATAGAAGCACTTAAATCAGACCATCTAACCATTGCTTTTGTTGCCGAATTCTCACGAGGAAAAACTGAGCTAATTAACTCTATTTTCTTTTCTGATTACAAGCGTCGCTTATTACCCTCAGAAGCTGGCCGCACCACCATGTGCCCCACTGAGCTATTTTATGATCATCAGGAAGATCAAGCCTATATTCGCCTACTTCCTATAGAAACACGCCTGCAGGACAGCAGTATTTCTGACCTAAAGCAAGACCCTTCGCAGTGGAAAACCATCAATCTAGACGTTAACTCACCCGACCAAATGATTGAAGCACTACGCGAGGTGGTTAAAACCAAACAAGTCACGCTTGATGTCGCCGAAAGCCTTGGTCTCTACAACAGCGAGGACAATCCACGTCGACGTCGCACCGATGAACCTCCACCAACAGAAATAGAAGTCCCGCAGTGGCGTCATGCAACCATTAGCTTTCCGCACCCACTGCTACAACAAGGCTTATCGATACTCGATACACCTGGGCTAAACGCCTTAGGGACCGAGCCTGAACTGACAATCAATATGCTACCCAATGCCCATGCCGTGCTATTTATTTTGGCGGCGGATACTGGCGTGACACGCAGTGACTTAGATGTCTGGGAACATCATATTCGTGAATTCAGAGGCAGCAATAAAACAGGGCTGGTTGCGGCCGTCAATAAAATAGACACCTTGTGGGATGAACTAAAAGATGAGGAAGAGATTAGCACCATCATTGCCACCCAGCGCAAAGACGTTGCGACTGCGCTGGAAATAGATGAGAACCAAGTCTTCCCCATTTCAGCACAAAAATCACTGGTTGCGAAAACACGCAATGATGATGAATTACTCGAAAGAAGTCGCCTGCCCGAGCTTGAACGTTATTTAGCTGAGAAGGTTATTCCAGCCAAACAGTCCATTGTTCGAGATAATATCGTCAGCGAAGTAGGCAAGCTGATTGGTGATAGCCAAAAAGCCATCCGCTCAGAACTTACAATAGTAAAAGGTCAGCTCGATGAACTAGGCTCGCTAAGTGGCAAAAACTCGCACTTGATTCAACATATGATGCGTAAAGCGCGGGAAAAACAAGCGGACTATAACAAGAACATGGAGTATTTCCAGTCTAGCCGGCGCACCTTAAACCAACACGCTACCTTGTTATTTAATGAATTAAGCCTGAAAAAGTTTGACAAAGTCGCCGCTGAGGCGCGTCAAACTATGTCCAATACCTGGACAACAGGCGGCTTAAAAAATGGTATGACCGCGCTCTTTGACGGTATTCGGGAAACAATCAGTATCGCCGCACGCCACGCGGACGAGACGCACTCTCAAATCATTGATATTTATCAACGTTTTAATAAAGAAAGCGAATTGGAGTCCGTCATTGACCCTAAGCCGTTTTCCACCGACACCTACCTCGCAGAAATGGAAAAGCTGTATGAACAAGCAGATGAATTCCGTAACAGCCCTGTCACCACCATGACGGAGCAGAGCTTTGTGATCAAAAAGTTCTTCATATCGCTAGTCACCCACGCGCGGGATATTTTCTATCAGGCCAACCAAGAGGCAGAGACCTGGTTTAAAGACATCATGGTGCCATTGGCTAAGCACGTGACCGACAACAAGCGAATCTTAGAACAACACATGGAAACGCTATACAAAGTTAACGAATCGAAAGATGCCCTAAGCAGCCAAACGACAGAACTAAAAGAGCGCTGCAGGGAGCTTATTACTCAATTCGAAACCTTGAAGAAAATAAAAACAAACCTTGAAGCGCCTGCGCCAGGCATTTCGGAAGAGTCCAAATAATAAGCAGCCTTGGCTCAAGGCCAAGGCTGCTTTAGCGAGCCCAAAATTTAGATATCGTAGTCAATCGTAAGGGGCGCGTGATCGGAAAAGCGCTCTTCGCGATAGACAGAAGCTGATGTAACTTTGTCCTTTAAGCCCGGCGTCACGATGTGATAGTCAATCCGCCAACCCACATTATTAGCCCAGGACTGACCACGATTTGACCACCACGTGTATTGGTGTGGTTCCTGATTAATCTGGCGAAACGCATCCACCCAGCCCATGTGGTCAAACAATTTATCCAACCAAGCGCGCTCTTCTGGCAAACAACCCGAATTCTTTTGATTGCTTTTCCAGTTTTTAATATCGATTTCTTTGTGAACAATATTCCAATCACCGCAGATAATAAATTCACGCCCAGACTCCTGTCTCATCGCCTCCATCACAGGGGTAAAGCGATCCATAAAATCATATTTAAACAATTGACGCTCGTCCTTGGCCGATCCCGAGGGTAAGTACAGTGAAACAACACTCAAGGCCCCAAAGTCAGCTTGAATATAACGCCCTTCAGCATCTACGTCCTCCCAACCAGCGCCCAAACCCTCGGTGACGTTATCCGGTTTTTGCTTGCTGTAAATAGCAACGCCGCTATAGCCTTTTTTAACCGCATCATGAAAATAAACATGATAGCCCTCGGGATGAAACATGGGGTCCGTCAATTGTTCACGCTGAGCCTTGGTTTCTTGAATGCACACCACGTCAGCTTGCTGCGCTATCATCCACTCGAAAAAACCTTTGCGCTGCGCAGCACGTATTCCATTCAAATTTGCCGTAATTACTCTCATTTATACCCTTTCTTTTTTTAAAGACTCGACTAGTCGCCAGCCACTCAGAGGCGTAAAATACTACCCTTTCAAATGCCATTACGGAATGCCCCTATGCAATCTTATCAACGTGATTTTCTCGATTTCGTTATTCAAGCCGATGTTCTGCGCTTCGGAGAATTCACCCTCAAGTCTGGTCGCACCAGCCCTTACTTTTTCAATAGTGGCCTATTTAACACCGGAGCCTCGGTCGCCGCATTAGGGCGATATTATGCGGCAGCAATCGTCGACTCTGGCATAGAGTTCGACATGTTATTTGGCCCAGCCTATAAAGGCATTCCTCTCGCAACCACCACAGCCATTGCACTGGCGGATCATCATAACCGCGATTTGCCTTATGCCTTTAACCGTAAAGAGGCTAAAGATCATGGCGAAGGCGGCACCATCGTTGGCGCGCCACTCGCAGGCAAGGTCTTGATTATTGATGATGTGATCTCCGCTGGCACATCAGTACGTGAATCGCTCGCTATGATCGAATCAGCCTCAGCCACTGCCGCAGGGGTAGTCATCGCCCTAGACCGCCAAGAGCGAGGCCAAGGCAAGCTATCGGCAGTTCAGGAAGTTCAGCAACAACACGGTTTCAGTGTGGCCAATATCGTTAACTTAGATAGTTTATTGCAATACCTACAAGATAAGCCAGAGCTCGCTTCCGCACTAACCGGGGTTGAAGCCTATCGCCAACAATATGGGGTCAGCGCATAGAGTTTATGCCCTCTTGGACTCAAGCTTGTCTAACCAAGGATGAGTTTGAGTCCAACAAGTACAGTGACAATTTCGAACATTCGCTTAATAAACCCACTGCCCTTCTTTATCGCGTAGTGAGCGCCAATATAACCGCCAAACAGCGAGCCCAAAAGCAATGCAGGCAACCAATCCCACTGAATATCACCCAAGACACCCAAAGTAAAGGCGCCGCTACCATTCCAAAATAGCCCCACCAATATCAGCGTATAAGCCACCGCTCGTTTGTATTCCAGCCCAAACCAATACACTAGCCAGAGAGTAACAAACAGGCCAGTGCCCGAGGTGAGTGAACCATTAAGCACACCAATCAAGAAAATAACGACCCCACCTATCATCATGCCCGCCTTATCTCGATGGCGAAGTTGATTATCCAGCCCTAAATCGGCACTGAAATACGAATAAAGCCCGAGCCCCATCGTCAAAATCCCCAGTGCAGTCGTCGCGATCACATCAGGCACCTGCAAAATCAGGCTAGCGCCCAAGATCACACCCGGTAATCCACACGCCAAAATATAGAGCGAAAACCGCAGGTCTAAACTATCCTCGCGCCAATGCCTAAGCGTTGCCCCCACACCCAAGGCAACACTAGCCACCTTGTGCGTGGCCAGCGCTATGGAAAAGGGTAGCCCTAAAAAAATCAAGGCAGGTAGCTGAATTAAACCCGCCCCACCACCCGCTAATGCCGAAAAAGCATTAGCCGTTATAGAGACTATGAATAGAATTACTTGATCTTCCCAATTCAAACTAGGGCCACTCCCCTGTAGAATGAAGAGACTGACATATAAAACAGCTAGCGATTATCATGAATCTACCGTCCGAATACGTATCATCGACAAACCTATCCTCAGCCCTTATCGGCTTATTACTCATTAGCGGACTAAGCCCCTGTCACGCTGCCCAGCTGTATCGATGGACAGATGAGCACGGAAAAATATTTTACGGCGACCAAATTCCGACTCGCTATATTCAACAGGGCTATAACGTCGTCAGTGAACAAGGGATTACCGTTTACACCATAGGCCCTGTCAGCGACGAGCCCATTCCCGAACCCAAAGAAGAAGCGCCTAAATTCACAACCTATGAGCGCGGCTTGCTCGCCACCTACAGCTCGGGTGAAGAGATTGAGCTTGCGAAGCAGAAGAAACTAGACGATATCGACAGCATCATTGGCCTGACGCAAGACAATATCATGCTCCAAGAACGCCAATTTAGAGAGCTAACCAAGAGTGCTGGCGATTACGAACGCCGCGGTGAACATGTACCCAAACGGCTAGAAGTCGATATTGCCAATATACAAGAGAAGATCTCTAACTACGCGCGTACCATAGGACAATATGAAGCTCAGAAGTTAGATGCCAGTAAACGATTCGATACCGACGTAGAGCTTTACCTTAATGCAAGAAAACGGCAACAACACTTTAATCAGAGGTAGAGCCACACAGCACTAGCATAGGCCTGAAATAATTTCACTTAATCGACCATAACGCTCGGTCAATAAGCCGACAAAGCGCTTGGGTTGCCGGCTTATTGCTAAGCATCGCTTTATGCCCGAATAAGGGTACCAACCCCCTGATCCGTAAAGAGCTCCAATAACACTGCGTGCTCTACACGACCATCAATAATGTGAACTGATTTCACACCATTCTGTGCCGCCTCCAGAGCACAGCGAGTTTTAGGCAGCATGCCACCATATATCGTACCATCAGCAATCAAATTCGCCACTTGTTCGGAGTTTAAGCCCGTCATAGTCTTATCTTCTTTATCCAGCAAACCTGGCGTATTGGTTAGCAGCATCAATTTTTCAGCCTGCAATACTTCAGCTAGCTTGCCTGCCACTAGATCCGCATTGATATTATAAGACTCGCCATTTTCGCCCACACCAATCGGTGCGATCACGGGGATAAAGTCACCTTTAACTAACATATTAACGACTGAACAATCAATTGAAGCCACTTCGCCGACATGGCCTATATCAATAATTTCCGGTGCATTCATTTCGGGCAAGTCCTGCTCAAAAACCAGCTTTCTAGCCCGAATTAAATCACCATCTTTACCTGTGAGACCCACAGCCGAACCACCTTGTTGATTGATCATGTTAACAATCTCTTTGTTAACCGAGCCGCCTAACACCATCTCAACAATATCCATGGTCTCGGAGTCAGTAACACGCATGCCTCGAACAAACTCTGTTTCTTTTCCCATTCTGGCCAATAGCTTGCCAATCTGAGGCCCACCACCATGAACAATCACTGGGTTAATCCCAACCAGCTTCATTAACACCACGTCACGAGCAAAACTGACTTTTAACGCATCATCGACCATGGCGTTACCACCATATTTGATGACAATCGTCTTACCCGAAAAACGTCGAATATAGGGGAGTGCTTCAGTTAAAACCTTAGCCACATTCAATGCTGTATCTGTACTCAACAAAACACCTCAAAATTTATATGGTAATAAGCTTAGAGTCGACCTCAATTAAAAAGGTAGCTTTAATGTCGAATCTAAGTGCATTAATTCATCTCTAAAAACAGCTTGAATACGGGAAAGCAAATCACTGTTTTCAGCCTCAAACCTAAACACTAAACTAGGTGTTGTATTGGATGCCCGAACCAAGCCCCAACCGCCCTCATATTCTGCCCGAATGCCGTCAATATTAATTAAATCAGCACCCGCAAAATCCGCGCTTTGAACCAATCGGTCCATATATTCAAAGTTCGCACCTTCAGGTAGGTTTAACATCAACTCAGGCGTAGACACGCCACCGGGCAAGGCCTTAAAAATCATGTTAGAACGCTCTTCAAACTGAGAGATTATCTCAAGCAGGCGAGCGGAGGTATAGAGCGCATCATCAAAACCATACCAGCGATCCGCAAAGAAAATATGGCCACTCATTTCACCCGCTAACAATGCGCCTGTCTCTGCCATTTTGTGTTTAATTAGGGAGTGGCCGGACTTCCACATCATACCGCAACCGCCATGGCTTTCAATTTCGTGCTGTAAATGGCTACTACATTTCACATCGTAGATAACTTGCGCACCTGGATTATTTTTCAATACATCTTTCGCATACAGCATCATTTGTCGGTCAGGCCAAATAATATTTCCCCCCGCATCAACAACACCCAGTCGATCGCCGTCACCATCAAATGCTAGCCCAAGATCCGCATCGCTATTCTTAACCTCGGCAATCAAATCCAACAAGTTATCAGGCTGGCTAGGATCGGGGTGATGATTAGGAAAATGCCCATCGACCTCACAATATAACTCCGTAACATCGCAGCCTATAGCGCGCAGTAGCGTGGGAGCGACGCTACCGGCTACACCGTTACCGCAATCAATCACAATCTTTAGCGACCGTTTGGGCTTTGCATCCGCCACAACACGGGCAATATAATCGGACGTAATATCCTGACTAGTTAACGTCCCCTCCCCCATCGTAAAATCGTCGTTTATAATTCGGTCATACAACGCCCTTATCGCCGACTCAGACAGTGTCTCGCCCTTCAATACCACTTTAAATCCATTGTATCGCGCAGGATTGTGGCTACCCGTGACCATTACACCAGAGCGGGAACTTAAATAATGTGTCGCAAAATATAGGATAGGGGTAGGCACTCGCCCAATATCGATGACATCTCGGCCACTGTCTCGAAGCCCCTTAATTAATGCCTCGCCCAATTTAGGCCCTGATAATCGACCATCACGCGCAACAATAACGGACTGCTCACCACGCACCCAGGCCTCGCTACCGATGGCTCGGCCGATTTGATAGGCATGATCAGCCGTCAAGGTTTCATCAACAACCCCTCGAATATCGTAGGCGCGAAAGATACTTCGCTCGACCTCTGTAGACGGGTCTGATTTCGGCCTAGGTTGATAACCATCATCAACGTCCGCTGCTTCCAACAATTCCGCATCTCGATTTTGATAAATCAAATTGACATAAGACTGATCAAATTGCTCCTTTTCCTGCGCGATAGCAACGGGATCATCGAGCATCGATTCATCAACATCGCCGTGTTTGGCTAAGTTCTTACGCCGCGGGACTCGACGATGCGTATTGCCAGCCAAGTTCATACTTTTTAATTTTTCCAGCGCAGGTATG
>Ga0316204_10005656_pt1 | contig 20268 bp, 13 predicted proteins | sample 6monrhotite_MG_2_FD_205661 | JGI IMG/M metagenome (GOLD analysis project Ga0316204, IMG submission 205661) | Microbial mat bacterial communities from mineral coupon in-situ incubated in ocean water Damariscotta River, Maine, United States -... | ecosystem: Environmental > Aquatic > Marine >...
GACGACTCGTCCGGGGATTCGTTAGCGCAGCGAGCACACGGTGAATCTCCCCAGGGGCACCGCGCCGCCAATGACGATCGGGAAGTCCAACACCCCATCAGGCAGCACGACGGCGCCTCGACGAGACGCTCAAACTACGAGCCCGCGACTGCCAAAACCGATCGTTCAGAACCAAAAACATCCGTCAAACCGAGCCGTACCGCCGAGCCGACCCCGACCCCGACGAACCGACCCCGACCCCGACAACCCGCCTAAGGACAAACCTCAGCACAAATCAAGATGGTGCTCTCCAAAGGAGCGTTGGTCTCATCACAAGACATGCTCGGGATCTCCTCCAGGCAGGTCTCGGCCGCCTCGACGTCGAAATCCTCACCCGAGCAGCCGTCATACCCCTGCTCCTGAGAGAGCTGACAGTCGTACGCATCCATCCCCATCTGAGAGAGATCACCGCACTCCTGCAGCACTTCACAGTAGGCGACGGCTCGCTCCTCGACGAAGGTGTCGGGCTCAAGCTTCCCACCGCAGCCGATGGCTATGGTGGACAGCAAAAACAGACGCATCCTCTCCTCCGGGGTTGGAGTCCCGTGTGGAGTTGTAACCCTGTTCGCGCCGGGTGCGTCAGTGCGGAAGCGTCGCCGGCTCGTGCGCCTCGCGATGGCGCCGGAGGTAGGTGGTGAACCGCGAGCGGATCGGCCACTCATTCAGGCTGTAGTCGTCCAGAGCGTGGGCTTGGAGATCCGGCTCGTGCTGGAGGTCGTGCAGGTGGGTCGCGTACCGCGTCCGGGTGTCGTCGGTCACCAGCAGCTCGCCGTAGCGGGCGACGGCCAGGGTCTCGGAGACCGGGTTCCGGATGAGCGCTCGCCAGGCGATGTCCATCACCGCCATCCTGGGGGCCGCGTCTCGCGCGCGCAGCCCCTGGTCGATCAGGTGCCCCCAGAGGGCCAGCGATGGCGCGCCTAGCGCTTCGGGCTGCTGGGTGTCGGAGAGTAGATTGTGGTGTTCGTTCAGGTGGCCGCAGTAGGCGGGGATGGCGGCGACCGGATCCCGGTGGAGCTGCACCAGTCGCGCCTCGGGCATCATCTGGTGGATGGTGTGCAGGAAGCCTACGTGGACCGGAGCCCTCAGCACCATCGTGCGGCCCGGGTGCTGGGCCTGGAGCCAGAGGAGGAAGTCCCGGTACATCACATACGCCGGCTCTGGATCCTGGCGCAGCCACCAGCTCTGGTAGCTGTAGACCGTGCCCATGCGCCAGAAGTCGGGCGACCAGAAGGACGCGTCCAGGAGGGAGATGTCCTCACTCAGCGCCTCCGGGTGGTCGCCGTGGAAGTCCTTGCGGCGGGTGTCCTTGAGCGGATCGGCGATGGGCTCGGCGATCTCCCAGGCCGTCGGGCCCCAGGCGTCGTCGCCTGAGCAGAGCATGCGATGGAGGAGCGCGGCGCCCGACGCGGGCATGCCGCAGAGGAGCAGGAACGGGCGCAGCTCGGCCTGGAAGATCGCCGGGTGGATGCGCTTCGCCTCGACCAGGCGCAGCCGGTTGCTGACGGCGCGGCGCAGCCGATCCCGGGCGGCGAGGCGCCCCAGCGGGCTCAGGGCGGCCTCGTGGTTCAGCGCGTTGCAGAGCCGCGGGAGCCCGTCGGGGTAGGCCATCGGGCCCAGCGCCTCCAGCCCGGTCTTCTTCCGGGCGGCCGAGACGACGGCGTGCGGGGACAGCTCGGCGCGGATGCCGACGGCGGCGGCGGCGCCTCCCATCGCGTTGACGGTCCTGCGAAAACCTCTCGTCAGCGTGCCAGGCATACAAAAATCCCCGGTGAAGGCCCATTCACAACTTCGGGCTTTCACCGGGGATTATCAAGAGGTCACCCTCAGAACTGTTCGGCCTCGGTGCTCTCGGTGAGCGCCAGGGTCGACGCCTGACCGCTGGTGATCACGTTGGAGACGGCGTCGAAGTAGCCCACGCCGACCTCGCGCTGGTGCATCACCGCCGTGTAGCCCTGGTCCGCCGCGGCGAACTCGGCCTGCTGCAGCTTGGAGTAGGCGGCCATGCCCCGATCCTTGTAGTCGTGGGCCAGCTGGTACATGGAGTGGTTCAGCGCGTGGAAGCCGGCGAGGGTCACGAACTGGAACTTGAAGCCCATGGCGGCCAGCTCGTTCTGGAACTTCGCGATGGTCTCCTCGTCCAGGTTCTTCTTCCAGTTGAAGGAGGGCGAGCAGTTGTAGGCGAGCAGCTTGCCGGGGTGCTTGGCGTGCATGGCCTCGGCGAACTGGCGGGCCTCCTCGAGGTCGGGGTGGCCCGTCTCCATCCAGATCAGGTCCGCGTAGGGCGCGTAGGCGAGGCCGCGCTGGATGCACTGCTCGATGCCGCCGGAGATGCGGTAGAAGCCCTCGGGGGTGCGCTCGCCGGTCATGAAGGGGTGGTCCTCCGGATCGATGTCGCTGGTGATCAGCCGGGCGGAGTCCGCGTCGGTGCGGGCGATGAGCACGGCGGGCACACCCATCACGTCCGCGGCGAGGCGGGCGGCGATCAGCGTGCGGACGAACTGGGCGGTGGGCACCAGCACCTTGCCGCCGAGGTGGCCGCACTTCTTCTCGCTGGAGAGCTGGTCCTCGAAGTGAACGCCCGCGGCGCCCGCCTCGATCATGGCCTTCATCAGCTCGAAGACGTTGAGCTGCCCGCCGAAGCCGGCCTCGGCGTCGGCGACGATGGGGGCGAACCAGTCGCGCTTGGCGCCGCCCTCGGCGTGCTCGATCTGGTCGGCGCGGGTGAGCGCCTGGTTGATGCGCTTGACCACCTGGGGCACGGAGTTCACGGGGTAGAGGGACTGGTCGGGGTACATGTGGCCGGACACGTTGGCGTCGGCCGCGACCTGCCAGCCGCTGACGTAGATGGCCTCCAGGCCGGCCTTGACCTGCTGCACGGCCATGTTGCCGGTGAGCGCGCCGAGGGCACGGGCGCCGCGGTCGGTCTTCATCAGCTCCCAGAGGCGGCGGGCGCCGCGATCCGCGAGGGTGTACTGCACCACGAGGCTGCCGCGCAGACGATCGACGTCCTCGGTCGTGTAGGTGCGCTCGATGCCGGCCCAGCGGTCGACAGGCACATCGTTCTCGAAAACAGGGCGCTTCTCGTTGATGGTCATGTGAGGCTCCTTCTCAGTGGTGATCAGCGGTTGATGAGGGTCTGGTAGGCGGGGAGGGTCAGGAACTCGATGAAGTCGGGGGCGCAGGCGACCTGCTCGAAGAGCTCGCGGGCCTGAATGAAGGCGCCGGCCTCGAAGCGCTCGTCGCCCATCTGGACGCGCATCTGCGCCAGCTCGTCGTCCAGCAGCGCGCGCACCAGCTCGACCGTCACGGTGCGGCCGTCCGCCAGGGTGACGCCGTGGTGAATCCACTGCCAGATCTGGGCGCGGGAGATCTCGGCGGTCGCCGCGTCCTCCATCAGGTTGTAGAGCGGCACGCAGCCCACGCCGCGGATCCAGCTCTCCAGGTAGAGCACGCCGACGTTGATGTTCTGGCGCAGGCCCGCCTCGGTGCGGGGGCCGTCGGAGGCCGCGATGTTCACCAGATCCGCCGGGGTGATGTCCACGTCCTCCCGCTTGCGCTCGATCTGGTTGGGCCCGGGCATGTGGGCGTCGAAGATGTCCTTGGCGATGGCGACGAGGCCGGGGTGGGCGACCCAGGTGCCGTCGTGGCCCGCGAGCACCTCGCGCTCCTTGTCCGCGCGCACCTTGTCCAGCGCCGCGGCGTTGGCCAGCGGGTCGTTCTTGATCGGGATCTGCGCCGCCATGCCGCCCATGGCGTGCACGTTCCGGCGGTGGCAGATCTGGATGACGCGCTCGGTGTAGGACCGCATGAAGTGCTCGGTCATGCCGACCAGCCCGCGATCCGGGAGCACCGCGTCCGGGCGGGAGCGCAGGGTCTTGATGGCGCTGAAGATGTAGTCCCAGCGCCCGCAGTTCAGGCCCGCCGAGTGCTGGCGAAGCTCGTAGAGGATCTCGTCCATCTCGAAGGCGGCGGGCAGGGTCTCCAGCAGCACCGTGGCCTTGATGGTGCCTCGCGGGATCTCCAGCGCGTCCTGGGCGTGGTTGAAGACGTCATTCCACAGCCGCGCCTCCAGCCGGCCCTGGAGCTTGGGCAGGTAGAAGTACGGGCCCGTGCCGCGCTTGAGCTGCGCCTTGGCGTTGTGGAAGAAGAAGAGCCCGAAGTCGAAGAGGCTGCCGGGGACCGGCCTGCCGTCCACGACCATGTGCGCCTCGCTCAGGTGCCAGCCCCGGGGGCGGACCATCAGCGTCGCGGTGGTCTCGTTCAGGGTGTAGACCTTGCCGCGGGCGTTGACGAAGCGGATGTTGCCGCGCACAGCGTCGTAGAGGTTCACCTGCCCCTGGAGCTGGTTCTCCCAGGTGGGGGTGTTGGAGTCCTCGAAGTCCGCCATGAAGACGTTCGCGCCGGAGTTCAGCGCGTTGATGACCATCTTTCGGTCGACCGGCCCGGTGATCTCCACCCGGCGGTCCAGCAGATCCGCCGGCAGCGGGGCCACGGTCCAGTCCCCGGCCCGCACGTCGGCGGTCTCGGCGGGGAAGTCCGGCAGCTCGCCGGCGTCAAAGCGCGCCTGGGCCGCCACCCGGGCCGCCAGCAGCACCTGGACGCGGTCTGTAAATTTCCTAGCAAGGCCAGCGACAAACGACAACGCCGCCGGAGTCAGGATGCTCTTGAAGCCCGGCTCGACAGCACCGAGCAGGTCGATCTGGTTGAGTACCGGGCGGTGGACGACATCCGACATGAGGCTCCTCGCGTTGCGATCACCTCGCTAATGTCGCGCCCAAACAGGGGGGTGGACAGGGGGATTTGGGGTGGTATCTGAAAGCCTGTCGGCGCTGAACCATTACGTAAACGGTCAGGTTGTGAACCTGTAAATCTTGTCAAGAACACCCTGTTTCTTGTTTGTCACAGTCTGTAAAGTACCCGGTGTGTAAATAAGTAAAGTTGTAAAGGAGGCTCGGTGCAGCAGCTCGGCGCCAAGGTGCGGGCCATCCGCAGGCGTGAAAACCTCTCGCAGAAGAAGATGGCGGAGCGGCTGGGTATCAGCGCCAGCTACCTGAACCTGATCGAGCACAACCGCAGGCCGCTGACCGCGTCGCTGCTCATCAAGCTGGTCCAGCACTTCGCAGTGGATCTGCAGACCTTCTCCGACGACGACGACGCCAGGCGGATCGGCGACCTGCGGGAGGTGCTCTCGGACCCGCTGTTCGAGGGCCACGAGGTCACCATCCACGAGCTGAAGGAGTTCGCCGTCAACTCCCCGGCCGTCGCGGCGGCGATGCTGACCCTCTACCGCTCCTGGCGGTCGGCCCGGGAGAGCGCGAGCTCGCTCGCCGGCGATCTGCAGGAGGTCGAGGCCGCCGGCGGCCTGGACGCGAGCCAGCTCCCCTCCGAGGAGGTCCACGAGCTGATCCATCGCCACGCCAACCACTTCGCCGATCTGGAGGCAGGCGCGGACGCGCTGCGGGCCGCCTGCGGCGGCGAGGCGGACTACCGGGCCATGGCCGCCCTGGCGGATCGGGAGCAGGGGCTCCAGGTGCGGGTGGTCAAGGCTGGCGCCATGAACGGCGCGGTGCGTCACTACGACAGCTACCGGGCCGTCATCTCGCTCTCCGAGGTGCTCCCGCCCCGGAGCCGCAACTTCCAGCTCGCCCACCAGCTCGCGCTCCTCACCCAGGGCGAGGCTATGGACCGCCTCACGCGCTCGGAGGTGCTCACCACCGACGCCTCCAGGGCGCTGGCCCGGGTGGCCCTGGCCAACTACTTCGCCGGTGCGGTGCTGATGCCCTACACCTCCTTCCTCGAAGCCGCCCGCGCCTTCCGCTACGACGTGGAGCTGCTGGGCCACCGCTTCCGCACGAGCTTCGAGCAGATCTGCCACCGCCTGACGACCATGCGGCGCCCCGGTGACGAGGGGGTGCCCTTCCACCTCATTCGGGTGGATATGGCCGGCAACATCTCCAAGCGCTTCTCGGCCTCGGGCATCCGCTTCGCGCGCTTCTCCGGCTCCTGCTCCCGCTGGAACGTCTTCAACGCCTTCCAGACCCCGGGGCGGATCTCCGTGCAGCTCTCGCGCATGCCCGAGAGCGACACCTACTTCTGCATCGCCCGCACCATCAGCCAGAACCGCGGCGGCTACCACGCCGCCCGCGCCGTGCACGCGGTGGGGCTCGGCTGTCGCATGGAGCACGCCAAAGAGCTCGTCTACTCGGACGGCGTCGATCTCTCGACCCCCGACGCGGCGATCCCTATCGGAGTGACCTGCCGGCTCTGCGAGCGCATGGACTGTACGCAGCGGGCCGTGCCGGCGGTGAACCACCCGCTGACCATCGACGAGGACGTGCGCGGACCATCCTTCTACGCGCCCGTGGTGCCCGTGAGCTGAGCATTTTGATAAGGTATTGCCAGCCCTGAGTCTCGTTACACCTTGTTCGATCCCGCCACCGCCGCTGCCTTGCTCCTGGCAGGCTTAGCCGCCTCTGCCATGACCTGGATTGTTGCTAAGCGCAGCACGCGCACGCTCACGCGACAGCTCGAGGTGAGGGACGCCAACCAGGGGCGGCTGAAGAGCGCCCAGGAGGAGGCGGAGTGGTCCTCGCAGTGCGCCGCTGACGCGCTGCGTCGCTCGGACGAGAACTTCCGTACGCTGATCGAGAGCACCCCGGACGCGGTGGTGATCTACCGCGAGGACCGGGTCCTCTACGCCAACCCGGCGGCGGTGACGCTGCTGGGCGACAGCCGGGAGCTGGTGGGGCGGGCGGTCCAGGACTTTGTTCATCCGGATGATCGCGGGCTCATCGTGGGCGACGTGCGCTCCATGCTGGCGGGGGTCCGCACGTCCACGCTGCGCGAGGTCCGGCTGCGGGCGGCGGACGGCGAGGAGATCCTGAGCGAGGTGCGAAGCCAGCGCGTGCAGTACCGCGGCATCAGGGCCATCGCGAGCGTCGGGCGGGACATCCGCGCTCGCCGCGCCGAGGCGGCGCGGGTGCGGCTCGGCGATCGGGCGGACGCGGTCCGGACGCTGGTCGCCGGGCTGAGCCACGAGCTGAAGAACCCCCTGGTCTATGTGCTGGCCAACCTGGAGTTCGCGCTGGAGTCGGTGGAGGAGATGAAGGCGGCGGGGGGCGAGGAGCTGGACGAGCTCGTCGAGGGGCTCACGGACGCGCGGGAGGGCGCGCGGCGGATGCGGGAGGTCATCCGACCGCTCCGCACCTACGCGAGGGCCGACCCGGAGCTGTTCTCGTCGGTGGATCTGGCGGAGGTCATCGGTGAGGTGCTGGACAGGATGCGCGACGAGGACGCGGACAGCGCGGCGCGCATCAGCTGGGATCGCGTGCAGCTGCCCATCGTGCGCGGGGGGCACGAGCAGCTCGCGCTGGTGATCGGGAACCTCCTCGAGAACGCGCTGCAGTCGCTGGGAGAGGATCCCGAGGCGCGGGTCTCCCTGCGCGGCTGGCTGGACGGCGAGAGCGTGACCGTTGAGATCGTCGACACCGGCAAGGGCATCGGCGGTGAGGATCTGCAGCGCCTCTTCGACCCCTTCTTCACGACCCACGAGCCCGGCGGCGGCGCGGGCCTCGGGCTGTACATCAGCCGCGAGCTGGTGCGCGTGCACAGCGGCCAGCTTCGGGTCTTCAGCGTGCCCGGTGAGGGCACCACGGTGCGGCTTGATCTGCCGGCGAGCCCAGACCGCCATCGCGTGCTGGTGATCGACGACGAGCAGCGGATCGGCGAGATGGTGGCGCGCTGGTTGAGGCGGGTCGGTATCACCGCGTCCCCCCAGACCGACGCCCGGGAGGCGCTCCGACAGCTCAAGGAGGGCCACGACTTTGATCTGATTCTCTGCGACCTGAAGATGCCGGGTATGTCGGGCATCGAGTTCTATGAAGCGCTCAAGGGAGTGGACCCCGGGACCGCGCAGCGGGTACGGTTCCTGACCGGCGGGGCGGGCTCCTCGCGTGAGGCCCGCTTCATCAAAGAGATGAGCGGGCGCTGTATGGAGAAGGTGGTGAAGGAGGAGGAGCTGGTGAGCTGGATCCGGACGGCGATCGGACCGTGACTGTAGAAACAGTCCGCCGCGCGCTGGGGCCAGCGGCGCTCCTGCTGCTTGTGGCGGCGGGGGCGGGGCTGTTCCTTCGCGCCGGTCTACAGCGTGACGTCCGCCTCTCGTCCCGGAGCGCCGCCGCCGCGGCCGGCGAGCTGCCCCTGACGCCGCCCGCCCGCCGCCCGTCAGGGCTCGACCACCGGGCGCTGACGCCTGGAGAGACCAAGACCAACCGCGACGCGGGAGCCCAGTGACGCTCCTGCTCTCCGGGTTGGTCGCGCTCTCCGGCTGCGGCGGCGCGTCGCCCGCGCCCGCGCCGGCGTCACCCAGGGGGGTGATCCTCATCAGCGTGGACACGCTCCGCGCCGATCATGTGGCCGGCTTCGGCGGTGCTGCGAGCACTGAGAGTACGGGTCATGTCCTGACCCCCACGCTGGCCGCGCTGGGCGATCGCTCCACCCGCTTCACCCGCACCTACGCCCAGGCCAACGAGACGCTGTTCTCCCACGGCTCCCTCTTCACCTCTCAGCTCCCCTCCCGGGTCCGCCCCCTCGACTACGAGTGGACCATCCCGGACGGCACGCCCACCCTGGCCGCCGCGCTCTCGGAGGCGGGCTGGCGCACGGGGGCCATGGTCAGCGGCGGTCACCTCGCGCGCATCTTCGGGGTGGACGATGGCTTCGGCGAGTACGTGGAGGCCCAGCGCTGGGGCTCGTTCCAGGAGACCGTGCCCATGGCGCTGCGCTGGCTGGACAAGGCCGCCGCCGCCCCCGAGCCGTTCTTCCTGTTCATCCACGGCTACGACGCCCACGCGCCCTACACCAAGCCGCATGTGCTGGGGCGCCTGGCGTCGCCGAACTACGACGGCCCGCTGCTGGAGCCCTCGGCGGTGTCGCTCTTCTACGAGCGGCTCTACAAGGACGGCTGGTACCCGGACTTCCCGCTGAGCACGCTGACCAACCGCTCGGGCACCCGGGTGCTCACCCCGCGCATCCACGAGCTCCTCCCCGAGTACGCCGCGCGAACGGGCGTGAAGAAGGTGACGCTCACCGACGCGGATCGGGCGTGGCTGGACGGCATGTACGACACGGGGGTGCTCTACGCCGACCTGTGGATCGGGGTGCTGCTGGCCGAGCTGGAGCGCCGGGGGCTGGCGGAGACGACGGCGATCGCCGTCGTCTCGGACCACGGCGAGGGGCTCCTGGACCACGGCTTCTTCACCCACCGGGGCTCGCTGCACGACGCCTCGACCCACGTGCCCTTTGTGCTGCACCTGCCGGACGCGCCGGAGAGCCAGGGCCGCGAGGTGGGCGAGGTGGCCGCGCTGCTGGACGTCGCGCCGACGCTGCTGTCCTGGGCCGGCGTGCCCGCGCCGCCCGCGATGGCTGGGCGGGATCTGCTGGCCTGCGCCCGGGAGGGGGACTGCCCCGCGGGCGGCGCGGCGGCCTCGGAGGGGGTGCTGGAGATGGTCAGCGTCACCGACGGCGAGCGCCGCCTGACGGTCCAGGGCGCCCCCGCCTCCTCGGCCGCGATGGACGCGCTCCTCCGAGGCGTCGGCGCGGACGACCCGGAGGCCGCGCTCTACGACACCACGCGTGGGAGCGGCGCGGAGGTGCTCATCGAAGACGCCGAGGCCTTCGAGCGGCTGCGCGCCGCGCTGGTGGACGCCCGCGCGGCTGAAGCCGGGGGGCGCCGGTGATGTGGCTGCTGCTGCTGGCCTGCGTGGGGGAGCCGCCGAAGTACCCCGCCGTGGCTGAGGCGCTGATGGCGCGCGCGGATCTGGACGGCGACGGGGTCGTCGACGCGGCGGAGTACGCTGCGCTCTCCCGCTCGGATGAGCCCATGGTCGCCTGCGACAGTAACGGCGACGCCGTCATCGACGTAGTGGAGCTGGAGGGCTGCTTCTTGACCGTGAACCCGACCCGACTTCAAGCCGAGCGCAGGCGCGCCTGGACGGAGGCCAGCGGCGAGGGCGCGCCCGAGGAGCGCGGCAAGCAGAAGGCGGGCAAGCCACCCGGTGAGCGCGGTGAGCGCGGTGAGCGCGGTGAGCGCGGTGAGCGCGGTGAGCGCGGCAAGCGGGACCGCCGGTGAGCGTCGGGTTTACAGGGCTCATCGTCGCGATGGGCCTGCTGGCCGCGTGCTCATCCCCGCCGAAGACGCTGGCGCCTGGAGAGTCCCCGGATCTGGTGCTGGTGATCGCGGACGGCGTGTCCAGTGGGGCGAGTGGGGCGAGCCTGTCGCCGGGGCTCACCGCGCTGGCCGCGTCCGGGGTGTCCTTCGGCGGCGCCTGGAGCGCGGACGCCGCGGCCCAGAAGGATCACGCGCTGGCGCTGACCTCGACCTGGCCCGTGGGGCTGGACCGGGCGCCGAACTCGCTGCCCGGGGTGCTGTCGCTCTACGGCTACCGCGTCGAGGCGGCGGTCGGCCCGGGGTTTCTGGCGGCGGCGGATGGGGGGCTGCTGGACAACTTCGACGTCACCCGGGAGACCGACTGCGGCGCGGCGCTGACCCTGCCGGCGTCGGAGCCCTGGTTCCTGCTGGTCCATCAGCCCGCCGGCTGTCCCGCGGACGACGCGCTGACGGCGGTGCAGGAGGCGCTGGCGGCGGCGGGGCTCACTGAGCGCGCGCTGGTGGTGTTCACCGGCAGCGCCAGCGCTGACACCCTGACGCCCGACAGCCGCGTGCCGCTGGTGATTCGCGACCCGAGGGCGGCGCCCTCCCACGCCGGCACCGCCTACGATCAGATGGGCACCACCATGGATCTGATGCCCACGCTGCTGCTGGCGGCGGGGGCCGTGGTGCCGAGCGACGCCTGGGGAGCCTCGCGGCTGGGCGCCCTGCGCGGCGAGTTCCCCTCGCGGGTCGCCGTGTTCCAGCGCGGCCCGGGGGTCATGGGGATCCGGACCGGAGCGCACCTGCTGGTGATGCCGGAGCCCGACTCGGCGGCGGGGCTGCCGAAGCGCTGCGAGGGCGGGGTGCTGACCCCGCTGGCGGATGAGGCGGCGCCGCCGGGGGCGGGGAAGCGGGACACGTCGGCCCTGTGTGACGCGCTGCTCGCGTGGCGCCGGGGGCTGGAGTCGGACAGCGCCCGGGAGCGGATGGGGAGCGAGGCGTTCGGGCGCATGCTCCGGGAAGGGGGGTACTGGTGATGAACGGGACGACCCGCCACGGCCTCCAGATCATCGCCGTCGCCTTCGCCGCCTGCCTGCTCCTGAACCTGCTCGTCGAGCGCGCGGGCCTGAAGTACGTGCAGGGCGTGATCTGGCCCACCGACCTCCCAGCCTTCGCGCAGCTCCCGAGCGAGCCCATCGACGTGGCCGTCTTCGGCTCCAGCCGCGCGAGCTTCGCCCTGCCCCCCGACGGCCTGGACTTCTGCCTCTCCGAGACCCTCGGCCGGCCCACCAACACCGTGAACCTCGCCCGCACCTTCGCCACGGCCTACGACGCCGAGGTGGTGGTCCGCGACCTGCTGGACGACAACCCGCCCGAGGTGCTCGTCCTCGCGGTGGGCGCCGAGTTCGTCGACGAGTACAACCACCAGTTCTCCGCCGGCCTCGCGGCCCACGCCGGGGTCGCCGACATCCCCACCAACCTCGCCCACGCCCGCGGCCTCTCCGACGTCTTCGCCGCGATCTTCCCCATCGGCCGGGGCGCTGAGTCCGCCGCCCTCTACCTGAGCGGGCGCTACGACAACGAGGCCCGGCTGACCTGGATGATGATCCACCACGGCGGCGGGCAGTTCTGCTACGGCAACACCCCCTGCGAGCGCCAGAACAAGGCCTACGAGAAGCTGCTCTCCGATCGCTGGGACGCGGTCTCCGCGAACGTGCTGCCCACCCTGCGCGAGGATCGCTACGAGCCCTACCTCGTGGGCGATGGCCAGGTCCACGACGGCCTGCTGGCGCTGCTGGACTGGGCCCGGGCGCGCGACGTCCAGGTCGCCTTCGTGAAGCTGCCCATGCACGGCGACTTTCAGGAGGGCATCCCCCGCTCGGTGCGCCAGTCCTTCACCGCGTACATCGACGCGATCGCGGAGGAGCACGGCGCGATCGTCTACGACGGCCACAACCGGGACTACCGCACCAACCGGCGCTGGTACCTCGACCCGGATCACCTGAACGCTGACGGCGCCAAGCGCTTCACCAAGACCGTCTGCCGCAAGGTGCTCGCCCCCATGCTCGGCGGAGGGGAGTAGCGGGATGCTGTTCAACAGCTTCACGTTCCCCGTCTTCCTGGCGGTCGGCTGGGCGGTCTATCGGCTGCTGCACACCCGGCGGCTGCCCCGGCTCCTGTGGCTGGTGCTCATCAGCGCCTTCTTCTACGGCTGCTGGAAGCCCTGGTACCTGCTGCTCATCGCGGTCTCGACGCTGCACAGCTACCACGCGGGCTGGCGCATCGACCGCAGCGACGACCCCGGCGTTCGCAAGCGCTGGCTCATCCTGGGAATCGCCGGTGATCTGCTGCTGCTGGGGATCTTCAAGTACGGCAACTTCTTCCTGGAGACCGGCGAGATCCTCTCCGGGGCGACCCTGCCGCGCATCCCCGCCGAGCTGCCGGTGGGCATCAGCTTCTACACCTTCCAGACGCTCAGCTACACCATCGATCTCTACATGGGGCGGATCCAGCGCTCCAAGAGCCTGCTCAGCTTCACGACGTATGTGTTCTTCTTCCCGCAGCTCGTCGCCGGGCCCATCGTGCGCGCCCGGGAGTTCCTGCCGCAGCTCGAAGAGGGCGGCCGCCCCCGCCTGGACAAGGCCGCGCTGGGGGAGGGGATCTTCCTGATCCTGGCCGGGCTCTTCAAGAAGATGGTCCTGGCGGACATGCTCGCGGCGCGCATCGTCTACCCCTTCTTCGACGCCCCCGCGAACAAGAACACCGCCGAGGCGCTGGTCGCGCTCTGGGCCGCGAACTTCCAGGTGTACTGCGACTTCTCGGGGTACTCGGACGTCGCCATCGGCGCGGCGCTGCTCTTCGGCTTCGTGCTGCCGCAGAACTTCGATCGGCCCTTCTGGTCGCGCACGCCGATGGAGCACTGGCGACGCTGGCACATCTCGCTGTCGACCTGGCTCAAGGACTACCTCTACATCCCGCTGGGCGGCTCCCGGAAGGGCGATCTGCGCACCGACTTCAACCTGGGGATGACCTTCCTGCTGGGCGGGCTCTGGCACGGCGCGGGCTGGACCTTCGTGGTGTGGGGGCTCTACAACGGGCTGCTGCTGGCGGGCTGGCGGCGCTGGGGGCCCCGCGAGGCGAAGACCCCGCTGGGGATCGCCCTGTCGGTGTTCGCGACCTTCAACGCGATCTGCTTCGGGCTGGTGTTCCTGCACACGCCGAACTTCTCCGAGGCCATGGCGGCCTTCGGCTCTCTGTTCAGCCCCACCCAGGCGATGACCCCGGGGCTGCTGAACCCGGTGGGCCTGGGCTTCCTGGCCTTCGCGGCGGCGCTTCACTTCACCCCGCAGTCCTGGAAGACGACGCTGAAGGATGGCTTCGCCGCGTCACCGGCCTGGGCGCTCGGCATCAGCATCGTGCTGGTCGGCGGTGTGCTCTCTCTCTTTGCGGGCCTCGCCCGCCCCTTCTTCTACTTCCAGTTCTGAGGGTCGCCCTCTGCGCGGCGCTCGCTCGATGGTGAAGTCGCCGCTGGAGTTCGGGCCGCTGCTGGTGTTGGATGGCCTCCCCGCCGTTGTTGAGCAATGAGGGGGCGTTGGGATCGAGCAGGGACTGAACGGCCGCAAGAGGTCGGGTGTCTACAGCGCGGTCGGGTTCCCCCAGCGCGGAGCCACGCTGGCTGCCGTAGGCGAATACACGCGGCAGCGGAGGTGTGTTTCTCGCTGTGAAAGAGAGAGGGGCCGCTGTGACGAGCTTCGACCTTTGCCAGCGGACCACCTGCTCGGATCCAGCTCTTCGGTGGTTGGGCTGTGAAGAGCGCCTGTCCAAGCTCTGGAGAGACCAGGCTCAGCACTATGCTGCGCAGCAGCGTTGACTCGCCCACCCCGTCTTCCCCGACGGACAAGAGCCATTTCGGGCACAGCCGCCGGGCACAACCACTGCAGGTCACCGGGATCGCTCAGGGATGATTAACCTTCCAGTTCTGACACACGCTCCCTGCGTCCGGTATATGTCAAGGGCACGTGCTGGGAGCTGAGATGGGTGAAGCGCGCATTGGCCGCTATGAGCTGCGTCGGGTCTTGGGTGAGGGCGGCGCGGGGCGGGTCTGCGAGGGGGTGCTGCGCGGCCCGGGTGGCGTGGTCAGGTCGGTGGCGGTGAAGGTGCTGCATGACGGGGCGGAGGAGCTGCGCCGGGAGGCGCGCATCGGCGGCCTGCTGCGCCATCAGAACCTGGTGGACGTCTACGAGGTGAACGAGGAAGACGGTCGCTGGTTCTGTGCCATGGAGCTCTGCCTCGGAGGCAGCCTGCGAGACCACATCCCGCTCTCGCCGAAGGCTGTGGTGGAGGCGGGGCTCCAGGTGTGCGCGGCGCTTCAGTACGCCCACGAGGAGCTGGGGCTCATCCACCTGGACATCAAGCCTGACAACCTCCTGCTCAAGGACGGCGTCGTCAAGGTCGCTGACCTGGGCATCGCGCGCGCGAGGGGCTTCGGCCGGGACGCTCGCATCCGCGGCACCCCAGGCTACATGGCCCCAGAGCAGGCACGGGGCGAAGCGCTCGACGCGCGCGCGGACCTCTACGCCCTGGGCGTGACCCTGCTGGTTCTGGCGACCGGTGCGCTGCCGCGGGCCGACGAGACCCTGGATGGGTGGGGGAGCATCGACCCGAGCTCCGCCGCCGCTGGCACCCTGGACCTGGAGGCCAGCGGCGGGCCGGAGACCTGGGCCTTCGACGAGCCGGCGGCCGGCGCCCCGGGGCCGGACTCGATGGACACCTTTGACCCCGGCTTCGACACCGGGTCACAGACGATCCCCCAGCCCGCGGCCTCGACGCGCGCCCTCGCTGGGGTGCCCGACTGGCTGGCCCCGGCGATTGAGGGCTGCCTGGCTGAGCGGCCCGCGGACCGCTGGGAAGACATGGAAGAGCTGGCCGAGGTGCTGCGCGGGCTCCAGGTCGATGGCCCCGGGCTGAAGGCGGCGGTGGGATGGACGCCTCCACCGACGAAGCCCCAGCGCGAGGGCACCAACCTCGGGGAGGAGCCCAACGCCCTCGTGGGTCGCGAGGCGGAGCTGGCGATCCTCGCCGACGCCCTCGAGGCCCCCTGCTTGCTGAGCGTGAAGGGCCCCGCGGGGGTCGGCAAGACCCGGCTGGCAGCTGCGGCAGCCCGCCGCTGGCGACAGCGGACCGGCGGCCAGGCGTGGCTCTGTGATCTCAGCAACGCCCACACGGCGCCAGAGCTGCTCTTCTCGCTGGCCAACACGCTGGGCGTCCTCCTCGGCCCCGGCGACACCGGCGCGCAGGTCGTGCAGATAGGCCACGCCCTGGCCAGCCGCGGCCCCGCGATCCTGGTGCTGGATAACTTCGAGCAGCTCTCGGAGTTCGCGGACGTGGCGGCTCACTTGAGAGCCGCGGCCCCCGAGGCGCGGGTGGTGGCCACCTCCCGTGAGCCGCTGCACCTCGACGGTGAGCAGATCATCGCGCTGGGGACGCTGTCGACCGCCGCCTCAGAGGCGCTGCTGGTGGCCCGGGCCCGCCTGCGGGGCGCGGAGATCGCCGGTAACCCGGACCTGCCGGAGCTGGCGGCGCGGCTGGATGGCCTGCCCCTGGCGCTGGAACTGGCGGCGGGGCGGCTCGGCGTGCTCTCGGTGCCGGATGTGCTGGAGCGGCTGAACCTGTCGCTGCTCCGCCAGGGCACCGGGGATCGACACGACACGCTCCAGGCCGCTCTGGACTGGAGCTGGCAGCTGCTGGAGCCAGCCGAGCGCTCGGCGCTGGCCCAGCTCTCGGTGTTCGCCAGCGGCTTCACCCTGGAGGACGCCGAGGAGGTGCTGGAGGTCGCTGGGACAACGGCGCTGGACGCAGTGACGGCGCTGGCGGAGCGCTCCATGGTCCAGGTGAGCGAGGACGGGCGGCTGGGGCTGCTGGTCTCTGTCTGTGACTTCGCCTCCAGGAAGCTGGCGGACCGGGGCGCCGCCGAGCGTCGCCACGGCGCCTGCTATGCGCGGCGCGGGCACCCGGAGGCCCTGGCCGCCCTGCGCACCCACGGCGGCCTCGCGCGCAGGGCGGCGCTGGCGCTGGCGCTGGACAACCTGACGGCGGCCAGCCGCCGCGCGGCGGCGCGGGGAGCCGCGGCAGCTGCGGCAGCCGCGGCCATGGCAGCCTGGAGCGTGCTGGAGCTCCAGGGGCCCTTCGCGCTGGCCGCCGACCTGCTCCGGGCGGTCCTGAAGCTGCCCTCGCTGGACGCCGCCGCGCGGGTGCGCGTGAGCTGCGGGTTGGGCCAGGTGCTGAAGTACCTGGGCGAGAAGGGCGAGGAGCAGAGCCAGCTCAGCGCGGCGCTGGCGCTGGCGCGGGAGCTCGGCGACCCGGGCCTCGAGGGCAGGGCGCTGAGATGCCTGGCCTCCAGCGTCCACAACGACGGCGACGCCGACACGGCGCGGACTCACTACCAGGCCGCCCTGGCGCTCCTCCGGCAGAGCGGCGATCGAAGCGGCGAGGCCACCGCGCTGCGCGGGCTGGGGCTCCTCAACACCAGCCAGAGCCGGTATGACGAGGCGCGAGCCAGCTATGAGGCCGCCCTGGCGTTGGCCAGAGAGGTGGGCGATCGCCGTGAGGAGGGGGGCCTCTTGCGCGCGCTGTCGGCGCTCCACTCCAACCAGGGGCGACCGGAGGAGGGGGTGGCGCTCTCTGAGGAAGCGCTGGAGGTGCACCGCGAGGTCGGGGACCGCCAGGGAGAGGCGTGGACGCTGGCGGGTATGGGGACCAGCTATCAGCACCTGGGCCAGCTGGACAGGGCCCGCGACAGCTACCGTGACGCCCTGGCGGTGCACAGCACGCAGGGCGACCGCTACCACGAGAGCGTCCTGCTGGGGTATCTGGGCAGCGTGCTCGCCCAGCTGGGAGAGCACGCCGAGGCGCGCGAGTGCTTGGAGCGTTCAGTGGCGGTCTGTCAGGAGATCGGGAACCGCCGCGGCGAGTGCGCGGCGCTGCTGATCCTCGGGAGCCTGGAGCTGACGGAGAGCCGACGGGACGAGGCGCGGGCTTGCTACGAGGCGTCGCTGACGATCACCCGCGCGATCGGTGAGCATCGAAGGGAGGTCTTCCTGCTCAGCAACCTGGGCATCCTCCACGCCGAGGAGGCGCGGTTTGAAGAGGCCCGCGCCTCCTTCGCCCAGGCCCTGGCGCTGGCCCGCGAGACCGCGAACAATAAGGGGGAGTGTCTCGCGTTGCACTTCCTGGGGAACGTGCACAGACAGATGGGCGATCTGGACGCGGCGTTCGCCTTTTACCAGGAGGCGCTGGCGCTGTGCCGGGCGATCCAGTATCGCCGAATGGAGGGCGAGCTGCTGTGCGAGCTCGGAGCCCTCCTGCGGCAGCGCGGCCAGCTGGACGAGGCGCGGCCCTGCCTCGATGAGGCCCTCGCTGTAATGCGCGAGGTAGGCTACCAGCGAGGGGAGATCCAGACTCTGATGGAGCTGGGTACTTACTGCCGCGAGCAGGGGCTGCTCAGCGAGGCGCTGTCTCACTTAGAGGCCGCGCAGATCCTGAGCAGAAAGTCCGGGGTCTGGGAGAGCAGAGTGCAGCTGATGCTCGCCCAGATCCTCGCCGCGATGGGCGATTGCCGCGGCGCGCTGGCGCGGCTGGCTGACGCGGAGGCCAGCGCCCCGGAGGCGCAGCCCGAGGACTCTCTGGCGGAGCTCAGGGCCCTCCGGGCTGAGCTCACCGGGGCATGACGAAGGGGGCCTCCCCGCCGCCGCTGCTGAGCACGGCCCCGAGAGCTGAGAAGAGCGAGCTCGGGCACAGCTCCCGGGCACAACCGCCGCAGGTTACCGGGCTCGCTCAGGGATGATTACCCTTCCAGTTCTGAGACGCCCGCGGTGACCAGTGAGGTGCTACAGGCCCTGATCGAGGCGACCGCCGCTGAGCAGGGGCTCCCCCCTGAGGTGCTGGCGGCGGACCTCGCGGGCTTCCTTGAGGGCGCCGCTCGCTCGCTGCTGGCTACGGCCCGGCCGCTCGCGCTGGGCTGGAATGACGCGCTGGGCCCGAGCGCGCGCTGTCGCCTGGTGGTGGACGAGCGGGCGGGCGCTGATGACGCCGGGGGGGTCGCGCTGGAGGTGCTGGAGCGCTACCTGCCGCGCGACCGCCCGACGCTTCGGGTGGGGCAGATCGTGAGGCTGCAGCCGGAGCCGCTGGAGGGCGGGGCGCTGGCGACGGCGCTGCTGTCGCCGGGGGAGCGGCTGGGGCGGGCGGGGGAGCACGAGGCGCTGCGCGCGCTGTTGGCGGCGGCGTTTGAGGTGGTCGCGCGGGGGCTGCTCGGAGGGGACGCTGAGGTGGAGGTTTTCTACAATGAGGAGCTGCGGGCGTTCGAGCTCCTCAGGTGGTTCAAGGTGTGTGAGTCGGTGTCCGACCCGGCGCTGGAGATCACCCTGGAGGCGGCCCGGCGAGCCGACAGCGAGACGGTTCTGGGGGATGACCTCGGCTTCATGCTCGCTTGGGATGAGCCGCTGCAGAGCGCCGTCGCGCGGCTGTTTGCTCAGTGGTCGGAGGCCCGGGCGGTGCTGGACGCGACCGCGATCGGCGTCGGAGTCCGCGGTCTGGATGACTGGGTGTCCGTGGAGCGCGGGCGGCGCGTGCTGGTGTCGGAGAGCTGGGGGAGCGGGCGGCCGACCCCCTGGTCGGCGGCCCGGGAGCAGCTCTGGGCGCGGCTGATGCGGGTCTACGGCGCGGACGGGATGCTTGAGCTGATGTACCCGAACCACACGACGGCGGCGCTGTGGCCGCTGCGGGCGGCGGTGCCGGTGGTGGTGGTGCCGGCGGTTCTCGCGGGGCTGGAGGCGCTGCCGCTGCTGGATCTGGATGAGCTGCCCTGGCCGCGCCGGCCCGGGCTGTTTGAGCTCATGGAGCACATCGACGCGCTGTCTGGAGCCCGACGCCCCAGAGGGCGACGACGTCCCATTCGCCGCCTGCCCGTCTATCTGACGAGCTGCGGGGCTTTCACGATCCTGCACCATGATCACGGCGGTGAGCGGGTGGTGATCGATGTGTTTGAGCGTGTCTGATACCAGCTCTGGCCGAGTGGTTGTGTGTTGGTGATGGGCTCGTGACGAGCCGCAGCGGGAACGCAACGTCCCAGCGCCTCACGCAAGAGGGGCCGTGACGTCAGCTGCCCCGCCACGAGGCGGGGTCGCTCGTCCTTCAGCGCTCCTGAGTCGCTGCCTCTGAAGCCCTCCCCCTGTCTTCTGGCCCCTGACGGGGCGAGGGGGCGAGCCCCCTGTGACCTCTCATTGATCCACCAGAACGCGCCGTATCCCCACCCTCTCGATGAGCCCGCACCTTCCTCCTCCAGAGCGGCACCAACCGCGCCGCATGGCGCGCGCCAACTGCGACTGGGTACCTTTGAGGAACGCGACGTCCCAGCGCCGCACGGGAGAGGGTGTTGCGACGTCAGATGCCTCGCCGCAAGGCGACATCAGGAGGCAAGACCTTGCGAACACGTGGACGGTTTTCGACGGAGCCGAGCTGTTGTTGTCCTGCCATCCCACGCTGTAAAACCGGCCAGGTTTCGCAATGGATGCAAACCCAGGTGGGCATGCCAGACGACCCGAGAGTCACTGCACAGGGGTCCTCCTCCGGAGCGGCTCCGACCAGGTGGCAAGGCGACGACGAGGAACGAGGAGACTTGCCTGAGAGGGGAAGCGCAGGTTCCCCTTTAGAGACAACGCTGGTTGGCAGCCGCGAATCCGTCAAAGTGGCTGAAGACACGCACTAACGCCCACAAGCCATGCGGCAGCCGCACTCCCAGTGACCTCCACGATCCATGCGGCAGCCCCCCCGAACCCAACCCACCCGAGCCCGAACCCACCCGAGTTCAGCCGGGTCAGGTTCAGCCGGTCCGGGGTCAGTCGGGCCCAACTCGCCGGGCCCACACCCATTGGACGGAACGCTTGTGTCTTCGGGACCGCTCATCTCTGCGGGCCTGGTGGGGCACGGGTTGGGGCTGCCGCAGGGATCGTGAAAGTCAGTGGTTATGCGGCTGCCGCATGGATCGTGATCGTTAGCGCGGGTCTTAGCCACTTTGACGGATT
>Ga0316204_10005658_pt1 | contig 20265 bp, 18 predicted proteins | sample 6monrhotite_MG_2_FD_205661 | JGI IMG/M metagenome (GOLD analysis project Ga0316204, IMG submission 205661) | Microbial mat bacterial communities from mineral coupon in-situ incubated in ocean water Damariscotta River, Maine, United States -... | ecosystem: Environmental > Aquatic > Marine >...
AACTCGATCTGCTGTGGATGACACTCAATGGAGATATTGTCGAGTACCCAATCATATAGAGGTCGATGGTCGGCAAACTCCAGCGTGCACAGGGAGTGCGTAATACCTTCGAGCGCATCTGAAATAGGATGCGTAAAGTCATACATAGGGTAAATAGACCACGCATCACCCGTTTGATGATGCACCACGCCGTTACGAATGCGATATAACATGGGATCACGCATATTAATATTGGGCGAAGCCATATCTATCTTTGCGCGCAGCACACGTGCACCATCAGGGAACTCACCCTGCTTCATGCGTTCAAGCAGATCAAGATTTTCTTCAACACTACGATCACGGTAAGGGCTATTTTTACCTGCCTCTTTAAGTGTGCCGCGATACTCACGTGTTTCTTCAGCGTTTAAATCACACACATAGGCCTTACCCGCCTGAACTAATTCAATTGCATAGTCATATATATTTTGAAAATAGTCAGAGGCATAAAAAAGTCGATCTTGCCAATCAAAACCCAGCCAATGAACGTCTTCCTGAATCGCACGCACAAAATCAACATCTTCCTTTTCAGGATTTGTATCATCAAAACGTAGGTTGCAGGTGCCGTTATAATCTTCTGCAACACCAAAGTTCAAGGCGATGGATTTAGCATGACCAATATGTAAATAACCATTAGGCTCCGGAGGAAAACGTGTCGCGATTTTACCGTTATTTTTATTATTGGATAAATCTTCATCAATAATATGACGAATAAAGTTAGTAGGTTTGGAACCCTCTTCAAGGCTCATAGGGGTAAATCCTGTTGATGATGTAAATTGATGGCTATTTTAGCCTTAATACGAGGAAGTTATAAGTTGTATATTTCTTTAGGAACATTTACAGCATGTATTAGTAGATAACAAAGAGGTACCCTGTTATTCATTTAAGCCAATACAATGCTCAATAAAGAGCGTTAATTTTTCCACTCATCATATTTTTGCTCCCATTCCCAGGCATGACGAATAATAGTTTCTAGATCAGTATACTGCGGAGACCATCCTAGTTCTTTTTGCAGTAATGTAGAATCGGCGACTAATTTAGCAGGATCACCATCGCGTCGCTTTGCAAGTTTCACTTCAAAGTCATTGCCGGTGACTTTCTTTGCGACATCAATAACTTCTTTAATTGAATAACCCTGACCATTGCCCATGTTGTAGGCCTTGCTTTCACCACCGGCAATCAGGTGCTCAAGGCCAAGCAAGTGTGCACTACATAAGTCATTTATATGAATATAGTCACGAACACAGGTACCATCAGGCGTGTCGTAATCTGTGCCGAAAATCGCAATATTATCACGACGACCCGACGCAGCTTGCAACACTAATGGTACCAAATGAGTTTCAGGAATATGCCGCTCGCCCAACTCACCATCAGCATCCGCACCTGCCGCATTAAAGTAACGCAAGCTCACCGACTTCATGCCATAAGCATGATCAAAATCTGCCAATATTTGCTCAACCATTAACTTGCTATGACCATATGGATTAATGGGTTTTTGCGAATGAGCTTCATCAATCGGTATATATTCTGGCTCACCAAATGTCGCCGCTGTAGACGAAAAAATGAAATTTTTAACACCATGCTCAACCATCGCATCTAGTAATACCTGAGTATTGGTTACATTGTTTTTGTAATACATGGAAGGTTTTTCAACCGATTCACTGACCTGAATATATGAAGCAAAATGCATTACACCATCGAAAACAGTTTTAGAAAAAAGACTATTTAATAATTCCGCATCAGCAATATCGCCTTCAATGAAATCTCCATATTTCACGGCATCTTTATAGCCATTCGATAAGTTATCTAATGTAACAACATCATGCCCTGCTAGTGACAACATTTTTACCATATGCGAGCCGATATAGCCTGCACCACCAACTACTAACATTTTCATACTCATGCCTTTTTAGTATGCATTTTTATTTATAAACCCTTTGAAAATTGTAAGAAAAATAATTTTCAAATCAAACCATAATGACCAGTTTTCAATGTAGTAGAGATCATATTCTACACGTTTTTTCATCTTGACTAATGTATCCGTTTCACCACGAAGGCCATTAATTTGGGCCCAGCCCGTAATACCTGGTTTAACCATATGGCGAAGCATATACTGATCTACTTGATCTTTATATTCCTCATTATGAGCCAACGCATGGGGCCGTGGGCCTACAATAGACATACGCCCCTGTAACACATTGTAAAACTGGGGCAGCTCATCAAGACTGGTGCTCCGCAAAAAAGAACCTAGCTTAGTAATGCGAAAATCACCTTTACTTGCCTGCGTGACTCTTCCATTTTCTTCAGTATGCACTGCCATGGTTCTAAATTTATAGACATTAATAATTTTACCATCCCACCCATGTCGCTTCTGTTTAAATAGTATTGGTCCATTAGAGGTCACTTTAATTGCAAGAGAAATAACTAGAAAAAGCGGGCTAATCAATATCAATATTAACAAAGCTAAAAGTCTATCTTCCAAAGCCTTTACAAGAAGATTACTGCCACCCATTGGAGTATCAGATAAATTAACCGCGGGTAGGCCAACAATTTCTGTCATTGAATGATTAAGCAACTGAAAACCAAAAATATCTGGAATTAGCTTAATATTAACAGTTTGATGTCTAAGCGCATAAAGTAAATCTTTAACTCGTTGTTCCGCACGCAATGGTAGTGCAATCCAGACCTCATCAGTCTGATGTTTCTGTATATATGCCTCAACCTCGCTTATACCGCCTAAGACAGGATAGCCATTAATTGAAGAATTTAAACTCTTGTACGCATCATCAAACAAGGCATCAATTTTAAACCCGCTCCAAGGTGAGTCTGTTGTTTGAGAAGTCAGCTTTTTACCAAGGTCACCCGCACCAACAACCACTACACGTCGATAGTTTCTACCCTTTTTACGCTGATGCTGCAGAAAGCCATAAACACACAATCGAAATGCCAGCAGAAACATAAGCCCTAATACCATCCACCAACCCAACCATAATCGAGAGTACTGAGATGAGATCTTCATAGTAAATAAGATAATAATCATTAATAAAACAACAGAGAACCAGGCAAGTATAATAGCCCTAGTCTGCTTGATAAGACTTTGCCCCCTCCATGAGCTATAGAGACTAAAAAGGGGAAAGACTAATACGACACATAGCACTGCGAATAAAACTAGAAACCGGTAATCCAGAGGCATATGAAGCTGATCAAATGAAAACCTAAAACCAAAAGAAACAATAGCAGCAAGAATAACTACAAATGGGTCTGCTATTCGCGAGAAAAGATTAATAAAACCAGAAAATGTCTTAAGTATTGATTTTCCAAACACATCACTCATCTATTTTTTCATCCATATAAATTATTTTGCAGCAAAAAATCAAATAAATTATAAATCTTTAATTGTTCTGTACTTTTTATTATCCCAATAAATGTTATGAATAATATATCAAATAGATACTGCGCGTGAGCTAATGTGAGCGCGATACTAAACATAGTTTAATTAGGACGACATTGGACATTATACTCTGTGAATTTTTTACTTAATACCGTACACCGAAATCAATTCGTCTATCATCCGGTCCAGAGAAAAACGACTAATAGCTCTCTTCCTTGCTTCATCACCCATTTTTTTACGTAAAGATGGATCCTTAATTAAACGATCTAAATACACTTTAAATTCTTCAGCATTACTTGCGACAAATCCAGTTTCACCATGATCTATCACATCCCGGTTTCCTACAACATTAGTTACAACTGCAGGTATTCCTGCCACCATGGACTCAATTACGGCAATAGGCATCCCTTCCCACAAAGATGTTTGAACATAAATATCAAATAGGGACAATTGCTCTAACGCCTCTTTTCTTACGAGCCAACCTGTAACTCTGACACTTAAACTTTCTAGTTTTTCAGCATCAACCTGATCACCCCCTCCAACCCACACAAACTCACACTCAGGTCTTCGTTCACTTACTAAATCCATAAATGCTTGAGGATCTTTTTGCACACCGATTCTACCAACAGTGCCAACTTGAATCACCTGTGAATTATTATGTTGTTTTGGTAAAACCACACCAACATCAACAGCATTTTCAACTAAAACAACATTTTTAGGATTAAGGCTTTTTATGGCCTCATCATATTCTCCTTTTGAGCACGCTATTACTGTTCCACCCATACGACAAGCCAACCACTCAAGCCAACGATAAACTGATCGTTTTGTGGGGGAAACATCCATTTGTAAAAATGACAAGCCTCGTGGCGAATAAAATACTTTATCCTTAAGCCCACAAACATACGCAGCTGCACGGCCGAGAACTCCTGCTTTAGAAGAATGAAGATGAATTACATCGACACGCGTGCCCCTAAAAAAACGCAATAACGCAAGAAATGCCGTCATATCTTTGATTGGATTAATATTTCTAGTCATCGATACACAACGCAATCTAATACGCGAATCGACAAAAGCACTCAAAGGTTGCGGAGTCTCATCTCTCTCTGAATATACCAAGTGTACTTCAATCCCCAGACTCACAAGCTTATTACACGTCTGAGTTACTGATGCAAATACACCACCACCAAATGATTCTACAATATGAACAACTACCACTTTATCCCCTTCCTGCAGACTCATTAAAAAATACTCATCATACTTTAAATTTACCTTCGTAATTTTTTATCTCATATAATAAATGACGTTCTGAATCAATAATGACTAAACCTGCTAAAAAAATTAGCGAAATACGAGTCACTGATGAATCAGGGCCAAGCATCATTACGAAAAATAAATAACCTGCAAAGGGCAAATATGGGCTACCAATAAGCCGATTGATAGCCATAAATATCAAAAACAGTAGCAATAAACCAGGCAACAAACCATTAAATAATCCAAATGCCAATATCAAATTATGAACAGTAAGCCTACTATCATCATATTCATATTTATATCGGCTAGCAGACTCATATATTAAGTTTTCATCTAGTAACAAAGGAGCGCCCAAAAGATCAGTCAATGCAGAATAATTCAATGCAGAACGTTGAGAATTGGACGCACTCATTTCTAATATATGATGTTGATCAAATAACATAAAAACTGGAGCAGCAAGAATATACATTAAAAGAAAACCAAAAAGGATGCTTAGGATCAATACCCTTTGACGACTAATCGATTTATTAACAAGCGCAAGAGATGCAAGAGTAGAAATTAATACGCCTCTAGCAGCAACTTTCAACGACAAGGCAATATCTATGAACATAAGCAACGGGATAAAATAATACAACCTCCCCCTATACTTCGAAATAATAATAGCACCCCACAGCGTATACAACTGGAGTATCGTATACTTATTATCAAATTTAAAATCAAAATAAAAAAAAGATTTAATCGACATAAGTACAAGCACAAGAATCATACCAGACCTAACTATGTTACGGGATCGAGCAGACCATCCGCCTTCATAAATCGTATAAAATAACATTCCAATTAGCAAGTAGTGATATGAGCTCTTTGGAAACCCTAATAAAACACCCATAATACAAATTAACAAAAAAATAAAAAATATTACATTCCGTAACTTAGCAACTCCATTCACGAAGAATACAAACAACAATATCAAAAGCATTAACATTTCAAACGATGCCGAAAGGAGATTAATCACCGCAAAACCAAACCTTTTTCAACAAGCTTTTGTGCAATAGATTCCCATAGAAAATCATCTAACGAAGGCTGAATATGTTCTTCAAGGAGCAGAGTTCGTATCTTTTCTATTAAAAAAACTTTGTCGTCAAAATCAATAACCTCACCCCCCATGACACTCTGTAATTCCCTAAATACGGGAATATCATTCGCCAATACTGGTAAGCCTCTTGCCCTCGCCTCAAGAAAGGGTATGCCAAAACCCTCTAGTTTAGAGGGGAAAATAAATACTTTTGAGTTATCATAAGCTTCAATAAGTTCTTTTTCTGACAAATTAGATATAAACGTAACATCCATTTTATAAAATGACGCAAACTCAACACATTTTTGCTTTTCACCAAAGTCAGATCCTACGAATAATATACGTAATGAACAACCGTATAGTGACTCAAGCAAACTAAGGTGTCCTTTATGTGATGCCAAATTAGACACATATAATAAATCATAGTCACGTTGAATACCGACTTCAGGCAAAGGTGTTGAGAGCCAAATATTTGAAAGCCCATTATAAGAAACGACAACATTATTCGGCGCCGTATTTAGAGCACTGCAAATTCGCAGTTTTTCTGCTTTTGAAACCGTTATTATTTTATTCGCAATTCGTGCAGATAACCAATGCATGTAACGAACGGCATTGCCCCCCTTACGTGCAAACTGTGTAGCAAACTTTGCATCATGAATTACATGAAAAACCTTAAATCGGCCGAACGAAAGTGGAGCAATTGGGCTTTCCGAAATCACCAATTTTGGACGAAGGGTCAAAATTCGTAAAGTCAACCATACGCTCTTAAGCAACCTTTTTAAATTAGAGTCATCCAGTGAAAACCGTACGTGCTTCACACCTTCAGGTGGTCTCCACGGTGACAGACATATAATTTCCAGCTCTTGATTAGATTCTAATAATGCCTTGCAAAGCTCCTCAACACGATGCCTTGCACCAGAATAAGTGCCATGATGTCCATATGGACTAATAAAAACTATTCTTTGTATATCATTCATCACATACGAATACCTGATGCTAAATATAGTGCATTAATTGCTGCACTTAATGGATTAAGTGATTGTGATAAAAAATGATAATGGCCAGTAAACGAGCGTCCTAAGCGTTTAAATCTATCTGAAATTAAACTACTCGATTTGCCACCTACATGGTCTGCCTTTATATCTGCATAAACTAAAATATCTACACCTTTAGTCTTGGCTCTCTCGCAAAACTCCAAATCTTCCGCATACAAAAAAATATCTTCACAAAAACCACCTAACTCATCAAAAACACTCTTACACACCATCATGCATGCACCAGAAACATAATGCACCGGCACTACATCCAAGGAATTATTCAAGCCATCTAAATAAGTACGACGATATTCAAGACCAAACCTTCCAGGCTTTACCAATGTTCTCGATTTCCCTATTTTATCAAGAATAGCCGGAGCCCAAATTGCTTTCATATTTAAAGAAGATTTACTCACTAACTGAGTAATAGATGAAGACTCTATACTTGTATCAGGATTTAAAAATAACAGTAGGTCTGAATTCGCACATTCTGCCCCCAAATTGCAGCCTGTACCAAATCCAACATTACCCTGACCACATACAATCTTAGTCTTCATATTGATGGGCTTAAAGTTACCACTATTATCTACAACTATTAACTCCACCTGTCTCATATTCTTAACAAGTAACTCTATATTATTAATCAACTTTGTCGAATGATAATTTATAGTTACAATACTTAGTGACAATAATGACATATCATACTTTCCCAAAATTAATGGTATCACTAAAAAACTACTAAAAAACTACTAAAAAAATTTAAACTATAAAAAGTACAACTAGAAATACAAAATCAATCTAGGTGTTGTGATAAAAATTTTATTCCATTGATTTTGATATCATCAATCTCACTGATATGGAAATTTTACAAAAAAAACATACGCAATTTTATTGCGTATGTTTTTCCAGAACTTTAATAACCTTAGCAGGTACTCCACCTACAACTGTATACGGCTCTACATTTTTATTAACAACAGCTCCTGCAGCAACAACGGCAGATTCTCCAATCGAAACACCGGCTAAAATTTTAGCACCAGCACCAATCCAGGAATTGCTCCCTACTATACAACTTTTACCGATTTCATCACGATACCCCACGGCAGGGTCAGAAATTTGATGATTTGAAGCAAAAATACACGCATCTTTGGCTATAAGAACGTTTTCTCCAATATCTATAGCTACATCATCATAAGATTGAATAAGAACGCCCGGCCCTATAAACACACTATTTCCAATCCTAATCGTCCCACATCTTGGAGCTAATAAGGCGCCTTCTTCAACAATAACACTATCACCTATATCTAATTTTCCACCACAACAATCACGACCACCAAAAATAATAGAGACACTCCCGAGTGCCCTAAAATTCTTACCTATATTCAGAAGTCCATTAGCTCCTCTAAACCTTACGAAGCCAAAAACAAATGGAAAAGCTTGTACTGAAAAAACACTTCTTGACGCAAGTAAGGAAAGAAAGAACAACACCGTACAAATAATCATAATCAACAGTTCAAAATAGTTTCTACCTTTCAATTCACATCTTCCTTGTCAATTTCAGCCTAAATTTATTTATGATATATTTACCAATGGAGATAATTCCAACCATTCGGATACAAGATTTAAATATCTTTACCATAAAATAGCGTGATAATTTATCATTAGAAAGCCTCTGATAGTAAGCTAACAATGACGAATATGTTATCAGTTGCATCATTGCTCTGTGTCTTGTATTTTTTGTGGAATGAACACCCCCTCCATGTATTCTATAGGCCGTAGGTTTGATATCAGGTAGGTATTTACCCCGGCCGTATGCACCAAGAAGTGACCATATAACAAGATCCCCATATCTTGCAGACATTAAATCCTGTGGTATTGTTTTAATTACATTCCTAAAACACGATGTCATAGTATATATGGGAGTAGATTTCATTAATTCTTCTGAATCTAAATCTCTTGTAGCACCACCAAGAACAATATCAAGATGACCAGTATCATCGAATGACTGACAATCACTATACGTTATAACATAATCTAGATTATCTTCTAAAAAATCGATTTGCATCTGCAGTTTTTTATTATCAGTCCAATAGTCATCACCATCACATAGAGCTATATATTTGCCAATTGCTTGTGGAAGCACCAACCTTGGAAATAATAGGCTTGCTTTTGAGAATTGATTTTCAGTTTGTACAATAGGTTTAATTATTGAGGGATATTTTTTAGCATACTCCATAACAATATCTGTAGTGCCATCTGTTGAAGCATCATCATGTATGATAATTTCAAAAGGAAAGTCAGTATCTTGGTTTAAAAAACCTTCCAAAGCATCTTCTAAAAACTCACTATGATTATATGTAACACAACATATACTAACAACGGGTTTATTTATATCACCAATCCAATTAGAAACTAGCTCTTCTTCACTTCGTAGCTTTCTCATAAAGAAATGCCTTTATTATTTAACTGATCGATAAGTAATTTTTTAGTTAAAATATAAGCATGAACTCTCATATAATGACTGAAAATCACATATAACAAAATAGAAGTGCCACCGAATATAATCAGCTCTACAACTGGCAACCACTCAATATACAATTGCAGACTATAAGCAAAACCCGCAATTAAACAAGAAATCAACAAACTAGGAAAAAAGTCAGATACTTGCTCAAAAATTGAATACTGTATCAATCTACTTGAATAATAACTATTTATAAAATACCCTAATATTGATAAAATTATTTGCCCATACAATACAGCTACAACACCATAATCTATAGTTACAAATAAAATTAAAGCTAATAATGTTTTTTTGATCACTTCTAACCATAAAAAAAGATCTGTACGCCCCATTACTTTTAATATATTTAGATTAACGGAATGGAGAGGCATCAAAACAGATGACATTAACATTAGCTGCAAATAAATTACTGCTTCATTCCACTTCTCAGGTAAAAACAAATCAAACAATAAATCACAGAATACTACAAAAAAAATAATGAATGGGAATAATATAAATGTCATCACACAGACTAATTTTTTATAAGCGGCTTTAAGCTGTATCTCGTCATTTTGCTTTGTAGCAAGTGCAGGGTAAGTTACATTTTGAATAGCAGTAACCAACTGCATAACTATCATCTCTTTTATTCTATCCGCAAAATAATACAATCCAACGACAGCTATTGAAAAAAGCTTACCAATCACAATTATGTATAAGTTTTTAAAGACAATATCGATTACCCCGGACAGAAATAATTTATAACCAAAGCCATACATATTTAATAGTGATTTTTTTGAAAAGCTACAACATGGCCGCCATATCTTCTGCCACCATAAAAACAAAACGACTAAAGTTGATGAAATTACCATTTGTACAATTAAGGCCCAGACACCATAACCTAAATATGCTAATAACACAGCAAGAACACCTGAGAGAAACGCAGCTGGTAAATTCACTTTTAACAATGTGGAAAATTTCATATCTCGACTAAGCTTTGAAACTTGCACCACTTGAAAAGAGTTTATAATTACCACAATACCAACAACCCTTATCAACTCCAATATTTTAGGTTCATTATAGAATAGCGCTATAAATGGAGCTGAAACATATAGAAGCACATAAGCAACACAACCTAATATTATATTGGCATAAAAAGCTGTTGAAAAATCAATTTGAGATGGCGCTTTTAGTCGTATCAATGCAGCTTGAAAACCTGAATCCATCAAAGAATTAGCAAGTGCTAAAAAAACAGCTATCATGGCCACTAAACCAAAGTCTTCTACAGACAAAAAATAAGCAAGTAGCAAGGTTACAAAAACCTGCACACCACGACGACTTACTTGCTCAATAAAATTCCAAAAAACCCCAATAGTTGTTTTGCTTGTTAGAGACATAATGCTTCTGCATTTAACAATACAATGCAATTGATCCGTATCATTTATTTCCTAAAAATATTTCAAATATCAACACTTAAATACCTTCTACTACGCCTAAACATGATGACTTCAATAAAAAAAATCAATCTGGTCTAGGTCCAATACAGGAATTCTATTCTTCAACCTAACATCCAGCCTTTGTGGAAACTCATTATCAATAAAAATAGAATTATCAGTAATATGGCTAGACTTTAACTCATGAGGAGTAACGACAATAATCCGTTTGAAAAATTCGCATTTCAGCCCAATTTTCGTGAGGGTTTCAGAGACATCATAAGTATGCCTAGTAATAATTTTTAATGTTATGCCCTTTTTTCTTTGATCATGAAGAAACTCAACCAACTCGGTAATTGGCTTCCAGTTCCATACCAATGTTTCATCCAAATCAAAGTAAATAGTGTCAAAGTCAAAATTAAACTCAGGCTTTAGATTGTTTCCCCTAAAAACAAGACTGCTAGAATCAACAAATTTGTAAGTTTTAATTTTCCTATGCAATAAATTTTGAACTAATATAAGTGGAACATTAATCCCTACAGCACGATAAATTTCCCAATGAGTAAAAAACTTATTAAAACTACACTGAGTATACATTCCATTAATTTCACATTCTGAAATCTCTAAAGAAAGAAGAGTACTTTCTTTTAGATCTGCACTTTTAATTTTCTTAAAAAATTCTAATGATGCCAACTTTCTCGGGTCAAAAACATAATGATCACAACCATCTTTAGCTTTGGCCACTTTAACTCCGCCAATAACATTTACATCCCCCTCAAAATCAATAAGAATATCGAAAAATACAATATAATCCCTTAGATCTCCCACATATTCAATCAAGCTATTAAAACAATTTGTATCTATATGCTCACTCAATATAAACTGTAACTTCATTATCTCATCTGAAGCCTGGTGATTAGAAGCTTCATGATTTAAAAAATCGCCATTATCAGATACTAGAATTTTCGAATCATCAAATTTAATTATCGCATCTGCTTTAATGTCTTTCGATAATTGAATATCATTTAAATCTATCCATTTAATATACTCGTAGCCTTCAGTACAAATAGGCTCTTTATTAGAAACTACAACGTAATTACAGTGCGTTGAAAATCTTATGCAATTACAAAATTTTTCCAATAGCTTACTATCATTACCATATAGCAACACACTTGGATAATAATCTCTCATTTCTTATTGCTACTATTAAACATGCACTCTTTAGAGCTAAATTTGCACATATCACTCATTCAAATATCCAAGATCTTTTAAATCCATTCCTTGCGGCAATAAATTTGATAATTGAACTGAATCATTCGCAAAATTCTCTCTTATACGTCTTTTCTGGCCTTCATTTAAAAATGGTATGCACTGGGTTCCGTCTTTTGTGAAATACCCTGAAGAACTTTTTTCTTTCTTATTAACATGAGATTCTCTTAGATAGTCTGTAACAATTTTAGCTTGAACTCCCAGTAATTCTGCAAGCTTAGCAATAAATAAATCTGGATTCATAGACCATTGCTCAAAAAACATTAATTCAACCTTTTCTTCACCGAAAACCCTAACCAGCTCCAAATAATATTTATTAAAGTTATAAATATCATAACCAGAAAGATCAATGCTTCCATCTGATGCGAACAATATATCGACATTTTTAAACTTTTTTAAGTTATATTCTTCTACGTATTGAGAATAAATTAAACTCGGATGATTACGAACAACCATTAAACATTTAAAGTTTACATTATTATACTTTCTTTCAATTTGCTCTTTAAGAACTGAGGGAAAACTAAAAGGATCCTTAATTTCATTTCCATAATTATTCTTTCTCAACCTTATTGGTGCAGTGAAACTTTCATCACTAAGAACATTAAGTTTTTTTTCTTCAAACTCAATGCTTTCTTCCAATAGATCCAAACTGTTAAATAAACGACTACTCGGCCTTCTATCATGATGTTCATTAGAATCATCTCGCCTCCATGTATTAAGGTTTATCACTCCCAATTCATGCAGCGGCTTAAAAACACCGAACTGTAATGTTGACGACCCTGTTTTAGGAAAACCGAGATGCAATAACACATCCATTATTAACTCCAGCCCCACCTGTTAAAGCAATCGCCTTCTTCAAGATCCGCCTTTATATTTTCTAGCATCTCATTAAGCATAATAGGCTTATAACCTAAAACTTCTTTTTGCTCACTTACATCATAGATAGCGCACTTATAAACTTTCTTTTCAGGCTTATATATATAACTCACCTTATCAGGATGTTTTGCAAATTTTTCACCTATTGATTTTATAAATTTTTCTGTAGCCACTGCCTCACCAGTTCCAACATTAAACGTTCCACCATCTAATGAACTTTCGTAACATAATTCGACAAGAGAAAATAAATTTTGTATATGAACATAATCTCTTGGCATTTTAGGGTCGCCCCAAATTTCCAGTTCTTTCCCTAATACCGCATTTTTAATTATTTGGAGAAAAGGCATAATAACTGGTTCCCCATCTCTTAAATAATATGGTTCCTCAGGCACCAGAAATATCATAGGTAACCTTAGATTAAAAACTCTAATTCCAAAAGCCTTACTATAATAATCGCCTATCATCTTGGCTGACGTTTTTGAAACTGCATACATAGAATGATCGCCTTCATAATTTATATTTGGGGGCAAATCATTTTTCAAGAAAGCATCCTTTGACCAGTAATTTTCAATATCTCTATGTGATGTTGAATATATATATGCCGGTATTTTTGAGCGCCTAACAAACTCAAGAACTTTAAATACACCATTTACATTTACATCAATATATAATTTTAGAGTGGCTGCCAGGTTTGTATTTTCTGATGTTTTCATAATGCTTGGCTGGACACCAGCAAAGTTCAACACAAGATCAACATCTGTAGGTAATTTCACATATAAACTATCGTCTCTTATATCACCTTGAATATGAACATAGTCACTATTTTCAATATTCAACTGGGACCTGCTAACACCAACAACTTCCCAGCCCTTACTTAAAAATCTGTTCGCAGAATACTTCCCGCAATTACCACTAACACCAAAAATAATTACCTTCATTTATTTCTCTCTTACTGAATATTTATATCTTAAACAAATCAACACCAACTAGACGTTTAATTATTACTACTTGCATTTATATATTTTTTAATCATTGATGGACTGCCATTACTTATGATTCATTATTGTGCTCTGCAATCAAGTTACTTTTTGAGCCAATTTCATAATTATTTAACATATTCTTGATTGCATCCTTATCATTCCACATCATTACATCAATTATAGAAAGCCCAGCAATATATTTTTCTCTTCGTTGTGAATATGAGTGTAATTTAGGCTTTAAAAAGCTTAGCTTTATACCCCTTTCTTTAAACTCATCCTCGTTAAAAATCTCATAACCACCCGATGGATTAACATACTCTTTAGCACCTATAGAATCCGCGATTTCAAGTGCCCATTGACCAGGGTGTGCAACATTTTTTGTGTCGACATCCATTTTTGAAAAAACATCATGATCTAATGAAATATCTAGATAATTGCATGTTTGTATAATTGAAAACTCAAGCCACTCAGACAAAGTTGAAAACTCAGTATCAATACAACTTTCAACAAAGTTTAATGTCTGCTTATAAAATGGTGCTTTTTTTTTATATGAAGTGAGTTTGCCAAGAAACTCAGCTCTCCAGCTCATATTTTCATTAATCACAACATCATTTAATCTACACTGTAATGAATGTTTTTTAAGTGGTATAGAAAAATACTGCCATTCTTTTTCAATATCTGGGTGAAGTATTCTATTTCTATTAACCCAGCCTTTCGATATATACTGGGTATCATCAAAAATCACCCACTTATCAACATAATTGATAAGTTGAAAGTAGCCAATATATGGAAAAGCATAGGGCTGCATGATGCCAACTTTCATTCTACGCTCTCCAGTAGCAGTTTAATTATTCGGCAGACCACTAGTATCATATTTTCATTCATTAACACTCCCGTTGGCAGCACAATAATTCGCTGAGCTACCAGTTCAGTATTTGGCAACATCAGCTCTGCATTTGGATATAAATCAATATAGGGCTTCATCTTGTGACAACCAGGCCAAAAGTATTTTCTCGCAAGGACATTCTCAGCATGTAGGGCATCAATAAACTGATCACGAGTGATTGGGCAATTTTCACCAACGTCCATTACTACATACTGATAATTATTATGCTCAGATTCATCAAAGGCCAATAGACTTATATCAGGCAAGCTAGACAATCCCTCACTGTAGAGCTGATAGTTACGTTTATTTGCTTCAATTACTGTATCGATAGCATCCAGATTAACCAAACCCATCGCTGCAGCAACTTCAATCATTTTACCATTAGTGCCTGGATGGATGACATTATCTACCCCCGAAAAACCAAAATTACGCATTAGTCGTGTGGTTTCAGCGAGCTCATCGTCATTAGTAAGAATTGCACCACCTTCGAAAGTATTAAAAAATTTAGTAGCATGAAAGCTTAATATTTCACAAGCTCCAAATTTTCCAACCTTCTTTCCCTCATATGAGCAACCAAATGCGTGAGCGGCATCATACATAAGCTTGAGACCATGCTCGTCGGCAATGGTCTGCAATGCATCAACCGGTGATGGCCTCCCCCAAAGATGAACACCAATAATACCGGAGGTACGTGGTGTGATCATACTGCGCACTGATTCTGGGTCGAGAGTATGTGTAACTGGGTCAATATCAGCAAATACTGGCGTAATAGCCTGCCAATGCAGAGCATGAGCAGTAGCAATAAAAGTATAGGAAGGAATTATAACCTCACCTGTCAAACCTAATGCACGTATAGCAATTTCAAGCGCCACAGTTCCATTACACATTGCAACGCAGTGTTTCACATTATGATAATCAGCAACACGCCTCTCAAACTCCTGCACCATTGGCCCATTATTACTTAACCAACGGCTATCAAAAATTTCTTCCGCATACTTCATGAAAGCGTCTCGATCACCTATATTCGGCCTCCCAACATGTAGCGGTTCATCAAATGCTGGTTTAGCTCCATTAATGGCCAGATCTTGAAATGTTTGTATTTTTTTCATATATTGAAGATTGATCCTACTTTCTTGTATTACCTAATATGACAGTATCTGATTCAGTTACTGTTACCTTACTACTTGTATCTACTTTTATATAAGGAAGTCAAATCAACTATCTTCGCTCAATTTCAACCAAACAAGCTTTCAAAGAATCTTTCCAATAAGGTATCGATATATCAAATGTGTTTTTTATTTGCACCTTATTCATCAAACTATACAAAGGCCGCTCCGCTGGCGTTGGATAATTTTTTGTTTCAACTGGCATAACATTACAGTTTATTTCACCAATTTCAAAAACAGCTTTAGTAAAATCGTACCAGCTAGCAACACCTTCATTACTATAATGGTACGTATTAGATCTTAAATTACGCTCTTTGAACTTTGATTGTTTTATTATATTTAAAATGACTTTAGCCAGGTCACTCGCATATGTTGGCGAACCTACCTGGTCAAAAATGACGCGTAACTTATCTTTTTCTTTACCCAAACGTAACATTGTATTAACAAAATTATTACCAAATTCGGAATGCACCCAACCCGTACGAATAATCATTCCATTTGGGTTAATCTCTTGCAGTGCCAGTTCACCTTTTAGTTTTGTTTTGCCATATACATTTAGGGGCTCTGTGACATCTGTTTCTACATATGGCCGATAATTTTTACCATTAAAAACATAGTCAGTACTAATATGAATTAGGCTTATATTTTTTTCTTTACAGATTGCAGCTAATCTTTTCACTGCCAGATGATTAACTTTATTTGCCAACTCATACTCTGTTTCCGCTTTATCTACTGCAGTATATGCCGCACAGTTAACTACCACATCAAACACTTTGTCCTGAAAAAAAACATCTATATTTTTCAGAGCATCAAATTCCAGCTCTTTCCGTGTAACAAAAGTAAAATCTAAATCTTTGTAAGTTAATACATATTTAGCTATAGATTGTCCTAGCTGACCATTTGCTCCTGTTACCAGGATTTTTTTACGCATAGTAGTTCACACCATAACTAAAGAATTGTCCTAAATTTTCCAAAACTGGTTGCTTTTTATCTTTAGCTGAAAGCTGTAACTCTTCTTTTGTTAACTGCCAATCTATACCAAGATTTTTATCATCAAAAGCTAAACCACGATCTGACTCAGCCGAATAATAATTATCAACTTTATAAGAAAAAATAGCCTCATCGCTTAAGACGACAAATCCGTGCGCAAAACCACGAGGTATAAAAAGCTGCTGCTTATTTTCCCCACTGAGTACCACCGAAACATGCTGCCCAAAAGTTGGGCTTCCAGTACGAATATCTACAGCAACATCAAGTACTTTGCCTTTCACAACCCTCACCAGTTTGCTCTGCGCAAATGGAGGCAATTGAAAATGTAAGCCGCGTAATATTCCTCTAGATGACTTGGATTCATTATCTTGAATAAAGTTAACTTTATAGCCAATTGCGTTTTCAAACTTATCTTGTCGAAAAGTTTCAGTGAAATACCCGCGCTCATCCCCGTGAACTACAGTTTCAATCAAAATAATTTCGGGAATAGACTGTGAGATAATTTTCACAGGCTACAGCTCATTTGCACGTCGAATAAGATATTGACCGTACTGATTTTTCTTTAACGGCTGCGCCAGCTCAATCAGCTTCTCTTTACTGATATAACCCATTTCATAGGCAATCTCTTCAATACAGGCGACTTTTAATCCTTGTCTATTTTCTATTGTCTGAATAAAGTTTGATGCTTCTAATAAGCTCTCGTGTGTACCCGTGTCTAACCAAGCATAACCACGCCCCATGAGTTCTACTTTTAAATTGCCCTGTTCAAGATACCTTTGATTTACAGTAGTTATTTCTAACTCTCCTCTCTCAGAGGGTTCTATATTTTTGGCTATTTCAATGACGCTATTAGGGTAAAAATACAAGCCTACAACTGCGTGGCTGCTTTTTGGTTTTTGGGGCTTTTCTTCGAGACTTAAAACATTCCCATTTTTATCGAATTCTGCCACACCATAACGCTCCGGGTCTTTTACGTAGTAACCAAACACCGTGGCTTTGTTTTCATTTTTTACATTGGCGATAGAATTTGAGAGCATTGTCGTTAGGCCGTGGCCATAAAATATATTATCTCCTAATACCAAACATACATCATCATCACCAATAAAATCTTCACCCAGAATAAATGCTTGAGCGAGCCCATCCGGCGACGGCTGTTCTATATATGAGAACTTCATACCAATTCTTTCGCCGTCACCTAAGAGCGTTTTAAATTGAGGCAAGTCATGAGGGGTTGAGATAATTAAGACCTCCGTAATGCCAGATAACATCAATACTGATAGAGGATAATAAATCATCGGCTTATCATATATTGGCGTTAACTGCTTACTCACACCCTGTGTGATAGGATACAAACGCGTACCTGAGCCTCCGGCTAAAATAATACCTTTCATAATTTATTATTCACCTGTTCCTAACCTCTCACGCTGATAACTACCATCTTGTACGTTTTGACACCACTTTGTATTTTCTAAATACCAATGAATGGTTTTTTCAATTCCACTTTCAAAAGTCTCTTGTGGTAACCACCCTAAATCTTTAGCTATTTTATCCGCGTCGATTGCATAGCGCAGATCATGACCCGGACGATCAGCCACATATGTAATTAATGATGCATGTGGAATATACTGTGAATTGGGTACTAATTTATCCAGTAAGGCACAAATTGTTTTTACCACATCCAGATTAGTTTTTTCATTGTGACCACCAATATTATAGGTTTCACCATTTTTACCGGTTTCCAGAACGAGACGTAACGCGCGAGCATGATCATCTACATGTAACCAGTCTCTAATCTGGTCACCTTTGCCATATATAGGCAAAGGCCTTCCTTCTAGTGCATTCAATGCTACTAATGGAATAAGTTTTTCAGGGAATTGATAGTCACCATAATTGTTTGAACAATTAGTTATAACTATTGGAAATCCATAAGTTCGATGCCACGCTCTTACTATATGATCTGATGATGCTTTACTGGCTGAATAGGGAGAGCTTGGCTCGTAACTAGTCTCTTCCGTAAAATATCCTGTCTCACCTAAATCACCATACACTTCATCTGTTGAAACATGATGAAAGCGGAAGCCTTCTTTCTTCGCACCGCTTAAATTATCCCAGTATTTCTTTGCAACATCTAACAGGTTAAATGTGCCAACGATATTCGTTTGAATAAAATCTGCAGGACCATCAATTGAACGATCTACATGTGATTCAGCAGCTAAGTGCATAATTGCATCAGGCTGATGCTGTTCAAATACACGCCTTACTTCATCAATATCACAAATGTTTACATGCTCAAAATGGTAACGAGGACTTTGATCCACCTCAGCAAGCGATTCAAGATTACCTGCGTAGGTAAGCGCATCTAGATTAATAATTTCATGATTTGTTTCTTGAATGTATTGCCTTATGACAGCAGAACCAATAAAACCGGCACCACCAGTTACTATGATTTTCAAAACAGCTCCCTAATCATTTAGCACTATAATAAGACATGAATTTGGTGGAGCTAAGCGGGATCGAACCGCTGACCTCAACACTGCCAGTGTTGCGCTCTCCCAGCTGAGCTATAGCCCCAAATTTGAGCTCTGAGTTTATAAGTATTAAGGAATAAAGTCGAGATTTATTAAGTGTTTAGCGGACGTATTCCACAATTTTACTTGATTTTTATCACCCAATAAATTTAATGGCCTGATCCAGACGCTCAAGCGTTTTATCCTTGCCTAATAATTGCAATGTCACATCAATAGATGGTGAGCGGCCGTGCCCTGTTACTGCTAAACGCAATGGTTGACCAACTTTTCCAAAGCCAACTTCTAATTCTTCAACAGTTTTCTCTACTACCGCATGAATATCTTCCGCCACCCAATTATCTAAAGCAGCATACTTATTCTTTAGCGCTACAAGTACGTGAATAGCTCCGCCCTTAAACTGTTTTTTTGCTTGCTTGGCATCATACTCGGTGAAATCTTCATAGAAGTAGCGAATTTCACTTACCAACTCCACCAAAGTGGAGCACCTTTCCTGATACACAGCCATCACATCTGCCAAGACTGGCCCAACTGATATATCCAACTCTGCTTTCTCTATATAGAATGCGAGCTCACTAGCTAGTTGCTCAGATGTCATCTGCTTCATATAATGCTGATTCAACCACTGCAATTTCTCAACATTAAGGCTCGATGATGATTTATTAATCGCATCGATATCGAATTTCTCAATCATTTCATCCAGACTAAAAACCTCTTGATCGCCATAACTCCAGCCCAGCCTTACCAGGTAGTTAATCACTGCGTCTTTCAAATATCCATCATCTCGATACTGCATCACGCTCACCGCATCACGGCGCTTGGAAAGTTTTTTACCATCGGTGCCATTAATCATTGGCACGTG
>Ga0316204_10005659_pt1 | contig 20258 bp, 21 predicted proteins | sample 6monrhotite_MG_2_FD_205661 | JGI IMG/M metagenome (GOLD analysis project Ga0316204, IMG submission 205661) | Microbial mat bacterial communities from mineral coupon in-situ incubated in ocean water Damariscotta River, Maine, United States -... | ecosystem: Environmental > Aquatic > Marine >...
GCCGTGTCAAGGCACTCAAGCAAGCACTGGTTTCCAACCAAAGTGCGTTACGTGCTGCCGAGGCAGGTTATGACGTGGGTACCCGTACCACGGTTGACGTATTGCTCGCCCGCCGCAACCTGTTCAGTGCCCAGCGCGACTACGCCCAGTCCCGTTACGATTACATTCTGAATACCCTGCGCCTCAAACAGGCTTCTGGTTCGCTGACCACCGACAACCTGCAAGCGATCAGCAGTTGGTTGCATTGACCTCAGTCTGTCCAAGCATTATGTCGCTTTAACAACCCGGGAGAGCAGGTAGCGCTGCTGCTTCCCATCGCCACTATCTCGTGAATACCACCGAACATCGCAAGCCAAATGCCCCTTTCAGACCCGGCACCTTCCTGCACCCTCGTTACTGGCCCACTTGGCTGGGCCTGGGAGCATTATGGGCACTGAGCCGCCTGCCGTTTATTTTACAAATGCAGTTAGGTTCACAACTAGGAACAGTGATGTATTATCTGGCCCGCCGTCGCCGCCACATCACCCGTTGCAATATCGGCCTCTGTTTTCCCGAGCTGGATACTAAAGCACAACAGCTGTTGGTGCGTAAAACCTTTCGCTCCGCAGGTATCAGTCTGATGGAAATCGGTCTCGCCTGGTGGGGCAAAGATAAAATACTGGCCAAGCGGGTGAAAATAGAAGGGCTGGAACATCTGCAACGAGCCTCTGATCAGGGCAAGGGTGTGCTACTGCTGGGAGCCCACTTCACCAGCCTGGAAATCAGCGGCCGACTGCTGTCTCAGTTTCACCCGTGCGCCGCGATGTACCGTAAACATGACAACCCCCTATTTGAAGCAATCATCAAACATTCACGGGAAACTCATCTGGATAAAATTATCTCACGCAGAGACATGCGAGGTATGGTTCGGGCACTGCGGGAGGGAACCGTCGTGTGGTATGCCACAGACCAGGACTTCGGCTCTCGCAACAGTGTATTCGCTTCCTTTTTTGGCATACAAACCGCGTCACTGGTAATGACCTCTAAACTGGCCAGATTATCCGGCGCCCCCGTGGTCCCCTTTTTTTCTCAACGCCTTGATGATGACAGCGGTTACAAACTGACCCTGCTGCCAGCGCTGGCTGACTTCCCCTGCGGCGACGACGTGGCCGACGCAGCCCGTATCAATGCCATCATTGAGCAACAAGTACGCAAAGTACCAGACCAATACTTGTGGTTACATCGTCGTTTCAAAACCCGCCCTGAAGGCGAACCCGGCCTGTATAGCTGGGCTGATAAAAAACACACTCGCGCTCGTGACCGCCAACGCCGCGAAGAAACACTGCCATGAGCAAAGGACTGTTTCAGTATCGCCTGCTGTTGTATCTGCTTACGCCACTCATCCTGATTTTTAACGCTTGGCAGGCCACACGTGCCGGAGAGTGGCGCCTGTTCCGTCAACGACTCGGTACCTGCCTGCCACGGCGTACTGACGCCCCGTTATGGCTGCATGCTGCCTCAGTGGGCGAACTCATTGCCGCCCAACCATTAATAGCAATCCTACGGGAGCGCTTTCCTCATATCCCGATGGTGATTACCACCGTTACCCCCACTGGCGCAATACTGGCGCAACAACGCTTGCCCACAGACGTGCAACATATCTATTTACCCATGGACTGGCCCGGTGCAACACGACGATTTCTATGTGCCGTAAAACCTCGTGCTGCGTTGATCATGGAAACCGAGTTATGGCCCAATTTATTTGAAAACATCTCCCAGCAAGATATTCCGTTGATTATCGTTAATGGCCGACTCTCCTCGCGCAGCCGTAATACTGCAACCTGGATAAAAAAGCTTTATGCCCTCACCTTAAAAAAAGTCAGTGCCATTCTGGCACGCTCGGCAGATGATGCCAGCGCCTACATTCAATTGGGGGCAACGACTGACAAAGTACAGTTACTCGGCAATATCAAATGGGCCAACGCCAACAGCACCGCTGAAACACAAGCCATCGATCTTGGCCGCCCCTTTATACTCGCTGCTTCCACGCATGATAATGAAGAACAACAACTTGCTGATATCTGGAAAGAATTGGCACAACAAACACAAGGCCGATTACTGGTCATCGCCCCTCGTCACCCTCAGCGTCGGGATGACATCCTCAAACAACTCAACAAGCAGTTTCCAGATCAAGCCATTGCTGTACGCAGTCGTGCTGACATCATCCACACCAGCACCCAAGTCTATCTCGCTGACACACTGGGTGAACTGGAAGGCTTCATGGTTGGCGCAGACTGTATCTTCATGGGAGGATCACTCATTCCTCACGGTGGTCACAATATTTTGGAACCTGCACGACTGGGCAAGCCCATCGTCTTCGGGCCAAGCATGGCGAACTTCGCCGAAGAAGCACATCTGCTGTTACAGGCTGGCGGCGCAAGACAGGTAGCGAACACACAGGAGTTGCGCAAGATATTAAGCGATTGGTTAGCACATCCACAAGCTGCATCTGTTTTTGGCAAAAAAGCAGCGCAGGTATTATCGAAGCAAAACGCTATACTGGACAAGTACCTGCAGACTATTTCCAGGCTTTGTAATTTAAAACCCGAAAAACAAAAAACAATCAGGGAACAACATTTGTAGCATTGTTCACTGCTCTCAATTAATTCATCGCCACAAAATAATTTGTGGCCGTGAATTTTTCACATATTTTCTGATGAAAATAGTTTAAGTTCTAAACAATAACTCAGTTTATCTTTGATTTATTTATGGACTGTGTCAAAAGTGCCCGTTTATACCTGTAAGATTTGCGCTTTTTCTTTACCTTAGAACAAATTAAAGACAATCTGAGCAATTACTTTACATCTGAAAAGTAAGGCTGACTAATTATAGTTCAAAAATACTTCAACATAATAATTACACAAAAAGACACTTAGGGAGTTTTTCAAAAAACCGTGAAGGGTGTTAATCCTCATTTTGACAGTCCTTTTGTGTCTGAAAAATCGTCAGGCACAAAAGGACTGTCAAAATGAGGGTTAATATCTCCTAAGCTTCCGATGAAATGGCGATTCGATTAAAGCGTGATATCTGGACAATCAAGGTTGTATGAATAAAAAACCATGAATATCAAAACTAACAATCATCAACCTCATCCGGGCTCACAAAACAACTATTCCTTTAAACCAAAAAATTGGAGGATTGAACGATGAGTATTCGTATAGATGATGTCATTCTGGATGACGATGCGACTAAAGCCGCATTGAGCGGCACCAGCGGGAACCTGAGGTTAGGTGGAAATGGTGTAGATGGTGTAGATGGTGATGTTCTGCTATTTCCATTGGAAGGAGACCTTAATAATGACAGCTCTACCACTTTTCACTTAGATGCTAATGGCTGCAACCTCTGGATGGGCGGCAACGGTAAAGACGGTGATCTGGTCATTTTTCCCGCCAATGCCAACAACAATCATGATACCGGCGATGCCACATTTCACTTCGATGGCGACGGTGGCAACCTCAGGATCGGTGGTAATGGTAAAAATTTGGAGTAACGTCAATGACCCCTGTGACAAAAATGCCAAAGGGCATACGGGCTCTGTTATGGAATTGAGTAACAGCGACCTTGTAACCGGCATCGTTCTTGGGCATGAAGTTGGGCATTATCTTGACCTGCCTCACGCAGGGGATATCACCAACCTTATGGGAGATGATTCTGATGGTGATGGGCTCAATTAATTCTACAAGCCTGAATCTCACCAACGACCAAGGCAACACAATGAAAGAGCATTGCTCCGTTTCCAATTGTTAGAAGGGGAAAACCATGACTACTTTATCACCCAAATTAACCCGGGTCGTTTCTGACCAGGCGTTGGACTGTATTAGTGGAAGCCTGAGCTTAGATAAACAAGATATCGACACATTGACAAAAATCCTTTTGGATAAAGAAAAAATAAAATCGGCGGTCAACCGAAAACGTGCGGTCAATGCTTTCATCCAGGTAGCCAAAAATAATGAACTTTCTGAAGTACTTGCAAAAATACTTTTGGACTCGACCGAACTTAACGCAACACGGATAGCCGCTGCTTCCGGTCTGGGAAAATTTGCAGATACTCAAAGTGAAAAAGCACTGATTCAGGCATTAGGCAAAACTGATGGGCATTTGCAACGTGAAGTGGTTAAGGCAATGGGACGAATAGGCACTGAAAAAAGCATAAAAGCATTGGATGCTCTTTCTGAAAAAAATGATCCAAGCTTTAAACATGCATTAACATTTTCTAGAATTTTTATTGGCTATCGCACCAAAGGAACCCCGATAGATTCAGAAAAAATTAAAAAAGCACTTGGTGCTCAGTGGATAAAGCTACAATCAAACCCATTGAGCAAAGAACAATTACAGGAAAGCATTCCCTCTTTGAGGAACAATACTTTCGGCCTTAGTCTAAGCAATGATATTGGCTTCGAGATAATGTGCGGAAAAGCCATCAATACACTGTTCCTGAATGACAAATTCAAGTCTGGTTCTCTACTAAAAACCCTGAAAAGCTGTTCACAAATAAGCGGCATAGTGGCAGTAAGAAACCCCAAAAACCCCATCAGCACCGTACGCAATATAGTTATTACTAATTTATCAAAATCTGGTATCGATATTATTGTTACACGAACAACAGGTGAAGTTGTCTATGCTGGTGATGCAAAACCAGAAGGAGAGATATGGAAATTTACGCTCCGGGATATTGATCTTACCAGCGCACCTACCACTATTACTGGTACAATTTCTGATAAAAAAATTATGTTCGAAGTTAATTCTGTCAACCAACGCCGAATTAGAACCGGCCAAAAAATTTGACACTAAAACTAAGTCTCAATCGTTATAAATATATCTCAAACACTCTAAAAAGCATGGTGATTTACAATGCAAAACCAATTAGAACTGCGTCTCAAAGAATTAAGCAGCGAATTTGAAAGTGGAAAAAAAACGTTAGCTGACCTGGATGCTCAACGGATAAATGTACAAAAATCTATGCTGAGAATTAGCGGTGCTATCCAGGTTCTCAAAGAAGAAATAAAGAAATCAAAAAACGATGAGGTTATTTAACCTGTATTAATCAACTGACGGTTATTTCAAACTTATCAAGGAGGACAGCATGAACATATTGATTGTAGAGGATGACCCTCTTACGCAAACACTCCTTGAAAAATCCATGAAAAGATGGAAGTATAATTTTGATATGGCTGTAAATGGTATAGAGGCAGTAGCGTATGCTAAAAAAAACAAAGGGAAATATAATTTTTGTCTGATGGATATCGAACTGCCCGAAATGAATGGCATAGAGGCAACAAAAATCATTCGAGAGGAAGTGGGCTATTTTCCAATAGTGGCGCTTTCGGCGAATGATGCTTACAAAAAGCAATGCTTTGAAGTTGGCATGGATGCTTTTTTTGAAAAGCCATGCGCCCCTTCTGTACTTCTAGAAAAAATCCAGAGGATGATTATAAAATCACCTCCCCCAAGTTTGATGGTTTAATCTCCCCGTAGCGTTTAAAATTTAAGCGTTTAGTGTGCGTCATTTTTACTTCATGACCAAGTGCAATAGGATCATATACCCAGGCAAAAAATAGTCGGGTCATCTCTCGACAACCCGACCCTGCATTCTTCGATAACTCGAACTATTTTTTCAACAATGTGCCATTAGGTGTCTCTGGCAGACGTGGCATGGTGATTGTCGGGAACTCACCACTGAGGCCATTAAGGAAAGCCACAATATCCAATACTTCGGTATCTGCCAGCTCTTTATTAAGCTGGGTCTTAGCCATTACTCGAACAGCCTCATCCAAAGTTGCTACTGAACCATTATGAAAATACGGTGCTGTAAGCGCCACATTACGCAAAGAAGGCACTCTCCACATATGTTTATCGGCATCCTTATTAGTCACTTCATGTCGGCCCAAGTCAGCTTTTAAGTCATACTGCTTATCGTATTTACTGGGAAAGCTAGGGAACCTCTGGAAGAAACCTTGCCCCACAGGCAAGTCAGCTGGACCAGCATAGTTAGGGCCAGTGTGGCATGAGGTGCAGCCTATTTTTTTCACGAGTGTCATGCCTCGTTTTGCCGCTGTAGACAGTGCTGACTTGTCACCTTTCAGATGAAGATCCACTGCGGAATTAGGAGTAATCAACGTCCGTTCAAAGGCAGCAATGGCACGAGCGACGTTATCGTAAGTGAGCGAATCTTTACCTCCAAATACGGCTTTAAACTGTGAAACATAACCAGGAATCTGTTGCAGACGCGCGACCACAGTTGCTTCATCAGGCATACCCATTTCCACACTGGCAAGGATTGGTCCCTTGGCCTGATCTTCCAGACTGGCAGCACGACCATCCCAAAACTGGGTCGAAAGGAAAGCAGCATTCCACACGGTGGGAGCTGAGCGGCCACCACGTTTGTCAAACACACCTACGGATACCGGACGATTGTCGGTACCGTTGGTCATCACGCTATGGCAGGAGTTACAAGATACAGTGCCATTCACCGACAGGCGCTGATCAAAAAATAATTGCTTGCCCAACTCCACTTTGGCGGGAGTGGTAGGGTTGTCGGCTGGAGCCACGGCAACTTCGGGTAGAGTTTCAAAGGCCGAAGCAACTACAGACAAAGTGCTCAAAATGACGCCGAAACAAACCGGCAACACGGATTTCAACAAAACGTTCACTACAATCTCTCCTCTTGTGTTAACTGACAGGGTTACGAAAAACTCGCTCCTGCTTTAGACTGAATCCATATTCTACACCGGGGGTTTAGATTATGTCTAACTACATTTACGTTAACACGCTAAAAAATCAGCCCTCCCAACCCAGCACGAGTTGTTGCCAGTCCGTATTTGAAAAATGAAAAGCCCCATGCGAGGCCTGGTGCATCGTCGAAAGCTTATCCAGCGAACGCCGCAAACGCGCCAGATTGACCTGTTGCCAGCCATTAGCAGGCGGACGGATTTCTCCCCTGTCGAAATCAATGAGCCATACCTTCCCATCAGCGCTCAACAAAATATTGTGCGCGTTCAGATCGGCATGATAAACGCCCGCATTGTGGAAACGGCGAATACACTGGCCGATGGCCTTCCACTGTTTCTCAGGTAACACGGAGTCACCCTTCAGGATCTGACTCAAAGAGCGCGCACCGCCCAATCTTTGCATAATGAGATCAGCCCGATAAAACAGTCCACGGGTAACCACTCGCGCAGCAACGGGTTGTGGTACGGGTAGCCCCTGCACGGCCAAATCCGCTAATAAATGCCATTCACGCCAAGCACGCGTTTGCGGCAAAGTGCGGCGCAAATAACAATCCCCCAACCATCGCGCCAGCCCACCTCGTCGATAATGACGCAACACACAGGGCTTACCCTCCAGCTCAATGAAATACGTGGTGCCACGCCCCTCGGCACTGCCTTGCACCAGCCCCGCTCGCTGCAAGGCAAGCGGATCAAACATCATCAGCTCCACATCACTCAATTGATCTGCATCGTACAGAACGTGCTGCACCCCATCGTGCTTTTCGGTAGGATTCATTCACTTCACTCAAAAAAAGAATAAGAATTCGATGCCGCTGCCCACTCACACTTTGCCCTTCACCGCTGCACCCGCTAACTTGTGCATTCTGCGCCTTTCTGCGGTGGGTGACATCTGCCACACAGTGCCGGTCGTTCGCAGCATTCAGCGCCAGTGGCCGACAACGCGCATTACCTGGATTATAGGCAAACTTGAAGCCAGTCTCGTAGGTGATTTATCCGATATTGAGTTTATCATCTTTGACAAAGCGCGCGGTTGGCGCGCTTATGCAGAATTGCGGCAACGACTTAAAGGGCAGCGCTTCGATGCCTTGCTGCAAATGCAGATTTCCATTCGCTCCAGCATTGCCAGCCTGTTGATCCCTGCCGATATCAAGCTGGGTTTCGACAAGGCCCGAGCCAAAGATTACCAGTGGATATTCACCAACACGCGTATTGCCGAAAAATCGCGCCAACATGTCATGGACGGCCTGTTCGGTTTTGCCGAAGCCATCGGCATCACCGATCTCATTCCACACTGGGACATCCCCATTCCTGCCGAGGCGCAGGATTTCGTGCAAGCCCGACTGCCCGATGACAGACCCGTGCTGGCCATCAGTCCCTGCTCCAGCAATCGTACCCGTAACTGGCGCAACTGGAGTATTGAAGGTTACGCACAAATCACCGACTACGCCGCCGAAAAACACGGCATGCAGGTCGTACTCACAGGTGGCCCCAGCCAGCTGGAAAAAGATTACGGTGAAGAAATCAGTGCGCTGACCAAACATAAACCCATCAATCTTATCGGTCAGACTAACTTGAAACAGTTACTCGCTATCATTCAACACGCTAACGTACTCATTTCCCCAGACTCCGGCCCCGCTCATATGGCTACCACCGTTGGCACGCCGGTAATCGGATTGTACGTCACCTCCAACCCGGAACGCACAGGGCCCTATTTGAGTCAGCAATGGGTGGTCAATAAGTACCCGGAGGCATTGCAGGCGGAAGAAGGTAAAGCTGTCGATGAAGTATCGTGGGGGCAGCGGGTACGCAGCGCAGAGGCCATGGCGCGGATTTCAGCGGAGGATGTTATCGCAAAACTGGATCAATTGTTGAGAGCCTTGCCTGCGGATAACGTATAAAGAGAGGGCATGCAATAATTTCTCTGTTGCCATGTGCAGCGCTGTACACTTAGAGAGGCAAAATCCACTTCCAGGTTTATCAATGCGGGCAGCATGTGTTACGTTGGCTGGCCGTCACTATTTGACATCGATGGATGTTTTACAGCGAAGTTTTGATGGTCGATGTGTCGCGTATCGGTTATTTACCGTTTGTTTCCCGACGTGCCCTTTAGCGAAAAAATACGCTGAATGACATCAGTAGAAGAATAACCTTTTTTAAAACTCAACACTTTAACTTCACCACCGTTATCCAACACACAATCATGGCCCGCGATTTGTTCCGGGCGATAGTCGCCACCTTTCACCAACACGTTTGGAGCAACGACGCATATGAGGCGTTCCGGTGTATCTTCGGAAAATGACACCACCCAGTCCACGCAGGACAGTGCGGCCAGCATGTGCATGCGGTCGGCAAGCTTGTTGATGGGGCGGCCTTTACCTTTTAATTTTCTCACAGAGTCATCATCATTCACTGCGACAATCAGATGGTCACCTAACGCAGCCGCTTCTTCCAGATAAGTTATATGACCGGGGTGTAACAGGTCGAAACAGCCGTTGGTCATCACTACAGTTTCGCCACGGGCACGCACTTCAGCAACAAAATCCACTAGACCAGCTTCGTTGATGACGCCGCGCTGTACACTGCTTTGCTCATTCAACGCGGCTTCCAGCTCCTGCGCGGACACTGTTGCCGCGCCTAGTTTGCCTACCACCACACCCGCAGCGGCATTGGCCAGAGTGGCGGCGGTCGTCAGGCTTTCACCGGCAGCCAGTACAGCCGCAAGCACGCCGATTACCGTATCTCCCGCGCCGGTAACGTCAAACACTTCGCGCGCACGAGTCGGCAAATGCAGTGGTGTTTCGCCATCCACCAGCAAAGTCATGCCGTGTTCACTGCGAGTAACCAACAAGGCTTTTAATTCCAGTTTACTGCGCAGGGCTTCTCCCTTGGCCACCAACTCATCGTCATCCACACAGTGGCCGACCACGGCTTCGAATTCACCAAGATTAGGGGTAAGCAGAGTCGCACCTTTATATTTGGCAAAGTCGGTGCCTTTGGGGTCCACCAGCACCGGCAGTTTGGCTGCTTTTGCCGCACTGATGATTTCATGCACTGCCGCCAATGAGCCTTTGCCGTAATCAGAAAGCACCAGTACGTCGACATCATTGAGACTGGCGGCAGTTTTTTCGGCCAGACTGGCGGCACCGTTAACCTGTGAATGATCTTCAAAATCCAGCCGAATAAGCTGTTGGTGTCGACTCATTACTCGTAGCTTGGTGATGGTGGTGCAATCATCGCGGCGCAGCAGTTGACTATCGATGTCACTGTTGGTGAGTAATTTATCCAGCGTTTGTGCCGCTTCGTCAGCGCCCACGATACCACTCAGAGATACCTGCGCACCCAGTGCAGCGATATTGAGTGCCACATTAGCTGCACCACCCACACGTTCTTCACAACATTCCACCTGCACCACTGGCACCGGAGCCTCCGGGGAGATTCGCGAAGTACCACCGCTCCAGTAACGATCAAGCATAATATCGCCCACAACCATAAGTTTTGCGCGAGCCGTGTCGGGAAGGGTTTTGGTGGTCATATCAGATTCTTAATTTTCCGGGCCATCATCGGATTACCTGTTTTTAAAGCAATCGGGCGAATGATAGCATACGGTCAATAGATTCCCCCTGCCTCCCACTGCCCCGACACTCACAACAAAACAAATACCATGACTGCCCACATCCTTTTTGACGTTCACCACCTTTATTACCTGCCGCAATTTTTACCGGTGTATCGGGTATTGCAGGCGCGTAATGTGGCGTGTGAATTTGTCGTTTATCGCAACGCAGAGCTACAAACCGTATTAGATAAAGCCGTTGCCGATGAAGACCTGCCGGTGCATTGGGTGACCAGCGTGGAAGATGCACGGGACTATTATCAGGCTCAGACTGCCGAATGGCTGATCCTTGGTAACAGTTTCAAATATCTGGATGACCTGCCTGACACTATTCGCACAGCACTCATTAACCACGGCGCAGGCATCAAAGGTGCGGGGCACGATGCCAGTATGTGTCAAGTGTCGGTTCGTTTTGCCGAGGGGCCGTACCAACTGCAGCAACTGCAAAAACATTACCCGCAAGGTACTTATGTGGACGTAGGGTTTTCCAAACTGGACCCGCTGTTTGCTCCCGATGCAAAAACCCCCGGCTTCGACCTGACGGCCTGTGGTTTGGACCCTGCTAAACCCACCCTGCTCTACGCACCCACCTTTTATCCTAGTTCCATTGAATGCATGTCCGACCACTGGCCCATTGAGTTTGCCGACTACAATTTACTGGTAAAACCGCATTTCTTCACCTACACCAAAAGCCGCTACAAAGCCCAGCGCCACAAGCTGGAAACCTGGCGTAAGCACAATGCGAACAACGTGTTTATCGCCAATGTCAGTGATTTCACTCTACTGCCCTTCATGGCTAGCGCCGACCTGTTGATCAGCGATGCTTCCACAGCCCTGTTTGAATTCGCCGCACTGGACAAACCCGTGATCTGGTGTGAGTTTCTCAAGCTGCGCTGGAGCTATCGCGGGCCATTTCGCTATCGCTACACCCGACGCATGGACCAGGACATCCTGCGATATGCAGACATCGCTGTGCATGCTCAGCGTTACCAGGATTTGCGAGGCCACGTGCAATCCGAGCTTGCCGACCCTCGCCAACGCCAGCCGCAACGCCAGAGCTACACTCAGGAGTTGATGGGCATCACCGATGGCCGAGTGTCAGAACGCATTGCGGATTATCTGCTGGAGGGCAAATATCCTGACACCATTGAGTAATTACGCCTTCTTTGTTTGCGCCCAGACAGTGAACTGGCGATAATGCTCCCTTTTTTGCCGCGCCTTGTCAGTATCCACCCCTCTCGGCAAAATCACGTTCGCTGGAGCAGCAAATGAATAAAATAAAAGTGGCCATTGTCGGCATCGGCAACTGTGCCAGCTCACTAGTACAGGGAATTGAATATTACCGTGAGAAAACAGAAGCCGATGCCACCGGACTAATGTATTGGAGTATCGGTGGCTACACGCCCTCAGACGTGGAAGTGGTCGCCGCTTTCGATATCGACGCCCGCAAGGTCGGCAAAGATGTTGCCGAAGCCATTTTTACCGAGCCCAACTGCACCACGGTTTTTTGTAAGGACGTTCCAACAACCGGCACCACAGTACAAATGGGTTGTGTACTGGACGGCATCGCCGACCACATGAGCGAACACCCCACAACCAACACTTTTGTACTCGCCGACACGCCCGAGCCCAGCCAGCAGGACATCATTGGCATGCTCAAACAATCCGGTGCCGAAGTACTGATGAGTTATCTGCCGGTAGGTTCCGAAGACGCTGCGCGTTTTTATGCCGAATGCGCATTACAGGCTGGCGTTGCGTTGGTGAACAACATGCCCGTATTTATTGTCAGCGATCCTGCTTGGGCAAAACGTTTTGAAGAAAAAAACATCCCCATCATCGGCGACGACATCAAAGCGCAGCTCGGTGCCACCATCACCCATCGCACCCTCACCAACCTGTTCGAGAAACGCGGTGTGACCATTGATCACATGTATCAGATTAACACCGGAGGCAATACCGATTTTTTGAACATGCTCAACCGCTCCCGGCTAGCCTCCAAAAAGACGTCCAAAACCGAAGCAGTACATGCAGTGATGGAAGAACGTCTGGATGATGACGATATTCATGTCGGCCCCAGCGACTACATTCCCTGGCTGAAAGACAACAAGGTCTGTTTTCTGCGCATGGAGGGCCGACTCTTCGGCGATGTACCTATGAATATGGAAATCCGCCTGTCGGTAGAAGATTCGCCCAACTCTGCGGGTGTCGCCATTGACGCTATCCGCTGCTGCAAGCTGGCGCTGGACCGTGGCCAGGGAGGCATCCTGCATTCACCCTCCGCCTATCTGATGAAACATCCGCCGGTGCAATACACCGATGACGAGGCCCAGCAGATGCTCAAAGCATTCGTCGCTGGCGAACGTGATACCTGATCTTCCGAGCCAAAACATGACTCCTTGTACCGACACCTGCTTGATTATTGCTGCGGGCATGGGCAATCGCATGGCGCACCGCAGCGATTCCAAACCATTGCTCGAAGTGGAAGGTTATGCGCTCATCGAGCGCGTCATCATGACCGCCAGTGACGCTGGGCTGACCCACTTTGTTATTGTGACAGGCCATCACGGCAAACGCCTGCAAGATTTTTTATGCAAGGTTGCCACCACTGTCGATGTCGACATCCAGTTTGTGCAAAATGATGAATGGACTCGCGCCAATGGCCTCTCCGTGTACAGCGCACATACGCGACTCAACAAGCCTTTCTTCCTGCTTATGTCAGACCACCTGTTCGACCCACAAATCGTGCGCACCATGAACCAAAGCTGCCCCCCGGAAGGCGGTCTGCTATTGGGTGTGGACCGCCATCTGGACAATCCGCTCATCGACCTCGATGACGTCACCAAAGTACGCAGCGACAACGACCACATCCGTCACATCGGCAAGCAACTCACCGACTACGACGCCTTCGACACCGGCATTTTTCTCTGTACCCCTGGCCTGTTTGACGCACTGCAAAACAGTATGGAACAAGGCGACGACTCTCTGTCTGGCGGCGTCTACCAGCTGGCCGAAAAAAACCTGGCCCGCGTACACGACATTGAGAGAGGCTTCTGGCTGGATGTCGACGATGAAGCCGCATTCCACAAGGCTACCGCCATTTTAAAAACACAAAATGACATTCCGACCAAAGTTGTCACCGAACCTGCTATAGCAATCTAACTAAAAATTGCAATCCTGTTAAACCTAGATTCCGCAGTTGACCGCTTGGAGGATGCATTAACATGTTGATGAATATCATGTTCTATAGATATGGAAAACTCACCTGCCGGATGAGTCGCTACGACTTGTATAGCACGTTGCCTTTTGCGTCTGGCCGCGTTGGTCGCTCTCGCACGTCCTGTGCTTCGCGACACCGGTACATCCTGTACAATGCGAATCGTCGCAATAGGCAAGCTATTACTCGACAACTGCTCCTGCGTTGTTCTATCTTCGGCCATCCATGGCCTCGTTCTCATCGCGCCTTGCCAGTCACAAAATTCAACGCACTCTACAAGTCGTTCAACTGCGGATTCTAGGTTAAACAATACATGGTTCCTGCCTACTACCTGCTCAAACTTCCCTACACCCTGGCCTGGCACCTTAAACACCGGCTGGGTAAAACTGAAGACGTAGTGCTGTATTGCGCTAACATCCTGGATTATCAAATTTTCGCGCCTATCCAGAAATACCTGAAGTCACTGCCAGTGGTCGCCAAAGATCGTAAAGCCCAACAAGAATTAGCGGCCATAGGCGTGACTGCCACGCGCTTGCCCAGCTTCCCCAAAGGCGTGATTATGTGCCGACAGGCGGCCTATCGTTTTCCTGCAACCGCCATCAAAAAAATTGGGCTGCGCCACGGTGCATATCATTTCAAACCCTTTGCCAATGCGGACAGCTACAATTTACTGGATCAGTTTTTCATGACCAGCAGCACCGAGGTAAAACAAGCAGAAGACGCCGGCATTCACTGCGGTGTCGCCATCGGTTACCCCAAGCTGGACCCAGCCTTTGATGGCAGTATTGATGCGAGCGCATTGGCAACAACCCGCCAGAATCTCAAACTTGATACCAACAAAAAAACCATTCTGTTCACTGCCACCTGGGACAAATCCGGACTTTCCGCCATCAACCAATGGGCCGACAAACTTGCGCCATTGGCACAACGCTACAATGTGCTGGTTACCGTGCATCCCTGGACCGCCACCGAACACATCGACAACATTTGCAATACACCCGGCGTTCATTATCTGGGCAACCGCGATATCCTTCCCCACATCATGATTGCTGATGTCTGCATTGGCGATGCCAGCTCCATCCTTGCCGAGTGCTGCGCATTAGACAAACCCATGATCACCTTCAGGATACCCGAAGGAAAACGCACCGTAGCCTATGTGCATAAAATGATTCGCGACTTCAGCCTGCAAATAGAGCATATTAATGAACTCGATGACGCTATCAAACAATGCCTCGATAAACCCGACGCCAAACGAACCCAGCGTAACGAAGCCAATCGCATCATGTTTGATCAACTGGACGGCCTCGCAGGCAAGCGTGCCGCCGACGAAATCATCAAGCTTTTTCCGCAACTAAAAAAAGACAGCCGCTAATGCGCTATCTATTTTTTGTCAGCAAACTCTACGGCTACTCCATTGCCAGACCGGTACAAGCCGCTATTCGTGCGCGTGGAGATGAAGCAGCCTGGTTTGTTCACGGCGTCAGTGACGAACACCTGCACGACGATGAACAACAACTGAAAACCGCCGAAGAAGTGATGAATTACCAGCCCGATGCCGTGTTCGTTACCAGCAACTGGGTACCGTATTTTTTCCCCGGCGCCAAAGTGCAACTCTTCCATGGTTTCAATGCCGAAAAACGCGACGAGCATATCGGCCATTTTCGTATTCGCGGTGATTTTGACCTGTACTGCACACAAGGCCCCAGCACCACTGCCAGATTTCAACAACTGGCACAGCAACACGGTTATTTTTGTGCCGTGGAAACCGGCTGGCCCAAGGTTGACCCACTATTTCCTGGACAAGGGAAAAATGATGAACAATCTGAGCTGCGTGAGCAACTGGACATAAACAAACCCATTGTGCTTTACACCTCCACGTTTAGTCGCCGACTCACTGCTGCACCACGACTGCACAACACCATTGCGCAACTGGCCAGCAAAGGTCGCTGGCACTGGCTGGTGAACCTGCACCCCAAAATGGCCCCAGCCATCGTAGATAGCTACAAGGCGTTAGAGGGGCCGAATCTCAGCTTTATTGATACCGACAACATCATTCCCTTACTCAAGGCCGCAGATGTCATGGTCTCCGATACTTCGTCTGTGATATTCGAATTTATGCTGCAAGACAAACCTGTGATCACCTGTCGCCATCGCAACCCGGGGCCGCATCTGTTAAATATTCACGAAGCCGATGAGCTGGAAGATGCTATCGACACCGCGCTTACCCAGCCAGCAGAGTTGATGTTTGAAGCGCGTAAATATGCTGACAAGTTGCACCCCTATCGCGACGGATGCTCCAGTGAAAGGGTGCTGGATGCCACAGAGGCATTTTTGAAAAATGACTACGGCAAGCTGAAACATAAACCACTCAATTTGAGGCGGCGGATTTCAACGCGACGAAAATTAGGGTACTGGCAGTGGTAAGAGCCTGGGGTAACCATTCCACTAAAAGTGCTACCCCGCGCACTACATCGCTCCAATTATAGATACTCCCTCAGATACCCATATTCAGGATCTCTTGCATCACATAGCTAAAGACTCAAGCTGAACCAAGATCATTGCTGGAGGCTATCTCTCTTGTGAACCTTTGCCTGCCGCTGACCATCACCACGCTTAGCGATTAAGGATGGATGGTCTCAAACTGATAATGGCTAATGGCCACACGCACCAGATGCGGCACCACAATCTCCTCGTTGTGCCAGAACTTTTCCAGGCCACTCATCAATTCCGCCACCCCATCATGATGAGGCGGAATAAAACTGGCATCGGCGAGGCTGGAGCCACCAATCCAGTTCTGACTGCTGCGAAACTCGCCCGGCTGTTTCTGCTCACCCCTTACCCCCTGCATCAGGATGGCGTGAGTATTTTTCAGTAGCCGGTTGGAGAGTGGCAACGTTTTCAACTCGGCAATGGCCGTATTCACCGCTTCAATGTAATTGCGCACCTCGCGCCAGTCATCACGTTTTTCTGGTCGAATCTGATTCTCGGGCATCAGAGCCTCGTCGATGCCGGTCTGGATACCTTCGATTTTGCTGGAGGTTTGCGCTTCCTTGATGACATGCATTGCGATAAAAAGATCGATATCGGGCACGATCAGGGAAAAAGCGTTCAGCTCACCCAAGGCAGGGGTGGCCTGCTCCAGCAGGCTGTTAATAGTGGTGTCTTCCCAGCGCCAGTCATGATTGACTGGCACCGGCTCAAAACTCTTGTATTGGTAGCGCGGCTGCCAGTGGCCCGCCTTAAAGGTCTCGAATTTCATGGATGGCTTCCCGCTAGGCTCCTCTGATGCAACAGACTCAGCCCGACAGATATCTCTTACGTTACCCCTTCGTTTAACGGGTATTAAGAGGTCACCCACTGCTGATTTTTAAGGTGCTCAAACGCCTTTTGAATATGCTTGGTCTGCATCAGTTTTGCCTTGCGCGAATTCCAGTCTTGCACCTTTGCCACCGCTTCCTGCTCGCTCTCAACGCCCTCTCGGGTACTAACCCAATGTACCGAAGCTAGAAGCTCCATGCTGTAAGGCGTTTCAAAACCTTCAATCAACGCCTCCACTTGCGCCAGACGTTGGCTGGCATCCACATCGTTGGCCAGAAAAGCATCGGCCTGGGCCACAGCATCGGGCATGAGATGAATCTGTGCGTCTTTGCTGCGATCACCATAACCACGGATAAAATGGCCCTCGATGCGTTGCAGCACATGGTTGAGATTTTCAGCATAAGGGCCGAAGTGGTGTTTTACATACTTTAGCCGCAGTGCTTCACCTGCCTCCTGTAGGAAATACCCCAACTTTTGCACCTCCAGCAAACTAAGGCGATAGCCGGGAAGGCTGTACTGCTCAATCAGTTTGATAAACAGGGCACGGGCACGGGTCATATTGGGCATTTTAGTCGTCACCGGCATAGCATCTACGGCAGGAGCGGGCTGTGGGCCATAAACATAGGCCTCTACCTCCGGCATCTGAGCCAAGGCTTGCTCGATTAGTGGCCGCACTACCACCCAATCCAACCCACCATTGCCACAACCGAGTGGTGGGATGGCGATAGATTTGATCTGTTTGTCGCGGATCACCCGCACCAAGTCCACCAATCCCTGCTCGACATGCTCTAGCAGTGACTTCGCCTTCCAGTGAGTTTTGGTCGGAAAGTTAATAATAAAACGGGGATTTACCAGATCCTCTCGCTCAAACAGAAACATATGCCCAGGTTGAACCTGCTTGGCCTTACACGCCTTGGCATAAGCGGTGAAGTTTTCAGGAAAAGCCTGTTTAAACTGCAAAGCAATGCCCTTACCCATCACCCCCACACAGTTCACTGTGTTGATAATGGCCTCGACATCGGCCTGCAATAAATTACCTTTTGAGTAGTGAATCATGACCTAATAGTACCAATTGGGTAACACCTTTACCTCAAGTTTATGCTCTGGACCGCCCTCCAACAATATCTGCTCAACCTGTTCTTTCATCGCTTCTGTTTTGACCGCAATGCCCGCCAAAATCTCCCAAGGTGCAGATTGATGGATTAAAAACTCTGCCTGCCTGCGCCGCTTGCGATCAGGGTATTCCTCATTATCAAGCCAATAAGTGTCGGTCATTAAAGGCCAATCAATCTGATCCAGATTCGCCAGATCGTCATAAAAATCAGTTAGGTCCATAGCCGCATGGCCATCAGTAAAGACAAACGGCAATCCCGCAGCGGTGACTGCCTCAACCTTACTCACCAAGTAGATTACCGGCGCTTGCCCTGACGTATAACCCTCCACTGATCCCTTGGAGATAGCGAACAACATTGGCGACTTGCGCCCCAAATAGAATGGCGCGTAATCATGCAACAAACCACCCGGCCCGCAAGGCACCTGCTTGCTGTGGCGACGCCGTTGAATAGACTCATGGGCGATATTCACATAACCACCCTCTACCACACGGTTATTAGCCAGCAAACCGCCAGACGCGATAATCCCTGGCAAGTTATCAACATGGGTAATGTGATAAATATAGACCGGATTAGGCACCGCCATCACTTTACTTCACACTTACTGGGTCGCTCACAAGTGCGGGGAGAAACCAACTGCGAAGAGCTGCAAACGCTAGAGCCTAAATTATTTACAAAATCCGTCACAAATTCATGCCCCAACAAGCCCCCAACTTACCCTTAATTTGAACTATTGCATATTTTGCAACAGTTGCCTCGCGGCTTAACTCACCAGCGTCATAAATTGAGTTTAAATATTTTAGGATCACCGGCCTATCAAGGACAAACAACTCCGCCATCTGATTTAAAGTCCGCCGCAGTATATCGCCCTCCAAACGGCATTCGAGATGCAATTGGACCACATCGTTTTGATGGAGCAGAACTTGGCCTTTTTCCTGTCATGACCAGAGGCTAGTTAAAGATAACCGACTTACATTAACTTAACTGGCGGGTAAATTAAAGATATAGCCACTCAGGAGCAAAGCCGGAGATGTCGACTCACTTCGCGCTCACCCTCGACTTGAACTGTTGCATGTTTTGCAACAGTTGCCTCGCGGCTTGGCTTGCCATCCTCATAAATCGCCTTTAAATGTGAATTAAGAGCAAACGCTCAATTCACATTTGAGTACAAAACATGACTGTTTTTCCACCAAAGGCAACAACTACACCAGCAGTTGGAGCTGAGTTGCGGGAATAATTAAAGCCACGAATAAAAGGCTGATTACGAGCATCTAACATCGGTAAATTATTTTCAACAAGTGATAGGTTGTTTGGGTGTGTAACTCTGTAAGAACCGCTTCACCCTGTTTTTCGGCGTAGCGGAGAGCTTCTGCATTAACGAAAACGGTACATGCTCAATCCGGTGTGCATCGCTAAGATGATCAATCATCTTAAGCCATAGCTGCGCTGTCATCTGCGCATCGGCCAATGCACGGTGAAACGTGCCATCGTTGGGGATATTGGCATACTCTACCAAAGTACCAAGCTTGTGATTCTCAGCCTGCTGATAAATTCGTCTTGCCACTAACATGGAGCAGGCAAACTCGCCATAGCACCTGCGCCTGACTCTTTCCAACTCGGCATGAAGAAAACGCTTATCAAAGGAAGCATTATGCGCCACTAGAGCCGCACCACCGGCAAAGTCAGCAAACTCGGTCATCACTTCACTACAAGGTGGTGCTGTATTCAGCATAGCATTGGTAATACCGGTGTAATCTTCAATAAAAGCACTGATGCGCCTGCCTGGATTCATCAAACCCTGAAACTGGTCAACCACCACACCCTGCTCAATCTTCACCGCACCAATCTCAATGGCACGATCACCGAGATCGGGAGAGAGGCCAGTGGTCTCGAAGTCGAGGACGATGACGGTGTTGGCAAGCTTGGGAAGACTGAGCGGCATATCAATTCATCCCTTTCCGGCAAGCATGTGCATCATCAGCCGTATCAAGATTTTTTTCTGCTTTGGGTAGGACTCGGCGATGAGCAGAATCAGCGACAGTTGTTGCATTTTTTGCAACAACTGAATCACACCCAAGCTCCTCATCCTTAAAAACATTTTTCAGATGGTGGGAATTCATCAACTTATCACGCTCGAATAGTACGGCATGGTACTTTCGAAAGTTTTTCTGAAATCGCCAATACCTTTGGCTACGCCTAACAGGCGTAGAAACAAGATCCGATGTTTCGTTATACAT
>Ga0316204_10005660_pt1 | contig 20256 bp, 12 predicted proteins | sample 6monrhotite_MG_2_FD_205661 | JGI IMG/M metagenome (GOLD analysis project Ga0316204, IMG submission 205661) | Microbial mat bacterial communities from mineral coupon in-situ incubated in ocean water Damariscotta River, Maine, United States -... | ecosystem: Environmental > Aquatic > Marine >...
AACGCAGCGTGCATATGAACCTGTTTGAAGGCGCGCATATGGGTTGGCAACGCTTTGGCGAGCTTGTTGCGCTTCACAGTGTGCCCGTTGAAAAATTACGCACTTACAGTGCGGTAGCAGCAAACCCCTATGAATTTGGCGAACGCATGAATACCGCGTTTGGCATCAAATACCGGGGCCCTGTTATGCTGGTGCCTGAAAACAAACATTTCTCTTGGTCCAAAGCCAGTAATATATTTGGATTTGGCGAACAGGCCTTTTGGCCTATCCCGCTTGACTCCATGGGCAGGGCAGATGTGGGTGCGCTGCAAAAATTGATAGAAAAAGCCAGCTTGGAGCACCGGCCCATAACGATGGTGGTGAGCGTTGCCGGCACGACAGAAACCGGTGAAATTGATCCGATAGACCAAACACAGGGTATATTGAATGCTGCACTGGCGCGCCAAAGCATTGATATATGGCACCATGTTGATGCGGCTTACGGCGGGTATTTATGCAGTATGCTGCGAGGCAACAAACCAAAAGTGTTGAGCACAGCCAGTGCAGCAGCACTTTCGGCGATCGGACACGCCCATTCTGTTACAATTGATCCGCACAAGCTTGGCTATGTGCCCTATTCTTGCGGGGCAATCATTACGCGCGACAAGCAGGCCTACGCCGTATCGGGCTTTGCCGCGCCGTATTTGGAACGGCATCTGGACGAGGATAAATGGTCTACCACGCTCGAGGGGTCACGCTCTGCAGCAGGGGCAGCAGCAACGTGGCTTACCGGCAAGACGCTGGGCTATGACGGCGACGGTATAGGCCGTGTGATTGCCGATACTATTTTGGCGGCTCGGCAATTTAAACGCGACATTGAACCAGCACTTCCCTTTGTGCATTTTTTAACGCCCAGCGAAACAAACATATTGTGTTTTTCAGTTAGTGAACCCGGTTGGTCGCTTACCAAAAGCAATCAGGTTACCGAAACCATGTTTACATGCTTTGAAAAATGTCCTGATTTTTCAGTATCAAAAACAACTTTGTCCGGGAAGGCGCATGCCAAAATGATCAAGCACCATGTGCGCGGGTTTGAAGGTGTTTTGGATGATGACAGGCTTGTACTGCTGCGCTGTGTTTTCATGAACCCCTTTTGGCAGGATGCAGCAACAGCACAGAAGCTTACCGCTGAAATTACAGGCCTTATGGCTGATTGGTTCGCTAAATATAGGTAGCTTTTTAATGCAAAACAGCGCCCTTTCCGGTTGGAAAGAGCGCTGTCTCGAAAGTGGCTTCAGTTGAGTTGATCAGACAAACTACAGGACCAAATCAACTGTCTGCATATCAGCAAGGTTAAGCCCTGCCAGAAATACAGATGATCCTTCGCCTGTATCGATCAATATGCCACTTTGGCCATCTACTATGGTTTCTGTACTTGCGTTAACTACATCTGCTCGTGCGGCAAAATCAGTTGTTGCGTTGGCCAGTACCAAGCTGTCTTCGAGCAGATCAAAGTCAGAGACAACATCATCACCGTGATCACCGGCAAAATAGAAAGTATCAGCCCCGTCGCCGCCTGTGATCAGGTCATCACCGCCACCGCCGTAAAGATGGTCTATGCCGTCGCCGCCGTTGACTGTGTCGTTGCCGGCACCGCCAAACAGAGTGTCATTGCCATCCTCGCCGTCGATATCGTCGTTGCCGTTGGAAGCAAAAATTTCGTCATTGCCATCACCGCCTTCGATCTCATCGCCGCCGTTGTCGCTACCGCCGAAAATTGTATCATTCCCGCCGCCTGCAACAATTACATCGTCGCCGTCACCGCCGCCAATTACTTCATCACCGTTAGCGCCGTATACACTATCATCACCGGTTCCGGCCCAGGCCACATTATTGGATGACCCGTTTGTATTGGCTTCACCTTCATCATATTCGCCATCTTCGTCAGCATCGTCCCAGCTGCCTGTTACAACGACATCATCACCAGTACCACCGTAAAGCGTATCGCTACCATCGTCGCCCACGCCGCTACCGATAAAGTCATCGCCGACCAGGAAGTCGTTGCCTGCGCCGCCGCCAACAACATCATTCCCACTGCCGCCTGCAAATGTATCGTCACCTACATCTCCAGCGCCAGCAAATATCTGGTCGTCGTCGTCACCGCCGTCAATGGTATCGCTACCTTCGCCGCCAACAAGGAAGTCATCGCCGCCATTACCATCCAGATAATCATCGCCGCCATTACCTTTTAGGTTTTGGCTGCTGTCATCGCCTTCATGGCGATCATCATCATCGTCTGAACCTTCGAAATCATCGTCGTCGTCTTCATCGTCATCATCTTCAATTTCAAAGTCTCTGGCTCTTAAGTCGTTAAGAGTTGTGTTTTTCAGAGTGAGGGTATGTTCCCCATCCAGATTGAAAACAACATCACCGTCAATTTCCTCAGCTACAGCCAATAATTCGTCAAAAGACCCAATATTATCATAGTCATCGAGGTCGATTGTGTCGCCTTCACCAGGGTTGAAGTCGGTGATTGTCTCGGATGAATTGTCATCAATTTCGAATTCGTCAGCACCAGCCCCGCCTGTTAAGGTGTCGTCTCCATCGCCACCTTTCAATTCGTCATCACCCGCGCCGCCGTCAAGTTGGTCGTTGCCGTTGCCGCCGTTCAGCTCATCGTCGCCGTCGCCGCCAGACAAAATATCATTGCCGTTGCCGCCTTTCAGTTCGTCATCATCTGCGCCGCCATCAAGCGTGTCAGCACCGTTGCCACCTTCCAGTTCATCATCGTTGTTGCCGCCGATTAGCAAATCATTGCCATCGCCGCCTTTTAGCTCGTCTTCGCCGTCGCCACCATTGAGGCTATCATCACCGTCGAAGCCAAAAATTTCATCGTCATGTGAGGTGCCTTCGAAATCGTCGTCCTCATCATCTTCTTCGTCTTCGTCGTCATCATCATCATCGTCGCTATCGTCGTCTGATCCATCGTCGTCATCGTCGCTCAAATCATCATCGTCATCAGAATCGTCGCTGTCGTCGTCTGATCCATCGTCGTCATCGTCGCTCAAATCATCATCCTCATCAGAATCGTCGCTGTCGTCGTCTGATCCATCGTCGTCATCGTCGCTCAAATCATCATCCTCATCAGAATCGTCGCTGTCGTCGTCTGATCCATCGTCGTCATCGTCGCTCGAGTCATCATCCTCATCAGAAGAAGCAAAATCAAAGTCGCTGGCAGTCAGGTCTGCAAGGCTCACCCCTTCCAGTGTCAGGTTGCTGCTGCTTGAAAGTGCGATAACCACATTGCCGCCACTTTCGGTTGCCAAAGCAAGCACGTCTTCCAGCGAGGTGATGGTACTAAACCTTGAGAGATCAATAATATCGCCTTCACCACTGTTAAAATCGGTAATGACATCATTTTCGCCGCCGCGAATTTTAAATTCATCTGCACCGCTGCCGCCAGTTAACTGGTCAGAACCATTGCCGCCCTCCAGCTCGTCGTTGCCTGCGCCGCCGTCCAGTGTATCGTTACCTGCACCGCCTTCGAGCTCGTCATTGCCTGCCGCGCCGACAAGGGAATCGTCACCAGAGAAGCCGTTTATTTCGTCTTCGCCAGCTGTCCCAACCAAGGTGTCATTTACGATTGTACCATTAATCTCAGTCATCAATTCTCTCCATTGTTTTTGCCTGTTTGTATGGATAACGGCTGGGAAGGAGTTTTTATTCCATGCAGTACGGTATTTTTTTATTGCCAGTTTTTGGCAATGGCTTTTGCTTCGTCTTCGGCGTCTAGAATATCACCGTCAATCCATTCAAGAATCATTGCATCCAGCAATTGATTGCCCGATTGGCTTGCCGTGATAAAGCCCCCTGCAGCGTTTGACAGCGCATCATTTTGCACAACCGACGCAACCACGGTCCATGTCTCTTTGGTGCGGCAAGCAATATTTTTGCTGTTTATCTGTGCCGACTGCACAGAAAATTCCCGGCAAAAGCCTTTGTTTTTGGTCTGAAAGCTTGTGAGCGGTGTGACGGATGTATCACCTTGCATGTCCAGGCTAACAGAGGAAGCGCTCATGCCATTTTCCAAAACAGAGAACAAAGGATTGTTCTGCTCTATAATCCCTGCTGTTTGGTAACTATGGCTACCGGCTGTGCCTTGGCCGCCGTCAGGGGAAATTAAAGCGCCGCCGCCAAAACCTACAGCCAATAACAATGCGGCTGCAACGGCTTGTCGCATCCAGGGATTGTTATCGTTTGCAGCACTGCCGGGCTGGGTGGCGGGCTTGAATTGCAAAACGGTTTCGCCTGCGGCCGCTGTGTTAATAAGATTCAATGTATCAGTGCGCATAGGACGCGCATCAAGGCGGGCAAATGTACGGCGCATTTGATCGTCAGAGGCTCTCAGGCCTTCAAGCCTCTCAACAAGTTCCGGCGTTGTTTCAAGTGCCTTGCCAATACGTGTCATGTCACTTTCCGGCAATTCTCCGTCCATAAAGGCGATAAGATTTTCGTCGCTGATGGTCATAGCGGCTCTCCGGTACTGGGTGCATTTGCTGAGGTACGATTTTCGGCGGCGGCGTTCAGGGTGTTGGCCACTTTTTTCCGTGCCCTTGCCAACCTGCTCATAACGGTACCAATAGGCACATCAAGCATCGATGAAACTTCCTTGTAGGAATATCCTTCAACCACTATCAGCACCAGAAGCATCCTTTGTTGTTCCGGCAATGTTTGCATTGCCTTGTTAAGTTCCTGCAGTTCAATATTTTTAATCGCATGTGCTTCGCCGTCTATTGACGGCTCAAATTTTGTATCATCCGGATCGATGCTGGGGCCGCGTACTTTCCTTTGGCGCCATTCGTCCAGCCATGCATTTTTACAAATCCGAAACATCCAACGGTCCAGGCCTGAGCCGGGTTGAAACTGATCAAGCCTTGAAAGGGCTTTTTCAACCGTTGAATGTAGCAAGTCTTCGGCATCTTCAATTGAACCTGTAAGCGATAAAGCAAACCGTCTAAGGCGCGGTAAAAGAGCAAGGAGTTCTTTATGTACTTCAGGTGCTAATTTTTGCTTTGCCACGGTGTTCAATCACTTTGTTAACGGATGGGATGTTAACTTTATTCCAGATAAAATTAATTTTCTATGTTGTCGCTTGTGTGTAGAGGGCATTTCCCCGCGGCATTTGAGCACACTTGGTTGATTTTAGGCATAGTGACAGTATGTATGATGTGTGGTTTTGTGTTTATGGTGCGGGGTTTCGGCTGGAATTTATTTCACCCGATAAAGAGCAATTCGGTCTGAAAATATAGCAGACAGGGAATAAAACAGGCGCGGTACCCGTTAAAGAGACAAAGCCATATTGTTTTTTGCGCTGATTTTCAGAGATTTTTCGGGAATTACAGTGTGACAGTGAAATTGGAACTCGGACTTGCAATACTGGAAGCTAAAAACTAAATCTTCACAAAATCCATGGGCTTGGCGTTTGCGGGCCGGTGCAAGCATTGCTGTTTTGGCTTTTGCTTTGTCAGCAAACGGCTTGCGAGCGGCCACTTTTGATGTTGCCCTGCTGTCTTTATCTGGGACAAGACCTCTACCTGTGAACGGCCTTCAGAAAAGACCTGGTCAGCCGGAATTGTGGCAAAATAGCCCTGAAGATGAGGAAGACGACGAAGCCGAGGAAGAGGCCGAAGAAGAGGCTGAGGAAGAAGCTGAGGAAGAGGCCGAGGAAGAAGCTGAGGAAGAAGCCGAGGAAGAGGCTGAGGAAGAAGCCGAGGAAGAAGCTGAGGAAGAAGCTGAGGAAGAAGCCGAGGAAGAAGCCGAGGAAGAGGCTGAGGAAGAGGCCGAGGAAGAGGCTGAGGAAGAAGCCGAGGAAGAGGCTGAGGAAGAAGCTGAGGAAGAAGCTGAGGAAGAAGCTGAGGAAGAAGCTGAGGAAGAAGCCGAGGAAGAAGCCGAGGAAGAGGCTGAGGAAGAAGCTGAGGAAGAAGCTGAGGAAGAAGCTGAGGAAGAAGCCGAGGAAGAAGCTGAGGAAGAAGCTGAGGAAGAAGCCGAGGAAGAAGCTGAGGAAGAGGCCGAGGAAGAAGCTGAGGAAGAAGCCGAGGAAGAGGCTGAGGAAGAAGCCGAGGAAGAGGCTGAGGAAGAAGCCGAGGAAGAGGCTGAGGAAGAGGCCGAGGAAGAAGCTGAGGAAGAAGCCGAGGAAGAGGCTGAGGAAGAAGCCGAGGAAGAAGCTGAGGAAGAAGCTGAGGAAGAAGCCGAGGAAGAGGCTGAGGAAGAAGCCGAGGAAGAGGCTGAGGAAGAAGCTGAGAGCCACTCTGAAGATGCGGCGGAAGACACAGCAGATGAAACGGCATCTGAGGCAATAGAAGCCATATCCAAATCAGAGAGTGCTGGCGAAGCCGCCGCAGAACGTGAAACACGTAGAATAATAAACTCTGACGCTCGGGAAAACATTAATGCTTTGTCAAGGCGGTCTGCAAGAGATGGTGTCCGGCGTGCCCATCCATTTGAACCTGCCAGTGACGCTGTACGTCTGGAAAGACGACCTATTGATGAAAATAAGACTATTCAAAATTCTGCACAAAGAATAGCCGCAACAAAAGCGCTGAAGCAGCAACGAATTTTGGTAGCCGAACGGGAGTATGCTGAAGTTCTGGACAGTGAAGGTGATTTGATCATCCCCGATGAAATTCTGGTTTTGGCGGAACTGGATGATGAAGTTTTCCTTGATGCAGAACGGTTTCCCGAACAGGAAATTATCCCTCTGGAAGGCCTTGGTATGGTTCTGGTGCGCGCTCGTGTGCAAGACCCGAAGCAGATCAACACCTATATTGCAAGTGTTGCCTCCAGTTTGGAAAATGGCTCGGTTGACGCCAACCATATCTATATGCCCGGAACCAAGACCTTGTTCCAGGAGGCGAGTAACCCTGCAAGCAACACAGCAGATGCCATTCAGCCATCAAGCATGGCTGAAAACATGGGGCTGAATGCACAAGAAGGCGCGAATATCAAACTTGGCTTGATAGACACATCGCTTGATATGGCTCATCCTGCACTCCGGCAGGCAATCATCAATACGGCTGATTTTGTTTCTTTCACGCAAGCGCGTCCGCAAGGCCACGGTACATCGGTGGCGGCAATATTGGTCGGTGAGCAAGCTTCTGTTTTTAAAGGCCTTAGCCCTAAATCCAGCCTGTATGCAGCAGGTGTATTTTCTGAGGGAAAATCGGGCAGTGTTGTAGCAACAGCCGAAAGCCTTGTCCGTGCTATTGATTGGCTGGTGCGTGAAAAAGTTAGTGTTATCAACATGAGCCTAAGCGGCCCGGCAAATGGTTTGCTGGAAATAGCAATTAACCGTGCCTCAAAGCGTGGCAGTATCATTGTGGCTGCCGTTGGAAACGGTGGGCCAAACGCCAAGCCACTTTTCCCGGCGGCCTATCCTGATGTTATAGCCGTTACAGCGGTGGACCCGCGCCTGCGCGTTTTTCTGCGGGCGAACAGAGGCAACCATGTTGACTTCGCAGCGCCGGGTGTGAATGTTGTTTCTGCGCTGGCTGGCGGCGGCTATGGCAGCAAAACAGGTACATCTATGGCAGCGCCTTTTGTAACAACTGTGCTGGCGCGGCTGGCACAAGCAAACAATCAAATGTCTTTGCAGGAAGTCGTTCGCAAACTTGAAAATACGGCGACCGACCTTGGAAAACCCGGACATGATCCGGTGTATGGGCATGGTTTAATCAAACTAGAGGCAGAGTGATATGGTGACGGTTCTGGGGAAACACAGAGTTATGCAACGTTGGTACAAAACCAGAGGTATGAAACCTTTTTTTGCGATAATGTGCGCGGCATTTATTGTAGTTCCTGCTGCCGCGCAGGAAGAAAACCCCTTCAAACTTGAAGCAGAGGTTGGCGTGCGCTACGACGACAATATTACCGTTGATGAAAGCGATGCCAACAGCCGCCGCGGGGACAGTTCGTTTTTGCTGCGGGCTAATCTGGGCGCTGACCTTATCAAAAAGAAAAAATTCAGCTTTTCTGGCCGCTACAGCATTTCACAGAGCCTTCATGATGAACTAACGGATTTTGACCTGCAAATCCACGGGATATCGCTACAGGCAAAAACGAAAATTGGCAAAGTGAATGTTGCTGCAAATTACCGCTTTAACTATATAAAGCTGGGCGGCATTAATTTTTTGGAAATCAACAGTATTCGGCCAAACATTGGCTTTCTTGTTGCTAAAAAAACCTATCTAACAGCCAGTTATGAATACCGGGAACACAGCTTTAAAGATGCTGCACTTTTTGATCGAAATGCAAACCGGCACACCGGCGCTACAAAGGCTTATTTCCTGCTGGGCAAGGGTAAAAACATTACAGCGGGATATAAGGTTGGACGCCACAAGGCCACCACGGCAGACCTTTCCTACTGGGCGCATACAGTTGATGCAGGCCTGAAACTGCCAGTTAAACTGGCCAGTAAAGATGCCACATACAGGCTGCGTTACCAATACCGTCAGAAAGATTATTCCGGTTTTGATGCAGGTATTGGCGCGGTGCGCGGCGACAAACGCCATACCATGCGGACCAGTTTGAATGTGCCTTTTGGCAAAAGTTTCAGCGCTGAATTTGAATACCGGTATGTGGATTCCAATTCAAACCTGGCTTCTATTGATTATAATAACCACCTGCTTACCTTCACGCTTGGGTGGAGCCTGTAGGCTGGGCTTTTGGCCTTTAAAAACAGCACAGAAACAGGTAACGGCACTGTTCGATTTCGTACATTTTCAGAAATTGGTCTTAATTCAAGGCAGATAGCCAAAGCGACACCACCTCTAGTTCATTGAAATAAAAGGATTATATTTATAAACCATATGGCATGCTCTTTGCGAAATAACAGGTAAATAATAAATCGGAGATGTCTGATGATAAAAAATTACCTCACGCTGGCGATGCGCATATTTTTTCGGAACAAGGTGTTCAGTTTTATAAATTTGGGTGGGCTGTCGATCGGTCTCACTTCGGCATTTCTGATTATTTTATTTGTAAAAAGCCAAACCGGGTATGACGCCTGGATACCATCTGCGGATAAAATTTATACGGTTGAAACATTTTTTAGCCCCCCTGGGCGTTCTCCCAAAACGTTGGCGCGTAGCCCACTTGAGATGCGCAGCGCAATGGAAAAGGATTTTCCGGAGATATCAAGTTTCACGCGGCTTTATGCAGGCATCGCCCCTGTCGCTATTGATGAACTGAAATTTCCAGAAACGGCCTTTAGAATTGAAGAAACCTTCTTTAATGTTTTTGCCTTCTCTTTCACACAAGGTTCGCCGGAGACAGCGCTTGCCAGCGGGCGCGCGGCGGTGGTTAGCCAACAATTTGCGGATAAACATTTCAAAAGCAAAGCGGCGCTGGGACAAGTAGTAACTGTGGGGGATCAGGAATACCGTATATCCGGTGTGCTGGCTTCCTTCCCCGGTCCAAGCCATATGGAATTTGAAATTTTACTATTTGATGGCCCCGGTGCGCTCAATCAGGATTTCGTAGATTGGACCTCAACAAGAGTTTTCAGTTATTTTAGGCTGGCGGAAGGTGCCAGCATCGCAGGGATAGAAGCTGCGTCGGCGGCGTTTCTTGACAGTAATGCATTTTTTGCCCCTGAAAGCTGGCGCGAATTCAAACCCAGCGAAGTTATGTCGTTTACCTTCCTCCCCCTTGCAGATATTCACTTGCACCAGAAGGGCCAAAGCCCTATCAGTGCGCCGGGCAGCGCTACACTGGTCTATAGTTTTGTTGGTATTGCCGTGCTTATTCTGGCCATGGCAGGCATTAACTTTATAAACCTGTCAACGGCAAGTGCCAGTGCACGCGAAAAGGAAATTGCCATTCGCAAAATTGTGGGGGCAAAGCGCCGGCAATTGATCGTGCGCTATATGGCAGAAGCCATGGTTATGGTTGTTGCCGCGTTTCTTGTTGCCTTATCACTTACCGAAGTGCTCACACCCTTTGTTTTTAACTGGATTGGCATTGAGGGCTTTGATGGTTCTGAAATTGGCGTGGAATTTCTTCTTGTTGCCTTGGCAGCCAGTACGGCGACCGGTGTGCTCGCAGCCCTTTATCCGGCGTTTCTTCTGTCGGCAAAATCACCTGCGGCCAGTTTGGCAGGCGGGCGTTCTGCTGCACCGAGCGTAGCGCGTTTTCGGCTGGGTCTGGTTTTGGTGCAATATACAATTTCAATTGTATTGGTGATTGCAGCCAGCCATTTTTACCTGCAAACACGATTTGCGGTGGCCATGGACCTTGGTTTTAAATCTGAAAACATAGTGGCGTACCACGGCCTTTCCGGCGCGCCAGATTTTGAAGCGCAGCAAGCCCTGATTGCACGGGCTGAAAAAGTGGTGGGCGTTACCGATGTTACAAGAATGGTGCATCTGCCAGGCACCAGCAGACAAAATAATGTCAACTTGCAATTGCTTGGAAGCGGCAAGCAATCAGGCAATGTGCCAATTAGCAATGTGATGGTACAAGCTGTAGCCGCAGGCGTGAATTTTGAAAAAACCATGGGTATGACCCTGGTTGCCGGGCGCAGTTTTAGCGCCGACAGGCCTGTTGACGCCTTAACACCGTCCCATGCAGAATCGACAATAGCGGACGGTACGCCAGCATCAATTGTTATCAATGAACTGGCCGTGCGGGCACTGGGTTTTTCCAGCCCGGAAGAGGCGCTTGGCAAAAGCTATCGCATGCAGGATTATTTTTCTGATCCTCTGTATGTGCGGATTATTGGAGTAATAAAAAACGTACATTTTCAAAGCATTCACAGTGAAATGGTACCAATGCTTTTTGCGAATGCCGAACGTGTTTTTAACGCCGCTGTTTACAAACTGGAACCAGGATACAGCGAACAAACTTTGAAACAGCTTGATGAAATTTGGCAACAGTATATTCCGCAAGTACCTGTTTATACCGAGTTTTTGGATCAAACGCTGGTCAGTCAATATACAAATGAAACACAGCAAACACAGGTGTTTGGCGGTTTTGCTGCGCTGGCTGTTGCAATCGCGTTTTTGGGTATATTCGGACTGGCTGCATTCAGTGTTGAACGCCGCACGCGTGAAGTAGGGGTGCGCAAGGTTTTTGGGGCTTCGGCCAAAAATATTATCCGGCTTTTTATCTGGCAGTTTTCAAAACCGGTCCTTTGGGCCAGCCTGATAGCATGGCCGGTGGCTGCACTGCTTATTCAAAACTGGCTGGAAAATTACGCCTACCGAATTGATCTGTTGCCGCTGGTGTTTATTAGTGCTGCAGGCACGGTATTGCTGATTGCATGGGTTACGGTGGCGAGCCATGCCGCCCGTGTTGCAAGTACTAACCCCATTTTGGCGCTGCGGCACGAATAGCCGGACTGATAATGCTTTAGGCTTTGCTGGTTGCTTCCAGCTTTGCCAGCGCAGCAAAAGCTTCATCGGTATATATTACCGGATTATATCCCAAATCGGCTTTGGCTTTATCGATATTTATCGTGCATTCACGCCGGGTCATATCAATGGTGAAGCGTGTAAGCGGCGGCATGGTTTTCAGGCCATATCTTCCAGACACGCTCAGCAAGGCGCGCCATAAGCCCCACCAGCCAACCGGGGGCTGATTTATCGGGAATTTCAACGCCTTTGGTCGCCACAAGTTTGCTCAGGAAATCGCGCATGGGCAGATTTCTATCGTCAGCAACAAAATAGGCCTCGCCGCCACTGCCTTTGGTTAATGCCAGCATAATCCCGTGTACCAGATTATCAATATGGGTAGCGCTGGTTAGCATATGGCCGCCGTCCAGCCACATGAATTTACCGGCTTTCACCATTGCAATAATGGCTGGCAGCACGGTTTTGTCGCCCGGCCCCCACACCAGCCGTGGCCGAATTGAAAGGGTGGTAAAATCGCCAGCAGGGTCATTGGCCTTCAGCACAGCTTTTTCAGCAAATGCTTTGGTGCGCGAATAAGGATAAGGCGAGGCAAACGCCAATGGCTCGGTTTCATCAATGTTCACCATATGCTGCCCGTAAAAAACAGAAGCTTCGGTACCAATATGGATAAACCGTTTCACACCGGCCTGTTTTGCAGCTTCCAGCAATTGTTTGGTGCCGTCCACATTAATGGCAAAGAAATCTTTTAACGGGCCAAATTCTTCCACCTTTGCGGCGGCGTGAACAATGGTATCAACACCTTCCAGCAACTTTGGATCTACGTTCCCAAGCGCACAGCGAACGGGTTCGCCGCCGCGCGCTTTTATGCCAGCATCTGAGCGCTCAGACCGCGACATAGCGAGGACTGTATGGTCTTTCGACAGGCTTTTTACCGCTGCCCCGCCAACAAACCCTGACGCGCCTGTGATAAATATCCGCATGGTGCCCTCCCCGTTGTTTGACAAGGAGTTTAGAGCGTCAGCGACATTTTTCAATCAGGGCATCAATGGCAGGCACACACTCGGGTTCTGTTAACAGCGGTGTATGGCCCCTGTCGGCTACGGTAACAGCGGTTAAGTCGGGGTGTCGCGCGGCCATTTTTTTAAGTGTTTCTGCTGACAGTATATCCGAATGGACCCCGCGTGTTACCACAAGGGGTATGCCAGCAGACAGATCAAATACAGGCCACAGGTCAGGGGCAGACTGATCATCATTTTCATCAAAATTCTTACTGATTAAAGGGTCATACTGGGCCACAGGTTTGCCGCCCTTGTCGGCAAAAAGCTTGCGGGTGAACCACAACCATTCGTCTTCGTTAAATTTGGGAAAAGAGGCAAAGCTTGCGCTCTTTACCAAAGCAACAGCATCGGCCCATGTTTCGGGCGGTGTGCCTTTACCTACATATGATTTGATACGTGCAATGCCTGTCGGGTCAATTTCAGGCCCGATATCATTAATAAGTGCGCCGACAAGCGTGCCCGGATGCATGGCGGCCATCATAAAGGTCATCAATCCGCCGAGAGATGTGCCAACGCCAATAATTTTTGACACACCAAGATGCGTCAAAAGCGCCATCATGTCACTTACATAAACATCGGGCCGGTAACGGGTAGGGTCCGGGTCCCAGTCGCTGTTGCCGCGCCCGCGCTGGTCAACCGTAATTACCCGGCATGTTTTTGCCATGTGGGTAGCGGCCCCGGCAAAATCGCGTGTATTGCGGGTTAAGCCTGCCATGCACAGTACCACCGGAGCCCCTTCGCCCGCCGTGTTATAATCCCGGTAATATTGTTTAAGCCCGTCCGGATTGGTAAATGTATGTTCGCTATAATCGCTCACGGTTGAAGTCCCTGCTTATTGGTAATTTGTTACCTGATTGTTTCACCGACAATGCACTATCTGGTACATCGTCTTTATTTAATCTTGCTATAGCAAGCCTTTAGTGGCCACCCTATATGCAATTTCCAAATAAACCATGGGCTAACAGTGCCTGGGTGATGAAGTTGCAAAATAATATCTAGTGTTTTTGGGGAAACAATCCAGATGAGTAAAAAGTCACTTATTGTCGGCATATCTACCCTGCTGCTTATCACGCTTGCTGTGCTTACTTATGCGGGCACGCGGGCTGGGGAGCGGGTGAATGCTTTGATGCCAACTTTTGGCGGCATGCAACTGTGGAATGATGAGGTTCTGCAGGGTGGCTGGCGGGCGCAACGCCATATTGGTACGGGCCATTGCAGGCTGCTTGACGAAAGTAATTTCAGGCAGGCATGGGGCGAAGAAGGCGACTGCAAAGAAGCGCTCATGGAGCGAGCTGTTGAGGGCGACATAGAGGCCAATCCAAAACAAATTACCATTCTTGTGCACGGGCTTGCCGGTTTTGGCTGGACCTTCCGCGATATGAAACCGGCACTGAACGCAGCGGGCATAGCTGCCGAACATTGGAATTATGCCAGCACACGCGGGTCGCTAAATGAGCACGTCACCAGCTTTCACGCTATGATGAACGCGCTCGACGGCGTTGAAGACGTTTCTTTTGTTGCCCATTCGCTGGGCGGCCTGCTGCTGCGGCAAGCACTGGCTGACAAAACGCAGCCATGGCGCAACCACATAAAGGTGCGCGGTATGGTTATGATCGGCACACCAAACCAGGGCGCGGCGCTCGCTGACCGTTTTCAGGGCGAGGCCTGGTTCCAACTAGGGCTTGACCAGACAGGCCAAGACCTCACCAGCGGCTATGCCATAGGTATCCCTTTGCCCAGTGTGCCCTATGTTCTGGTAGCAGGCAGACTGAAAGGTGAAGGCAACCCGCTAATCCCCGGTCCGGATGACGGCATGGTAGCCATTGAAGAAGTACGGCTATCGCCCAAGGACAAAATGCTGATCATCGACGGCAACCACGCCGCGATAACAGCGAATGAGAGCGTGATTGAATTTGTGATCAAACAAGGCCAACGCTAACTGCGGCTGGATTCCCCGCATTTCGCCGATAACTCATTGTGATAGGCGATGAATTGATCCCCAATTTTATGGCCGACGTGCGTTCTGAGTTCGTCAATTTTCAGATTTATCGCTGCATAATCACACATTGCATGATGGTTTGGACAAAGTACTAGGATGTTTTCTGCTATGTCTGGTCCATTATGTGATGCGCCAAGCGGTTTAATATGATGGGCCTCAGAATATCGCTTGTTGTTTGTGAGAAGAATTGTTGAGCCACAAATTTGACATTCGTGATTATGTAATTCTTTTAATTGCCGCGCTAATCTAGTGTCCCGCAAAATTCGATATGTAAACGAGGGGCTTCTCAGGGGATTTTTTGATTCTTTGAGATCTATTGCCTCTGGTGATATGTTCTCAATTACGCGAAGCCCCCAGATGCCACTTCCAAGGCCTTTAACGCTGTAAAACAGATCATGGTTATTCTTAAAACTAGTCGTATCAGATGAATTATGTTCCAATTCTCTTCTTACAATTGCTTCCAGTGACTTGGGGTGAGGTTTTGGTCTAATCCCTTTTATGGCAATATAGATGTCATTCAAATGTCCTATTCCCCCTACCATTTGTAGGGCCTTAACAACATCATCTCTCCAAATAGCCATAACCCTAACTCGCAAATTCGTCGGCTAGTAGCTGGGTGGTTACATAGTCGGTTTTGCCGGTGCCCAGTACGGGGATTTCGTCTACCGGCTTCAGGTATTTGGGTGCCATCAGTTCCGACATACCTTCAGACCGCATAAATTTCCTAAGCGCGCTCAGGTCGGCTTCTTTTTCTGTGGTCAGGAACACCAGTTGCTCGCCTTTTTTAGCGTCGGCCACGGCAACAACAGCATGTGCGGCTTCTACCCACAAGGTGGCAGCGGCGGTTTCTACGGCGGTGAGCGATACCATCTCACCTGCGATTTTGGCAAAGCGTTTGGCGCGGCCCATAATACGAACAAAGCCCTCGTCGTCTATCTCTACAATATCGCCGGTATCATACCAGCCGCCCTCTGGTTCTTCCAGTACACCGGGGTTTTCAAAGCGCAGGTAGCCCTTCATAATATTGGGGCCGCGCACCACCAGCCTGCCGCCCTTTTCAATGCCGGCAACGGCGTCCAACCGGTGTTTAATGCCTGGCAGCAGGCGGCCAACTGTATCCTGTTTGATATGCATCGGTGTGTTTACCGCCAGCACAGGCGCGGTTTCAGTAGTGCCGTAGCCTTCAAAAATACGCACCCCGAATTTGTTGGCATACAGTCGCCGGGTTTCACGCTTTAATTTCTCTGCGCCCGCAAAAATATAGCGCATGGAATAGAAATCATAGGCATGGGCAAAACGCGCATACCCTGCAAGAAAAGTATCAGTACCAAACATGATAGAGGCGTTGCTGTCATACACCAGTTCCGGCACAATACGGTAATGCAACGGCGACGGATACAGGAACACTTTCAACCCCGAAAGCACAGGCAGCAACATGCCCCCCGTTAAGCCAAACGAGTGGAAAATCGGCAGTGCGTTAAACACCGTATCAGCCGGTGAAAAATCCACCCGTGCAGAAATTTGTAGCCGGTTTGACTGCAAGTTTTTGTGACTTAGCACCACACCCTTGGGCATGCCTTCTGACCCGGATGTGAACAGCACAACGCCCGCTTCGTCCGCCGTGGTTTCGCGGCTTAACCTGTGGTGCCAAAACTCGGGTGCAAGGCGCGCTATAAAGGCAAACAGCTTGTCAGCCAGCCCTACCTTCTTTTTAATATCTTCCAGGTAAACCAGCCGATGATCTGCCTCCAGCGCTGTAGCAACATCTTCCAGCCCGCCAAGTTCAATAAACCTGCGGGACGTAAGGATTATTTTAACATCAGCTGCTGTACAGGCGGCTTTCAGGTTTTTAATGCCGGTTGAATAATTCAGCATTGCAGGCACCCGTCCGTAAGCTTGCAAGGCAAAAAAAGTAACCACAGCCCCAACCGTGTTTGGCAGCATCAGGCCCACGTTTTCACGGGCACGTGTGTGTTTTTTAATCCGCCGTCCTAGCGCGAATGATGCAAGGATTAGTCTTTTGTAATTCATCGGGCTGCGCTCAACATCTTCCAGCACCACTTGCTTGCCGCCGTGTACGCGGCGGGCGTCTATCACGCTTTCAAACAGGGTACGGTTTGTGTTGCTGGTATTGAACATCAGGCTCGACATGCGGTCATAAAGGGCTTCTGCCAGCCACTGCCTGCGTGCACGTCCTGCCAAATTATCTGGCGCTTCAAAGCGTGATGGTTCTTCAATTGTGAGCGTAATTTTGGGAAACAACCGTAGCCGCAGCACCCCCTTGAGGCGGGAGAAAGGCGTGAACTGTGCGCCCTCAATACGGATAGGCAGCAAGGGGGCATTTGCCAAATGTGCGATGGTGCCGGGGCCTTCATAAACCTTCATCAAAGCGCCTGTAACTGTAAGGCGCCCTTCCGGGAAAATAACGATGCGGCGGCCTTTTTTCACCTCGCGCACCAGTGATTTTGTTGCCATTGGGTTGGTAGGATCAAGCGGCAGCAGGTCAAACAATGCGAACGCGGGTTTCACCCACCATTTGTCGGCAATATGGGTGTTGATGGCAAAAGTTAGCTGATGCGGCAGAAACGCACCCAACAACAGGCCATCCAGATAGGACGTGTGGTTGGCGATAATCACCACTTTGTTGGAAACTTTTTGGTAATTTGAAAGGCCGCGCACTTCCACCCGGTAAAAGGTTTTCAAAATCGCACGAATGATAGATTGCACCAAGTCCTGCGGCAGAATACGCACAATCAAAACCGCAGCAACTGCGCTCATGATGCCCGTTACCAGAAACATGCCGGGGATGGTGACGCCATTACTGGTGAGCGCCCCGATAATAAGGGCAGATGCCACCATAAACAGGGCATTGATAATGTTATTAGCGGCGATCACCCGCGCACGCTGCGATGCAATGCTGCGTGCCTGCAAGGTTGCATACAACGGTACAATATAGATGCCGCCAGCAATGGCGGTTCCCAGCATGTCGCCCAAAATGCGCCAGCTGGCAGGCATGGCAAGGAAGGCTTTAATGTCCGTCATGCCGCCTGCTTGCGGTGTGATATGGGCACTGGCGTAATAAAGATCAACGCAGAAAATCGCCATCCCAACAGCGGCAAGCGGTACATAGCGCGCAGAAACAACGCCGCGCAGCAAACGGTTACACAGCAGTGACCCGGTGGCGATACCGATGGAGAACAGCGCCAAAAACAGCGTGACCACCTCTTCCTGTGCGCCCAGCGTTTTTTGGGCGTAAGCCGGAAACAACGTGAGAAATGTTGCACCAACAAACCAAAACCAGCTAATGCCGAGGATGGCCAGATACAGTACTTCGTGTTTTTTAACTTCGCGGACCATCGAAAAAGTTTCGCCGATGAAATTCCAGTTTATCTTCAGGTCAGGCGCGCTGGAGGGTGCCTTGGGAATGTTGCGGGCCGCCATATATCCGGCCACAGCAACCAGGAGAAGAAACCCTGATATAATCTCAGGCCCAAAGGGTGCGCGTACAATCAGGCCAAGGATCGTGCCGATTAGAATGGCTAAAAACGTGCCGGTTTCAATCAGCGCATTACCGCCGATCAGTTCATCTTCTTTCAGGTGGTCGGGTAATATGCCGTACTTCAGTGGCCCAAAGAAGGTGGACTGGGTTCCCATCAAGAACAAAACACCCAGCAACATCACGCTATTTTCCAGCAGGAAACCAACCGTTGCCAGCACCATCAGGGCTATTTCCAACAGCTTGATACGGCGAATAAGCCGGGATTTTTCCATCTTGTCGGCAAGTTGCCCGGCAAAAGCTGAAAACAGGAAAAATGGCAAAATGAAAAGCCCGGCAGCGATGGTGCCCAGCAGTTCGGGCTCCAAACCAACTTTTGCAGCAACCACATAAGTGAACAGCAGTATCAGCGCATTCTTGAAAAGATTATCGTTAAAAGCCCCCAAAAACTGGGTTACAAATAACGGCGCGAACCGTTGGGTTTTAAAAAGGTTAAACTGAGCTTTCGCCACCGCGTATATCTCCCCCGAGCAAAAACCGACCCCATTGCCCTATGCGCTAGATGGCACCCTATGCGCTAGGCGGCGGTGGAAGCAACCTTGAAGTGTTAGGCTCGGGCCTGGAGTGTGACACATAATATTTACGCTTGCACTATGTAAATGTATTTATTACACTAAGTGCGTGAGCAGATAGACTGCCCGCGTAAATATCGCCAGCAAGGAGTTTGCGGCAATGACAACCACCACGCTTAGCCTGAAGGCTAAAGCCCGGTCAGACTATGAGTATGATTTTCTGATATTCATCGGGCGCTTCCAACCTTTCCATAATGGCCATAAATCTGTAATTGACGCAGCGCTCAAGCAAGCGCGTCATGTGATTGTGCTTATTGGGTCGTCCAAAGAGGCACGCTCGGTACGTAATCCGTTTTTTTGGGAAGAACGCGCCGCCATGATTACCGGTGCCTACAGCGCCGACGAGCAAGCCCGCATTCACTGTACGCCGCTGCTTGATCTGCCCTACGCAGAGCAAAGCTGGATAAGAAATGTACAAATGAGCGTGCAGGGCATTACCTGCCAATATCAGGTAACTAGCCAGTGTCAGATAACCGGCGGGCAAAACATCGCACTGATTGGCCACGCAAAAGACCATACCAGCTATTATTTGAACATGTTCCCCCAGTGGAAAAATGTAAATGTGGCGCGCACGCTTGATTTGGATGCCACCAATGTCCGCGAAACATATTTGCGCCTTGATAACACCTTTGCGGCTGACGGCTTTACCTTGCTTGGCGCGCCTGCCAGCACGGTGAAGTTCCTCGCTGAATTTTATGGTAGCGACGAATATCTCGCGCTTCAGCACGAACAGCAAGTGATAGACAGTTATAAATCCGCATGGCAGGATGCGCCGTATGTACCCACGTTTGTAACCGTTGATGCGGTTGTGGTGCAGTCTGGCCATATTCTGCTGGTAAAGCGTCGCAGCTCACCGGGCAAAGGCCTGTGGGCACTGCCGGGCGGCTTTGTTGATCCGCACGAGAAACTACGCGATGCAGCCATTCGCGAACTGCGCGAGGAAACCCGTATCGCAGTGCCTGCGCCCGTTCTATACGGCTCAATTAAAGCAAAAGAAATGTTTGATGACCCGTTCCGTTCTGCGCGCGGGCGCACCATCACAACGGCATTCCTGATAGAACTTACAGGCAACAAAGACGGTCTGCCACGCATCAAGGGCGCAGACGACGCTTCAAGGGCCACATGGGTGCCTATCGCTGATCTGGAAAGCCATATGCTTTATGAGGATCATTTTCACATCATTCAAAATATGCTCCGCGATACTTTTGCTCGCATCTAGGCTGCGCGCCAGTAGTGCGCTGATCCCATTGAGGAGGATCTTATGACCAACATTATTTTAGATACTGACAGCTATAAACACAGCCACTTTTTGCAGTACCCAAGGGGCACCACAACGGTGAATTCCTATATTGAAAGCCGGGGCGGTAAACACAGTAAAACCGTGTTTTTTGGTCTTCAGGCATGGCTGTATAAACTTTTGAAAAATCCGATCACGCTTGTTGACGTGGATGACGCCGCGTGGGTATGCAGCCAGCACGGTGTGCCATTTAACCGTGAGGGTTGGGAACATATTGTTGAAAAACACGGCGGGTTTCTGCCGCTGGAAATTGAAGCTGTGCCAGAAGGCACCGTGGTTGATACGCAAAATATCTTGCTGCAGGTAAGAAACACTGATCCAGCCTGTTACTGGCTTACCAGTTTTATCGAAACATCACTGCTGCGCGGCATTTGGTATCCCACCACA
>Ga0316204_10005661_pt1 | contig 20252 bp, 10 predicted proteins | sample 6monrhotite_MG_2_FD_205661 | JGI IMG/M metagenome (GOLD analysis project Ga0316204, IMG submission 205661) | Microbial mat bacterial communities from mineral coupon in-situ incubated in ocean water Damariscotta River, Maine, United States -... | ecosystem: Environmental > Aquatic > Marine >...
TTTTTACCTTAGGAATAAAAAAAAGGGATATACAATTAAAATACCCCTTTTAAGCTTAACATTTAATAAATTTCTAATACTTCAGCTTATCATCTTTGTCCCAAATACCCCAGGCAGCCCCAACGTCTCCTTCTGAAGCTACTTTCCAGGCTTCATCAAACGAAGCGAAATAAAATATCTCAATATCATCTTCAGCAGACCATTTTTGAGTATTAATGAAGTATTTCATGAAATTTTCTTCTGATGGTTCTGCTCCATATAAAGGCGTTCCATTGCTTGGCCAACCTGTTTCAGTAATAATTACTTTTTTACCATTAGCAGCATTTAATGCCTGGAAGTACATGTTTTTCATATAGGGTAGGGAATAATCAATATGACAACCCTCCCAATAAGGATAACAATTGGCTAAAATAATATCGCAGGCTTCCGTTATTCTTGGTTTGATAGAAAACTCATAATAGGCATCTACATAACCTACAGGAACACCAGGAATAGCTTCCTTAACTTTGTATATGAAATCAAGCAGTTCATCTTCGGTGAGATCCTTTCTATACATTACCTCATTACCAACTGCGGCTATGTCTACAAGTCCTTCCTTAGCTAATTTGATCAGGCCTTCAACTTCCCTTTGGTTGATTTCAGGATCATCTCCTAACCATGCTCCAACCAAAGTTTTCAAACCATGTTCCTTGGCCACCTTTGGAATTAATTCATTTCCGTCAATACATGAAAATGAACGAACCCATTTTGTGTAAGGTTTTATGATTTTCATCCTTCGCTGAATTTGCTCCTCTGTTAGCTGATCTCCTGGATTTTGACCTTCAACATAGGCGCTAAAGCATAATCCATGCATTCCATCCTCAAGATATCCATTGTATAGTTTGGCTAACTCATCTTTTGTTAACTTATTATATTCAATCCCAGCCAGGGACATCATTTTTTCTTTTCTAAAACCACCCATAGTATTTGTAAAGTTTAATTCTATTTAATTTGTTATAATTCGCCTCTTCTTTCAATTAATTTAGCTTTGATTTCATGAGCTCGCTCTTCATCAAGGCTGTATTTCCACATTACCCAAATTGCCAATCCAGCTGTTAAAACAGGGATTACGATATCTGCAATTCTTAAACTATGCATAGTGTCTACCGTTTGAGTTTCAGCATCCGATATAAATCCAACCAATTTTAATACAAGACCTCCTAACACTAATGCTAGTCCCTGGCCTAATTTAACCATCCACCAATAGATCGCGCCAAAAGTACCTTCTTTACGTGGCATTCCATTTTTCAATTCATCCAGATCACATACGTCTGCAGTCATACTCATCATTAGAGTGAATAAACCACCCAATCCAAATGCAATAAATGGAATAGGAAGAAAGATAAGCCATGGAATTCCCTGGCTAACATCTATACTAAACCACGACATACCAATCATGTCTAAATAAGGGTCTAAAAATCCAAAAATGTATCCTACACCGTTTGTTAATAATTTTCCGAGTCCGGTATTATTAAAACTCTCATTTAAGGCAACATCAAATCCCCACCATTTCATGCTATAACCAATAATGGAAAGTACTGTTGAAATTATAAATGCTTTACGTTTCCCAAATCTTGTGGCAAGGGCGGAAATTACAGGGATTACCATGAATGCAGTAAGAATGGCTGTAATCATTGAAAACCATGCAGGCCATGTTCCAGCTGCAGCATAACTTCCATTGTACATATAAAAGACAATAATGTATACACTAAACGCAGCGACCATTTGAAATCCGTTAAATACCAGAAAGGTGGCACCGCAGAGCCTCACAAAAGGCTTATTTTTGAAAACCTCTACTATACCAGACCATAGATCTTTTAAATTTGAAAATAATGAGCTGAAAGAGATTTCTTTTCTATTTTCCATATGCGCTGAATCAATCCCCTTACAGAATATAGAAGGAAGAATTCCCAATACAACGCAAATAATTCCAACGATCATGGATAACTGTCTTACCCCAATCTCCTGTGTTGCAAAAATTTCAGGGTCAGCAATGATTACCCAAAACCAGGGAACGATCATCCAGGCAATTTGACCCATGATATTGGAAAAAGCCATTAATCGGGTACGCTCGTTATAATCGGAGGTCATTTCATAACCCAGTCCAACAAGGGGTGTTGCATACATGGTATTACCAATCAGAAATATCATAGAGAATATGAGAAAATACCAAAAGTTAAACATCTGGCTATTTTCAGAACTCAGTTGCCATAATACGGCGAAAAGTATCCCGCTTAATATTGCGCCAACAAAAATGTATGGCCTTCTACGACCCCATTTAGACTTGGTATTGTCAGATATAAAACCCATAATGGGGTCGGTAACGGCATCAAATAATCTAGGAAGACCACCAAGCAAACCAGCGAGGAAAGGATCCATGCCAAAAGCTGTAAGTAAGAAGAACATAAAAAAGCCTAGGGCTCCTGGTAAAAGGTTAAGCACTAGGTGTCCTGCACCAAAGGCCATTTTCTGACCGATCGGCACTCTGTCTTTGGCAGCTGTTTTATAGTGTGTCATTGTGATAAATTTGGGTTTAAAACTAGTTAGTTGTTTGAGTTGGTTGTTGTATTATCACAGTCTGAATTGCTTGTGGAGCTATGATAATAGTTGTTGATTTTTCGCCTAAAGATACTTTTATTTCTTTAGCCTCTAAATTTTGATTTAATAGTACGATGGCTATTGAACCATCGGGATTTTGAGCTGCGGTGGCTAATAGAGATTCATCCGCTAATTCGAATCCAATTCTCTTGGAACCTGGCCGGATATGACGGCTAAAATGGCTCATGGCATAATACAATGGAGTAAAGTATACTTCATCCTTGTCCGGGTCAACAATTACTGGAGCAACACACCAGTTCTTAAACCAATTGGGACCTCCTTGAGGATCTAATATCATATTCCAATCCACCCATCCGTCGACCCAATTATTTAAGCAACCGATAATGTCCCGAGCGTATCGATATACTGGCACATATTTAGGGTGTAAAGGCTTATCTTTTTCAGGTGCCCAATCCCAACCCCAGTCTGTCGCTTCTTTTTTCCAATACCATGCGTCATCCTGCCATTTGGGGACTTCTGCATCAATACAAGCTTCAGATTGAATTAAATGCTTCTCTGGGGCTTTATCATGAGCATATTGTAATTCCTCAGGAAAGACCTCATATGTACTGGCATACCAATGAATGGCAGTGCCGCTAAAATATTTAGAAGTGCTTTCGTTCTTATACATGGAATCTACCCATTCTTTAAGATGTTCCCGGTTCTGATCATAGCCCAGAATCTTCACATTTGCTTTTCCATCTGCTTCAAGCTTTGGTCCCAAATGGTTTTGGACAAACAACGTCATCTCGTCCGGTGAGAAGTGCATGCTTTCCCAATTATTATCATTCCCCAGAGGTTCATTTTCAACTGTAAATCCCCAGATACTTATGCCTTCGGCTTTATAAGCATCGTAGTATTTTGAAAAGAATAAAGCCCAGGTGTCGTAGTATTCTGGTTTTAACTTTCCACCTAACCAGCTGTTATTGTCTTTCATCCAGGGTGGGGCAGTCCATGGAGAAGCTATGATCTTAAATCCATCGCTGGATTTTGCAATGGCCTCCTTTATCATGGGAATAATATCCTCCCGATCTTCCTCTATGGAAAAATTTTCCAGCTCTACATCTCCTTCTACTGGAGCGTAGGAATAATTACTTAAAGAAAAATCACAGGAATTCATATGGGTACGGGTGAGAGAGTATTTTGCTCCGCTGTCGCCAAAATAAGCCTCCAATACTTTATCACGATTTTCGGCACTCAGTTTATTCAGTAAGTAGGCCGATGCTTCTGTGAAAGATCCACCAAAACCAGTTATAGTTTGATATTTCTGATTAGGAAGAATTTTTAAGAGTACACCCTGACCCTGAGTCTTAAATTCAGTTACTTTGGTTAATTTATTGCCACCAGCACTGGTTTCGAAAACTTCCAATTCAAGTGTTTCTTCAGTGGGTTTACAAGCAGAAGTTAGCATAAATAGGGACAGTAAGATCAGTGAATAATTTTTAGTAATTTTCATTTCCTTTTTACTTAGACATGGCTGGTTTTTCATGTGCCGGGGGTACCAACACCTGGCTCATAAGAGAATCTTTATCGCCCTCAAAAGTTTTAATAATTGGATTTCCATCTCTGCTTAAACCTTCGAATATACCCTTATCCACTAAATCCCAAACCGGGTATTTTGCATTACCGTTAAGGGTGAACAATCCAAAATGATTCTCTGATCCTTTGTGATTATGGGCATCTTTCCATTGTTCATCAAAAGCTTCAAAATAAAAGCAGGAAATGCCTGACGTATTAGTCCAATTCCGCATATGTTTATAATACAATCCTTGTTTATATTGATCTGTAGCCTTTGATCCGTTGGGGCCATAATGTCCACTCGAAATCGTGGCCCATCCGGTCTCACCAATATGGATAGCTTTTTCTATTCCCAGGCTTTTGACATAATTAGAAACGGAATCATATTGAGACTTGGCAAAAGCAATTGAACGTTCCATGGCCGCATCAATTTTTTCAACATCCGATAAGTTAGCTTCACCCGGAGGAACCTTCCAAAATCCCGGATTATAATGGGTGTTATGATAGGGGTAGGTGTGCATGGAGATGTAGTCCACTGCCTCGATGAGTTGCTCCAGATCTGTAGTGTGATAGATGGTATCTGCACCACCCCAGGAAGCAAAATCGTCAGAACAGGTAATCCACAAATTTTTGGATAATCCACCTTTTTGTTTGAGATTCTGAAGATGATTTACCCATTTTAATATGACTTCCGGTTGAACATAATAGCTTTCCGCCCATTTTACCATGGCTTCATTGCCCACTGCAATCACTTTCACAATATCAGGGTATTGATTGGCCAGGGCAACGGCTCGTGCAATTTCTCCCTCATTTTGTTCACTTTCTACATTATGGTCTACTGGTTGGTCAGTCCATGCATTCTTACAATCTATCCAGGCACCCAACATAACATACATTTCAAAGTTGGGGTCATCTTTCTTTAATTCAGTAATTGCTATTAATAGATTTGGAGCATGCTGAAGCTGAACATTGTAGGTTCGCAATATTCTGATACCCATGGCAAACAATATTTTCATATCCTCCTTTAGTTGCTCAACGGTAGGTTGAATATCTCTGGATTTCATTCTGTATCCTCCGTAAGAGATTGCCAAATAATCCGGATTACCTAATATGTCTTTTGCTGTCACTTCTTTGGTCTTATTTTGTTGATTCAAATCTGATTTGTTATTGGTTTGAGTACAGGATAAACATAAAGCGAATATCATTCCTGTGATTACTAGTGTAAATGCTGTTTTCATAGTAGTTCAATTAGTTTTATTATCCCTTATCATGAATTGAGCTAGTTCCATTTTTATTCTTTTGTATACTTTAATCCATAGCCTAAAGGAAATTGTGGCTTCTGTGAATTGTCCCAGTAATTTGGCCCGTATTTACCTTTGAAATCTTCTTCAGATTTTGGCCAGGAATGAGGGAGTTTACCTTTAAAATCAAAATCACCATACAGAACCTCCGCAATCCCTTGGCCCTCAGACCCTGGCAGCCACGCGGCCACAAATGCACTGGATTGATCAATTTGTTTGGCAGTAACCAATGCGCGTCCTGATATCAGGATAACCACAACTGGAATACCTTTTTTAGAATAAGCTTCCACATATTGCTGATGCTTTTCTTTCAGTGTAAGTTCATAGGCATCCATTTCTCCACCAATATCTCCAAAAAATTCAGCGTAAGGAGTTTCACCAACCACGATAATCACAACATCGATATCCTCATAGTTGCCAATTCCTTCTCTATCGTAAATAACCTGTCCTTTGGATAGTTTTTCAAATCCTTCAAGAATTGTAGTAGAACCTTTGTAAGTATGTTCACTTCCCTGCCAATTAATTGTCCATCCTCCGGATTGCATCCCTGAGTTATTGGCAAATTCACCAACGACTAAAATATTTGATTCTTTTTTTAAAGGAAGCGTAGTATTTTCATTTTTAAGCAATACCATAGACTCCCGAACTGCTTGTCGTGCTACATCCCTATGCTCCTTTATGCCAATCATTTTTATTAGTTTTGGGTCAGGGTAGGGGTTTTCAAATAACCCCAATCTGAATTTTTGGCGAAGAATTCTGCGAACTGCATCGTTAATTCTTTCCAGAGAAATAGTTCCTTTTTCTACCGCAGCCTTCAATCCTATTTGGAAGTCATCAAGGTCCCCATCGACAGCCATTACCATATCTATGCCTGCTTCAATTATATCCGTTTCTCCAAATCTTGAATACCCTTTCCAATCCGTTAATACAATACCGTTAAACTTTAGATAGCCTTTTAAGGTATCTGTGATCAAAGATTTGTGAGCATGCATTGATTTTCCATCTAATCTATTAAATGAGGTCATTACTGCTCCAACACCTTCTTCAACAGCTGCCTTATATGGAGGAAGAAGTAGTTCATTCACTTGCTTCATAGACATAGAAGTATGTCCACCTTCAACACCATAATCTGTTGCTCCATCTCCAATGAAATGTTTAGCAGTCGCCAATACTGTGGTAGGTTCTGAAAGCACTCCCTGATGTCCTTTTATAGAAGCTCTGGTTAGCTCAGTAGTTAATTCCGTACTTTCTGAAAATGCCTCATATACTCTTCCCCACTTTTCATTATAAGGAATAGCCACACATGGAGAGAAGACCCAGTTGAATCCAGTAGCTTGGGCTTCAATAGCGGTAATGGAAGCTGCTTTCTCTACCAATGTTGCATTCCCCGTAGCACCCAGTCCAATATTGTGAGGAAATATTGTAGCTCCTTCAAAAGTGTTTTGACCATGAACGGCATCTACCCCAATGAGAAGAGGGATTTTCAATCGAGTGGAAAGTGCGTTTTTTTGTAAACGAATAAATTTAGACTGCCATTCTTCTGCGGTATTTCCCGGAAGAGCACCCTGAGTATGGATGATTGAGCCTATGAATTTTTTATTAATATCATTTTCAGAAATATCTTCAAAATGCCTGACCTGAGTCATTTGTCCAATCTTTTCTTCAAGGGTCATCAAAGAAAGCAAGGAATCAACTTTTTGCTCAATTGTTGAGTTGTCGTTCATATTTTCATTTATTGCATTTGAAGCACAAGACGAAACCATCGTTATACCTATTATAATCCAGACACTAAAGATGAATAAGTAGTGTTTCACGTTAATGGTTTATAATTAATTGTAGAATTATGGGAATTCTATAACCAGTAATTCTTATTCATTTCCTGAGTCAGGGGTTGCAATACTAAGAAAGACTCAGGAAATGAACAAAAATTAATGATTTTTATGAATTAAGTTTATTGTGAATCAAAGACTATTCATAAACCCGTACATAATCGACCAATAGGGTTTGTGGAAAAATGGTTTCGCTGGTTGGTGACCCTACAAAAGAACCGCCGACCGCCATATTTATAATTATATAAAATGGATGGTCATAGACCCATTCACCCGGAACATCTTCCGGAGTAATTTGATTGTAGAGAACATCATCAACATAGAAATTTATATATCGAGGTCCCCATTCAATTCCGAATATATGGAAGTCTGTATCAAATCGATCGTTGGTAAGTTCAAAACTTTTGGTGATGGCCTCGCCGGCAGAATATCCAGGCCCATGGACACTTCCATTATTTATTGTGGGTTCCTGACCTCTATATTCCATGATATCAATTTCTCCGCATTGTGGCCAAATTACTTCTTCGCAATTTCCTCCTAAAAGCCAAAATGCCGGCCATATACCCTGTCCCCAAGGTAATTGCATACGTGCTTCAAATCTGCCATAAGTCTGTTCAAACAGCCCTCGGGTGATTATTCGAGCAGATGTGTATTGAGAACCCATGTAGGATTCTTTCCTGGCTGTAATAACCAGGTTGCCACCTTCAACTTTTATATTCTCAGGGCGATCAGTATAATACTGAAGTTCATTATTACCCCATCCATTATCCCCGGTTCCTATTTCGTAGGTCCACATGCTGCTATTTGGAGCACCATCAAGATCAAACTCATCCTGCATGACCAGTTTGTTTTTTGTGGTAACTTGCTGAACATCATCTACCTCACAACTCCACAATGTTAATACTGAGAGTAATAGAAGGCTTTTTATTAGTAAATTTTTTCGTTTCATATTTAATTATTTTATGACTCCGTACAACAGTTAGTCTAGTTTAGACTAACTGTTGCTTAGAGTTATTTTTATAAATAAACTATTCTATTCACTTGACTAATCAATGGTAACTGAAACATTGTCAAAATATGCATCAATCTTACAACCTGAATTTCCACCACAGTCTGCTTTTAACTGTACGGTAACACCACCGGTAACGTCATTACCTGTAGTAGTTTGAAAGGTATAAGTAGTCCATGTCCCATTCGGGAAAAGAGGACCTCCACCTAATATTTCGGATTTTGAAACTCCTCCACCGGTTAATTCAGAGAAAAATTCGGCAAAAACTACTCCACCAGCACCGGTTACTGAACCAAATAAGTCAAACTTAATGGTTACTGCCGTGTTCGGAGTAATGGTTCCAATACCAATATTCGCCTGTTTGATAATAGGGAATGAAGGCGAACCAATGCCATCAACATCTGCAACTAACAATCCGGAGAATGCTCCGCCATTGGATTCAGCATTGGTCACAACAAATGAACCATTATTTTCCGGGGCAAATGAAGTCCAGCAACCGGCGTCTCCGGTTTCAAAGTCTCCGTTTATAGTCAATTCTCCGCCAACCGGTACACAACTGCCTCCACCACTGGATTTATAGAAGAATATGTTATCAATATAAACCTCTTCAGCTGTTACCAAATCAATTACAACCTGCTGAATATTGCTTTTACCTCCAAGGCCATTTGATTCCAGTGTTGTAAAAGGAAGATCAAATGATAACCAACTTCCCTGGCTAATGGATGGGTTAGAGGAATTATTAACATTGATAATTGCCTCTGTTGGTCCACCACCTGGAATGTCAACTAGTTTCATGAGAAATGCTGATGCTCCATCCAATTCATTAGGGAACCATAAATCAAACCTGAAATTAGTCATACCAGCTGCTTCAGCATCAATTTGATTACCACCAAGCTCGATTACCTGGAAGTTTCCTCCCGGGTCAGCAGAAAATGTATATTTCAATGAACCATTACCTGAAATATCTACTACTTCAAAACCAGCAGCACCATATAGATTAAAACCATCATTAGGAACATCGCTATAAGCATCACTATAAATAGAGATTACATCTGCTGGTGCCTGAGTTGGTGTAGGAGCAGGGCTGGTCGGAGGAATCGGCCCACCGCCATCTGCAGGTTTATAGAAATAAATATTATCGATATAAACTTCTCCTGCGGTTACTAAATCAATAACAACTTGTTGAATATTGCTCTTGCCGCCTAATCCATTGGCTTCTAATTCTGTAAATGGTAAATCAAAGGATAACCAGCTACCCTGTGAAATCGCTGGAGTAGAGCCTGAATTAACATTTATTATGGCTTCCGTTGGACCACCTCCAGGGATGTCTACCAGTTTCATTAAATAGGCCGAAGCTCCATCTAATTCATTAGGAAACCATAGATCAAATCTGAAGTTAGTCATACCTGCCGCTTCAGCATCAATCTGATTGCCTCCAAGCTCGATCACCTGGAAGTTTCCTCCCGGGTCAGCAGAAAATGTATACTTCAATGAACCATTCCCTGAAATATCTACTACTTCAAACCCTGCAGCTCCATAAAGGTTAAACCCGTCATTAGGAACATCCGTGTAGGCATCACTATAAATAGAGATTACATCTGCAGGAGCCTCCGTAGGTGTAGGAGCAGGGTTAGTTGGTGGAATAGGTCCACCTCCTCCTCCGGTTTTATAGAAGTAAATATTATCTATGTAAACTTCTCCTGAGTTTACCAGGTCTATCACTACCTGCTGAATATTGCTCTTACCCCCCAATCCATTGGCTTCTAATTCTGAAAATGGTAAATCAAATGACAACCAGCTTCCCTGTGCCATAGCCGGGCTACTTAAAGTGTTTACATTGATCAATGCCTCTGTGGGTCCACCACCTGGAATGTCTACCAACTTCATAAGGTAGGCAGAATTTTCATCTACTGCATTTGGAAACCATAAATCGAATCGGAAATTGGTCATACCTGCCGCTTCAGCATCAATTTGATTGCCTCCAAGTTCGATAACCTGGAATGCTCCTCCATCACCTTCCACAAAGCTGTATTTCAGGGCTCCATTACCAGTAATCTGAACTTCCTCAAATGCGGCAGCACCATACAAGTTAAATCCATCATTCGGAACATCTGTGTAGGCGTCACTGTAGATAGAGATCACATTGGCTGCATCTTCAGTTGGAGTTGGAGCAGGTACAGTAGGAGGGATTGGATCTCCACCTCCAACATTATCATTGTAGAAATACATATTATCTACCAAAATATTTGATATGGTAGCATCGGAGATAAAAAATATCTGCGCCATATTGGATGTACTGGTCAGATCTGTAAAATCAGCCAATAGAAAATCATAGCTTACCCATACTCCTGTTGCTAGATCTGTACTTCCCAAGGATATGGACCCACTGGAATCATCGCCACCGCCAAAGGCACCATCTGCTCCGAAATCTCCAAGTTGTACCCTGAGAAAATCTCCTGGCTCAACTGCATCTTCTACCTGTATATCTACATGAAAATGAGTCATTCCGGAAACATCAACAGTCGGTTGAGAAAACTGTGTTGCTACAAAATTCAACTCAGTATACTTTATAATATTATCACCATTGATATTCAGATCTGCTCCTCCCAATGTAGTCTGAAAAGGCGCAAAGAATCCATTGTAAAAATCAACAGGCTCATTAGTATAAGCATCACTGAAAATGGAAATTACCGTTGACGGATCGCGAGTTGGAACGGGCGCAGGAGTAAAATCTCCCAAGGATTCAAGACTTAGTGAACCAGCTGCATCAACTCCTCCTAAGGTAGCAGTAATAACCGTTGTTCCTGTTCCAATCACAGAAACTAAGCCAAATTCATCCACAGTAGCTACTGTAGAATCTGAAGAAGTAAAAGTAAAATAAGATCCAGCAGCATTAATAGTCTGATCTCCTCCAGAAGGCAAATTAAAGGTTTGTGTTAATCCACTTAATGGAATTTTCAGGCCAATAAATGTTTGCTGAGAAACATCCTGCCCATTCAAAATTTCAGGACGGGGCTGTGCTATAGTTCCTAGTTTCTCAAACTTAACCTGATCTAACCAAATGCTATAACCATTACCATCTTCAGGTCCTTCGGAAATCACAAGCATTCCTTTTTCCTGAGTCAATTTTGAAGGGTCAGGAATTGGAATAATAAATTTTGTCCATGAGGTACCTACTCTTACAGACGTGGTTGCTGAAAAGAAATCTCCTAAAAAGTCATTTCCAAAACCAATTAAATCAATATTGCCTCCCTGAGATGCCTTAGCATAAAAGGTTAAGGCATCAAATTCAGTAAGATCTCTACCTCCAAGGTCCCTGAATACACCCCCTGCAAAAGCTCCTTCCGGATCTCCTTCATTGGGAATATCAAAACGCATGGATGAAGTTCCGAGTACTCCTTCAAAACTTACTGAATTATCTACTTGAAATGCAGTTAGTTTCGAACCAGCAAATGCTGCATAGGTTAAACCACCGCTGAATCCATCAATAAATACTTCTGCTGTATTTGGAAAGGTAGCGGGTTTTAATTCATCTTCATCTCTTTCACAACTCGTTGTAAAAAGGATTACTAGTATTCCCAACAAAGTCAGGAAGTTATATCTTAAAAAATTCATCATTGTTTTCATTATTTTCATTACTTACCGATGTTAAAATGAATATATGTCCTGAATTCCCACTCACTCCCATTACCAAATCCTACAGGACTAATTATAGGTGAAGTCGCAAAAGGCTCCGATTCGTTAGGAAGATACCGTGGAGAATACTGATCCAACGATCTCCATGTAAAACGCATTCCTAACTGCGTACTGGGTAAGATAAACCAATCTTGTCTACCAATTGTAGTTGATAAATCTGCCATCAATTGTAAAGGAAAGGTTAAGTTAAAATCCTTATGATAATCAAAAGGTCCCCAATCATTAACTTTGACATGAGATGCTAGTTTAAAGGTTTTATAAATAATCCGAACATCACCACCGCCTCTTTCAATAGTTCTGGGGTCAGGTCCATTGGCCTGTCCGTTACCTGCATAGATGTTTGCGATAATTCCGAATTCCGGATTTATCTTAGACACGATCCTTGCATATACTTCCCATAAATCAAGGGCTGGTGGAGCACCATCCGCCGCACTTGGTACTCTGCCGGTACCAGGAAAAATAACTGCCGCATCCTGAGAAGTCGGCAAATTTCGATAAGCAAAACCAATACTGGCTGCTATTTTAGCATCTTCCGATCGATCACTATCCCAGGCATACATCCAGGTTCCTGGGGTAGGGTCAAAGGTTAGTAAGAGTTCCCCACCAATTGTTTCACGGTTTGCTCGTACTACAAATGGATCATCCAGAATATTTCTCAATCTTCCGGGAGCTCCTACATCTCCAGGCATAGGATCTACTAAAGGTTTTTGATATAGGAAATTTGGGGCAATTTGCCATTTCCCTAAGGTATAGGTAAAACCAGTAAGGAAGTTGTTTTGATTACCACTTCCGCTGTCTTTTAATCTCCATCCTGTGAATGTTTGTGTTGCATCAGCTCCACCACTGGCTACTAATCCCTGTGAGGCTGCAGATGCATACCAGTTAATTCTACCAGAAGAATACTTGATTTTTATTTTTCCACCCCAAGTATCGGTAGACTTTACTTCATCAATCAATACTTCATAGTTTCCTTCTGATCCTCGTGCAACCTGGAATTCACGTCCAACGAGTGGCTGACCACCCCAGATACCACCGAGTTCAACAGTAACTTTGCCCATCTCTTTTTCAGCGTGTAAGGCGACTCTTCTAGTTCTGGGTTGCGGAACAGCAATCGAAGTAACTGCTATTCCTGGATCATCAATATCTTCATGATAAATACCCGTTAGTTTAATATCAGCTACATCGCGAGTATATTTAACGAGTAGGGCTGGGTTCGCTCCCCACCATAATTCTCTACCGTAGGCAATTTTAAAACCCTTTAAAAACTGCTTTCCATCTATTTCTAATCCTTGTGGTGCTAGACCATTGTAAATATCGAGATTTGGTCCATAATTTGCTTCAGGGTATAATCCAAAGAAATCTCCCTCATATCCCCAGTGATAATGGCCTGTTCGATAAAATCCTTTTAAATCAAAATACTTACTGTTCCAGGAATACTCAGCCTGGTATACCTGTACCCTGCTAAGTGCCGCTTCAATGGCATTTCCCGTTTGTGTAGCTATCTGTGTGGGTCGACCTCTATTTTCATAGAAAATCTCATTTATTGGATTGGTGGCTACATTTCCCAAAATGTTAAAGGTCACATTTGCTCTGACATTATCGGCAGGCCTTGCTTCAAAACCAACAAAGAAAGATTCCATATGATCGAAACCCAATTGGTCAGGATAGGTAATATTGTTAGGGTCTGGATCTTTTGGAGTTGTAATTAATTCTCCTCCCGTATAATAAGTAGAAAACTCAGCTCTTAGTTCACTTACACTTAATTTACCCCCCTGTTCTGCAGTTAATGCAGCTTTGTCACCTCTGGCTTTAATTACTGCATCCATCAATTGGATGTCCGAAAAATGGGTTTCCAGAAGTTCAGAAGTAACATTGTCTCCATAAGGATAAAACTCATGGGCTTGCTGTAAGGCATAATAAGCGGCTCGTGGATATAGAGTATAAAGACCCCGTGCACTGGTTTGACCTTTGGCACAAATCCCAAACCACTCCTCATTCATATTATTCTCACCTTCTTTATGATCTTTGTCATATCCTCCATTTGACCATGAGGCATTATTGTCATGAACATCCAGATTTTTAGTTTGACCATATTTCCACCATCCATCACTGAATTGGAAGGTAAATCCACCCAATGAATTACCTGCCTTTCCTAAACCAGCTGCATTTTCATAGATTTCTTTCCAGTTACCCAACATATAATAGGCCTGAGATTGCTGATCTTCTGCTCCTTCAATAGCATTGTAGGCATCCGCACCAAATTCAGTAAACAATATTGGCTTATTGAGCTCATCTTTAACTTGCTGAAAAGCATTTCCAAATGAAACCCCTCGGTACATATTCGTACCAAAAATATCAATGTCCTTACATTCTTCTTTAATGATTTCCCAAAACAGCACATCTCCGTTACATATGGCTACAGGGTGGGAGCTATCCAAACCCTTCATAGATACCGTTGCCTCATTAAACAGTTTATACATGGCGGTTGCCCTGGTCGTTGACTTTCTATCTTCAATTGGAATATCTTCCGTTTCTGCACCTCCCCAGAAAAGTCCGTAATTATTCTCATTTCCTAAGAGATAAAGCAACAACCCGGGTGTATCCTTATAACTATTAACCATTGCGGTAACTTCAGAGATCAAAAGTTCTCTTACTCGGGGATCTGAATACTCGGTATTGGCAACCCATCCACCATCCAACGTCAGACCATATCTTCCAAATGAATGGTTCAGCATGGTATAAATACCATAGTCTTCATAAATATACTGGATCCACCTTGCAGGAATTCCGGTATATACACGAATTGTGTTTACTCCCATGTTTTTTAATAGCGACATTTCTGCATCGAGTGCAGCTTGGATAATATCATCTGGTTGATTCCATAGACTATAGGAGTAATTGGTTCCAATTGGAAAGTAATCCCAATTCATTCCGTTAACCATAAAGTCCTTACCGTTAACTACCAATTTCATACCGTCATTGTTTTGTACGACAGATACTTGATCAGCCTGAGAATGGGCTGTAAATGATAGCAAAAGAAGAACGAATACTAAGTAGATGTTTTTCATTTGAGTTCTGTTAGGTTCAACATATTATTATTTTATTGAAAGTGGTCACATAACCATATTGGTAGTGCTTCTGTTCAATTATTTGTACAGAATTATCCTAAATTTGTAGTATTTTAACAGGTACTCAAAAATAAATACTACAACATTTCTCTTCATTCACTACTACAAAACTATCATTAACTTGCCCTTATGACGAATTAATCAATATATTTACCATACAACTCCTTATACATGAGCGTTTCAGTATTCCATAAAAGATCCTTTCTGTTGCTAATGGTTTTTTTCCTGCTAGCAGGAAAATCAATTGCCATTATTGGTAAGTATCCTATTAAAAATTTTACACCCGCTGAATATAAAGCAGGTATACAAAACATTGCTTTTGCTCAGAATAGGGACATGAATCTTTTTGTTGCCAATAATCTGGGGGTTCTTTCATTTAATGGAAATGAGTGGGATAAGCATGCCTATAATACGGGCAAAAAACAGCGTTCACTGGCATTTGATGAGAGTACAAATAGACTATATGTAGGGTCACAGGGCGATATTGGATTCTTCGAGCAAAATTGGGTTTATGTATCACTGATTGATAAAATCCCCATTGAGTCCAGAAATTTCGATGAAGTCTGGGATGTCTTTGTGTTCGACTCCAAAATATATTTCTGTACTTTTCAGGGAATATATATTTATGATGGGCAAACGGTCTCTGTCCTTCACAATTCAGAAGGATTTAATCGATCATTTTTTACAGGAAAAAGTCTATTTACTCAAACCTCAACGGGAGATCTATTAGAAATTGAAGGAAATCAACTAAGCACAAGCATTCTACAAAGTCAAAAAAATCTTATCGTGGCAGGGGTTATTCCTAGAGATGAGGGTTATCTCATCTTTTATAACTCGGGTCAGATTGAATTCTCAACGCCATTTTCAGTAAACTATGTATTTCCAGAACTCTCAAAATTGTTGGAAGGTAAATATGTCAATCACCTCATGCAGCTATCGGATACCCGTTTGGTGATTTCTACCCAAAGAGCTGGATTATACTTATATAATATACAAAATGGTGATATAGAAAACATTTCTACTAAAGAGGGATTGCTATCCAATGCCTGTCTAAGGTCATTTCAAGATCATACCGGAAACCTCTGGGTAGGAATGCAAAATGGAATTGCCTTAGTGGATATAAGCTCTCCATTAAGATTAATAAATCAAGATATTAATCTGCAGGGAAGTGGTTATGAAGCATTTGAAATGGAGGAAGGCACTTACTATACTACCTCTAATGGTATTTTCTTCCTAGGGAACAATACTTCTAAAACTATATTTCTAACTGGAACGGAGGGTCCGGCTTACGGGATGCAAATGATTAATAACAAATTGTATGCAGGGCATCATACCGGCTTGTTTTTACTAGAAAATAGCAAAGCTAAAAGATGTGCTTTTACAGATGGATTGTGGCAGGTTAAACAGTTAAGATCAAATCCAAAATATTCTATAGGTGGTTCTTATACAGGACTTTATCTATTTAAAATTAATCAAAAAGATGAATTAGAAGTACAGCAAAAGATCACAGGGTTTGATGAGACCAGTCGTTTCTTTGAAGAGGACAGAAAAGGTAGAATTTGGGTAGGTCAATACTATAAAGGTTTATACCAACTTACCCTTAATGATTCTTTAACTGTTGCATCAATAACAAAAGAACCCGGTTCTTATGATATCCCAATTGGGAAACATATTATTCTTAGCAGGATTGATGATGAGCTTTATTTAGGGACTGAAAAAGGAATATATAGTATTGATCAGACTACCGACAAAATAGTTCAGGATGAAAATTTCTCGAGTGTGGTCGGCCAAAATTGGGTTTATATGTTGGAACAGGATAATCAAAAAAATGTCCATGTTTTTACAGAAGAGAAGGTAGGAATCTTCAAGCAGGTAAGTCCTAACAATTACACCTATGTGCCCTCATCATTATTTCAGCTTAGACAGTCTTTCAATAATGACCTTTTAAGGGTTTCTAAAAATGTAAAGAATGGAGTTTTTTTTAACGCTAACGAGGGTTTTATTTATTATAATCCTGATTTGGAGGATAGATTAAACCTAAATAAACTCCCGTTAGTCAGCAGAATATACAATGTTGGAGCGGACAGTATTCTCTATTCTAGGCTTCCTTTTCAAAACAGGATGGATAGCATTAATCCAATCAGAATTATTCAGGGGACGAAGGTTTTGCAGTTTATTGTAGAGTCCTTCAAATATAAGGATGTAAACAACCGTCAGTTTAGATACTACTTAAAAGGTTTTGACAATGATTATGGAGAATGGACTAATGCCACATTTAAGGAGTATACCAACCTAAGAGAAGGTAATTATGAGTTCTATGTACAGACCGTTAATTATTTGGGAGAAATAGTAGGTAGCCTACCGGTGGAAATTGAGGTAGATCCACCATTTTTCAAAAGCCTTACTGCCAAAATTCTTTATAGTATAGTATTGCTGTTAATTCTTTACCAGGGATACAGATTTCAGCGACAATATTACCGTGGTAAAACAACAAGAATAGAGCAGGTAAAGCATGAGGAACTTGAACAAAAACAAAAAGAAGTTCAGGATTTGAAAGAGGAACAAATTAAAGCAGAATTGCGAAATGTCAATAATATGCTTGCGGCTACTACCATGAACCTGGTGGTTAAGAATGAGTTTATGGAAAACATAAAGGATGAAATTAAAGAGGTAAAAATAAACCGTAATGCTGAGAATACCCAAAAGGCACTGGATCGCATTATTAAAGAGATCGACACTACACTTAAGGTTCAGGATGACTGGAAGCAGTTTGAGTATCACTTTGACCAGGTCCATGGAGATTTTTTAACCCGACTGACCCAGGAGTTTACCGAATTGACACCAGGGGAACAAAAACTCTGTGCCTTCCTGCGATTAAAAATGGATACTAAGGAAGTAGCAAACCTAATGAATATCTCATTGAGAGGAGTAGAGGTAGCCCGATATCGTCTTCGTAAGAAGCTTGGTCTGGATAAGCATCAGAATTTATCCAAATTTGTACTGGAATATTAGCCTGATATCCACCCTGATAAAGTTAAATTCTGTGATCCTCTTACTATCAAAAAATACTATGGACTATTGCTGCCAATATGTTTTGACATTTTTCAATATAAATTTAAAAACACGTATCTTAATATCGGGTCAGGGGCTGTTAGTACATATTTATGGGCAAAAGATTAAATACAAAATAGAGATGATTAAACATATATTCATTGTTTCATTAGTTGTTATTAACGCTTCCTGTTTGGAGAAAGTTGATAATGCAGGGGAGGTAAAACATCCACAGGTAAATAATAGTATTCCCGAAAAAGTAAGTGTATTTACTACTGCAAAAGATACAGATTTAAGACTAACATTAACAGATGAGCTAACCTTTGAACAAGGGGAGCAACCTTTGGAAACCGAATTATCCATTTTTGTAAACCCTTCAAGAGAATTCCAAACCTTTATGGGAATTGGTGGAGCCATAACGGATGCATCTGCAGAAGTATTTGCGAAACTTTCTGAAAATAATCAGGAAGAGTTGCTCAAAGCATATTATGGTGAGTCTGGGATCTCTTATTCATTATTAAGGACAACTATTCATAGTTGTGACTTTAGTAATGGGCCCTATACTTATGTGGACGAGGGGGATAAAGAGCTGAACAGCTTTAGTATAGAGCACGATCTGGAATATCGTATTCCAATGATCAAAAGAGCTATCCAAAATGCTGGAGGATCCCTGCTTACCTATGCAAGTCCCTGGAGCCCACCTGCATTTATGAAATCAAATAATAATATGTTGAATGGCGGGAAGTTGCTTCCCGCATATTACCAGGCCTGGGCATTGTATTATACAAAATTTATAAAGGCTTATGAAAATCAAAATATCCCAATATGGGGTTTAACCATCCAAAATGAACCGATGGCGACTCAACGTTGGGAGTCTTGCATTTATACCGCTAAGGAAGAAAGAGACTTTCTTAAAAATTATTTGGGGCCAACACTTGAATCTGAAGGTCTTGGGGATAAAAGAATTATTGTGTGGGATCATAATCGTGATCTAATTACAAATCGCGCAAATACAATTCTCGATGACCCGGAAGCTTCGAAATATGTTTGGGGGGTAGGTTTTCATTGGTATGAAACCTGGACGGGTAGTGAACCTAAATTTGAGAATTTAGGCAGAATTAAAGAATCATATCCTGATAAGGAACTTATTTTTACTGAAGGGTGCAATGAAGCATTTGATCCTGCAAAATATGAGTATTGGCCTAATGCAGAAAGGTATGGCAATTCTATGATTAATGATTTCAATCAAGGTACAGCTGCATGGACTGACTGGAATATATTATTGGATGAAAAAGGAGGACCAAACCACGTTGAAAATTTTTGCTTTGCACCAGTGCATGCTGATCTTAAATCCAATCAACTTATATATACTCCTTCCTACTATTACATTGGCCATTTTTCAAAATTCATCAAACCTGGGGCAAAAAGAGTTAGTACTGTGGTAAGTAGAAGCTTCCTGCAGTCTACTACATTTAGGAATAAAGATAATTCTTATGTAACCGTTGTAATGAACGACCGTGATCAGGAGTTGGAGTATACTTTCTACGTTAAAGATCAAAAGATTCAGCTGACCATTCCCTCACATGCTATGCAGACCATCCTGTATTAGGTTGGTAAATGTCTAAGATTAGAATACTTCAAAGTACGTTGATTATTGGTACAAACTTTTTTTAATAATATAAATAGGACTCATAACTATTTCTTTAGTCATTTTTAGTAAATTGACTATTCATCTAAAAAAATAGTTTATGTCCATTTTTAATTTAAAAATCAACGGCAAAGACCTTCAGGTAGATGTTGCACCCGACACACCTATGTTATGGGTTTTGCGTGACCACATTAAGTTGGTAGGAACCAAATATGGATGCGGTGTGGCGATGTGCGGTGCATGTACGGTACATCTGGATGGTCAGGCTATGCGGTCCTGTCAGCTGCCTGTCTCTGCCTCGGAGGGAAAATCAATTACTACCATTGAAGGACTTTCTGAAAATGGAGACCACCCTGTTCAGAAAGCATGGTTGGAAATTGATGTGCCACAATGTGGGTATTGTCAGGCAGGACAAATGATGAATGCTGCCGCCTT
>Ga0316204_10005662_pt1 | contig 20251 bp, 21 predicted proteins | sample 6monrhotite_MG_2_FD_205661 | JGI IMG/M metagenome (GOLD analysis project Ga0316204, IMG submission 205661) | Microbial mat bacterial communities from mineral coupon in-situ incubated in ocean water Damariscotta River, Maine, United States -... | ecosystem: Environmental > Aquatic > Marine >...
TCAATCTTGCCGGGCATCGGGCGGTAGTCCAGATCAAAGGCAAACGGCGCTTCATGGCCATACCAACCAGACAGCGCGGGTTCGACCACGTCCAGAAGGCGCGGCGCGACGTAGATGAAGGCCGGCGCGCCGGGGCCACCGTTCAGAAACTTGTAGGTGCAGCCAACCGCGAAATCGGCGTCCAGCCCGCCCACATCAACCGGGACGGCCCCGGCTGAATGCGCCAGATCCCAGACCACCACAGCACCATGTGCGTGGGCCTTGTCGATGATCGCCTTCATGTCGTGCTTGCGGCCCGTGCGGTAATCAACTTCGGTCACCATCACGACGGCGATGTCGTCGGTGATGTGATCCAACAGATCCTCGGGCGCGGGGGTTTGCAGGGTGTAGCCTGCGTCTTTCAGCTTGATCAGCCCTTCGGTGATATACAGGTCCGTGGGGAAATTTCCGCTGTCCGACAAAATTGTCCGACGATCAGGGATCAGCGCCAAACCAGCGGCCACGGCCTGGAACACCTTGATCGACAGCGTGTCGGCCACCACCGTGGTGCCCGGCGCGGCGCCGATCAGCCCACCGATGCGGTCGCCCAGATCATTGCCCTGATTGAACCAGCCCTTGGTGTTCCAACCTTTGATCAACTCGGTCCGCCATTCGTCCATCACGAACCGATTGATCGCGGCGGGCGCGGCCTTGGGCATCGGGCCCAGGGAATTGCCGTTCAGGTAGATCATCCCTTCGGGAATATCGAACATCGCCCGGGTCTTGGTGAAATCGGTCATGGAATCCTGCTGAGGTTTGGGCTGAGGGTATGTAAAGAATACGGGCATCGCGGGGGAAGTCCACGCGGTGACGGTGGCTTAGGCAAACGCCCGCGCCAGCGCTTGCTCCAGATCGTGGATCAGGTCATCGGCGTCTTCAATCCCGATGGACAGCCGCAACAGGCGCGGGTGCACCGGAAACCCGTCGCCCGAAACCGTCTTGCGGTGCTCGACCAGGCTTTCGACACCGCCCAGGGATGTGGCCGGATAGAACACCTGGCAAAAGCGGGTCACGTCAATGGCATGTTGTTCGGATCCGTTGACAATGATCGACATCATCCCGCCGAACTGCCCGTTCGTCTGGCGCTTTGCCACCTCATGCCCCGGGTCCGTGGGCAAGCCCGGATAGAGCACGCGTTCAACGTGCGGGTGCCCTTCGAAATGCCGGGCAATCGCCATGGCGTTCTGGCAGGCCCGTTCAACCCGCAAAAACAGCGTGCGCATCCCCCGGATCAGCAGCCAGGCATCAAAGGAATGCAGCACGGTGCCCTGCAATTTGCGGATCAGCGCAATGTCATCCCAGTATTTTCCAGTCTCACGCACCGACAGAACGCCGGCGGTCACATCGGAATGCCCATTCAGGTATTTGGTGGCCGAATGGAATGAAATATCAGCGCCGTGATCAAGCGCGCGTGTCAGATTGGGCGGGGTGCCGGTGCAGTCGCACATCAGCTTGGCGCCAGCCGCATGGGCGATCTTGGCGGCGGCGGAAATGTCGGTCACTTCCCAGTTGGGGTTGTTGGGTGTTTCGGCCCAGACCAGCTGCGTTTCGCCCGGTTTCACAGCTGCGGCCAGCCCGTCCAGATCCCCTGCGGTGTAGTAATCCACCACCAACCGCCCCTTGGCGGCATAGGTCTGAAACTGCCCCAGAACCCCGTGATACATGACCTTGGGCACCACAACATGTGCGCCGGTTGGCAAATGTTCGATCACCGCGGTGCAGGCGGACATGCCCGAGGCGAACAGAAGCGATTCGGTGGCGGCTTCCAGCTCGGCAATGATCGCCTCGGCGTGGGCAGTCGTCTGGCTGCCGTCACGGCGATACCAATAGGGACGGCGCACCTCGTAGTTTTCGTCACGTGCATAAGTGGCGGTGGGCTGGATTGAGGGAACGACGGCGCCTGTTCCATCTTCGACAAAATGCAGCGCCTGCGCGACGCGGGTGGTCAGGGACGGTTTGCGGTTGCTTCGGTCGGTCATGGCGCGGTCTTTCGATTGGGGTCTGTCGGGCAGGGTATGCCAGTCACACGACGCTGTAAAAGAGGCAATCTGGTAACGTGGCGTGCCTCTGGTCAGCGCGCTCACTGCATGCCAGTTTCAAGCCTTGCGATAGGAGGCGAGTCTTGATCACCATAACCGCACCGGGCACCGCCCTTGTCGCCGAGATCCACGTCGCGCCGGGCGACGAAGTGGCGCAGGGCACGCCCTTGATCAGCACCGAGTTGATGAAAATGCGCCACACGATCACCGCGCCCGAAAGCGGCATTGTCCAGTCGATTGCGGTCGTGGTCGGGCATGAGGTGGCGGACGGGCAGGCGTTGTTGACCCTGACCCCAGCGGTGGTGGCGCAAAACGCCACCGACATCACACCGGATCAGCGCCCGGAATGGCATGAATTTCAGGCGCGTATGACACTGTTGCTGGACGATGCACGCCCCAAGGTGGTTGCGCGACGCCATGCTGCGGGTCAGCGCACGGCGCGCGAGAACATCGACGCCTTGTTCGATGCAGGGTCGTTCGCGGAATACGGGGCGCTGGCGGTGGCCGCGCAGCGCAGCGTCAAACCCTTGGACACGCTGCACGCGACAACCCAAGGCGACGGAATTATCTGCGGGATTGGCACCGTCGGTGGCCGTGCGGTGGCGGCGATGGCCGTGGACTACATGGTGATGGCCGGCACGCAGGGCTACAATCACCACCGAAAGATGGATCGCTTGATCGCTCTGGCAGGCCGCGACGGCCTGCCCATCGTGCTGTTCGCCGAGGGCGGGGGCGGGCGCCCCAATGACGTCGATGTCGCCCCCATGATCGTGGCCGGGCTGAACACGACGTCCTTTGCCAATTTCGCCGCGCATAAGGGGCCAAAGATCGGCGTTGCCTCGGGCTTTTGCTTTGCTGGCAATGCGGCTCTGTTCGGGGTCTGCGATTTGCGGATCGCCACGCACAACAGCTGGATCGGCATGGGCGGCCCGGCGATGATCGAAGGCGGCGGGCTGGGGCGCGTGCGGCCGGATCAGATCGGCCCGTCTGATGTGCAAACGCGCAACGGGGTGATCGACTTGCTGGTCGCGGATGAAGCGGATGCGGTGGCGGCTGCGATAAGCCTGCTAAATCTGTCCGCCCGGACCAGCGAGACTTCAAATGTTTTGAGCGCCGATCTGCGTCACGCCATTCCCGCAGACCGAACGCTGGCCTACGACATGCGCGACGTGGTTGCCGGGGTTGTAGACCCCGAGAGCTTCCTGGAATTACGGCGTGAATTTGGGCGCGGCATGATCTGCGGCTTTGCCCGGATCAAGGGGCGGGGACTGGGCCTGTTGGCCAACAACCCGATGCATCTGGGCGGCGCGATTGATGCCGAGGCGGCCGACAAAGGCGCACGCTTTTTGCAACTGTGCGATGCGTGGGGCCTTCCTGCCGTCACGCTGTGCGATACGCCCGGCTTCATGGTTGGGCCTGCGATCGAGGAAACGGGCCAGGTTGCCCACGTCTCGCGCCTGTTCTTGGCCGGGGCCCATTTCGCCCAGCCGCTGATCACCGTGATCCTGCGCAAGGCGTATGGGCTGGGGGCCATGGCGATGGCTGGCGGCGGGTTTGAACGTCCACACCTGTGCTGTGCCTGGCCCACCGGAGAGATCGGCGCCATGGGGCTGGAAGGCGCCGTCAAGCTGGGCCAGAAAGAACGGTTGGCCGCGATTGCCGACCCGCAAGAGCGTGAGGCTGAATATCGGCGGCAGGTCGCCAAGTTGTATGACGCGGGCAAGGCGTTGAATGCCGCCAGTTTGCTGGAATTCGATGCAGTCATTGACCCGGCGGAAACGCGGGATCACATCGACCGGGCCTTGCGGACTGCGGGCCCCTGCCGCCCGGGCACTCGTTATGTGGATGCCTGGTAATCCGGGCCATCACGAGGTGGTGTAACCGCTTGTCGCCGCGCGCGATTATCCCCATGATATGGGAATGATTGATATGCTCAAATCCCTGTTTCGCGGCGCGGCACCGTCACGCACTGAACTGCCTTTGGATGTTTGCGTGGCCGCGCTGCTGATCGAGGCCGCGCGGGCCGATGGTGTCTATGATGCCGACGAACGCGCGGCGGTTTTAAGACTGCTTCAGGACATGTTCGATCTGTCGCCGCCTGAGGCAGAGGCCTTGCACACGCGCTCCGATGCCGAACAGGAAACCGCCGCCGATTCCGTGCGATTCACCCGTGTCATCAAAATGGCGATGGAAGAAGATCAACGCGTTCAGGTGATGCAGGCGCTGTGGCATGTGGTTCTGGTCGATCATCAGCGCGATCCGCATGAAAACGCGTTCCTGCGGCATCTCGCGCCACTTTTGGGGGTGGATGATCGCCACAGTGTCGCCGCGCGCCAACGCGCCATGGCGGTTTTGGGCACCGCAGGCGGCTAAGCGCCGATAGCCACGAGGTAGTGGCGCACGGCCTCTTGGACATGACGAAACCGGTCGCCGCCCAAGTGTTTGCCGCCATACCATCTGCTCACGCAAACAATGTGGTTGTGCAGCCCTTCGCGCTCCAGCATCCGCAAGATCACCATGCCAGCGCCACTTTCCCCGTCATCGTTCTTGACCGGGCCGTCATCGGTGATCAAGCCCCAGGTGTTATGCGTCGCTTTGGCGAACTTTTTGTTTTTCTTCAGTGCCTTGATGAAATTCGCCGCGGCATCCTCTGTGGCGCAGGGGCCACCCGAGACCGCATAGCGCGATCCCCGGTCACTGATGATGTTTTCAAAGATCAGCATGCAATTCGCCTGGAACACCCAATCGGCTCAGCACATCCGGGCTGTGCTGAGCCACGCAAATGGCGGCTTAACCAAAGCTTTGTTCGATCCGGTCCAGCGTCTGCATTGCCGCCAGCACTTCATGCACGGACCCGTTAGGCTCTCGGCCCTCCTGGATCGCGCTGATGAATTCACGGTCGATCAGTTCGATCCCGTTGTTCGACACGGCGACGTCCGACAGGTCGATCGGATTTTCGTTGCCGTCGAACAAATCGTCATACCGGGCGATATAGGTGCCGTTGTCGCAGATATACCGAAAGAACGTGCCCAGCGGGCCGTCATTGTTGAAAGACAGCGACAAGGTGCAGATCGCGCCCGAGGGCACCTTCATGCCAATCGACATATCCATGGCGATGCCCAGGTCCGGGTGATGCGGGCCTTCCAGTCCAAAAGCCTGCGAGGCCACTTCGCCGGTCTGGTATTGAAACAGATCCACCGTGTGACAGGCGTGGTGCCACAGCAGATGGTCGGTCCAACTGCGCGGCTCGCCCTTGGCGTTCATGTTCGAACGGCGGAAGAAATAGGTTTGCACGTCCATTTGCTGGACCTTCAGCTCGCCCGCGTCGATCTTGGCCTTGATCCACTGATGTGAGGGGTTGAAGCGGCGCACCTGCCCAGCCATCGCCAAAACACCGGTTTGCGTCTGCACGTCGCAAATGGCCTTCGAGGCCGCCAGGCTGTCGGCCATCGGAATTTCGATCAGAACCGGCTTGCCTGCCCGCATGCATGCGATGGCTTGGTCGGCGTGCATCTGGGTTGGCGTGGCCAGAATAACCGCGTCTACGTCATCGCGGGCCAGGCAGTCTGCCAGGTCCGTGGCGGCGTGGCCAATGCCCCGATCAGCGGCCAGTTTTTCGATCTTGGCGCGGGTGGGCCCCATGACCGAGGTGACTGTCACCCCGTCAATGGCGGCCAGCGCGTCCAGATGCTTGGTGCCAAAAGCGCCGTACGCGCCCGCTACACAAATGCGCATGGTGTCCCCCAAAATGCTATTCGGCCGCCAATGCGGCGCGTTCGTCGTGGTATGATTTGTTTTCAAGGATAATGTGGCCCACGGCGGTGTTTGACGCGGGCACATGATAGTGGCGGTGCACTTCGACCACGTCATCCTCCAACGCGCCGCGCATGACGTGCCACATGACCATCTCCACCCCTTCGGACCCGGCTTCGCGCAGGTAGTCAACATGCGGCATCTGGCTCAGGCCGATGGGGTCCGACGTCAGCCGGTCCAGGAACATTGCGTCAAATTCCGGGTTGATCAGCCCGGCGCGCTTGTATTGCAACTGGTGCGACATCCCGCCGGTGCCGAAGATCATGACGTTCAGATCTTCCGGATAGCTTTCGATCGCACGGCGCACGGCCTTGCCCAGTTGATAGCAGCGGTTGCCGGTTGGGGCAGGGTATTGCACCACGTTCACCGCCAGCGGGATCACCAGGCAGGGCCATTCGGCCTCTTTCGCGACTTCGCCGAACATCACCGACAGGGGGACGGTCAAGCCATGATCCACCTCCATCTCATTCATGATGGTCATGTCGAATTCATCCAGCACCAGCGACTGCGCGATATGACTGGCCAGTTTTTGATGGTTCCGCACCACAGGCACCGGGCGCGGGCCCCACCCTTCATCGGCGGGGTGAAATTCAGCCGCGGCACCCAGTGCGAAGGTGGGAATGCAGGACGCATCAAAGGCCGTGCAATGGTCGTTGTAGACCAAAAAGATCACGTCAGGCTTGTTGTCCGCCATCCACTGGCGCGAATATTCGAACCCTTTGAACACGGGCTGCCAATAGGGCTGTTCGGTGATCCCGGTGTCCATTGCGACCCCGATTGCCGGCACATGGCTGCATCCAACACCTGCGGTAATGCGCGCCATCAGTCTTCTCCCCATTCGGATTTATAGCGATTGCCTTCGATTGAACGGCCGCCATTCAGCATCATGTCACGGTATTTTTCCACGCCCATGCCGGTCATCAGCCCGGCCAGGTTCTGGAAATTGATGCCATCGTTTGCGGCCAGTTTCGAGGTGTAGTAAATGTTGCCGCCCAATTCGAGCAGCAGGTTCCAGTCCCGCGCCAGCACGGCGGCGCGCTGTTCGGCGGTCATCGGGTATGTGTCCAGATACGCCTCTTCGCCGGCATTGAACGCATCGCGGTTCTTTTGCAGCCTGAGCGAGATGCAGAACTGGTTCAGGTGATACCCCTCGCGGGAGCGGTCCGCGTCAAAGACAAAGGTGCCTGGAATGTCCTCATAGTCCTTGTGGGTCATGTTGGGTCCTGTGGATTGCTGTCGGCTCGGGCATCGCTGTGGGGTCCGGCTTCCGGGGGGCTATGGGGGGTTATACCGGGGGGAAGGTAAATGGCACCAATTGATTTCCCTTGGGGGATATTGAAAAAAGCTATTCAGGAATGCAGGTTTTTCCGCTGCCGGCAACCGGCGCAGGGCCGGCCATAGCACCGAATCGGCGCAGCTGATCCAGAAAGCGGTGCTGCGTCGCGGTCGGGCGCCATGCGCTGCGATAGGTCAGCCCGATGGCGCGCTGACTTCCGTGCAGCGCGACATTCAGTGGCACGATATGCCCGGCGGCCTGGTCCACGCCGATCTGATGGCGTGAGACAATAGACACGTAATCCCCTTCCGCCAAGATCCCGCGTAGCATCACCAAGGACGAAGACACCACGCGGACCGGCGTAACGGGGTGCCGGTCGATGCGCAGCGTTTCGAACAAAAATGCCCCCGCAGGCGTTGTCTTTGGCGGGGCAACCCAGGGATAGGCCATGGTTTCTTGCAAACTGACATCTGCCCGCCCGGCCAGGGGATGGCGCGGATGGGCGACGATGGCCAGTTCATCAACAAACAAGGGTTCTTGCGTCACGTCCTCAGCCGGGTCCGGGGTGCGCAGCGCGCCGATCAAGCAATCCAGATCCCCCTCCCGAAGCCCGCGCAGCAGTTCGGAATACCGCCCGTCAACGACCCTGATCTGAAGCCCCGGGTTTTCCGCAACAGTGGCATGGGTTGCGCGCGGAACAATCGCCGTGCGCGCCAAAGGTAGGGAACCCAGGTTGAACGTCCCGGCATCAAGCCCTTGCTCACGCTCAATTTCTTCCTTTGCTTGGCGAATTTCGGCCTGCGCCAACTTGGCCGCCGAGACAAAGATCTGCGCGGCGCCAGTCAGTTCCACACCGGTGCCGGTAGCGTGAAAAAAGGGCACATTTGCGATGTCCTCAAGGCTGCGGGCCGCGCGGTGCACGGTGGGTTGCGACAGGGCCAGCAGGCGCGCCGCCAATGTAAAGCTGCCGGTATTGGCCACGGCAATCAGCGTGCGCAACTGCGCCGCCGTGACCAAGCGGTCGTAGCTGCGCCGCCGCCCGTAGCCGTCGCGCGCGCCGCGTAACGAGGCGCGAGCGCCGGTTGCCAGGTGGTCCAGCGCCCGTTCAACGCGGTCAGCCAGCAGGGCGCCGCAGCGGGTGGTTGTGAATTGGCGCGCCTGACGGGTTAACAGGGGGGCGCCGGTCTCGGCCTCCAGTCGCCGCAGGGCTTGTGTCGCGGCGGGTTGCGACAATGAGCACAGCTCTGCGGCCCGCGAAACAGAGCCAGTGCGCACGGTCTCAAGAAACACGCGCATGTGCCGGATGTTGGGAAGCGGTTCGGTCAATTGCGTCGCCCTATAGATAAAACTTATCTTAGAGCCTCAGTTCGAAATAGGCAAATGCTGCACGATGCGCCAAGATGCCAACAACCCCGACACATCTCTTGCAAGGACTGGACAATGGCCGATCAACCCCAACCAATGGATGCCGATTGGCTGGTGGTGCATCCCAACCCGCGCACGCCGACATTTCGGGTGCCGCAGGGTGCCGTGGATGCGCACTGCCATGTGTTCGGACCCAGCGCCCAGTTCCCCTACGCACCGGAACGAAAGTACACCCCGGGCGATCAGGGCAAGGACAAGCTGTTCGCCCTGCGCGATCATCTGGGCTTTGCGCGCAATGTGATCGTGCAAGCCACCTGCCACGGCAAAGACAACCGCGCCGTGATGGACGCTTGCCGCACCGCCGGTGATCTGGCGCGGGGCATTGCCAGCGTTGATGCCGACATTTCCGAGGCGGAACTGGGCGAGATGCATGAGGCCGGAATTCGTGGCGTGCGCTTCAACTTTGTGAAGCGCCTGGTCGATGCAACGCCGCCTGAGGTGTTTCAGGCAATCGCGGCGAAAATCCAGGCCTTCGGCTGGTCCACGGTTGTCTATTTCGAAGCCGCTGATCTGGAGCAGTTGGTGCCCTTTCTATCCACGTTGCCGGGCATAATCGTGGTCGATCACATGGGCCGGCCAGATGTGGCCAAAGGCGTTGATCACCCGGATTTTCAGCGATTCATCGACCTGATGGACGCCAATCCCAACATTTGGACCAAGGTCACCTGCCCGGAACGCCTGTCGGTTCAAGGTCCGCCCTATGATGACGTGATCCCCTTCGCGCAAGCCATTGTCGAGCGGTTTGAGGACCGCGTGCTGTGGGGCACTGATTGGCCCCATCCGAACATGAAGTCCCACATGCCAGACGACGGTGAATTGGTTGATTTCATCCCGAAAATCGCGCGAACGCCCGAGCAGCAACGCAAGCTGCTCGTGGAGAACCCACTGCGCCTGTATTGGGCGTAAAACAGGAGGGAACCATGCACGATCTGCCCGGCTTCAACGCCCATACCCATATCCCCGGCACGACGATCTTCGACGGCAAACAGGCCATGAAAGGCTATGCGCTGAACAAGATGTGCTATTCGTTCAACAAACAGGCCAATCGTGATGCGTTCTTGGCCGATGAAGAAGGCTACATGCAGTCGTATGGCCTGAACGAGCAGCACAAAGCCGCGATCCGCGCGCGCGATATCCTCGGTATGATCGAGGCGGGTGGGAACATCTATTACCTCGCCAAATTCGCCGGGATTTTCAAATTGGGCGTTCAGGATGTCGGCGGCATGCAGACCGGCAAAAGCGCCGATGAATTCAAGGCCTTTCTGGCCAGTCAGGCATAAGGAACGGGACAATGGCAAAAGTTCTTGGCGGTATCACCACGTCGCATATTCCGGCGGTGGGTAACGCGATCCAAAACAAGCTGTTTGATGACCCCTATTGGAAGCCGTTCTTTGACGGGTATCCCAAGGTGCATCAATGGATTGCCGACAACAAACCCGACTACGTGATCAACATTTACAACGACCATGGGCTGGGGTTTTTCCTGGATCAGATGCCGACATTCGCCATCGGTGCGGCGCATGAATATCGCAATGAGGATGAAGGCTGGGGCCTGCCTGCGCTGGATCCGTTTCCGGGTGCGCCAGAGCTGAGTTGGCATATTATCGAGAGTATGGTGGCCGACGAATTCGACATCACCTCATGCCAGGAATTGCCGGTGGATCATGGTTTTGTCGTTCCGATGCAATTGTTCTGGCCGGGCGCGCCGCATCACCCGGATATGCCACGGGCCGTGCCGATTTCGGCCAACACCGTGCAGCATCCGATCCCGACGCTGAAACGCGCGCTGGATTTCGGCCGGTCTTTGCGAAAGGCGCTGTTGTCGTTTCCTGAGGAGGCGAAGATTGTCGTATTGGGCACCGGCGGGCTCAGCCATCAATTGGACGGCGAACGCGCTGGGTTCATCAACAAGGAGTTCGATCAGTATTGTCTGGAGAACATCGTCCATAACCCGGATGTCTTGACCAATATCTCACGCATGGAGCTGGTGGAAAAAGCCGGGGCGCAGGGCACGGAATTCCTGATGTGGATGATGATGCGTGGGGCGCTGGGCGACGATGTCATCGAAATCACGCGCAATTATCACATCCCGATTTCCAACACTGCTGCCGGCACGTTGCTGCTGGAATGCGCGGCTTGACCGTGAGGGGAAGGGCTTTCGAAAGCCCTTGGTGGCGCGATGACACATCGCGCCACCCGCCCCGCTGATCCGGTTTCGCGCGGGTGAGGCCGAGACGGCACGCGGCTGGAAAGCCGCGTGCCGCAAGGCGTTTCGAAACGCCTTGGCACCGGGGGTATCAAGCCGGGCGCTGACCTGCCGCATCGGCGCGAAACACCCGAGGTGCCCGACCCGTGGCACGCGTGAAAACGCGACTGAAATAGGCCGGATCCTCGAACCCCAGAGCGTAGGCAATGCGCGATATGGGCAGGTTGGTATAGACTAGGTTGCGGCGCGCTTCGCGGATCAGGCGATCGTGGATCAGCGCGGACGCCGGGCGCCCGGTCGCGCCCCGGGTCAGACGGGACAGATGTGTCGCACTGACTGCCAATTCCCGGGCGTATCGGGCCACGGTCCAGTGATCGCAAAAATGCAAATCCACCAGCGTCTGAAACCGAACGACAATATCCGGCACCGGCGTTTCCCCCAACGGCACTGCGCTATGGATGGCCTGCGCCACCTGGCCCAGCAACAGCCCCGCCAGAGACCGAAGCACCTGCGCACGCGCGAAGTCACGCTCAGAGAAGACGGTATGAAAACGGGCCATTGTCGCCGCCAAATTGTCGGCGGCAGACAGCACCGCGCCGCGCGACAGCACGCGTTGCAGGCCTTCCTCGGCGCGCAGGCATTGATCCATCATTTCAGCCGATAATGTCACGACGAACCCGCGCGTTCCGGGTTTAAAGGAAAAGCTGTGCACCGCCCCGATGGGCAGATTGACAACGGTCATCGGCACAAGTTCGTGACGCGCGCCTTCAAGCCCCGCCCGCCCGCCGCCGTCCTGCACCAGCAGAATTTGATGCAGCCTGGCGTGCCGGTGCGGGGCAAATTCCCAGTCGTGCAAGGTCGATCGCGCCTCTATGGTTTCGCAATGCGCTACATCTGGAAAATCGCGATCCTCACCGAAAAGGTTGTAGTTTCGGATGCTGTCGGCATGAGAGGTTTCCATGTTCGAAACATACAAGTATTGGCCGCGCTCGTCCATGTATCCGTGACCTACAGACGGCTAAAGATATCCTCAACGCCAAGCATTTACTGCACCATATGTGGAGGACAGCATGAAAACCCAAGTGTGTATCATCGGTGGCGGGCCGTCAGGGCTGCTGTTATCGCAGCTTTTGCACCTGAAAGGGATCGACACCATCCTGTTGGAAAAGCACAGCCGGGAATATGTGCTGGGGCGGATCCGGGCCGGCGTGCTGGAGCATGGCTTCGCCGAGTTGATGCGTGAAGCCCAATGCGGCGACCGCATGGATGCCGAGGGTGAGATCCACAACGCGTTCGAGGTGTCGGATAATGGCGTGATCAAGCACGTTGATATCAAGAAGTATTCGGGTGGGTCATCGGTGGTTGTCTATGGCCAGACCGAAGTTACGCGTGACCTGTATGACGCGCGCGAAAAGCTGGGCGGCAAGGTCATCCACAATGTCGAAGACGTTGCGTTGCATGATCTGAATGCGGCGGTGTCGCCCCATGTCACCTACCGCGACGGGGATGAGATCATTCGCGTCGATTGCGACTTTGTCGTTGGGGCCGATGGTTTCCATGGCCCCAGCCGCAAGGCGATCCCCAAAGACGTGCTACGTGAATACGAGAAGGTCTATCCGTTCGGCTGGTTGGGCATTCTGAGCCGCACCAAGCCCGCGCACCCGGAGTTGATCTACGCGCGCCATGACCGGGGGTTTGCCCTGTGTTCCATGCGCAGTCAGGTCCTTAGCCGGTACTACCTTCAGGTGCCGTTGACGGATTCCGTTGAAGATTGGACGGACGAGATATTTTGGGACGAACTGCGCAAGCGTCTGCCCGCCGAGATCGCCGCCAAGATGGAAACCGGCCCGTCGATCGAAAAGTCGATTGCCCCGTTGCGGTCCTTCGTGGCTGAGCCGATGCGCTGGGGCAACCTGTTCCTGGCCGGGGACGCCGCGCATATCGTCCCGCCAACCGGGGCGCGTGGGCTGAACACTGCGGCATCGGATATCTACTATCTGTATCATGGTATGGTGGATCACTATTTGAACGGCGATCAAACCGGGTTGGAGCAATACTCGGAAAAAGCCCTGGCGCGGGTGTGGAAAACGCAGCGGTTCAGCTGGCAGTTGACGTCCATGCTGCACACTTTTCCCGATGCAAACCCCTATGACCAAAGACTGCAAAGCGCCGAACTGGAGTATTTTCTAGGCTCGGATGCGGGGTTGACCACGATTGCCGAAAACTACGTGGGTTTGCCGTTCTGACCCCGGTTTAAGGTGCCAGATAACACCAAAGACCGCCTCGCCATTGCGCGGGGCGGTTTGGCGCGGCAAACTGCGAAAAGCAGATTTGAAGGGAAAACCGCCATGTTCACCACGTTGACCGCCGCCGATGGCCATGATTTTGCGTGCTGGATGCAGCCCGCACAGGGGGACGCGCGTGGAAACCTGGTGATCTTGCAGGAAATCTTCGGCGTGACCGATCAGTTGAAAGGCGTCGCCGAATACTATGCTGCGCAGGGGTTGAATGTGGCGATCCCGGCTTTGTTCGACCGGATCGAGCGCGATGCGGTGATCCCGTTTGAGACGCCCAAGCGTGGGCAGGAGCTGATGCAGCGCATGGAGACCGACCTGATGATGGTCGATATCGCCGCCACGGTGCAGGCGATGGCAGCCAAGGGCGGGAAGGTGGCCGTGTTGGGATTTTGTCGGGGGGGTGGTTTGGCAATCAAGGCAGCGCTTGATATGGACATCGCATGCGCGGTGTCATTCTACGGCACGCGCATTCCAGACTACTTGGGGCCAGCGCAAAAAGCCCCGATCATGGCGCATTTTGGCGTGCATGACAGCCATACGCCACGTGAGGTCATCGAACAGGCGCGTGACGCCCTGCCAGACATGGCGATGTTCATCTATGACGCGGGTCACGCCTTTGCCAACGATGCGCGTCCGAGCAGCTATAACGCCCAGGCTGCGGAATTGGCGCATCAGCGTTCGGTCGCGTTTTTGGTGCAGCATTTGGCATAGGCGCTGGGTCTTACTGGCTGCGCACCCCGGGCCAGATCAGACGCAGCGCAATCAACACCAGCGCCACGATCAGATGGGTCTGGAAACGGGCGTCGGTCAGGCGGTTCAGCGCCATTCGGCCGCACAGTGTACCGGCCAGCCCAGCCAGGATCATCGCTGCGATGAACCCCGCCCACTGCGCGAACGCGAAGCCCAGAAACCCGAACGCAATGGTCTTGAGCGCGTGCTGCATGACCATGAGCGACGCGTGGGTGGCGGCGTAGCGGTGGCGGCCAAGCCCCAGTGAGCGCGCATAAGTTGCAACGAAGGGGCCAGTTGCGCCAAAGAACATGGTCAGGCTGGCCATGATCGCCAACAACTTCGCGCCACCGCCGGTCCCCATCGACACGGTCATGAACGACCCGGCGAAGCTGGCCACCAGCAACGCGGCCGCAGTGCCGAGGGCAGATCGGTCGGAAGGATCAGGGTTAGGGCGTCGATCATCGGTGGACCTTGGATGTCATGTAGGCATTTGCACACTGATCCGGCCGGCCTCAGGCAATATCATGCCGCCGATACAGGCCCCGCGTTCACGGCGTTTCCCACGGAAAACTGTCCAGCCGCTCATGCCCGTGGTCGGTCACCAAAACCTGCGTTTCCAGTTTGACGGATTCCGAGCCCGCTTCACCGATCAGGGATTCGATGCACACCACCATGCCGGGCTCAAAACAGGCATCCGTGGCGCGGTCATCGAAATCGACGTGCAAGGGGATGACCGGGTATTCATCGGCCATGCCAACACCATGCGCCGCCAGTGAGTATCGGTACTCAACGTGGGCATCCGGTATGCGCCAGCTTTTGGCGTTGAATTCAGCAAAATCCATGCCCGGTTGAACCAGCGCCAGGTTGTGATCGATCTGCGCCAGCGCGGTGTCATAGAGCCGCCTTTGCGTGGCGTTCATCGGCAGGTAGCCGCAGATCCAACTGCGCGACAGGTCAGCGCAATAGCCATAAGGGCCGATCATGTCGGTGTCGAAGCTGATCATCTCCCCCCCCTGAACCGGGCGGTCGCCGCATTCTTTGTACCAGGGGTTGGTGTTGGGTCCGGCGGTCAGCAGCTTTGTTTCCAGCCAGTCCCCGCCGGATCGTGCATTCTCAAAATGCAGATGTGCCCAGAGTTCACGCTCGGTCGCGCCGGGAAGGGAATGATCATAGATCCGCGCCATGCCGGCTTCGCACACCCGGATCGTCCAGCGCATCAGCTCGATTTCCTCGGGCGATTTGAGTGCGCGGGCCAGTTCGGTCAGTTCGGTGCCGTCGATCACACTCAGGCCGCGTGTTTCCAGCGCATGAACCGCGTGTACGTCCAGCTTGTCCGCAGCGATGCGCCGGTTGTCACCGCCATTGCCGCGCACCATAGCGGCGATTTCATCGGCCCAATCGTCCACAAAGCCCTGTGCCTTGTCGCCGCGCGCCATGAACATATAGGTGATGGCCGTGCGGACCTCATCGATGCCGGGCAGCCCGTTATTCAAGTGCTCACAATGGGCAAATTCAAACATGATCGCCGGCCCGTCCGCCAGGATCAGTGCGTAGCGCATGGGGTTGTGCGCGGTCCAGACCTGCATGTTCGAACAGTCAAACGCGTAGCGGATGTTGACCGGATCATACAGCAGCAGCGCCGCCACATCCTGCACCGCCATCTGCGCGCGCAAACGCCCCAGACGATACAGCCGCGCGCGGTGCAAAACATCGTCCGCAATAGGAGAGATCAGCGGCAGATCCGCCCCGTCGGCGTTCAGATAGGTGGCTTTTCGGTCGTCTTTGAAGATGGTGGTCATCCGGCGCGCCCATAGAATCCGATGCGTTCTTCTGGCGTGAAGGTGATGCCTGGGCGTTCGTAGAAGGTAAAGACGGATATCACCCGCTCCGTTTTGCCCTTCACATCCGCCACGCGGTGCGGCGTGTTCTTGCCGCGAAACACGTTCAGTGTGCCCGGGGTGACATTCATCGTGCGCACTTGTGGGTCCTCGCCCCTAAGCAGCTTCGCGACGCCGTCGTAATTGGGGTCATCGGCGCTGCGCAGGTCGGTTCGGTAAATGAATTCGCCGCCCTCGTCGGGCGCTTGCAGCAGCAGCGTCGTGGTGAATTCCGACCGGTCAAAGTGCCAGTTCAACGCTTGCCCCTGCTGATAAGACATCGTGTTCAACCCGGCCAGCGGGTCGGACATCGTAAACAGCGCGGGCTTGTCCATCGTCGCCGCCAAAAAGCGCGCCAGTGGTTCCCAATAATACAGGGCGTGCATGGGGGTGCCGGCCAACTGGTCTTCGCACAGGGTGTTGTTCGATGTGTGGAACCGCGTCAGGGCCGGGTGGTCTGCGGGCAGGCCGGGGATGGATTTCAGGAAATAGATGTTGTGCTCACGCTCGTGCCGGAAACTTTGGGTGTCAAATTTTTCGGCAAGCGCTTGGGCGGCGGCATTGGCGACACTCGCGTCCATGAGGTCGGTCAGGTTGAACATTCCGTCCCGTGCCAGATCAGCACGGCAGCGGTCCATCAGGGCCTGCCACGCGGGGGTGTCAGGCCGATCAAGGGGGTAGCGGTCAAGGTCAAGAAATTCGCGCATGTCAGGTCCTCTGTTTCGCTGCAGTATCAGGGGCTCGACAGGCATTAAGCAACGAGTCTAGATATTGGGGACCCTATAGGAAATCTTATGCTGAAGCCCGATCACCTGCCATTCAACGCCCTCCGCGCATTCGAGGCCGCGGCTCGCACCGGCAGTTTCGTGAATGCGGGCGCCGCGCTGGGTGTCAGCGCCGCGGCGGTGAGCCAGCAGGTCAAGATGTTGGAGGGGCACTTGGGGAAGCAGTTATTTTTGCGCCAAGGCAACCGGATCACCCTGACGGATGCGGGCCGTTCGCTTTATCCCAGCGTTGAAAGCGCGATGACCGAACTCAGCAGCGCCACCCGCCGATTGCGGGCCGCCCCGCGGCGGGCGCGGATTGTGCTGTCGTCACTGTCTTCGGTGGCCGACCTGTGGTTGGTCCCGGCATTAAGGACCTTTCCCCTTAGCGCGCAGCTTGATCTGCGGGTCGAGGCCGACCCCATCGATATGGCGCGCGACGGGGTGGATGTGCGCATCACCTATGGCGCGCAGTATTACCCCGATCACGTGGTTGAGCCGCTGTTTCAAAACCGGCTGGTTGCCGTCGCCGCGCCGGGTTCGGAGTTTGGTGGATCATTGGCTGACTTGCGGGATCAGGACTTGATCCACACTGACTGGGGCCGTGATTATGGCGTGCAGCCTGATTGGGCGCACCATCTTGAAGCTGTGGGCGACGTCAGACGGGTTGATGCGGGGCAGGGGTTGCGCGTGCAATCAACCAGCATGGCGATTTCGGCAGCGCGCTGCGGGATGGGCGTGGCGCTGGCGCCCGAGGTGTTGATCCAGGGGGACGAACACGCTCGCCGCTTGCGCCGGATCGGGCCGGTGTCTGGCCCCTTGCCGCGTGATTATGTGATGATCACGCCCAATGCCCGTGCCCGAAACCGGGACGTTTTGGCGTTGCGTCGGCACCTGCAGGGCGCTGTCGCGCTTGCAGACTGAAACATTTTTCACAGACAGTTTATGCCGAAACCGGTGAAAAATGCAGGTCCGAGCGAAACTAATGCCCGGATGCATCGTAGAGTCAGGTAAGCCGAGCCGGGTCAAAGCGACAACCGTCATGTCCTGGCCCCCAAACCAAGGAGAACCGCATGACCCCCCGTTGGACCCCAGACCTGACCCAGGACGATGTAACGCCCAAGGAGCTTTGGATGAACCGCCGGAAGGTTTTGGCCAGCCTTGGTGGCTTGGGTGCCGCGACCATCGCGGGTGGCGCTTTTGCGCAAACTCTGCAGCCCAATTCGTTGTCGGAAATCTCGAACTACAACAACTTCTATGAATTTGGGTGGGGCAAGGACGAACCCGCGCAATATGCCGACGCCATGGTAACCAGCCCATGGTCGGTCACGGTTGACGGAATGGTGGATCGTCCGGGCACCTATGATCTGACCGATCTGCTGAGCGGTTTGCGGCGCGAAGAGCGCATTTACCGGTTCCGCTGTGTTGAGGCCTGGTCAAGTGTGGTGCCGTGGAATGGCGTGGAATTGGCCGGCGTTCTGGACAAGGTTGGCGTGCAATCGAATGCGCGCTACGTCGCCTTTGAAACCACCGTTCAGCCCGATGTGATGCCAGGCGTACGCAGCCGTATCATTCCATTCCCATATGTCGAAGGGCTGCGCCTGGACGAAGCGCAGCATCCGCTGACGATGCTGGCTACTGGTGTGTATGGCCAGGATCTGCCCAACCAGATGGGCGCGCCGATCCGTTTGGTGGTGCCTTGGAAATACGGGTTCAAGTCGATCAAGTCGATTGTGCGGATCACCCTGACCGATCGTCAGCCACCCACCACATGGAACCGCCTGAACAGCCGCGAATACGGGTTCTATTCCAACGTAAACCCAAACGTTGATCACCCGCGCTGGAGCCAAGCTGACGAACGCGCCATCGGTGGCGGGCTGTTCGCCAGTCGCCAGCCCACACTGATGTTCAACGGGTATGAAGATCAGGTTGCACATCTCTATAATGGGATGGATCTGTCGGTGAACTACTGATGTCGGTGTCGCGTAGCATCAACACGGCGGTGCGCAAGGTGCCGGCCTGGCCGATCTATCTGATCGGCGCAGGCTGGGCTGGCTGGCTGTTCTGGCTGGGGTTGACCGGCGGCCTTGGCCCGGAACCGATCAATGCATTGGAGCGTCGATACGGCGAAGTCGCGCTGCAATTGCTGATCGTTGGTCTGATGGTGACGCCTTTGCGCAATTGGACCAACATCAGTCTTCTGAAATTCCGGCGCGCCCTGGGTTTGACCGCGTTCTTCTTTGTGCTGGCACATTTCCTGGTTTGGACATTGCTTGATCTGCGCAGCCTGTCGCGGATCGGAGAAGAGATCGTCAAGCGCCCCTACATCACCATCGGCTTTGCCAGTTTCGTCATGCTGCTCCCGCTGGCGGTGACGTCGAACAACACCTCTTTGCGCAGGTTGGGGGCGGCCGCCTGGCGAAAGCTGCACCTGCTGACCTATCCGGCAGTGCTGCTGGGGGCGATCCACTATGTCTGGCTGGTCAAGGGCTGGCCGATAGAGCCCTTCGCCTATCTTGGGGCTGTTCTGGTCTTGTTGGCCGTGCGCCTCCGGTGGAAACGTCGCCGCACGATGCAGGCGGCACGGGCCTGACTGCCGGAACATGGACATTGATTAGGCCGGGGCACATCGCAGCCCCGGCCTTATCAATTTGGTGCCCGAGTCGCTATTCAGCGACCTCTGCAACGATATCAGACAACAGCGCATTCACCGGCGCCATGCTGTCGGCAGCCCGTGACACATATCCGATCATCACCTCTTCGCCGGGCCGCTGAATGACTTGAACGGCATAGGGGCAATTGGCAATGTTGCGCCAATCGGCCTCCATCACCTGCCGCGAGATCGAGGCCGAGCAGAACAAGAAGATGTCCGCCGCATCGAACAAGACCACATCGCTTCCGATATCGGCGCGCGTGCGCTCCAGCATTTCTCCGGTGTGGCTGGTGTGATCAATTACCAGGCCGCGCCCCACAATCGCGGATTCGACGGCGAAGGTCGCGTCGTCGAACGACATGCCCGCAGGTGTAAGCACCAGCTCATCAGCGAGGGCAGGGCTGGCCAATGCGATGGCAACGGCGGCGGATACGAGATGGCGTTTCATTCTTTCCCTCTGAATAAGGCCAGCGCAGAGGCCGGCAGCACGGTTGGTTGCCCAGACTACCATACACAAAGCGCGGCGCCCCATGATTCACCTCAATTCTTGCTGCGACAAAGTCCGCGTGGTGGGCTCAGCGCAAAAAAAATTGGCCAAAAACGGGGAATCACCCACCAAATTTGCAAAGTGATTCCCATGTTTGGCGCGCTTCAAGGGGCGGAGACGGCGGGAATTGCGCTTGTTGGTCAGGATGTTGCGCCAAGCGCGGCCCATGGGAAACATTCTTCAGATGGGTTGGGCGCCGAAAAGGAAAGCCCGCATCAAATACAGTCAACAAAACAAGGGTTTACATCGGGGTGTTCGAAAAAAAATGACATAGGGGTCACTTTTTCTCTTGCGGGTTTCGGCGCCGGGCCCTAGATACCGCCTCACCGAAGCGGAAACGACGCGGCAACGCGGTGACGATGCGACGGCGGCGGAAACGCCAAAGACTATATCTGGATGCAAGGCGGTCGAAGGCGCTAGAAAAAACTAGCGAGTTCTTCGTTTTGTGTGCGGAACGCTTTTTGAAATGATTAGAATTTGAAGGGATATGTGGGCGGTTTGGTTCATTCGATGGATCGGACGTTTGCATATCAGCCACTTAGGTTTCGGCCGATGATAGTGGTGTCAGCTTCACTGTTTGGCG